>Ga0181343_1000846_pt1 | contig 12718 bp, 16 predicted proteins | sample Su13VDMLBSD_FD_130110 | JGI IMG/M metagenome (GOLD analysis project Ga0181343, IMG submission 130110) | Freshwater viral communities from Lake Michigan, USA - Su13.VD.MLB.S.D | ecosystem: Environmental > Aquatic > Freshwater > Lake | place: USA: Michigan | collected 2013-07-15 | reverse complement strand
TAGACTTCTTTTTACTCTTAGATTTTCTTTTCTTAGGACCAAGTGAACGTCCCATGTTACCGAAACGTCCTCTAGCCACATCAGCAGCGGTGAGGCTGACTTCAGCGGCAGCTTCTTTTTTCCAACCATCAGCTGAAAGCTTGCGAGCGCGTTTCATGTCGCGTTCATGCTTCGCTTTCATTTTCTCTAAGCGATTTTTGAAAGTTGAAACTCTACGCTTACCTCTCTTCTTACCCTCATCGGTAACAGCAGCGCCAAGTAACTTTTCAGCACGGCTAACCAATCCTTCAGCAGCGTTAATGTCTGCTTGAATCAATCCGCGATGAAATCTAGTTTTCTTACCCTTCGTATATTTAATGACTTCAGGATTTCTGCGACGCTTAGCTTTGCTCTTTTTAGCGTGGGCTTTTTTCTTCTTCACAAAGCGCCCAAGCTTATTTCGAGCAAGACTAGACGGACGCTTTTTCTTCTTAGTAGCCATCGTCTTTCTCCTCAGCTTACTTTTCCCTTTTACGGGATTTCCAAAAACAAATTGAATATCCATCTCAGTTACCCCGTGAACCCAAGCGGTTTATCGACATAGCCATTCTCCTTGAGTTCTCTAAGAATGGTATCATTCCAACGAATACCCGGACCAGCAATCACTGTCAGAGGAAGCCGCTTATGCTTGAATAAAAGCGGTGGTGTTCCCCACGGATGAACCCAAATATATTTCAACATATCCGCATCAGGCGCATCTACTCGAACATAAGATATATTCGGTACAAATCCTACAAGTTCCCAAGTAGATTCGTCAAGTAAGGCGTCTGATAGATATTTCGTCGTGGCAGCATCCTGAGCTGAAACCGGAGCTTTATCCTTACGGTAAGACCGAATTCCTTCGATGATGGTTTTGACCCATTCCCGGCGACGGCTTGATGGAGTTTCAAGCATAGTCATGACCCAAGACAGGTATTCCTTCACAGGTTTTGGTTTCACGCAGTTTTTCCCCCACCAAAAAGCTTCGAGGTGAGTTGTGGATTCTTTGAAGCAAAATAGATTCCGTAACCAATCAATCCGGCAAGCGCGAACCACTTCAGTTGCGCCAAAGTACCGCCAAGACTTCTTGTTTGCAGAAATTCAAGCTTCTGAGTGGATGAAATCGCAGGGTCATTTAAAATCTTATACTCAGTGTAAAGATTTGTCCCAACGTACCCTAAGATTGCAGCTGAGGCGGCGATCACGGCTACCGGAATGAGAGGCACAATCCCAAATCCGCCGTCATAAGGTTCAGCCTCACCCGACATAGGAGCTGCAGTAGCTCCGGCTCCGGTCCAAGCCCGAATCTTCTCCCACGCAGGAAGAATCACTTGCTGAAAGATAAATCCGCGATTCTCTTTCCGAAGCGCGATCAGCCGATCCCGGTCAGCTCCCGGAGCCATTTTCTCAATAGCTGTATCCACTTGCTTCTGAACCCGCAAAAGCTCATTCATCTTAGCAATCGCTAGATCAACTTTGCCTTGATCGTCTTTAGGGGTTTGAAGGTACTGCGGTGCTACCACTAAAGGTTGTGCGGGAACTTTGTAATCAGCCATTACACGAGTCCTAACTGAAACATCGGATGATCTGACTCAAAGCCTTTCCAGTACCGGCCTTGAGATGCAGCTGCCACTTTAACAGATGCTTCAAGTTTTGCTTTGTCAGTAGCTTGAGCCGCTTCGACAGCTTCTTTAGCCGCTTGAGCCGCTACTTCAGGAGTTTTAGCTGCCTTCAAAGCCGCTTCAGCTTGAGATTGCTTAATTTGAAGGTCTGCTACCTTGTCAGCTTCAGATACGAGAACTTCCTTCGCATCAAAAGCGCGCTCCACAGCTGGAACAGACAAATCAGGAAGCTTTGCTACTGGAACATCAATCACGCTTGCAAGCCTTGTAATATTCAGCTGGCTTGACACTCCGGCTAGTTTCTTCTCAGCCAAAGCTACCGGGTCAAGAGCCATCGCCTGAGATTTAAGCTCATCCACGCTAGGCAAATCACCCGTCACGCCGACTTGAGCGACAGCGCCAAGAATCTTATTTTTCTTCTTAGCTTCTTCAATCGCTGCGGCCTTACCCGCATCAAGAGCGCTTGACGTAATGTCCGTAGTACCACTCGCAGCGCCACCTGCAGCAGCGCTTCCGGCAGCCCCTACAATCTGCGCAGCTGTGTCCCCAAGTCCCGCTTTTTTAGCAGCAGCAACTCCAAGGTCTTTTCCTGCAGCAGTCGCGCCTTTTGCAGCAAGCGCTGAAATCCCACCAACAGTCAAAGCTGCAGCTCCGACTTTAAGACCGCCGATTAAAGCTTGCTTGAGTTCTTCTTTGGAGACTTTTTGGCCAGACGCTACTTTTCCAGAAACCTCAGCAGCTTTAAGTCCCCCCGAAACTACACCGCCCGTGTATTTGTCGATCTGCTTTAAAACAGGAAGACTCGTGACCGCTTGTCCGATCTTAGCCGATGCAGCAGCCTGAATCTTAGCTGTAGCTTTAACGGGTGAGTAGGCGACTTTCGCAGTCGTTTTAGCGACGTTAGCGATTCCCTTACCAATTTTCTTAAAGCTGATACCCAGCTGAGTGTTCCCGTATTGATCGACTTCATCAATGTCGTGATCGCTTGCTTCCCATTGAAGACTTTGACGAACTTCGCGGCCCTCATCTCCTGAGAACCCAGCAAACGGGTCGCCAAGAAGACCACCAAAGTCATAACCTAAAGTCGGTTGCTTACGCCCTGCCACAATAAGCTTGGCTTTAAGTCGTTCATTAGCTTGAGTCTTCAGCGCCAATTTCTTAGCGCGCTTTGCTTCAGCTTTCTGAGCTTTAAGAGATTTCAAACTCTCAGAGCGGCGTTTAGCAGCCAAATCAGCAGCTTTTTTACGCGCCTCAAGTTTCCGTTTCGCTTCAACGATTTCTCTGACTTTAACCGATCTACGGCTATCGGCTCCAAAAATCACATCTTCTTGATCGGAGTACTCCGGTAATTCAGCGCCATCAAATCCATGACTGATGACTCGTCCATGTTTATCGAGTGAAATCATCACTTCCTCCGCATGAAAAAATAAAGAAGTGCCAAAGCTCCAATACCCAAAACCGCAGTCGGAATCTTGTTCTGCTTCACGACTTCTACAGCTTGGGTTGCTACTTGCTGCACAGGCTCAGCAATTCGCTGCACGATACTTGGAGCAGGAGCAGGAGCGGGAGCGGGAGCAGGTACCGCGACTACACTCTTCACACCGCTTGCGGTGGAAGTAATCGCGCTTGAAACACCCGACTTCAGTTGCGAAGCAGTAGTGTCTACAGTCTTTTGAATTTGTTGTGATGCGGCTGCACTAGCCGAACTCACAGCTTTCTTAGCGCCGCCCGAGACAGTGCTTTTGATTTTATCCCAAAGCCCATCAAAGCCTTCAAAACCGTTATAGCCTTCCATCGGATGACCGGCCATCGCTTTCACTTCATGCAGTTGCCGATGGTATCCACGCATTGCTTTAAGAAGCTCTGCTTCGCGAGTCGTAGGAACGCCTGAAGCCGTTAATTGGCTTACTTGCTCCCCGAAATCGAAACCTTCTGATGAATCCCCGTAGGAAAAAGCGGCGTAGCCAAATTCACTATGATCGCCAGCAATTTGTGACAGCACCATACGGTCGCGAGGGCTATCATCCACATAATCCTGATTACTGAAATCTGACGACATAGGAATCTCCTTATTGATTAGGTGCCTTTTTGTTCTCTGCTTTTAAGATAGTAAGCCGCGCCGACTGCGACAGCTAAAGCAATCCAAAGCCGCTTATTCTGTAAAAGTCCCTTCAAGCGATCCACAATGCTCACGCTCGGTAAGAGCGGTGTCGGCGTTGCTGGAACATAAGGCGCTATGGAAGTAGTGTAGACTGGCTTAGGTGCCACAGTAGTAGATGCAGGTGCAGCTGCGACTTGAACCGGAGCAGTAGTCTTAACAGTAGGCAGCGGTACTGGACCGGCCAGTGGGATATTAAGAACTTGCCCCACTTTAATGATGTTGATGTTGGTCAGCTGTGGATTCGCTGCAGCGATCTTAGTATATTGCGATTTGTCGCCGTAATAGAGCTGCGCGATAGTTCCAAGCGTTTCACCGGATTTAACAGTATGCTGAATCGTCATAGCGGTTTATACTTTCTCCACTCATCTAGTTGAGCAACAATCCATCGAGTGATGAGAGCAGTTGCCACCGCAGCAGCGATTTGCCCTGCGACTTTGCTAAAGTTAAACTCTTGAGTAAACGTAGTCGATTGAAATGTTAACGGATGATTAACAGTTTGGCTAGTCGGAGATGTGTCGTTTGTCATACTTTAATCTCCCGGCCAGAGGAGTGCGGGACCTCGTAACCAATCGGATTACGCTTCATGATCGCGTCTAAAACTACCCGCGTTCGCTTTCCGCCATGATTTCTATCATAATCGACGACGTAAATATGGCTAAAGCCGTGTACTTCAGGACGATACTTCACAATTCTAAAGTAAGGCTGATGCCCTATCGCCAGTAAAAGTGACGCGATCAAAAGACTCATATCATCGCAGTCGCCTTGGGCTTGACCGCGACGAAGTTGGTCGATCAGCGTCAGCGGGTCGATCAATGTTTCGACACCGCGAATATCTCGTACATATCTGACTTTTTTCTGAACAAATCGCCCTATAGCTAAAGCCTCATCTACATAGTTCTGAGATGCGACATTTGCAGATTCTAGGATTCTAAGAGCTAATTCACGCAGTAAAGGATGCCGTGATCGGTTTTTAGCAATAGTGCTCATAATAGTAACGGTATCCAAGTTGCCTTGGACACCGTTACTGACTGAACCGTTTACGACTTGCGGAGTATTACCGAGCAACCACTCCGGCTGTACTTGAAATATGGGCATAGACCTCTTCAAACCACGGATTTGCTTCATCAGGCAAACCGAAGGTCAATACTACCCCCATCAGATCGGCCTTACTCACTGTTTGGACAAACTCTTCCACAGTGTGACCGTTTTGATTCAATGTTGCAATAGCAGCTGTCGCAGCGCGATCAGGCTGAGCTTGTTCAAGTAAATGCTCAGCAAATACCGGAACTAAAAGCTCGGTATATTTGTCTTTAAGATTCGCTGTGGGAGCCGCTACAGACGTTTCAACCACTACAGCTGCAGGTTTCGCTTCAACATGAGCTACTGGAAGCCCTAAAGCATTACGCTTCACAGCATTTTCCCCACTAACCGTCCCGCCGCCGACCCGACTGACCGCGCTCGCTGTTTGAGTAGGCGTTGCTTTTGCTTTAGAAACTGTTTGAGTTTGAGCGACTGAAGCAGTTGATCGGGACTCAGCGGGTCTAGGCGCGTGGGTAACGGCGCGTCCTTGAGCTGCGGGAAGACTCCTCCGAACAGGAGGCTGTGGCAATGATCCTACTGCAGCCGGTACTTGTCCCTGCGATGCGATTGCTCCTGCAATCGTAGGAAGCATTGTCTCAATCAGAGTGTCCGTCATAGACTTCTCGCGCACTGGCGCTTGAGATCCATCACCTTTTAATTCCTCAATCAATTCAAGCCTCTCGCTCGCTTTTTGCTCTGCGATTTGTGAAAGCTGATTGAAAAGTTGAAACCCCTTCTCTTGCGACTCTTGCTGCATTTTAAGTAAATCAAGTAATCCAAATTCTGACTTCTCAGGCTTTGCGCGACCGGGGTCTGAGACTTTATCTAGGATTTTTTCAAACCGAGATTCCATTTTTTCAAACATCGCTCTCTGAGATTCGGCAAGTTTTTCAGATACTTGCTGAGTCATCTTAGCGATTTCATAGAACATTTGCTGTGAACCTGTTTGAGAACTCTTCATCATCTCAACAAAGGCGAGCATGTTTTGTTGTGAGATTTGAGCGTTCTCTTTTGCGACTTCACGCGATTCAGCTCTTTGCTTCTCACTCATACTCTGCATCAGAGTAAACATTTCCATAAAGTTAGGACCTTGTGGGGTCGGCGCTTGGAGCGTGACAGTTTTAGGATTCATTTCCATATCCACGTTTTCAGTTCCTCGAATCGGGTCAGACAAAGTTCTCGTTTCAGATTTCAAATAACGCTTTGTAGTCAGCGACTTAGCCACGACTTGATACTGCCCACCACGAAATTCTTTCTGAACCTGCTCCCACGAGTACGGATGGTACTTTGTGGTGAGCATTTCGCCGTTACGCTTAATAACATACTGAATTTGATGGCCTTTTTTGGTTGTCTCGTCACACCAATCGAAAATGTCAAACGCAGCAATCGCTTCGCCGTCTTCCACTTCATTATCGTCATAGGAAAACGAGTTTGTGCTCGGCGCTTCATAAGAAACCCCATTACCGCCCATGCTTTTTAAAGCGCGATCAGCGGCCTTTGACGCCAGTTTTTCCAGTCTTGAATCCGTAATCTCTGCCATATTTCTCTCCTATTAGGGGTCTGAGAGGCCCTATAGAGCCACAAAAAACCCACAAAAAGCCCACAAAAAAGCCGTAGGAAACTCCGCACTGCGGACTCATCGTATCTGCGAAACGGCGATATGGGGAAATAAAAAAGCCTGACTCACCTTTTAAAGTGAATCAGGCTTTCTTTTTTCCTACGGGGATGACGCCTGTAAGCACCATTGCCTACAGGTCTGTGCGGAAAATTAGGACAAAGGAGCGTCAGTCAAAGTAGCCGCTTCATCTGCAGCGTTCCAATCGAAGTTGAGATTGACGCCTTTGAATTCAAAAGCGTGAGGTACGGACTGACCAACGCGAATTGGTTTTCCGATTTGGCCACGGTACTGAACGGCCAAGAAAGTTCCCGGCTCAACACGGGACAAAGCGTAATCGAGTTGGCCTACGCCCCAGATACCAAAACTACGGCCCTTATGATCGCGGAACATGTGAAGTTCGCGGAACTTACGACCTGCATCATCACGCTTACCACCCATCAGTTTATCGGAGTAAACGCGTTTGGTGCGAACGTAAGTGCCAGCCAAAGTGTCGTTGACTTCAAATCCGGGCTTGCCGGGTACGAAAGTCGGAGCATTTTCCATTGGATCAGCTTCAGTGAGCTTAGTCGCCAAGTCAGCTGGAATTGCGCCAATATCGGATGGGATATTTTGTTCAGTCGTGTTCATGTTATTTACCTTTCAATTTGCGAGAACGAAAGCCGGGGACAGGCGGCCTTCTTCTCGCATCAGTTTGGATTATCTGTCCCTACATGAACGCCCTTATTTTTATTGTAAGGGAGTTCATAATCTCTCATTTGGTCGAGCTGCTGATCTTCTAGCTCTCCAAGTATTGTAACTTCCACAGTTCTACCATCGAGCGGCTTTAAGAGTTCCTCAGCGCCTTTACTCATCACAAACAGATGAATGTCGCCTACGAACTGCGTTCTACGCCAAAGAGCTGCTCTGAAATTTGAATAAACCGGATGACCCATTTCACAGCCCACTTCTACAGGCTCGGAATCGGTATCAGGAAGCCAAGCCGAATAAAATAAATCGCGGTGAGTGCTTTGCTGAGGAACCAGAAAAACTAAGCGCTCTGTTACTTGCGTCGTACCTGTAGACTGCTCATCACTGTAGGTAACATCCTTAGCCAATACTTTGACGTTGAACGTGTAACGACGCTCTGTGGGTTTGACGATTTTGCTGAATTCCATGACACGCTTATCGTAGGAATCACCACGAAACGTCAACAAGAAAAAAGCGTCGCAATCAATTTATGACTGCGACGCTCTTCAGAAAGGAAAAACACAAAATGAATAATAGGACAGACTGAACCCGAACTAAATCATTGATGAGAGCGCGACGCAACAAATTTCCCCCGTTGCGACGGCTTGAATAATGAACTCATTGACGCGCCCAAATGCTTTGCGAGCTTTGATGCGGTTTCCTTAGTGACAGTCCTGATGCCTCGCTCGATCTGACCGTAAGTGGACAAACTTACTCCGATACTTTCCGCCAAATCCGTTTGAGGGATGAGCTTTTGAGCGCGAGCCAGCTTGATATTCGTCGGATTCATCTGAGCTTCCAGTTTACCCTTCACAAGTTTCTCACGCCATTCAGCGCCTCGAATGCTTGCGATTTTACGATTTCCTTCTGTTGTTGCCATAATATAACACTCCACTTAAAGCTAACCTAACACCATAACTAAAAAAGACAAAAGCCTTTTCTGACTACAGGGTTAGCCGTAAACTAAGGGTCATGAGCTACGAATTCGGAAGCACGTCCCTAGTCCCGCAACAAATCTCAAAACATTTCACTTTAAGCGATCTCACCATCACCTCTTTGGCAGGAAACAATACTCCGACCGGAGAGGCGCTAAGCAATCTTAAAAAATTAGGTGCTGTTTTAGATATTCTCTACGATGAGCTTGGACCTTTCAAAGTCATCTCAGCTTACCGCTCGCCTACCATTCAAGCGGCCTTAAAATCCGGCGCTGGCGGCTCAGCCTCGGCCTCGCAAGCTGCAACTTATTCTCTTCATTCTCTCGGAATGGCCGCAGATATTGTTCCCTCAAAAGGAACGGCGAATGATTTTTTCACGCGCATCGCAGAATCGCCACGCTTGAAAGCGATGCTTGGAGAAATAGCGATCAAAACCAATGGCCCTTATCTTGGTCCCGCTCAGACTCTCCATATCAGCCTTCCTACTTCCACCAAGCAAGGCGTCCTCATGTACGTCAATTCCGCAGGGCAATATATACGCATGGCCAGCGCTGACGTTGGCGCATTTTTATCTAAGTACAGAAAACCACTTCTGATCGCTGGCGGAATTTTCGTACCATTCGCATCAGCTATTGCTCTGTTTCTGTGGCTCAGATCGCGAAGAAAAAAATAGTAAACTCGCAGTGGTGATGATTCAACCAAGGTCATGAAAATTAACGGTATAGACATAATCAAGTCGATTCAAGTTCTCGAATACCGGGTCATGTGCTTTGAGCGCATGATTGAACTTCTCTTCGCCCAGATTAACATTATCGTTAAAGGCAAGCCGCCCGTAGAAATCACTCAAGGTCTTGCCGACGCGCTCATGGAAGAAGCGCGTATTGAGATCAATGCTAAATACGGTAGCGAAGTAATTAAGGTGCTGGGCAATAAACAGCCTAAACTTCGATTAGTCGTCGATAATACCGAAAAGGAACCCTCATGAGTAGCTGCATTCACAATCCTAAAAAAGTCTGTTTTGAGTGTGTCGTATGGGGGAATCCTAGTTTCGCTGAAGAAATTGGGACGCAGTTTTCATTTCTAACTAAAGCTTTAAGCCGAGAGTACGGAATAAGTGAAACTACAGTTACCTCATACCTTTTTCATAAAAGCTTTAAACCCACTCAAGCTGAAGACGAAGCTTTACCTAAAATCTGGTCAGACATGGCAGATTTCATCGGTATGATGCGTCAAGTTCTTAGCCTTAGAACTGAATTCAGTCTTAACCGAGCGCAGCTTCAATGGATCTATAAACAAGTCAAAGACCTCTTTTATATGATACTTGCGCCAAGTAGATCCAAAGCTGAGATAATCAATTTTCTTTCAAATAAAGTAAGTATTTCAGACCCGATTATTGGAGATTTATTGCTTACTGGACTTAGGTCGCTAAACCCGCGAACCATCGTAAGTGATCCTGAATTCCGCTTTATTCATATAACTAGAGCGATTAGCAGTATTAAGCACGCGTTTGGGATTGCTCTGACTGATAATTACGAAAAAATCTTAAAAGCTGACTTTTCAGGTAAAACTCCAAGCCAACTCGTAGAGTATTTAAGACAGCTTGAAGCTGAAAGATCAAAGCTCATAGGCTCAGATTTCGGTAATCCTATGAATGCTGAAGACGCTGGAATTCCAGTCATCAAATTTAAAGACGGAATGGCTTGGTACAGAATTCAAGAGCGCTATAGCGTACCTACCGCTGAAGCGCTAGGGCATTGCGGGAATAAGCATCATAACACGCCTAACGATGAAGTATGGAACCTTGGCAAGAAAATGAAAGATGGACGCGTTAGACCTGCTTTAACTTTCATCTTAAATTTCCCAGACCCTAAAAATCCCTACGGTGGAATCATTGGTGAAATGAAAGGCCAAGCCAATAATCCTCCCGCGCCACAGTTTCATAGCTATATCTACGAACTGTTTGCATCAGATTACGTTGGATATATTCTAGGCGGTGGGCATAATCCTACAGCTAACTTTGATTGGAGTCGCGACACTCTTAACACCGACGAAAACCTTAACACTCAGTTTCGTGCGCTTATGAAAGCAAATCCTTGGCTGAAAGATGCGCGAGCGTATCAAGCACGATTTGGCAATCAATTCGCAGAACATCTTAAAAACGAAGCTGCAGACGATTATATGTTCTATCGCAATGCTAGTCTTCACGATCATGACTATGGCTATGTCAGCACTTATTACAGCGAAGATATTACAAGATTTTTTAAAGACTATAAGCCTTACGGTGAAAAAGGCATAAACCCTGTAGTAGACTATATCGAATTTTTGAATGAAACTCCTGCAAAATTACAAGAAGACGAGCTAAGTGATCTTCAAGGCTTATACAATTTCCCTCAGTTTAAATGGCTTTACTTACTAGATGCTCTCACCGATTTGAGACAGAGCAATGCCCCGGCTTACTACCATTTTAAACACGTCATTGTGCAAGATTTAAGAAATTCCTATCACTCGAATAAATTCAAAGAACTTGATTTGGATTTAATCAAGACTGCGATCAAGCGAATTGAGTCTCATGACTGGAAACATCTTGATGATCTTCAAATTAAAGAGAAATTTGCTGATGACCGAGATGTGCTTACCTATTTAAGCGATCCTGTAGTTAATATGCTATTAGTCGTGCATGATAAATCGTGGACTACTTCGACTCTGAAAGCTCTTAAACACTCAGTCTTTATGTATTGTGTAACTCTATTTGCCGAGCTTTCAGGCAGCGTAAGCTATGATTTAGAGGAAGATCCTTTTCACGCTGGAATGATTACCATTGATACGTCTGAAACTGCTCAGTGTCAGTCAACCGGGTTTTCACTAGGCGATGTTAACAATTACGCGAAAGATCCTGAAAGATTTACGCCTGAATATGACGACTGCTATCCGCCTATAGATTTGAGTGAATACGACCCGTTTGTGTATAGCGGACTTAAATTTATGGAAGAACAAAAGTACGTTCTTGATCCAAAAGTCGTGTATTACAGGATTTTAAACGAGCTTCCAAAACTTCCAACTGAGTGAGGACTATTCCAATGCTTCATCCCTTCGACGAACTTCACGCTCTCGCTCCCGCAGTGCCAAAGCCTGAAGAAAATAGAAAAGAATCCGCACTTGTTTGGTTCGCTATTGGAATACTTGCGGCCAGCGTGTTTGCGCTGACTAGAAAACAAGAGCATTCAGGTGATTCGCTTTTGCTTGGGGAGGATGAGGAAGATGAGGGTGAGGAGCTAGAGCTTGAAGATGAAGATGAAGATGAAGATGGCGGATCGTCTGAAATTGCTGGTCGAAATCCTTACACAGTTAATGAGCGTATGAAAGATCACGCCCGCGAATCCTATGCTCTCGGATTTATTAAGATAGATCCTAAAGATTTTTTAGACCTGACCACTTGGGGTGAAAATTATCTTTACGGAGCGCCTCGCTGGATTCATGTCGAAAATAATCAAAAAGGTATGGATTATCAAAAGTTTGAAGAAATTCACGCTAAAGAAAAGTCAATCATTCATCCTCATCTGACAATCGACATTAGAACAGGTAAAGTCACTGGACACGAGGGACGGCATAGAGCCGCTGCCGCTGAAGCGTCGGGTGAAGATTTCTATATCTACATTTATCCTGATTACGAGTCTAAGACGCGGACGCTGAAAGATGATGTGATGGCTGGAAACGGTGAGAAATATATTCCAGATGTTCTCATCGGACAGTTCAATCCTAATATCAAAGTCAAACTAGCTAAGTCCACGCTCAAGCAGAATCCAGTTCCTCCTGCTTCAGTCGCCGCTGAAGCTAAACAAGGATTAAAACTCAGAACCTCAGTCGCGCCCTCTCGCCGTGGCGGAACCGCAGTCGGGATTGCTCGCGCTAAACAACTCTCAAGTCGGCAAAACATTTCCGATTCCACAGTTAAGCGTATGAAGTCTTTCTTTGCTCGGCATGAAGTAGACAAGAAAGCTAAAGGGTTCAGGCGCGGTGAAGTAGGGTATCCCTCTAAAGGACTTCAAGCTTGGAAGCTTTGGGGAGGCGATTCTGGGAAAGCGTGGGCTAATAAAATTTCTAAGAAGTCTAAGCGCTAATCCACATCCGCGTTCACATCGCAACCCGCGAGCTTTGAGAAACTCTCGCGACTTTGAACTTGATGAGCGATACGTTGAACCAGTTTCTTGTATTGAATCAGTTCATGCTCAAGAAGTTTCAACTGTCCTTTGAGAGCTAGATTCTCCTCTAACAAACTCTGATTCTCTCTAATAAATGCCTCATGGTCTGGCATAACTAACTCCTCACCATTAAAGATTTCCCAAAGAGTCTTCAAATGACGCCTACTAAGGCAAATTCAGCAATCGCTTTCACAGCCTCTTCACTCAGAGACTCGTCCCGAATAATCTCCAAGGCGCGGCGATAGCGTAAAAGTTCGCCCATTCCCGCTTGCGACTGAGATAGTTCTGCCTCTACTCTTTGAAGTTCCTCGCCAGCCCAAGATTTCAGAATTTCGCCGTCACTTAACTGTTTCGATACG
>Ga0181343_1000845_pt1 | contig 12744 bp, 16 predicted proteins | sample Su13VDMLBSD_FD_130110 | JGI IMG/M metagenome (GOLD analysis project Ga0181343, IMG submission 130110) | Freshwater viral communities from Lake Michigan, USA - Su13.VD.MLB.S.D | ecosystem: Environmental > Aquatic > Freshwater > Lake | place: USA: Michigan | collected 2013-07-15 | reverse complement strand
ATTTTTCGACAGGACGATCAAAAGAGTCCTTTGTAATGTCGAAACCTGCGCCGATGCCCATGTTACGGATAGCCCACTCAATACGACGCTTGAGACGCTCAGATACGTAAAGGACTACACCATCACCATCTGGGCTGTTCATATTGTCAAGCAACTGCTGGATAAACAACATCATGTTGTTAGCAAGAGCAGAAGCAGACGTTGCAGTTGTAAGGTCTACACCAGCAGCGTTAACCGACATTTCAGCAGGAATGTCGAACTGATCCGGGTTAGCCAAACGATAACGAAGTCCAGGAAAACAATCAACATCGCCCGACGCTGCCGTCGGGTCATTGTTAATAAACTTCGTGTTGAAATCGTAAGCAAACGACTCCATAAAGATCTGGACCTGAGCTTCAATAGGATCAACAATGTTGTTAGGTTGATCAAGAAGTACGTGGTCCACCTGGATCTTGTTACGGATCAGGTACATGGATTCTTCGTACTGCTTTGGCTTACCCTTAGAAACCGTTGGTTCCTCGTTGACGGTTGCCCAGTTAATGGTCGGAAGCGAACCTGTCTGGTTCGTAAACCGAACGCCAACTTGGCGAAGCGATGGCGAAGAAGTAAGCGGGATGTCCTTAAGAGCATTCCACGTCTTGTGAAGAGCCTTGGTAATTTCCTTTACCAGAGGGTCGTTGCTGATAATTGCCTGATCGGCGAGTGTAAGAGCCTGGGTATCAAGCAGGACTGCACCAGATGCGATTGCCATTTTGTTCTATTCCTTATAGAGTTCCACGGCCCCGTTGGATACCAAGTAGTGCAGCAAAACCAGATGGTCTATTCTGTCCACCACCACCCGTTGGGCCCATTCGGGCGGCTTGCCCTTGGCTTATTGGTTGTGGTGCACGTTGCTGTTTTTTGATGCGACTTGTGATCTCAGGAACCATTGCCTGTGTCAATGTGCGTACTTGTTCGTGGACTGCTTGAGCTGCATAGACTGGATCAACACCAGCTTGAATCAAGTTGTCAACCAACACTTCTGCACGAGCTGCCAGTGGATATGCTTGAAAAGCAGCTTCACGCTGCTGATACATCATATATTCCTGGACTTGTTGCATCTGCCGTTCATAACCCATGCGAGCTGATTCAGCTTCATACTGGGCTTCTGCGACGGCTGGATCCAACAGTTGCGAATCTACGAGCTGCTGATACCGTTGACGAACCGCTTGGTCTTCTGCTGCTTGTCGTTGTTGTTCAAGTGCAGCATCTACCTGTGATGCGTCTGTGTATCCCTGCTGCTCAAATTGTTCGATAACGCGACCCCATTTCTGGAGTTTTGTTTCATATTCCTCTGCTTGTCGGGCTCGCTCGTTTACCTCGCGGAACCTTTCATAGGGCACAGGATTTGGTTGCTCAGAATAAGCTTCCGCTTCCGAATGACGTGGTTGTGATTCTACTCCAAGGATGTCATTGACAATATCGTCGTAGTTATCATCGTCTTCGTACTGATCGAACTGATCCGCATCTTGACCTTCTTGCTCGCTTATCGCCCATTGCGAGTTATCTTCAGAACCGGCGGCGTTCTGAATAAAGTCTGATACAGCGTTCCCCAAACCACCTGTCTCGCCCATCGCTACGGCTGATGAATCCGTAGTTCGTGTCATCATCTCATCAGGCATTAAAACAAGTTCTCCTTATTCTAGCACACCTATTTTTTAGATTTCGCCACTGCTGGCTTTGTAGGTTGTGCGTTCTCCTGATCACTGCCCCCAGCGATCATGCTTTTACTCAGGTCAGCAATTTGCTTCGCTGCGTATTCATTGTTAGTTAGCTCAGATTTTTGTGCTTGCTTCTGCATGTCAAATTGACCTTGCATCTGCATCATCTGAGCTTGTTTCTCCATATCAATCTGAGCTTTCATTTGTTCAGCTTCAGGGTTAAATATCTTTTGTTGTTCAAGCTGCAACTGCATTTGTTGCATCTGTTGTGCTTGCTCCTGCATTCCTTGCTGCTTTTGCTGTTGCATTGCAAGGTTCTGCAATATGTCAGATGTCTCCGGCAACTGCAACATGCGTATTACAAGAGCATTTGTCTCTGGGTCTTGCGGGTCTCCAAATAAACCCATCTGACGAAGCAGTACAATCTTCTGCAACTTCTGGTCATCTGATTCACGTTGCGATGAACCTGGAATGTATACAACTCGGTATTGACCACCATCACGAATACTGTCAAACGTAATGATGCCTTGTTGAATCTCGTTCTTAGGATTAACTTGATCATCAACAGACCCGATAAACGGTGCAACTGCAAACTGGTCTACCAGTGCAATCTCCCACTCTTTGATGCGAGCAATCGAAGCTTCGATATCAGCACGGACAAACGAGTGCTGTGTATTATCAGCTCGCTGTAGTAACTTAACTGACTCAGCCGGAGTACCAGCAGCAGCTTGACCTTGACTAACGTCGTGTAGTCCAGCCACGTCCATCATATCTTTTTCAAGGACTTGCAAGAACGGAAACAAGTCTCCGCTGATTCCTGGAGCTCGTTGAATTGATGGAGGGTTACTACCACGGTCATAATAGATCTTGCGATAAATACGACCCTTATCATCAATGTCTTCAGCTGATTGATCAAATGCATCTGCCCCAACACGAGACAAGCGTTCAACCATCACATAGTCTTTGTTCTGCTCAAACTGTTCCAAAGCTCTCGAATAAATACGGTTATACGATTGCTGTAATGGACAAAGGTCAAAGCCAAGACTGTGTCCGTATGGAGTTCCGCTTCGTGGTTGCCAACGTAACGGTATAAAAGGGAAATCATCTTTCTTCTTGTAAGGCCAATCACCAGCATAAAGCAATGCCCGGTTTGTACTTACAATGTAACGCCCTTCTGGATATTGTGATGTAGGCTTTTCCCAATACTCGTAGACAATCGCAGCGTGTTTCTTACTATCAACATTGTTCATACGAGCAGATGAAGGTTGCACCCATCCGTTACCAGATCCGTTTGCACCTTCTAGGTAAGCGTCAACATATCCTGAGTTTTGTCCAGCTATGGCATCTGCGCGAACAGCTTTACCAGCTTCTCCGTAATTATCGACAAACCACGATAGAGGTTTAATTGATGCATGAATGACCCAACGGATGTCATGATCTCGTTGCGCTGTAGGATCCAACAGGATGTTGAAACACGGAACAATTTCTTCCTCTACATCTCCAAGTGGTAGCGATTCATACGCAGTAATCTCACCTGAAGACATATCACGCAAAGGCATGACTACTTCAGATTTAGCATTCCAATAAACTTTTACAAAAGACGTACCTGTTACACATGCCCAACGTACACGTTCTTTAGTTTGAGTTTCGCGATCAAACTTCCTGGTGTAATGCCCTGCAATGAAATTAGCCTCGTCACTAGCTTGTTGATCTTTCGGATTCATTGATAGTGGGACTGCACGACAGTCAGGCGCGACTTGCGTAAGCTTGCCAACTACTCCATCAATAAGTGGTCGCATCTTATTGACTGTGATGTAACGGTTTGCCTCAGACGGATTCTGTAGTTGTACTAGGTTACGTGTTTGACTGTTGATGCGAAACCATTGCCGTCCCTCAAAGAAAGCCAGCGCTTGAGCCCATTCAAGTTCCATTTCCTGGCGAGCTCTGTATGCTGTGTCAAACTGCTCGCGTACATAGTTGTACAAACGGACTGCTTCTTCAGGTTGTTCTTTTGGATCTACACTCCATTGATTACCTTCGTGATCAAGTGTGAGATCCTCCTTGTTAGTAAGCTTCAAATTACCAGTAGGAAATGAACCCGGCGTACCAGTATTATTCTGCTTCTTGAGTGCCAAGACACGAGCTTTTAAATTGGGTGCGCCAGGAAGACCACCCATCCCATTAATGTCTGGAGCCATTATAAGTACTGATCCCTAAGTTTTTCATACTCATCTTGTTGCCAAGATCTCAAACGAATTGTGTGCAAGTTCCACCAGCAAAGCCCGGAAAATACAGCGCAAACAAGCAATAGCAGTATTTGGATAATATCACTGAGCATTAGATAAACCCGTCATCCTTATCTTTGTTCATCCACATTGGTGTCCAAGGTTTAGCCTTATGCGTTTCTGGACAAGTAACAGGAAACTCACGCCACATAACTCCATACCTGAATGAGTCAAGTGCGTGGTCAGACTTAGTTCCTGCATCAAGGTCTTCAGGATCACGGGGGTCAGACATAGCGGCTTCTAACTCACGTATTAGATTAGGGCAAGTACTACGCAAAATACGTATGCGAGGGTAGACAACTCCATTGGTAACACGCTTGCCAGCAAGCCATTCCATAACTCGCCTCCAACCAGCCTTGCGATCTTTAACTGCTCTTACACAAGGAAGGTTGCGCCTCCACCATATCTCGACTGGATACTCACCAATACGTTGATCACCACGTTCAGGAGGAAATGTGTTAGCCCAGTCAAATGCTATAGCCTCAAGCTTAGTGTTCCATGGTCCGTCTAGATTATTCTTACTAGCCGGAGATGCGTAACCTCGTGTTTTTAACTTTTGTATAACATCTTCAGCCTGTTTACTTGACACGCGGCCAGCTTCGTATATTTCATCAAAAACGTAAATATCTTCGTTTTCATCTGACGCGTAAAACAACGTCGCAGCAGGAGCTGCTGTACCAAAGTCATGGCTTGCCCAGATACGCCACCAAGGTTTAATGTCCATCTGATCAACAACGTGCCATGGTTGACCTGATGAATCAAACTGTTTAAAATCAGGGAATAATCGACCACCTACTCCAACTTCGTGTTGACATTCACGCAGGAACGAAATAATTCCGTAATCGTCAATCTCACGTTGGCAGACTTCGAGGTTCTTGTGAACCCAGGTTGGAGTACCACTAGTAATCTTGTAACCAGTGCGTTTATCTTCACGCTCGAAAGGTTCGTATGTAAGGCCCTCTAACGCAGGAACAATGGGTGACTGAACCCGATGTTGAAGCATGTCAAGTTCACCAGACAAAGTCTGAGCCATTACGCTGTTTGCGTGAATCTTATTCTGCACAAAAACTATTGCACAGTCGGTGGACTTTGCTGGCAGGATAGTCTGCGTGATTGTTGCGATTTTCTTTTCGACGCGATTAACACTATCGTCAAGCTCATCAATGTCATCAAGGATGATGAAATCAGGACGAAGGTGATCAAGCTTGACTCCGCGAGCCCCAGTGTCGAGACCAAACGCCAGGACATTAAACCCATTAGCAGTCCTAAGCTTAGACGCATTCCAGCCTTTACTGAATCCATAACGGTTAAGTGCTCTCTCAATCCCGCAGCGCTCCATCGTATGTGCTATGTCAGATACGTGGCGGTCAGCTGCTTCCTGAGTACTACAAACGTATAGTAGGAAACGACGTGTGCCTTTAACGGCTATACGGGCAGCAATGTGTTCCATGGTAGTAGATTTACCGCCACCGCGAAACCAACACTCAATAAGAGCCGGTGGTGGTGTACCTGGGCTAATACTTTCAGCCCACTCCCAAGCACGTTCATGGTGAGTACCTAGTTCCGAAGACATAGCGTGTGGCGCGAATGTACGTAACCAAGTTTTATAGTCTAGCGATGCACCGTCTATTGGGAAAGCCCTACCACTATCGTAATCTCCAGTCTTAATTACTTCACCTATCTGAGCGTTTAAAGCCTCAAGCAAAGCTACCGCCAACGGTTTATCTGATTGAGTAAAACGTCTGAATTCTTTAGGAGTTGACCTATGCGCTTGTGATTTGGCCATCTGTCTCTTCTACTATGACTGCGTCTTGTATCTCAACTTCTTGTTCGGCATTGTGCATTCGTAATATCTTATTAATACCACCCTGTATAGCCATAAGTGAATCAGCATCACGAATAGATGTTTTTACAACTTCTACAATTTGCATAATAAGCATGAATGCTTGATCCGCTTCCAACGTATAGGCTTTCGTTTGCATAATGCGTTGCTCAGCTTCTACAAGATCAGATCTGCGAGATATAAGCTCAATAACGTCTTTACTTGCCGAATATTCATCCATACGCTCATTGAGTAAATCGCCAATCTGTTCAAATGCGTCAATAAAATCAGGACTGCCTAATTTTGATTTAGCTAACGAATAAGCTGCTTCAACTTTACGATATTGTTCTAGACCTACGCCTTCAGCAGCCGCTTCGGCGCGGGTATCCATCAACGCTGTTAAATATGCCGTGTCATCTCTTAGTGAGAATAGATCTGGGTCATCCCTGTAGTTGTCTACTTTTTCAAGTAGATCTTTACCAATACCCTTAAACCTACGACGTTCTTTTTGAAATAAATGGGATAGATACTGAGGTTTTTCTAACTTCTGTAATGCCTGTGAACCATGAGCTGCACAGTATTGACTTCCAGAAATGGCAGGACTTTTACAGTTACGTTTTTGATTACCATCCATGACAAACCCAGCACAACATTTGACATACTTGCCAAATGCTTTTCTGTACAACCCATCTTCGCGCTCAACGAACATAGGGTCATCTACGTTTTGCGAGTCTATCATCACGCAAGTATACTACCTGCATGCCTAAGTACGCACCCGATCATTACCGTAGTCTTGGATTCCCAGTAGTTGTAGTAGCAAAAGCTTGGGGTCTTGGGTTTGAGTTGTTTACCGCACTCAAGTACATAGCTAGAGCAGGTAAAAAACTAGGCGAGACGGAAACTGATGACCTAGTCAAATGCATTTGGTACATCACGTTTTATATTACACAAGACACAAAAGACGCTGACTGGTTAGTTGCAAAACTGTTAAAACGAATGGGAGATATAAACTAGAACCCTTTTTGTGATTGAAGCATATCAAACAACATCATTCTGCGTTTAGCTGCATCCATACTTATTGGTTCGGTAGTGTCTGTCCTAGGACGTTGTAACGCTGCATTTATGTCCCCAATTGCAGTTCGTCGCTTGGTGTCACCATATCTTGCAATAGCGTCATCTCCGCGAGTGTTACTATTCCTCATTGCGTCAAACAGTGGGTTACGTAAATCTAATCTTCCACCGCTTGCAATAGCCCCTAATGCAGGGATCATACTAGAAGCTATGTCAGGAGTGTTTGCTGTAACTGAATTGACAACATCCATCAATGGAACGTCAAATGCACCTTGCTGTCTAAAAGTGGGATCTTTTCTGTAACCAGGCTGTGGCATGAAACGCATAAGTAGGTCTTTTATTGCCTTTTCGTCACTCATATCCATGGCACTAGGATTTTTCATTGCAGCAATAATGTGTTTGCGAACTTCAACTGGTAACCCAGCATTAGTTAAACGTGTGTTAAAAGCCCCTAGGTACTCTATAGCCTTTTTCTCACCGTCTTTTTCCATTAACAGTTTTTCTATTGTTGCTGGATTACTAAAAGCTTTGTAACTACTAACTACGCCTTTTATAACGTCGTTTCGCTGGTTCATTGCATCTTCAAAATAAGGATCACCAGCAGGGGATGCCATCATTGATCCAATGATGGCATTTGCTCCTTTTGCTGGAGCACCAGACCCCAAAGCCTTAGCAAGATTTTTTACTGGGGCTGCTACTCGTGTGTTGTATGCCGACACAGCTTTTCCAACAGGGCTAGATGCAATCCTACTTACAGCTCCTTGAACAGCAGCACGTATTGGTGCTGCTCTAGGTTCAATTCTTTCACTCATGAATTTAGGAACTAAATGATCAAATGCAGCTTTACCTCTATTAAAAGTGTCATCAATAAATGGCAATCCAGTATTAAACGCACGAGACGCAGTATTAGCGACTGCCTTTGCAGCAGAGCCAACTACTGGAGCAACTTTTGCTGCTGCTCCAGGTAGCTTTTTACCCAGTTGTTGTGCGCCAAGTACTCCTGCTGCACCAAGTGCAGGAACAGTAATAGTTGGATCTAACATCCCTTCTGCTTGAGCTTTCATCAATTCAAACATAGATGGTTGCTTAGGTGGCATTAACGTAAAGCCCTTGCCTTAATGTCTTTGTATGTAGCACCACTAGGTGCTGCGTCAGCACTGCGACCCATTGCACGATATTCGCTTAGAATTCTTCCAGCTTTACCTGGATTTTCCTTATCAAACTTCTGTGCAATTCCTTCAGACTTGTAGTCTTTAAGTGTAGATTGTGCACCAATTTCTTTATCGTAACGATCCATTAGTTTTTTAGCTGTAGATTCGTCAACTGAATCACGCACAATCATCCCTTGAAGATGTTTACGTCCAACGTCACGTCCACGCTTAACGGTTGCATCAAACGCTTCACCAAGATATTCCGTAGGACTACGATTCGCCTTGTTGTTTGCACGAACACGATCTCCCAAACTAGGTTGGTTTGAACTAGATCCACTGCTGGCTGAACTCCCACCTGCTGCGGGATATAGTGCACGGTCTGATGCGTTACCTAATGATGGTGGAGCATTACGACCGGGAACAATCATGTCAGTTGTCTTTTGAGTTCCCTTAGCTGCATTTTCGTTTTCGTTACGATTTCGTGTAAGCAAATATCCTGTGCCAAGTCCGGCAGTAAGAATACCGAGTCCTAAAAGCCTACCTTTATTTTGGCGCGACAAACCCTTAACACCTTTGACACCTTTTGATGCATCTGCAAAGCTATCGATTGTTAGAGCTTTTGACATAGGTGGTTTTGGCGATACGTCTCCAGTTAAAAGCCTTGCCCCACCAACACGATACCTGCGATCACCAATGTCAAAAGCATCGCCAGGTTTAGGAATATTTATCTTAGTCGGATCAGGCATAGTGCCACTACGTTGTTTATTAAACATCGTTGGCGGAGACGGCTCGGAACCACGCCCTGGTGAAGGCGTGGGGATTTTATTTTTAGGATCGTGACGCGAAGGCACTAAAGGTGCGCCAGGATTAGTTACAGTTCTATCGCCAGAAACAACTCTTGCTCGTGACGAAGTTGCGTTAAATTCTGGTGTTACAGACGAATATTTTGGAGTACCAGTAATACCACGGACTGTACGAGTATATGGTTGTGTACCAGTAGGCCGTGATGTAGCCCCCGACTGCGTCCTGACTGCAATAGGGACTGCGCTTTGACCTGGCGGTACATACTTCACGGTCCTGGAAGGTGTTGGTGGATATTGTGGCGCTGGTCCATCAAAATTCATCGAGCCTTGACCTTTAGGGGCTGGCTTTGCAGCTTTAGGTTTACGCGTTTTAGGCTCAGCCATAGCTTAGTACTTGCCCTTCTTGCACATAGGACACTTGCAGTTTGCAGGGTGAGCCTTCTTGACACCCATCATGTCGGACATTGTTTTCATTGAAGTCGTAGTCTTAACTGGTTTCATCACTTTAGCCATTGGTTTACCCTTACTTATCTTTGTGTTCTTTCCGCTCAACCTTCATCATCTCAGACATACTAGGAGTACGTTTAAGACCATGTTCTTTTTTCTCCAGCTGTAACATTTTAGCTTTATTTGGAGTACTTTTTAATCCATGTTCACGCTGTTCTATTTCAGCTAAGTCCCTCATAAATGTATGTCGATTGTTGATGTTTTTAAGCATTAATTACAGTTCCATGCGCGAAGACTCTTATTGATTCGGCTGTTAGGATCTTTTGCCGTTTTAGCCGATGTGTTTACTCGCTTCATGCCTTCCATACGCGCACAGAATGATTTACGTCGCGCTGCATCTTTTGGTGTCTTTGGACTTGGGGCAGGAGGTTTCAGGTTAAGTCCTTCTGACTTTTTATAATGCGCTCTACCAGCAGCATTCAAGCCACCCGACGGGTTCTGATATTTCTTTACAACACCCATAATGTTGATTGTACTATAGCTAAAGTACTACGTTGCACTCGCATGTAGGCAGGTATATCATAGTGCAATGGAACCAATTAAGATAGCTATCAGATCTATATCTGACAACCCTCGTTTTATAAAGCCATCACAAGCAACACCTGGAAGCCACGGGTTCGACATTTGCGCGTCTGTCACTAAAGCAACATCTATACAGCCAGGTAAAATCGCTATTATTCCTACTGATATCAAATTACAGATGCCAGTAAATGTTGAAGCTCAAGTTCGTAGTCGTAGTGGACTTGCTGCTAAAAACGGTGTGTTTGTGCTTAATAGTCCTGGCACTATTGATTCTGATTACACTGGCGAAGTAAAGGTTATCCTTGCTAACTTTGGTAACGATGTGTTTTTTGTACAGCCGGGAATGCGTATTGCTCAACTTGTTTTTGCCAACGTGCCAACTGTAGAGCTAGTCAACACGTCAACTGGTGACCTATTTACAACTGAGCGTGGATCAGGTGGATTTGGAAGCACAGGCGTATGAGAACCCAAGCTAGACTCGTATGGATCACTCCTGACGCTGAATCTCACATTGCATATTGTGCACGGGTCAGTAATCCAAAGAACCAAGACAACCCAGACTTTGCCAAGCTGCTAAAGTATTGCAAGCGAAAGAAACACTGGTCTGTTTTTGAGATGGCAAACGCATGCTTGGAGATCAAAACTTCAATAGCAGTTGCAATGCAGATGCAGCGTCATAAGTCAATGTCGTTTCAAGTGTTCTCTCAACGGTATTCTCCTGTAGTAGAAAAGCCTATGCCTATACAACTTAGGCTCAAGCATCCAACTAACAGGCAGTCATCAATCATCGACGATAACAACCCTGAACTTCGCGAGATGGAATGCTTGGCTGATGAATCCGTAGCACTAGCATTTGACACTTACGAAAAGATGATTGCGTTTGGCGTTGCACCAGAGACAGCTCGCAACGTGTTGCCTATGTGCACACCTACAACAATGTACGTTAATGGCACTCTTCGGAGTTGGATCCATTACCTAGAAAGCCGTCTTGAAGAGGGGGCGCAAGACGAACATCAGCATGTTGCCACTATCGTATTGGCCATACTGAGACAACAATGCCCCACCGTATGGGAGGACTAATGTCTGACGAAAAAACCGTAGAGTCTGTAAACTCTGAGCTCACGTATCCACTTTCGGATCGTGAGCTAGAGATTTTACGTATGTTGCCTAAAGGGCGCACTGCAAAGATGATGGGTGTTGCTCTATCTATTAGCCACAGAACCGTCAATTTCCACTTAGATAACCTTTATTGGAAGCTCGGAGTAAGTGGCTTAGACGCTAAAAACAGAGCCCTTAAAAAAGGAAGAGCACTAGGATTGATTGACTAGTGCTCTTAACTTGCTTGACCCCAACTCAAGCAAGATTACATGTCGGATTCATCAATCTTACGAACAATGATTGGTGTACCTTCACCCATATATGCTCCAATAATGTTGAAGTCGATGTATTCGAGGGCTTCATCGTAGGTCATACCGTCTTCTATGCACTGTTTAACCATTGCGTTAAAGTCATATGCAACAACGGTGTTTTGACAAGGCTTGACAGCGATACCGTAGATAGCACTGTCAAACCCGTCATATGTAAGAGCGCCTTCGTCTACGAAGTCACCAATTGATTCGCTAGTCATCGCCAAACGGATCCGAGATGTCTTCAGTCTTTACAGGCTGACGTTGTTGTGGAGCCTGGAATGAGTTTTGGGCTCCACTAGAATCTTTCTTGCTATCAAGTGGTTGGATGTTATCAACAATAACTTCCGCAGCTTTGCGCTTTTCGCCATTGTGTTCGTACTGGCGGATGCGAAGCTTACCTTGAACTGCAATCAAACGACCCTTTGAAAGGTATGTACTAGCAAACTCTGCTGTTTTACCAAAAGCGGAAAGGTCAATGAAATCAGATTCTTCATTTTTTCCACGATCTACTGCAATACGCATATTAGCTACAGCGTTGCCACTCGCCAATGTCTTTGATTCAGGATCAGCTACAAGCCGTCCAATTAGCACTACGTTGTTCATATTTTCTCCTAGATAATGACGGTATCGTCAGTGATGATTGTTGCGTTGCGCTTGTTCTGTAGCATCATAGAGTTAATGATGCTGCTCGCAATCTCAATCATAATCCGACCTGGGACCTTACTGGTCTCATTCAGGGTAACCAGACGCTCCCATGCAGGAACGCATGCGAGCTCTTCCCCATTGATGGCATAGTGAATGCCTGTAACACCTTGGACGATTTTAATGTCAACGTCACAAGTGTTGCTTTTCTTCGCAATAGTGATCATAAATACCTCTAACTTATTGTGGTCACCCACGCAGGTATTATATCATTGATTGCGCTTACGTAGCTCTTTTGCAGCAGTTACAAAAACTTTTCGTAAAAGTACAGCATCCATAGATGCAAACTCTCCGTAAAGATCAATACTCTTACATAGATCCTGGAATGACTTTACTGGTTCATACTCGACACCAAAAAGTTTGCATGCGTCTTCAATATTGTCTGGTGCAACTTTAACACCAATTAGTTTTGCAATAAAGTTTTTCAAAAGTTCACCCTCAGTATTCCACCAAATTTGCCAAGTTCGCTCCACTGGCGATTTTTCTTGTATACGCCATCACCATCTCTCTCGACAACGCCGTCATCATCTGGTTCAGGAGAAGTGTTACCCTCTATGGTCCACATATACGTTGGATGTACGTCAAGAACAATGCCAATGTGTCCTATTCGACCTAACTGGCTGAAGTAAAACAGAGCTATGTCACCTTTACGTGGGACAGATGTTCCGTCACGTATAGCCGATACAGGGACCCACAAACTGTTGCGCTTAGCGTAGTTAGCCCAGTCCGGAGTGTACGCAGATCTAGGAAAAGCTGAGTTGTACGTGGTGTT
>Ga0181343_1000844_pt1 | contig 12754 bp, 18 predicted proteins | sample Su13VDMLBSD_FD_130110 | JGI IMG/M metagenome (GOLD analysis project Ga0181343, IMG submission 130110) | Freshwater viral communities from Lake Michigan, USA - Su13.VD.MLB.S.D | ecosystem: Environmental > Aquatic > Freshwater > Lake | place: USA: Michigan | collected 2013-07-15 | reverse complement strand
TGCCTACTACACTGTGCGCTCGTTTAGTTGTCTTGGTCAGGAACTCGGCTTCTTCAAGCGCGAACTCCACTTCATCAAACACAGTGAAGGTCTCGTTGGGAACAAGAACGTTGCGGTCATCAGGCATGTTGCACCTCGTTAGTTAAGTATAAGGAGCCCGTGACGTGGGCTAGTCGGTGCGCGCCTGCTTAATATGCGAGCCGCATAAGCGACCACGAGGGCATAACATCGCGCACTGCCGGTGTTTTTCCGCATGCTGCCCACCGCCGGCTGGGACAGGGGGAAATATATCCCCCCTAGCATTAGTCTTTGCAATCACCGTAGCTGTAAGCATAGCTACCCTTACAATCCAAGGGCAGGTCTTGCGCCCAGAGTGGGCGATTCCGCATACACTGCTTTACATAAGCCAACGCATCTTCAGCTTCTGCCTCGGGGGCAACGCACCCAACTGCGTCATGTACGGTCATTACAACTTTGTATTTTCTGGCTATATCCAGCATCTGCTCACCGATCACAATCCGAGCCAACGCCTGACACAGATTCTCAACTACCTTACCGCCGTATATCTTGGTGTCTATTACCGCCCTACCTTTCTTAGTATCGTAGAGGTACTCGTAATCTCCAGACTCCTCGTTTTCTTCCTTACGTAGGTTAGGGTACTTCTGCATAAGTTTGTTGGGTAGGCGTATACCGTCTTTGCCCTCCACCACCAGCAGATCATCTCTGCCCAGCTTTACTTGCTTATCTCTCTGCATGGCAGATAGAGCGTTACCACAAGTGCGCCACAGCTTAGGTATATTGGGGTACGTTTTGCGGTACACATCAATAATGTGCTGCGCTTCATTAAGTAATACGTCTACACCGAACGTAAGCAGCTGGGCTTTGAACTTAGGCGCACCCATGCCATACCCGGCGCCAAGTATCGTTGTCTTACCAACAAATCTTTCCTTGGCATCTATCTGGTCTATTGGCTTGTTGTAGATAGCTGAAGCCATAATCTTGTACACGTCTTCACCACGGTCAAAAGCCTCCACTAGGTCGTCCTGCTCTGCCAACCATGCAAGCATACGCGCTTCAATCTGGCTGGAGTCGCAGTCTATGAATACATGTCTACTGGGGGGAAGTATTGCGCGCTTTATAATACCTGCGTTCAAACCACGTGACGGGAGGTTCTGCATGTTCACCTTGTCGTCCCCGCCCCAACGCCCAGTGTGAGCTGCGTAGTAGCGTAGTGGTATCGGTAACACCCCACGTGCAGCAATGTCGATAAACCGCTGGGTTCTGGTTTCCTCAATAGTAGATTTAACCCCAAGCCTAGCTGCGACAAAAGCCTGCACAAGAAGATTCTCATGCTCCAGTAGAGCTGTGAACTCCTCGTCGTTTTTAGCAAACGCGTAAGTTTCTTTACCAGTGGTAAGGCTTGTCTTGAGTGGTGGCTCAACGCCGTGAGACCGAAGTAGCTCCGCTAGTTGCGGGTTGCTCATCAACACATCCTTATCTACATCTGTCTTACTAAGTAGCTCACGCTTATATTCCTTAACTTCTTTAAGGTGCTCCTCCAACATCTCACCTGCTACCTGTAACACAGGCTCCGAGAACATGCGCACAGTCAGGTCTATGAGGCGCAACTCAGACACAGGGAACCCTACAGCAAGGTGGTTCAGTATCTTGTAGGTAAGATCGACATCGTTCTTGCAGTACTCTCCGTACGCTGCAAGCTCGTTCTTTGTAAAATCAGCTCGGCGTTTATCAATCGCGTTAAGGACTTCCGTTCCTTTCTCACCTACATCGTAATGCTCCGCTAACGCCTTCAAACTTCCACCTACTTCTGTACCGTGGACAGCCCTTGCCATAGACAGCGTATCTATAATACGCGCTGGCTTTATGTTGAACCGCCAGCTAAGGATAGCCATGTCGAACATCGCGTTATGCGCCACAGCTGCACAGTTTTCCCAGTCGAACTGCGCAAGGAACTCTTTGGTTTCCTCGTGTGTGCCAGAAAACCAGCGAAGTGCCGTGCCTTCTTGATGATAGTACTCCCCCACACAAACACCAATCACCTCGAAACGCTCGTCCCGTATGTATTCTTCAGTAGTCATTTTGGACAGCGAATACTGCTTGTTGTAATAGGTCTCAAAATCCAACACCAGCAACTTCATAATACTCCCAGCCCTATCAGTGTGTGGTATACGTGATGAATGTTGTCTTCGTTTATAACTAGTGCAGTACCACCTGCTGCACGTATCGCCTCTATCTCCCTCTCCTGCAACGCCGTGGGTTTGTTCTTACCTGCCTTGCACTCAATGGCAAGGAAGTGTCCACGCACGCAGCACACTATGTCCGGCACGCCACTGCGCCCCATACCAAAGGTAGCGGGGAAGAAGTAGTACACCCCCCGCTCCTTGAGCAGCTTAGTGACCTTGTCCTTCACTTTCTTTTCTGGTGTATTTGCCATCCCGAAACTATACACCAGCGGTGGACAGTGTCAACACTTTTTTCAGGACAAAAAAAAGCCCGCACTAGGCGGGCTGTAAAGTCAGTTTCGAATTTCTAAACTGGAAGCATAAGTTGTCTATTGTCTATTTGTGTAGCTGGTGATCCACTTGCACCTTGCGTTTTTACGTAGTCCTCCAGCACTGTACGCATTGCCTCGGATTTATTCTCGTACCCCATGAAGTACGCATTTACATTTGCGGATACTCTTATGGTTACGTGTACGAACGTAGGGTTTTTCTGCTTACCTCTAGCCATTATTACATTCCTCCGTTATGACAAGAAAAGATTCTGCGGTCTGCCTGTACCCGCAGTTTGCTATCAAGTGTCTGTCTGACACCAGCTTCAGCATTCCCAGATTCTGCCTGACTACATAGGGCAGTTCGTCACTGGTGCAGAACTTGGTATCCGTAGTAGGGCGCAAGGTTGCATCCAGTGGACACACAAGATACTGACTACCGGTTATACATACGTACATACCGCTTGCTTTCAACTTTGACAGCGTGGACTCCACATTGTTGAATTCACCAAAGTCGTATACATCGTGCAGTGCGCTGGAAATAACACTCGGCTGCGCCTGTATCTTTTGTCGTATGAACGTAATCACCGCCTCAGTATGTCGCTGGAACATACTTTGTACGTTGGCAACAGCCGGTGCGCTTCGCTCTGCTGCCACATTATGTAGAGGCAGGTCTTTGAAGTAAGTCTCAAATATCTTGACGGCTTGCTTCATTTCGCGGGCTTTCATGCTGTGCCCCCGTACCATGTCGCGGTCTATCGCTCTGTTGTGCAGCACATACCGTTGGTAAGACTCACTCTTACGGTTCATTGCTGTCTCTAGGGATATAGAGCCACGCTCATTACCCATCGTGCCGCGCACCACCACCTTGTACGGATACTGACATACAAAGGTAAGGTCTTGATGTACGCTTGCCATCACCGTGACGAACTCGGCCAGCTTGGGAAGTATCTTTGCGTGTGCTAGTGCAGCAGCACCGAACAGACGCGCATCTTCTACTACTATGTTATTAATATTAGTCATGCGTGGCTCCTTATAAACTTACGGTTAGGGTCACTTTTTACCTGCCCAAGGGGTAGCGTTACGCGCTCGAACAAGGACTGGTTGTGTATCTTTATCAAGTCACGCGCAACTACCTTTGCCTTGGCTGCGTCTACTACCACCGTTGTACTCCACCAGCGTTGCCGCTGCCTTACTGTAGAAACTATGTGCGCCGCCCACGCCAGCCATACATCCATGTCGTCAGTGTGGGGCACTGCAAAGAACCCAGTATCAGCGTGGCATACTGTTTTAATCTGGTCGGTGGTGTAATCAATACGCCCACCTGATACCTTGATAACTCCAACTAAGTAGTCCATGAACGCCTTGTACTCCTTGCACTTGGCCTTGTACTCCTCCTGCTTCAGCTTGTGGATTACACATGGTTCAGCATCTACGGTGCCGTTCGGGTGCATGGTTACTACACTGTGGTTCCCTGTTAGTAGATATTTCCCATATTCTTCAGCAGGTGTAAGGCCGCCCAGCTGAACACATATCCCCCCATGCGCCTTTCTGGAGCTACGTACTGGCCCAGCCACCCTATCTATAAAAGCGGCGGTACTTACTGTGCTGTACCCATGAGTGTCAAGCTCCATGCGCCCATCCTTGAAGAACTTAACCACCTCACACCCGTACAGACAGCAGGCTACGTAGTCCCCACGATCTGTTATGGTCTTGGTGTGGTCTCTACGTTTGCCAAACGGGCGTATCTCAGGGCTGCGCCCACGTATAGGCGGTATACTGTCGTGAAACCGCTTCGCTGCTTCGTAATTTCTAACAACTGGTAAACAATCTACACTTATGGAAAACATTATTTATCCCCCTGCGCCAGATGGCGCATCTTGGCTACACCGTACATTTCATCCGGCACCAGCCTTAGTTCTAACAAGCGCATATCACCAGCCGAATGTGATGCAGGGCGCACCTTTGCTACGTCAACGTATTTGCCCGTGTCCGCTTGCTTCTCGTAGTCCGTTACCCATACCTCAGTACCGTATCGGAGCATGAGCGTAAGTACCTCAGTAGCTTGATCTGGCGTCATCAAATAATTGGTGCTGCCATGCGTTAGAATTGCTTTCATACGTACTCCTCGTTAGTTATCGAGTTTTGATTTTCGAAACTGGTACTACATAACGTGTATCGTCTTACCTACTGGTGCAGTGATTCTCTTGGCACCACTCTTGATGCACCACAGCACAGGGCATGACCACACACCCCAGCCCAGCACTTCACCATCGGTCAGCACAACAACTGCATCCGGCTTGATACCTTTCTCCTTCAGGTATGCAGGTACGCAGCTAGGGTCAGTGCCACCACCACCCGATGGTCTAGTTGACTGCTTCCAGTTACCAATAGTTGTAGCTGTGTACTCCTCATGACGGGCAACCCAACCGTCCCAATAGATAAGGTGCAGCTTGTCCACACTAAGCTGCCGCGCCAACCCTTCCACCTCACTCATGCAAACTTGGAACGCATTGCGGGTGCTACCGTCCTCCGCCCAGAACATAGAGCCTGAAGCATCGGGTGCCACAACAAGCTCCTTGATGCTGTTGCCTTGCAGTGAAGGCATGACGATGCTGTTAGCCAAATACCTGCGGCTCATCTTTCGCCATGTGCTTACCTCTTTCTTCTTACAGGTAGAGCGGACGAAATCTTTGAGCTGCTCCACCCAGTTCACCTGCGGAGCTATAAGCTCATCCAGCCCCAGCGCGTTGCCACCACCAGTCATGCCAGCTTTCTTGGCTGCCATGATGCCTTCGCGTATGGCGCGGTCTATATCCTCCTTCAACTCCTTCTTGTCCTCCTCGGACATACCTTTGGCACCGTCCCAGTCGTGGTCGTCCATACCACCGTCACCGTCACCTTCGCCCTCGTCTTTACCCTCACTCCCGCCTTCACCTCCTCCTTCACCCTCACCCTCACCCTTCTCCTTGTCCTCGCGTTGTTGCTGGCGCAGATCATCGAATATCTGCTTAACCGTCCAGCCCTTGTACTTGGGGTCGATGAGACCAATCGGCTTGCCGTTCGCACCTAGGGGCATCGCGATAAGCCGCTTCTGCGGATCAGCATCCAGCAGCTTCTGGTTAATCCAGTAGTCACAAGCCATGTTAGCTGCGCGCTGATGCAGCCTGTGCAACTGTTCGTACACCTCCAAGTGCCGCGCTGCCTTGTGCATATTCTCATGCATGATGATGAACCCCGCTTCCTTGTCGCCCCACTGGAAGATAAAGTCGGGGTTGTACTGCTCATCGCGCCCGTTGGTACACGCTGTTGGGATGATAGTAGTCAGCTCTCGCTTACCCACCATCATGACCGGAGCCAATGCAACAAACATATCACTCCGCATAAGCTGCACACGGACGCGGGTAAAGTTGCGCACTGTTTTATCTGGTATCGTAGTCATACGTTGTCCTCAGTTTAGATTTTCGAAACTCAGTATCTTGTTACACCATCACAGTAAGTCTTGGTTTTCCGCGCACCATACGGTGAACGGCTTGCAGGTGAACGCCATACTCTGTTTCTTCTGGTGCTTCGCAAGCGCGATACAGAACACGCACTGCCACTCAGGGTCAGCCCGCTTGATGTATGTCATGAAGCTGGTCAGCTCTTCCTTGTTCTGGACGCGCTCAAGCGCACTGAACACCATCACTGCCAGCGCCCCTTGATGCTCAGGGATAGCCGCTGTTGTCGGTGCGTCCATGATCTCCTTCCACGGGGTCAGGCTGTCACTATGACGGATGAACGCACTAAGTGATGTCGCCGCCGCTGTACCTACTGTGCCAGCCATAGCTGCAAGCAGGCCATTGGCAGAGAACTTGTCACGCTTCCAGATCAGGTTGCTGCACCGCTCCGCACTACGCCATGTCCACACTGCACCTTGCACCTTGTTGGGCAGGAATATGTACGGGTTGTTATCCTGTCCACCATCACGGTATGACGCAGCGCAGTCACGGTTACGATCTGCCCACGCCATGACAATTGGGTGTATGTTGTTATCCGCAGCCCAAGGCAGCCACTCTGGTACGGTCGGCTTGCTGATCTCCAGCTTGGTGACGCGCATCTTGCTATGTGCCAGCAGCGAGTCGCCTACCCCATCGCTGTCGAGGTTGCCTGTCATGACTATGATGCTACCCTTTGGCAGCAGCCGGTTGCCCATGCGTGGTTTGTAAGACTCAAGCAAGGGGTGGAACATACCGAACACAGGGGGCGGTGCCTTGGTAAGCTCGTCCAGAAATAGAGCTACCGGCTCACCCGTGTGCAGTCCAAGGATGCTGTTCAGGTAATACTCCAGCGTCTTGGTATCGTTTACCGGCATCGGGATAGCCGCATCACCTATGTCCATCGCACCGCAGTCAAGGACAGCGGTATAGAACCCAGTGCGCTGACGGATTACCTCGGCCAGTGAAGTTTTGCCTGTGCCGGGCTCGCCTTGTAGCAGGAACCGGTTCTCAGGGCAGGCCACGATCAGGTCGGCAGCTTCTGCCAGAGTAACGGTAATGCGGTCTGAAACAACTGAAGTAGTCATACTTATGCTCTCGTTTGTGTGTTGTGTGATATGTGTTGTGTGTCTGTTACCAGTCAAACTGCCCAAGGATCGCATCCACCTTGGCCTTCATGGTGTCACGCACTACCTGTGATGCCTTGATGACCTCGATGTTCTGCCCCCGCACCGTGGATGCAAGCAACTGCCGCGCCTCCTCCAGCTTGGGGTCTCCTGATATATTCATATGTCCAAGCAACTCCACTAGCTCCTGTGCGTTGGTAAGAAACGAACTGTGGAACCGCTTCTTGTCTTCAGCATCGGGGTCGTCTGTCGTAGTGAGCTTGGCGCTCATGCCATGCAGGATGGTATGTAGCCGCTCCCACGGTTTCTGCATGGCCTGCTTCAGCTTCTCTTCGTTCTCCTTGTCCAGCGCCTCCCTAAGCTCCTCCATGTCCTGCTTGGGCAGGTCTAAGTACAGGTGCCCGCTGTCCGGTATTGGCTTCATGCTGAGTTGCCAGTCGTACTTCCTGTACACCTCGTCCGCACTGGGGTACTCGTTCGGGTCATACATATCTGCTAGGTAAGTAGCAGCAACCTGTTTTAGGTTGTCATAATTTGTTATCACAAAGTCCCGCCTCCGGAAGAACTCATCGCGCTTTTCGTTGAACCGAGTTTTGAAATCCAAAACTAGGCTGGTAGGCAACACCCTGTCGCCTCGGTCATCCCACGGCATCGTGGTCAGGTTGTAGTCCAGCCTGCACCTAGCAGCGTAGTCGTTAAGCTCCTTAACATGCTTGGTGCCTGCCATCAGGCGTTTGCGATACTCCCCCGCTTCGCGGGGGTTTGCACCAGTGGCGACTGCCACGTTCTCGGTCTGGGCCTTGTCCTTCTTGGTGGCGGCCCATGTACTAATGGACAGCTTTACCAGTACTGCACTAGATGAAATGCTCATGCTATGTCCTCGGTTGGTTGGGGTCAGTTTCGATTTTCGAAACTCACTTGGCTTTTTTGGCCTTGGCGTCCATGTACTGCACTACCTGCACCAGCGTGGGGGTGAACCCGATGGTCTGGGCCAGTTCAAGCTGCACCACACGCAGTAACTCCAGTGCGGTGGTAGTCTCGGACGCCTTGGTTGGCACTGCTACCGCCTTGGGTGCCTTGGGGGCTTCGAGTGATAGTTCCAGCTGGGGGGTGCTTGCGGCCTTGGCAGCTTTGGCGGCCTTGGCGGCTTTTGCCGCAGCGTAAGACTTCAGTCTGCCTTGAAGGCAGGCGGCCACACGGGCGGCGCGTTGCTCGGGGGTATAGCTGTCCCACACTTTCTTGCTGTTACGGCTGATTTTCTTGTTCATGGTCTTGCTCCTCTGTTCGTATGTGTATGCTTCTTCGTTTATGTAATTAACTACTTCGTCCTTCCAGTCGCTCATGCTAGTCCTCCACCCCCAAATAGGAATATGAAAACTATTAATAGGTACAACCATGCGGCACACGCCGCAGCTGCTAGGGTAAGCCCCAGCAAATACAGTAGCTTCATCTTCATCTTCACACGCTCCTCTTGGGGTTAAGTTGCTTGACGATCGTTAGTGCAGCTTCTGCACTGTATGCCATGTACCCACTCTTGTTTAGCGGCACTACCGTGTGTCGCACCCTGCGGGCTTCCAACTCACCGCAGGTAGTGCAGGTGTCGTAGCCGAGTTCGGCGCGGGCCGTTGGGTACAGCAGGCCACAACACGCACATGGGGTAGTGGACATGGAGAGCTTGGTTTTACTCATGCGTAACTCCTCGGTTGGTTGGGGTCAGTTTCGAAATTCGAAACTGGTTGGCCGCGCAGGCATAATTCACCTGAGCGAAGCTCATTGTAGCACTTTGTAAGAAAATAGTCAAATAGTGGCAGTGAGGGCAACGGGGGAGGGTAAAATGCTTTGTAAGGTTTTTGGGTGTAATGTAAGGAAAAAAAAGCGTTTTCTTACATTAGGTCTTACAATAAGAAAGTGTCGTAAGTCATTGATTAGCAGTATGCTCGGGGGTAAAAATCCTTGTAATGTAATAATGTTAAGTTTTTTTAGGTATATATATATATTTTAGGGGTGCCCAAATTGCTGGTGGTGGGTAGGGAATGTAAGGTTTGTGTACACGAAAAAGGTGCCGTATATCTGAAAATCACTTAACATTATAACATTGTAAAAACCTACTGCAAATCAATGACTTAGAATACCCACACTTTTCGATTGTAAGAAAAGTTTTCTTACATTACAAAACCAGCAAAATTCAACCATGTATGCGATATACATCTTATGTATTGTAAGAAAACTTTTCTAACAATGTGGCACATAGTATATTTATTTTCTAACAATGTGGCACATAGTATATTTATTTTCTAACATTGTGGCACATTGTTAACTTTGTGTCCGTGGCCTGCTTTCTCCCCACCAGTTTCGAATTTCGAAACTCAGTGCGGCCCAGACCGGTACTGCGTATGCGCGGTGGACAGGGTGCGAAGGTACGCGTGCCACTGCCCAGCCTTCTTCTATGATAGTAGTCTCCCCTACTGCTCATCATTCTTGGTGATAGTTCCCTAGGCATTTTTCGGGCACAAAAAAAGGGGAGCCTTTCGGCTCCCCCCTAGTGTTACTTCAGTAGTTCGTCCAGCAAGGCTTCCTTTGCCTGTAGTGTGCTACTTGCTTTGCACCACTTCTTCAGTGCTTCGACTCGCTTACACAGTTCAGCGTATTCGTTATCACGCTTGGTGTCTGCTTTCACGGTGGCCAACTTCTTGGTTACCTCTGCCTTCTGTGTCTCTATCTTGGTCAGTTTGTCTGACGCTGCCTTGATATCTGCCTCCATCTTTGGCAGTGCCGGATTGTCGGAATCCATCAACTTTGCCTTCTTGTAGGTTAGCTCAGCCTCCTGCTTTGCCACTTTTGCGGTATCAACCGCCACCTTCACTTTAGCAACTTCAACTTCCAGTTGAGCCTGAATCTCCGGCTTGTCTTCTGTTGTGTCTTTACCCTTGGGTGCCTCAAGAGCCTTTTGCGATGTTTCATAGGCAAGCATGATGTTCTTTGCTTGGTTCCAGCAATCAGCGCGTCTGGATTTCACCGCTGACCATACCGTCCGTAGATGTTCAAAGTCTGAAACTTCCAGTCCCAATTCCGTTGCGTATTCTTTCCTATTGGCAGCTGTTTTCTCTGGCGTAGCACATTCGCGACACTTGTTACCGTTGAACTTCATAACAGCATCGCGGCCGAACCGGTCAAACAGAAACGACAGGCAGGCAACGTAACCCTTTGCTGCCTTTTCAACGTCCAGCGATATACGAACTAGATTGTCCACCACATTGTCCAGAGTGATGATGTCAGCTGGTGCGGTATCTTGCAGTACTACGTTATTTGCTTTTGGCATAAAGCCCTCTATTAGCAGAATGCGAGTTTTGAATTTCGAAACTGGCTGGGTCTCGCGTTTCCCAACCATGTATACATTGTAGCACAATCAGCCTACCTGGTCAAATTGAGGCACATTGTAGAACCGCGCCGCTTTGGTAGCATGGCACTGCACAGCCTTCTTCGATGATAGTAGGCAAATAAAAAAGGGGGGCCGAAGCCCCCCCAAGTTTCATGCGTTGCGTATGTCCTCGCAAAGGTCGTGCGTCAGTTCCCAGTCTTCACGCAGTAGCTTCTTGGCTTGTTCTATATCTCCATTTGCGTTGACCAACACCATCGCGTAGTCGTTCTCGGTGTGGGTTTCGTACACCCAGTGACCGCCGGCCTCATAGTTTTCCAGCGCGTATGCTTCCAGTTCTTTTATTAGGTCTTTCATGCTTGTGTCCTCGGGTAAGTGGCCCCCCTTGTGGGGGGCCGGGTTTGGTTAGTAGGAACTCTTGTTGTACAAGGCGACCAGCTCTTCGCCGCTGACCTCCATGTATTTGTCATACTGCCCTCTGTTTACGTCTATGTCGCGTGCCTCCAGTATGTAGCATGCCTCTTGTACTCTTTGTATATCGTTATAGACCTGTTTCGTTTTCCTGAGTCTATACGTTAAGTGTTCCAAGGCCCTGTGCAGCTTAAGTACTTCTTGTGCGTGTCTAACCTTGGACGGTATTTTGATCGGCTCTACTTCTGGGGTCATTACGGCGACTTTCATAGCTATCTCCTCGTTGGTAAGTGGCCCCCCTTGCGGGGGGCCGGGTTGATTACTTGTTCAGGCAGGGGGCTTTTACTTCACGAACACCTTCTTGCCCAGAAGAGTAGTCACGAAGCAGGTCGAACACACCCAGAAACCCACCGTACTCTTTCTGGAACAGCTCGAGGTTGCGCTCATCAAGCTGGCATACTGCGCGGTGCAATGTACGGGCTGCATCGTGGAGCGACCAAACCCGGGTGTCTGAAAAGCCTTTGTTGCTGAAGTTGGAACCTTGCATAGCGTCTTCCTCGTTGGTAAGTGGCCCCCCCTTGCGGGGGGTGTGTGGCCGAGGCCATTCCTCGACCGTGAATACATTGTAGCACAATCAGCTGGCTGTGTCAAATTGTGGGCGTCTGGCCTGTGTGTCTGGCCCTGCCCCTGCGAGCGTGGATGGCACTGCACAGCCTTTTTCGATGATAGTAGGCAAATAAAAAAGGGGGCCGAAGCCCCCTAATTTCTGCGGTTAGATGCAGGGGCGGAAGGTACTTGATCCGCCCACGCTTCCCCGGTCTGAAACCGGGCCTTCCAGCTGCCGCATTTTCGGCAGGAGGCGAGCGGCGTTAGCTCCTCCTACCATTTTTACTGCGACCTCAAATGCGGAGGCCTTGTCGCCCCGGAATTCTCCGGTTATTACGTTTACCTCTGCTATGCCGTTGGCGTAGCTGTTTGCGCCGGTTTGGTAAATCCTCATGCGTCTTCCTCTCAGTTTAAGTGGCCCCCCTTGCGGGGGGCCGGGTTGATTAATTCCAGCGGACTATGGCGACTTGGTCGCCAGCTCCCACCGTTACTATGGGGGCGAAGTCTGTCCGCTCCTTACCGTCAGGTAGGAGCAGGGTCAGGTGGCTGGGGGAGCCACCCACCTTTTTCCCCCAGACAACTTTGTCTGGGTTCCAGCCGAGCCGAACTAGCTCGGCTTTCAGTTTTTCGTTCATGGTCATAACGTCTTCCTCGTTGGTAAGTGGCCCCCCTTGCGGGGGGCCGGGGTTGTTATCGTGCGAATCGTGCGTAGGTCACACAATCGTGACCTATCCGGGCGTTCTCCATGCGCCCGCCAGTCAGCCTCCATGCTATAGCCAGCCTGCGATACCAAGTGGTATCTCCTACACATCGGGCCAGCAGCCCGTCTCGCGACCACACTAGCGTCGGTGCGTCAGGGTTGCCCATCACCAGATCGTTCACACGAGTGGCTTGCGCCTCCCATGTGCGCCCCACGTGCAGCGTGGGCCGTGCGATTACTGCCGGCACCGTTACTGCTGGTGCTGCTGGTGCTTCTACTACTACCGCAGCTGTTACTGCGGGTACTACCTTCTTGCGCGTAGCCATGCGTGTTTCCTCTGCATGTGGTCAAGGCCATTCCTCGACCGTGAATACATTGTAGCACGATTAGCTCATGATGTCAAATTGAGGTCGAATCCCCCCTATCCAGACCCCACCGGGGGCGGACCCCCCCTTTCTCAGCATGGTTCCGCCGCGCCTCCATTAATAGTATGTCGCTCATACCACCACCCAACTTTGAAAACCTTGCACATTTGTTACACAATAC
>Ga0181343_1000843_pt1 | contig 12766 bp, 5 predicted proteins | sample Su13VDMLBSD_FD_130110 | JGI IMG/M metagenome (GOLD analysis project Ga0181343, IMG submission 130110) | Freshwater viral communities from Lake Michigan, USA - Su13.VD.MLB.S.D | ecosystem: Environmental > Aquatic > Freshwater > Lake | place: USA: Michigan | collected 2013-07-15 | reverse complement strand
CCCATTTTACCACCAGTAATATACATTGCGTTATTAACAGGGCCGCCACTCCAATGTGACATTAATCCATTATCACCACCACTACTAGTTCTGCACCAAAAATTAACAGTCCAAGGAGGTGATAATGTCCAGGTAGGTATTGATACGAAATCATTTGAACCATCAAAATTAAAAATACCACCATTAGCACTAGAAAATGAAGGACCGTTTTCTAATGTGCCGTTTCTACTACCACCAATAAAATCAACCCAACTTGTACCTGTACCAACATAAGAGCTAGGTAACGATGGGTCCCATAAGTTTACTAAATTACTTTTAACATATGATGTTTCATTTAGTAATTTACTTGTTTGTGAGTTAAAAATATTTGTTCCTATATCTAATGGCATAACTTTATTTATTAAACACCAAAACGATGTCTCGTTGAATTATAATTTTGTAATATTTGTGCTGAACTTAATGTGGTATCATAAACCATAACAGAACCAATTGAACCATTAAAGTAACCTGCCCAACTTGCTCCCATTATGTCAATCGGATTGTTATTACCAGAAGCACTATATCCATTATTATGGTCTAAAACACCATTTACATACATGTCCATATAATAATTATTTTTTTGTGCCCAACATAAAAAATTCCATCTATTATTATTTACCGTTGTTGAACCCATTATTCTAAACCAACCATTACTATATGTCCAATATGTTATTTTACCTGCATTAATTGATAATGCTGAATAAACTGGGCCACCACTTGAGTTACTTAAAATAGAACCAGCACCTAAACCATCTGCGCCTGTCGATGTTCTTACCCAAGCGCATATAGTCCAAGGTAGTTGTCCATTTCCTAATGTAAAAGTTGTAAAAGTTGCACTATCATTTGAACCATCAAATGTTATAAAACCTCCGTTGGTAGCGTTGTTATATGTTGGCCCATTATTCAATGTGGCTGTTCTTGAATTAGATGTTAAACTAAACCAAGAAGTCCCTGAACCAGGATAAGATGCCATATTATTAGCATCCCAATGGTACACCAAATTACTATGAATAATAGATGATTCATTTAAAAATTCAACACCTAAAGAATTCAATACATTATTATTTACATTAATTGACATTATCTCATGGGTTCTTTATTTGGATTATTCCATACTTCAGTATCTAATATGTTTAAAAATTCGCTATGAGTAAATGGGCCTTGTTTTGTTTCAAGTAATTCTAAACTACTTGGTATATTAATATTTTCATATTTAACAAAAGTTAGTTCACCATCTACAGATTTTCTTAATGTTTCTTCTGATGTTTCTAAAACCTCATTAAAATCTATTTTTTCAATTTCAGTGACATTAAACACTATATATTTTCTTTCCATATTATTCAGGTCTTTTTGGTGTTGCATCTTCAGCATTTACTTCTTGCAACATAAATTTATATACTTTATTTTGTTTGTTATTATATAAGAATAAGTCATTCTCACCTTCAACAATAGTATAATCACCTATACCATTTGATAATGATAAGTCAGATGTGAATACTGTATTCCATCTTAATGATGAGGAACCTAAATTGTACGTTCCATTAATAAATGGAACCATATGACCATCTGATTGAATTCTTACTCTTTGTGTCGCATTTGTCCAAAAATCCATATTACCATTTTCGGTATAGATATTTAAACCACCAGCACCCGCCCAAGACGATGTATTTTGGTTTCCAAGCCAAATATATCCATTACGACTACCCGCCTTAAAGTTCAGTTGAGTGTATCCATCAGAAGCGGTTGATGTATTTTCAAATCTAACCATTTCACCACTTCCGCGAGCATGTAATGTTAATGCAGGGCTTACACCTATACCTAAACTACTAAATTGAACTGTGTTACTAGTACCAACACTTTGATTAATTGTATATGATGTTATATTTGATGCATTACCAGAAATGTTACCAGAAACGTTTGCTCCTGATACTGAACCCGCACTATCGGCATATCCTGCAGATATTTTAGACCAACTACCCCATGTCCCAGCTTCTCTTGTTCTAAATGAAAAATACTTATCACTCGAATTATATCTTGGCATCGCCAACTGTAGGGCATAGTCACTGAAAGCATAGTCATTTCCAAGACCTATAGAAAATCCGTAAAACTGAGAAGAACCAGTTCCGGGTCCGTTAGTACTACCTTGAACAAATCGGAATCCAAAATTTGATATGCTGTTAAAATCAGTTTGGGTACTATGGTTTTGACCCATGTTATTAAAGAACTGAATAGGACTAATCCCCCCAACTGTTGTTGAATTACCAGCACTTGCTACCGTTTGTGAACCAATATTTCCAGCGTGAATTACTGCATTACCTTGTTGATATAATGTACCGTTATATACATCCACATTTGTTGCACTTCCATCTCTTCCAAAATAAACTGTACCTGCAGCATTTGGGTAAATATTTAATCCGGACGTCCAACTATGAAAAAACCAATCAGCTGCCGCAGTATCTGCACGACTTATTTTTAATTGAGTCCCGCTTTTATTTAAAACCAATTGGTCTGAAAATGTTTTAACCCCACCAATAGTCTGATTACCGGTAGTGTATACACCATTTGTAACAGTACCAGCATTACCTGTAATATTTGTTTGATCACCCGTATTTGTTCCTGAAGATGTTCCACTAAAGTTTGATGCTGATATCGTTCCTGTACTAGTAATGTTACCACTATCCATGTCTAAAATTACTCGATTGGTTCCACCACCAACAAATTCAAAATCATTGTTAGTACCATTCCACCTTAAACCCCAAGCATTTGCTGCAGTTGGGTGTGATGGATAATAATCTCTCGAAATTCCCCAAATATCAAAATCACCATCTGATGTATCTAATCCTAATATACCACCTGGGAATTGTGGTCTATTTGCTATTGCAGAATTAAAAACAACTCTATTACTAAATGTTTTAGTACCAGCAATTGTTTGGTCTCCAGTTGTATATACACCATTTGTAACCGTACCGGCATTACCTGTAATATTAATGCCCCAATTACCGCTTGCACCAGTTCCTGTTAATGTTGGCGAATATGAATTATAGTTGCCCGCATGTAAAATAGAATTACTGTTAAAACTAAAATTGTCTCTAGCAACCGTGAATAAAGATGTGAATGTTGCTGAACCACCAATGGTTGCCCCAGAGAACACGTTTAAATCCATACCACCACCAGAAGTATTAAAATTTAAGTACGCACCAGTAGTACTTGTTGCTTGCCATCCACCATTAAAAAACGCGCCTCTACTTATAATACCACTATCTGATGTTATGAAAATACCATTTGCTGTTGAACCAAATAATGCTACTGTTTGATAGTTTGTTGTACTTGGTTTATTGAATGTATAATATGATGTACCTGAAACAGTTAACCCGGCTGATGATGTTATTCCTGGCGCTGTTAATGCCCCAGTCATAGTATCGCCAGCTTTTTGTACAAAAGTTGATGTTAATTGTGCCGAGCCCGAAACTATACCACTTGGAATACTAGATATACTACTATATGTTATTTGACTTGAACCAGATACCAAACCAGAAGGAATACTACTTATTGAACCAAATGTTATTTGTGAAGAGCCAGACACTAAACCAGAAGGTACACCGGTTATACCACCAAATGATATTTGACCTGAACCGGATACAACCGATATGCCATTAAAGAATGAACCAGAGTGTATTGTTGTTCCGGCAAGTACTTGTGAAGAACCAGATACGGTTCCAGCAGGTAATGCTGAAACAACTTGTGCTGAACTTGATAATACGTTCTCAGCATTCAATCTTGTTTTAATACCTGAAGAATAATTTGTTGTTGCAGTTAAGTCAATTTGTGCTGAACCAGAAACAATTCCACTAGGGGTTCCTGATATACCACTATATGTGATTTGAGATGAACCAGAAACAATACCACTTGGTATGTTTGATAAACTTGGGTACGATACTTGTGAAGATCCAGAAACAATACCACTTGGCACGTTACTTAATCCTGTATATGATACTTGTGAAGAACCAGACACCAAACCTGAAGGTACACCTGATACAGATCCAAATGAAACTTGACTTGATCCTGATAGTACACCTTCAGCATTTAATCTGTTTTTAATTGTTGTGTTAATTGAACTTGTAAAAGTATTTAAACTACTTGTACTAGTTTCAATCGCGTTAACTCTACTATTATTGCTTGATGTATATGAATTAAAATCTGTTCTAATACTTCCACTAGCAGTTTCTAAAGAACTTAATCTTGATGCTGCTGATGAAGTAAATGTATTTAAAGAACCTGTTGTTGTTTCAATAACACCTAGTCTTGTATTTGTTGAACTTGTATATGAATTCAAACTTGCTGTTGCTGTTTGAATTGCATTAATATTTGTTGTATTAGATGACGTGTAACTGTTTAATGAGTTAACCGAAGATTGTATTGTTGTAATGTTTGTTCCACTAACTGTTCCTGTTACAACCAAACCACCTGTAATTTCAGTATTAGAATTGATTGATACTGTTGTGCCATTATCAGTTATATTACTGTCACCAACATGTTCATCATTAGTTGATTTAACTAATCTATTATTTGTTAAATGGATTTCATTACCAATATCGTTGTAAGTTTCTGGGCCCATTATTAATAAAGCCGAAGTTACTGAGGTTTGATTTTGATGAACAAATATCCATTCGTTTTCAGTAGCATCAAACAATAACGATCCAGATACTTGTGGTGAAGAACCACTATCAATAACTGCCAATCCACCAAATCTCACTGCTGGGTTTTGCGCATTAACTGTTATAATATTATCAGCAATGTTTACCACAGATGAGCTGATGTGTTGAATTGAAGATGATCCAGCAACAATTAAATTCTCTGAAATATAGATAGAACCAGTAATAATTTGATTACCTATAAATGTGTTACTACCAGTAGTAGCGTAACTTCCTGTCTTTCCTTCAATAGAACTTAATCTGTTATCTTGACCTAAATTATATGTTGCAACAGATGTACTTAAGTTATTTGTTGTTGTAGCAACTGAACTTGATAAAGCACCAGCGCTACTTGAAATTGAAGAACTAAATGTTGAATATCCTGTTGTATCCGTAATATTAATTTGAACAGAACCAGATATTACACCTTCAGTATTTAATCTATTTTTAATAGTAGTGTTAATAGAACTAGTAAAAGTATTTAAACTGCTAGTTGATGTTTCAATTGATGTTAATCTACTACCAGCACTTGAGGTAAAACTATTTAAACTTCCGCTACTTGTTTCAAGATTTGATAAACGAGTGTTGGCAGAAGATGTAAATGTATTTAAAGAACCTGTTGTTGTTTCAATAACACCAAGTCTTGTATTATTAGATGATGTATATGAATTTAATGAAGCTGTAGTTGTTTCTATTACACCTAATTTAGTATTTGTACTAGATGTAAAAGTGTTTAAACTACTTGTTGTAGTTTCAATAGCCCCCAATCTTGTGTTTGTACTTGAGGTAAAACTATTTAAACTTCCAGCACTAGTTTCAAGATTAGAAACCCTTGTATTAATAGAAGAACTAAAATCAGTTAAATTAATTCCTTCAATTGTTCCAGTAATATCAATAGAACCAGATACAACAATATCACTTGCAAAAACAACTGGTGTTCCGTTAACTGATGATTGAATCTTATTTCCGTTTAAAATTTCAACGGCACCTTTCAACATGATTTTACCATTTGTTGGGTCTAATAAGATATCACCATCGGCATTTGATTTTAATTCAATATCACCGTCAGCTGTTTGAAGAATGATTGAATCTGTACCACCTTCTAAAATCTTAATTGATTGGCCATTATCGGTTGTGATTTGTAATTCTTGTGCAGTACTACTAATAACTTTGGTTCCGTCGATGTAAAGAGATCCAGAAGAAATATAAACATCTCTCCATTGATATTCTGGGCTACCTAAATCATATGTATTATCAACAGAAGGTATAATTGAACCAGATAATGTTTGAGTTCCTTTAAATAAATTAGATCCAGTTATAGCAAACCCATAATTGGTTATTTGAGTAGAACTTGAAACAACATTAGAACCATTTAATATTTGTGATGAACCAGATATAACACCATCAGCATTAAGTTTATTCTTAATTGTTGTATTAATTGATGATGTAAATGAGTTTAAACTAGAAGTAGATGTTTCAATAATTCCCAATCTTACATCATTACTAGAAGAATAGGAATTTAAACTACTTGTACTTGTCTCAATCGCGTTTAATCTATTATTGGTACTCGAACTGAATGTATTTAAACTTCCAGTTGAAGTTTCAACTGTTGTTAATCTATTATTAACTGATGAACTAAAACTGTATAAACTAGCTGTTGCGGATTCAATTGAATTTAATCTACTGTTTGCACTACTTGTAAATGTGTTTAAAGAACTTGTTGTTGAATCAATAACATTTAATTTATTTTCTAAACTATTTGTATAATTGTTAAGACTTGATGTAAAAGTTTTAATTGAACTCGAAAATAAAGCAAATTCAACCTCATTTACAAAAGATGCATCTAATGAAGAACTAAATGATTCTAACGAACCTACTCTTGAATTAAATGAAGAACTATGGCTAATATAAGATGTGGTAAACGAATTATATGAACTTGTTAAACCATTAAAATCTGACGTTGCAACTTTATAAGATGAGGTATATGTTTGAAATGTTGTTTCATCCAATTTACCTGTACCAATTGCTTGTCCATTTAGTGTGATTGAACCAGTAATATTAACTGATCCAGTAAGTGTATGGGTATCATCAAATGTGTTACCAAAGGCTGTAGACCCCGATTCAAAAATTACTGATGATGTGGTGATTGAAGTATGAAGTTCATCTACCGTTAATGTTCCCCTAACCCTTAAATCCTGCTCAAAATCGGCAGAACCGGACACAATAAGTCCGTTTTTAACTTTAAATTCGTTTGCCATATTATATTAGTTTCACTGTCCACTAATGTGTTACTAATAAATACTTACTTTTTAACAAGCGTAAGTGTTAATTACATATCCTTGGCTATCAATTTGCAATGTTGTACCATAATCGGCATTAGAATTACCATAATACTTGTTACCACCGTTAAATGGTGTTGTCATTGATGAATTTGTGTAGAATCTTGTGATATCTAACCAATCAACAGCATTACCATATACGGTTTGACTTGTTCCAAATAATCCAGAGCAATAGTCAGGAGCGGTACTACCACTACTAATTAAAAAATTGGTTGCAGTTGGTGTTGGGGTAGGTGTTGGTGTAGATGTTACTGTTGGTGTTGCAGTAGGTGTAGATGTCGCAGTTGGGGTAGGTGTTGGATATTCACTTGTACAAGTAACTAAGTCTCCTGCAACCACTGCAATATTCAAATATACTCCCTGATCTTCAGTTCCATCAAACGTGTGTACATACGGGTTATCATAACCACAATAACCTGTATATGGCCCGTTATTTCCAGCACCAAACACTATAGCTACACCTGGTTGACTATTTCTATAGAATGCAAACGATATTGTTGATCCAGAATTTACACTAATATTAGAGTATTGTAGTTGGTAACCTGGGTATGGTGAAGAATTTTGAATGTGTCTAACCCAAGATCCATTACCTTCTCTCCAAAATAAATCATAATCAGAATAGTTTGGATCAGTTGCTGTTCCTTGTCCCTTCGTGTATAAATCCCACGTTCCCACATTTGGATTATCAGTTACAGTTGGGGTTGGTGTTGGAGTGCTAGTCGCTGTTGGTGTTGGGGTTGAATTGATAGTCGCGGTTGGTGTAGGTGTTGCAGTAACAGTTGCAGTTGGGGTTGGCGTCGCTTGAATACCAGACGATTCCCCAAGTGCTCTATATAATACCTCAACTGTCCAAGTCCCTGAGCTTATTGTTGCGTTTAATCTACCAGTTCCTGAAACATTAAATCCAACAGCACTAGTATTACCTAAGTCAATTGTTGTTGTTTCGTTATATGATGAGTTCATGCCATCCCAAACGCTCATAATGTTTCCAGCCCTCATATTAGAACCATTCTTAACAACATAATCAAAGAATGCACCATCAAAAGAACCCAAATTAAAAATTTCAGTATTACTTGAGATAGTTGTTCCTGTTGCACATATTTTTGCGTTGTTTATTGTTAAACAACCATTGATTGTTTGATTACCACTTAAGGTATTTGAGCCAGTTGTGGCAAAACCATAGTTTGAGATTTGAACACTACTACTTACTATATTACTACCAGTAAGATTTATATTAGTAAGATCAATTGAACCTGAAATTATATGACCACCCTTTGCAACATTTAAATGACCTGAAACAGGTATTGAAAAATAAACCTCAATATTATCACCATCAATAGATTTAATTTCTTGTGGGAAAATTATTTTTCTATTGTTATCATAAACAGTAACAATTGGATAATCTGTCCCCATATTATGATTAACAGACCAAGTTGTTGCTGAAGCGAATTGTTGTGTCATTCCACCAGGGCCAGTGCCAAGTGACGCAATCACTTTACCGGTTTGTGCCGATGGGAATGTAATTGTTGCCGTGTCAGAATTTACAGCTGTTATTTGTGAAGGTAAAATAACTCTATCATTTGTATCGAAAATCTGAAAGATAGGGTATTTTTGACCTAGGTTATGATTGAACGTCCAAGTTGTACTAGGTGTTGTTTGATCTAATTTAACAAAACCGCCACCACTTGACCCACCACTTCCACCAGCACCCGCATTAAGAGCAAATGCTGCAGTTAACGCATATGATGAACTAAGAACCGTCATTGACGATGTTTCACTAGTTAATACAACACTTGATGTGAAATTATCTAATGATGATAGATGATTATCTGTTGAACTTGTAAAAGAATTAAAACTATTTGTTAAACTATCTAATGAACCAGTTACATTATCAATTCTTGTATTAAGAGATGATGATAGTGTAAGTGTACTAAACTTTAATTCTTTTGTATATCCGTTTGTATTGGTATCGGTATTTGATACTGTGATATCAATACCACCATCACTAACAACTTCAAATGCATCAGATCCGGTTGCTCTTAACATTCCTGAGCCTGAAACAAATATATCTCTAAAATGTGAACCGATTGAAATAAATGCGGTTCCTGGCGCGGACTCACTTACATTTAAACCAGTATCGGAATCAAAATGTAATTTTGAGAATTGCTTATCATAATTGTTCCCATCAACATCTGATCCAGTAACCACAAATGGCACGTTTGTTAAACCACTTGCATTACCAATAAATGAACCTGTAAAATTTGATGCTGATATTGCACCTACTAAATTAATTGAACCAGTATTAACAGTGTTTGTAACAACCAATTCTTGTACTGAGGGTCCCCCTGAACCGGATACAGCCATAAAGACTTTACCATCGGCGGTATTAAGCGCTAATTCTCCAAGTTGTAAGTTAGTGTTAGTTGGTTTTTGACCAGATACACTACTTCTACGCAGTTTTACTATTTGTGCCATATATATGGGTCCCTCAAAATTGTTGTGGTATATACCACTGTTAATAACCTATGTAGGTCTTACTATAAATACATAAAAAATATGATTGTGTAAATAAAAAAGGGAGGTTTTTATCCTCCCTTTTATTTTTTATCCTAATATAAACGTTTAGTACGTTCCGCCATCGATCACTGTAGAAAACTTAAGTGCCCCATCTGAATTTTTATATCCTAAAATTCCATCAAGTACATCTGTTGTTTCTGTTGTTGACACAAAACCAACCACATTACTTGAATTTCTAAACATAATAGCAGATGTGTTGTTTCCATTATCTGTTCCACCTGAATATGAAAGTGTGAAGTTACCGCTTATCGCCGTATCACCACTACTTGAATCAACCGTAAATTTATTTGTATTAAATGCTAAAGTTGTTCCAAGATATGTTAATAAACTGTCTGAAATATGATCATCACCAGATGCAATTGGGAAATGTCCCACAGTTAAACCTGTCTCATCACCTATAGAACCTGTATTAAGTGGACCAGAGATTAAACGAGCAGATGCAACAGAACCTAAATGATCAGGATGTGAATAAATCCAAACATTGTTTGTTGAATCCCAAAGTAATGAACCTGTAACACCCACATTTGAACCTGAATCATAAACTGAAAGACCTGCGAATCTTTCAAACGGTGCGTAAGTGTTTAGATTAATAATGTTAGTACCTAAATCAACTTGAGATGAAGAGATATTAACATAACTTGAACTGCCTAATAATTCTAAGTTACCTGAAACATATAAGTTGCGGTGAATTATTACATCTTCTTTAACATCCAATGAACCTGAAATACCTAAACTTCCGGTAATTCCAATTGCAACATTTTCAAATCTTAAACTTCCTGTATTATCTAATAATACTTTGTGGGTTAAACCTGATGTGACATCAAATGTTGAGAAATTAACGCTACCACTATTAACATTTAAATAGTTAGTACCATTTTCATCGTTAGCAGTTCTTAATTGAACACTAAGACTTTGTGTACTCTCTAATACTAAGTCTCCAGCTGTAGTAATATCTAAATCATTACTTCCGTAATCAGCGATATGGTTAACATATAATGTGTTACCACTTACTAAACTAACACTATCACCGAACGATGTAGCCCCTGAAACTGATAAACTACCCTTTAATGTTGCAGAACCTGTTACATCTAATGTTGAATTCATCGTTGTTGCTCCCTTCAATTCTGAAGTAGATTCAACTGTTAATGAACTTTGTAAAGTTGTTGCGCCAGATACTGTAGTTGTTCCTGATACTGATAAATTATCTTTTAATGTTGTTGAACCAGTTACAAGTAATGTTGCACCAACAGATAATGAACCTGACATTCTTGTGTCACCACTCATGATGTCAACCTCAAATGCTCCAGCTCTTAATGTAACTTCATCATATGTCAAATATTGACTATCACCAACTAACCCATCAGGGCCAGCTACTAAAAGTCTATTATCTGTTAATTGATCGTTATATAGTGAACCAGTTACTTGTAATGAAGAACTAACAATTACACCATTTACACCAACAATTGTTGCTGTTTGTAATGAGTCATCTATTTTTAAGTAATTTATGTCATCACCAAAGAAACTTAACCCACCATTAGATTTAATGTGTGTGTCAACTGTTGATGTATTATAAATCTCAAAATGTCTTGAATCATTTTTATCTGCCTTTAGATATAATGAACCGGTACCTTGAATGTTTGTTACTTCAAGAGCACCAGATAAATTTAAATTACCGTTATCAAATGTTAAACCACTATAATCTGTAATTAAACCATCAACACCAGCAACTACTAATCTTTTTTCTGTTAATGCATCATTAAAAATTGATCCAGAAACTACTACTTGATCTCCACCACCTGTTCCTAAGTATGATGAACCACTAACAACCAAATCTTCAAATACAGTAATTCCCTCAAGTGAAATTGATTGTGCTTCTAAAATATTAACATATGCTGTTCCACTAACATGTAAATTTCTCCAATTTTTGTCTGTTGAACCTAAATCAAATGAATCATGAACATCAGGAACGATTGAAGAACTAACTTCACCGGCAAGAATAATATTATCGGCACTTGAATCACCGACAGTAATATTACCTTTCATAACAATTGAACCAGAGGTTCTTATATCACCAGTTGTTGTATCAATTTGGAAATTACCTTGTCCAATATCAAATTTATTACCATCAAATGTTAAGTTAACACTGTCTTCTAATAATCCACCAGTACCAACAAGAACTAATCTATTATCTGTTAGACCTGTTACAGTAACTGAACCATTTAAAATAGTATTACCTGTAACATTAAGAGCACCACCTAAATCGGTTGTGCCAGAAACTTTTACAGTGTTTGAAACATACACATTTGACCCAGATATTGTTGATCCAGTAATATTTGTAACATTTAAATTACTACCAGTTAATGAAGTAATATTACCATTTGTGGTTGTAAGTGTTGTGCCAGTTAAATTTGTTACATTCGCATTACTACTTGTAAGTGAAGTAATATTTGAATTAGTACTAGTAAATGTTACACCAGTTAGGTTTGTAAAATTACCGTTACTACCAGTAATTGAAGTTATATTACCATTACTACCTGTAAGGGAATTAATTGTAACATTACTAATGGTATTACCCTCAATATTACCAGTAAAATCTAATCTATCGTTACCATCTTTACTAAGAATATAGAGAGATTTATTACCTGAGGCATAAAATGGTGTTCCATCAACTACTGAACCGTGTGAACCAACTGTAATTGTTGGGGCTGCAGCACCTTGGTAAATCTTTGAAACCGATCTATAAGCACCCGCCACACCTTCTGTTTCACCCACAAAAAGAAAAGGACCATTAAGGTCACCTATCGATCCTGTGGCGAATACAAGTTCAGAAATTCTGGCTGTAACATCTTTTAATTGGGTAATACTACCTCTTCTGTGTTTAATTATTTGTGCCATCTTTCTTTTTTAATTGTTTTATTTATATAAATACTTTATTTTTAATTAGAAAAAGCCATCACCACAGTCGATGACAGAATTTTTATTACGGTCACTTAGTGCCCCTAAATTTTCTATCACTAACGATGCTGAGACTATTTGGCTGTTAACAATATTTTTAACTATTGCCATAGCACCAGATACCGTTAATGTGTCTTTATCATGTGTTGTTTGAACTAAAGTAGT
>Ga0181343_1000842_pt1 | contig 12778 bp, 23 predicted proteins | sample Su13VDMLBSD_FD_130110 | JGI IMG/M metagenome (GOLD analysis project Ga0181343, IMG submission 130110) | Freshwater viral communities from Lake Michigan, USA - Su13.VD.MLB.S.D | ecosystem: Environmental > Aquatic > Freshwater > Lake | place: USA: Michigan | collected 2013-07-15 | reverse complement strand
GCAAAAAAACAGGGAAAAGAAAAACATGCGACTGAACACGCAAAAGAGTTGAAAATGATAAATAAATTATTAGGAGAAAGATAAATGGACAATTTATTTCACAAAAATCTATTACAAGAGAAAAGCAACTTAGAATGGCAACTGGCTCAAGCAAACTTTAAGATAAAGAATCTTGAAGAGCAATTAAATGCATTAAAAAGAAAAATGAATGAGGAGATTGGCGTAAATCCCGGTTCTACTCCGCCAAGCACAACTCCCCCGACTCCAATGCCTTCGCCAAATTCACCAGCACCAAAACCAACTCCAATGCCAAATCCAAAAATTCCTGCGGAATTTTATGACTGGTTTAGGAAAAAATTTGGACCAATGACTAAAAATCCATAATATGAAAAACCCCCCGAAAGGGGGGTTTTCTTTTAGCGGTTCGAATTATGTATTAGACTCCAAAGTATGTTAGTGTTACACCAAGTGTGGTACTTGCTGTATTTGTTTTTGCTATAACTGTACTCAAGTCACTTACTGGAAAGAAAACTTCTGTTGATGGTGCTAGAGCATATCCAACACCACCAGTTGCCGAGGTGTATGAGCCCAGAGAAAGCCCTTGTATGGATATTATTGCGTCTGCTGTTCCTCCAATATTTCTTATTCGCACTCCCTCTCTTAATGATTGAGAAACTGCTTTTGTAGTTGTCTGCGAAGTTAAATACTTCCATCCATCTTGACTTTGACCACCAGTTATTCCTACAGTTTCAACAGCGATTGGATTTATTCTCATGTGTGTATGTCCTCTAGTGTATTTATAAATACTGTGGAGATATTTATGAATTTCAAAGATCTGCGTCAAAAATTAAAAGAATTAAATAGAAATCTTGACGAAATGTGGGTAGAATACGACTTCAACTTCGGTGAAGATAAAAAAGAAGGAAAAAGAATAAACAAAGCAAATCGTAAAAGATTTGGTCTTCCTTTGACTTTACCGGGAGAAAAAAATGCCTCCGATAAGAAAAATTAATAGACAAATTGTTGTAAGTTCTCTTCTAAAGGGAACTTGTAAGGTAGTTTTTAGAAAAGTTACAAATGGTCAATTTCGTTCCATGTTTTGCACATTAAAAGAAGAAAAACTTCCAAACAATACAGCAAGATATATTAAACGAATTGCTTCACCATCCCAAGAAGATGATCTTGACTTGGTTCCTGTTTTTGATATAATCAAGAGAGATTGGAGAAGTTTTAGAATTCAAAATATTGAATACTTCTATGACACAAGTGAATTGATAAAGCGAAAGGAAATACGAGATGAGAATAACAAATAGTACTGGTGAAAATACTGATAATATTCTAAATGGATCAATGACTTTTGAGGCAGAATTATATCATAGTGAAATTAATCCAAAGATTTCATTTTTTAAGGATAACATTACTGGTCAAATAAATTTATCTTTATCTAATTGGGATACACAAGAGTCTATTGATTCGTTCACTACAGAACAGGCAGAAGAAATGGTAAACACTCTTGTAGAAGCAATTAATTTCGCCAGACACTATGACGATGGTGGTAGTTTGTTTGATAACTTACAGGAGATTCCTAATGTTGAACAGCAAGAGTCCACAGGACAAGAAAGACGAGGAGTATAATACTACTCTTTTGGAGTTATCTGCCGATGCAGTAATTTCTTATGAAAAATATTTGCTAGATCAAATGAATCACAAAGATCTGGCAAAAGTGATGAAAACGCTAAGAACTCACATAGAAAAGAAAAGTTCAAATAGAAATATTTTTTCTTAATTTATAATATGCATATTGAAAATGAAATTAAACTTGATTATAGTGATGTTTTGATTCGTCCAAAGCGTTCACGACTGACCTCTCGTTCTGAAGTTGAAATTGTTCGTGAATTTAAATTTCCAAACTCCCCGCAAAATTGGAAAGGTGTTCCAATTATGGCGGCAAATATGGACACAACAGGTACAGTTGAAATGTCTAATGTTTTGTCAGATTTGCAAAGCATCACATGTTTACACAAGTATGTCACAAATGAAGAAATATCAAAAGTAAAAAACAAAAATTATGCTGCAATTACTTGTGGTTTAGATAATAGAAGCAGAAATAGACTTCATGCTATTCAATCTTCTGAAAATTTTAAATTTATTTGTTTGGATGTTGCAAATGGTTATTCTGAACCATTTATTAACTTAGTAAAGGAAATGAGACAAATATGGAACAACGCAATCATAATTGCAGGGAATGTGGTGACTTCGGAGATGACAGAAGCATTGATTTTGGCTGGGGCGGATATAGTGAAAGTTGGAATTGGCCCTGGCAGCGTATGCACAACAAGGAAGGTTGCCGGGGTTGGATATCCTCAACTGTCCGCAGTTATAGAATGCTCGGACGCAGCTCATGGTCTAGGAGGGCATATCGTGGCCGACGGTGGTTGTACATGTCCGGGAGATGTAGCCAAAGCTTTTGCAGCTGGGGCGGATTTCGTAATGGTCGGTGGAATGCTGGCAGGTACGAACGAATCCTCCGGAGAATTGGTTACACAACCAAATGGTACAATTAAGAAAAAATTTTATGGAATGTCCTCAAAAGAAGCGATGGAAAGATATGCAGGAGGCATAGCATCTTATAGAGCGGCGGAGGGCAAGTCTGTAGAAATTCCTTATGTTGGACCAGCGCATGATGTTATGAGTGAAATTATGGGTGGAATACGTTCCGCCTGTACATATGTAGGTGCAAAGACAATCAAAGATTTGCCAAAATGCACCACGTTCGTTCGTGTGAATCGTCAGATGAATAATATTTTTGGAGCATAAAATGAATAGCAACGGAAGAAAAATGAAAATCAAAAAGAGTCGAAGAAATAAGTTAAGAAAGAAAACAGCACAGTTGGAAATTCTTAATGCAAAAAAGAAAACTATTGAAATTCTCGACAGAGAAGGTAAACTACCAAAGATTGTTAGATTTGAATTGCAAAAAAGAAAAACAGCATGAACATTTTTGTTTTAGACAATAATCCATCAAATGCAGCACACATGATGTGTGATAAGCATGTTGTTAAGATGATTGTCGAATCTTGTCAATTGTTATCTACTGCTCATCATGTATTGGACGGGCAAGAGACTACAATCAATACAGGAAAAAGAAAGTATAAGACATATCTATGCTCAAAGCAAAATATTTGCAAAGCAACAATGATCAATCATCCATGCACAATATGGACGAGAAGATCAAGAGCAAATTATTGTTGGTTGTGGCAACATGCCAATAGTTTATGCAAAGAATATACCAATAGATACGTCAGACAACATTCTATGGAACAAATGTTACAAGGTCCACTAAACGATATACCCGAAAATATCGATAAAGGCGCGTTGACAGAATTTGCCCAAGCAATGCCAGATGCATATAAGAGGCAAAATGCTGTAGATGCCTACAGGGCATATTACCTAGGCGAAAAGGCAAGATTTGCTAAGTGGAAAACTGGTAAGATTCCTTCTTGGTGGGTATTGACAAGTAATGAAAGTTTGGTATAATTATCGGACACAAGCAACGGAAGACAAGATGATTTAACAATGACACTTACTTATATTATGAATTTTATTAAACAAAGTGCCTCAACACGCTAATCTGAGTAGGTTTAGATTTTTTTGAGTGTAATCTAAACCGAGATCAAAAACTCCGGCGTAAATAGCGAACCCGTCCACTCGCAATTTTGCCTCTATAGCTCAGCTGGTAGAGCATTCGGCTTTTAACCGATAGGTCACAGGTTCGATCCCTGTTGGAGGCATTTGACAATTGAATAGTTGCCGCCTTAGCTCAACGGTAGAGCAATGCTTTTGTAAAGCATAGGTTACAGGTTCGAATCCAGTAGGCGGCTCTCAGAAAATTCAAAATAGGTATTGACAAGTAGTGTGAAGTTTGCTACAATAAGCACATAGTGATCGGGACTGAAACGCAACTCGCAGTTTCCGATGGTAACAAAAGGAGTGCAAACAAGTTTGAGGAAATAGTTAGTATGAGCAACAGCAATCTTAGCAAGCAGCGTCAGGTCATTAATCATCTCTATCGCGGTTGGGGCATCGATGCCCGCGAGGCTCGCACCAAGTACGGTGTCAAGAACCTCCGCGCAACCATGTCTTCCATTCGTGAGCTCGTTGAGCGTTATGGAAACTGGGAGATCGTGACTGATTCGAGCGGTCGTTACTTTATGTCGGACACTCATCCGGGTGACCGTACCTACAAGTTCCGTAAGGACGGTTCGCGTTTCATGGTGAACGCCTGAACAACTTGCTGATTTAATCGCGGGGAAGTTTCCGAAAGGAACCTTCCCTGTTTTTTTTATGAAAAACTTTCTTCAATATGCGTATCCTTTGTGTCTTGAGATTCCGAGACAGAAGAAGCACGTTAGCCTCATTGTTTACAAAGGCAGAGTAATTTCTGTTGGCAGAAATATGTTCAAGACACATCCACGGGCAAAACAAATTGGATATCCATTTGAAGAAATGCATTCCGAACTGGATGCGTATAGAAAAGTTCCAAAGCAACTGCGAGGATGCAAACTTGATCTCATTAATGTTCGATACAACAAATTTGGCACAATGAGAATGTCTCGCCCATGCGAACTTTGTATGCCTTGGTGTAGAGAAGTTTTTGATAGAATTTACTATACAACGGATGAGGGAATTGCTAAACTGGAGGACTAATGTACAGACTTTTTATTGATATTCCAATTGAGGTAATGACAAACGAACAGGCAACAGAAATTGCCACTAAGATTGTCGATATTTGCGTAGAGTCCAATAAGCATAAACTTATCGGACTTTCGCTAGAACAGGTGAATTATCGACTTGGGCACGATGAAGATCGGCAGCCAAGAAATTACCTTATTTTGGATGCGGCAGGTCATGCAGCAACCAAGAAGAGCAGAATTTCTCTGAAGAATGTAGTTGACACAGAATCCCATTAGTGTTATAATTATGGGACAACTTGCGCGGTGGGCGGACGGTTTTCGCAGGCCGACTTATAATCGGTTCAATCAGGTTCGATTCCTGAACCGCGTACTTATGGCAAAGCGCGTTATTGACAGCATTGATTTGGAAGCAGAGCGTGAAGGTTTCTTTGTTCGCAAGCATAACGCAACCGTTTGTAAGCCATTCGGTTGGAACAAGGGAATCTTGAAGCAACGCAAAATGCACATGGACGGCGAAAAGCGTGTTGAATGTAAGACCATCAAGTTTCGCTTCGAAAGGGCAAACTAATATGACAACGATGATTTGTTACTGCGACAAGTGCAACAAGCAAATTCCTCAAGCAAGACTTGAGGCACTTCCAAACGCAACTACTTGCGTCAAGTGTTCTGATGTGAAGCCGATGGTTGGGTTTATGGATTGGTATCACAAGACGGCGCCAGAACTTGTGATGGTTTCTTCTGGCGATACTGAGAATCTTCGTCGGGCAAAGCGTATCAATGCCCGTGCAAGATAAATAACAAAGGAATGAAAAATGGACACAAGGGATCTTTTTGATGGAATCGTTAAAGGTTTTTGTTTCGGACTCGCGGGAGTTTTCACAGTTACTGGGTTGGTATGCAACGCAGGACTTCTGCCTAATCTCTCCATTGTACATGGAACTAATTTCATGGTATCTGCTATTATATTTTATGGGATACCCGGCGTAATTGATCGTATTGACAAGCATTTGGCTTCAAAGAGGCCGAATCTTGACAGTATTGCAAAAATGTTCGAAGACGAAACTAAGTATCGTGGTCTTGGTGGTCACTATCGCCCAATTGCAGGAAAGAAAAAGAAGCGGGCTCGTAAACTCGTAAAGCGCAAGGTTTAAAAACAATCGCACCCATAGATTAACTGGCCAAATCCCCGCCCTTTCAAGGCGGTGAGTCGGGGTTCGAGTCCCCGTGGGTGTATTTAACAATATGAAAACAATCGAACAAATCCTAGAAAACACAGAACTAATCGACACATTTGGCAGTAGATATGGCGATAAGCGAGAAGTTTATCGCTGTAATGTGGAACAAGACACATACTTCATTACTGGTAAAAGTCGTTTTTCCCGTGGCGCTTGCGAATCCGATGGAACTATGGTTTTTGCCGATTTTGAGGGTGGACCTTTTATTGGAGTCAATGAAGTCTTTTTAGGTTATAAATGTGGCAATTTGGGAAAAGTATGTCATGTTGAATTTGTTCCATTAGAGGCAGATAGTTTCCTCTGCGTCAAATTCAAGATAAAGAAGTAATATAAATACCTCTAGGAGACAAAATGAAAACTCTTAGAGATATTTTAAAATACTTAGTACTAAATGAATATTGGAACTACGAATACCAAAAACCAAAAGTAGATCCAAAAAAGCAAGCAGTAGTTGATATTACTAGAGAAGGTAGAATGAGACACGCAACCGAAACACACGGCAAACTTATGAAATCAATAGAAAATGATGATAGTATTGCTGTTGTTTCCCATGCCGATTCGCCAGATTTAGATGGTGCAGTAGGTGACGCATATCTAATGCGTCATCAATGGGGTGGAGAAATGGAACCATCATTGATGTATGTTACCCCATCTGGCAAAGCGCACCATGTTGAAAGACTAGATCCGAGTCCAAGCGGTTTCATAACAGTATGGGCTCATGGACATAGCGGTCGTGGAGCAAGAAAACCAGTAGGTCATATTCGCGCCACAGCAGGTCACCAAGAACAAATGGGATTAGTTCTTCCCAAGTCAAAACACTTGACACGTGCCACTCGTAGTGGCAAAAAGTTTAATATGAGAGTAGAAATTTAAGGGGGCGAAACGGTTTCGATAGCATAAGTAAATATAAGAAAGCACGGCGAAGAAGATTGCAGGCTTCGTAAAAAGCAATCAAACCATAACTGCCAATAACAATAACTATATGGCAATTGCTGCTTGAGTAACAGCGCACAGTGTACTAGCGATTACGCTATTAATGCGGGCTAGGACCGTCAGAAAGCATAGGAAAGGTATTCCGATAACTTTCCATGACTCAATTCGGATAGGATTGTGAAAGAGTTAGTAAACAGTCCGAAAACATACTGAACTCGACCTGTGGGAAAGAAAGTGTCTTTGATTTCCCCACTTGTACAAACAAAGAATAACCGTGTAGTGTTCATATAAATACCTATGTCTACACGGGGGTTCGACTCCCCCCGCCTCCACTAAAGGATTGTATTATGCCAAAGAAGCAAGAAAAATTGTATTTTGCAAAAACAGAACTTGATGGAAGATGCATTAGTATGCTTCTAACAGAAAAAGAAATTCTGAAAGCAGCAGAAAGGGCATTAGAAGAAAGAAATGCTGAATTTGTCGGTGAAAATATGATCGGTTCATGTTGGCCAATTCAGAAACCACCACCATGCTCTATATGGAATAGGCTTTTAGGTCGGTGCGATTGTAAGGAGTAATTATGTCAAATGTGAAAATTGTTCGTGTATTGAGTGGTGAAGAAATTATCGGTAATGTTGAGACTTTGGATGGCGCTTCCGGGGCAATAAAGATCAAGAATGCTACAATTCTTATTCCTACACCGGAAGGAAAACTTATGTTTGCTAAGTGGATGCCGTATGCAGATACAACGGATGGAATAGTTCTTGAGGCAAAAAACATTATGTTTGTTTTGAATGCCCAAAAGGAATTAGAAGATCACTTTACTTCAGTCGTTGTAAATGGTTTGGTCGTTCCAGGCAAGAAGGTTGTTGAACCAATTTCGGGTTCAAACCTCAAACTTACAGTTTAAGACTTGACAGATAGCGTATATCTGTTATAATAACTGAGTTGAGTTCCCGTAGCTCAGTTGGATAGAGCATTCGCCTTCTAAGCGAATGGTCAGTGGTTCGAATCCACTCGGGAACGCTTTAAGGAGATTTTATGTTTAACAAGAGTGCATTTATTACAATTTCTACCGCGTCTGTTCTTTCTTCCGTTCTTGCCGTTGTTGCCGTCGCAACAAAGCATCCACACCTTGCAGATATTTTTCTTTGCGTGTCTGCTGTAATTGCTTCATATCTTTGTTGGGAATTTGCCTGCAACACCAAGTCTTGTGCAGACAAGAAGGTAGAGGAAATGCAGCAGTCAAACGAAGCAGAGGCACTTTGGCGGGAACTTGACAAGTTGCATGAGCGAATTACTTCTGAAGTAACAAACAAGACGTCAAACAGGCGTTAACAATAAATATAGGCAAATGTATGAAGTAATATTTGCCTACAATTTCGAAAATTTAAAAGGTAAACCACAGAGAGAAGTAGAAAAAATTAGTGGTTGTAAAATAAAGTGTTACGGAGTCATTAAAGATTCCGTAACACTTTTTATTTTATGTTCAGATGAATTTAGTTTATCAAAATGTGTTGATGTTTTTAAAGATAAATTTAATTTAAAAGCAATAAAAATTAAAAAAATTATCTAAAAGGTTGATTGGTAAAGCTAGTTAATGGTATCGATTGTACTTGTGCAGATAATTTAGATATTAATTCTGTTTGTTGATTTACTATTGTTGTCAATGTGTCTGTGGTTGTGGTTATTACTTGCTGTTCTTCTATGCATATAATTCCAGCGTTAAAATCTACATTTGTTGTTGGTGTTTTTCTAAGCAAACATTGACCATTTGTATTATTTGATGTGCATGAAATTATTATACCATTATCGATAATTTCGCAAGATCCTAAAGTTTCATCAGTTATATCAACATCTACTGTGTCTTCGTTTTTCTTTTCTACATACAAACCTATAAATGTTTTTGTGGTTGTTCTATCTTCTTCAGCAAATTCGCCATATACTTTTAATATTTCTTTTCCTTCACTGTCCAAAAAGTAATCTGCAACTTCAAATTTGTTTTGTTTTCCTTGTAGTTGTATATAATCTCCAACTTTTAAACCTAAAAAATTAAATGAATTTTTTGTATTTTTTCCTAAAAAATTAACAATAGAAGTTATTGGTTCTTTTTTCTCTGGCTCAATAATAGTGTTAAAAATAAAATTAGGTAAGTTACTGAAATCTTGTTTTTTATAAAGATTAATATTTGATGAAATATTTTCGGTAGAAACAACATTTGCAAAAATAATTGAATCTTCTATGTTAGAAAATGAATAAACTCCAGTTACATCATAATTTGTTTTTGAGTTTGAATCTATTAAATCCCCATCACTAACTGCAAATGTCATTCCCGTTGTTAGTAAATTCCAAAAAGATGATAATTCTTCCTTAGAGTCTGTATTATAATAATCGGAAAAATCGATCATCACCTTTGTATTATTGTCATAAAATAAAAAATTAGGAGTAGATGTAAGACCTCTATTGGAACTAATTTTTTCTTCTTTAACTTTAACGTATTTCAAACCATAAAACAACCCAGTTCTGGCAAGAACTAAATTTTTTGCTTTCTTTTTGGTTGTTTTTGATTTGGAATAATTAGAGTTTGTCATTTTATGACGCTATGAAGTTTACAATTTGTGTTCCCCTATCGGCACGAACAAAAATTTTCCCAACAGCATCGCATTCTATAAAAATTGATTCACCGGCATCTAGCGGATATCCATCATTTTGTGCTGTTAGAATATTTCTTCCACCAACAAAAACTGTTGCTGTATTTGTTGTTGGGCATTTAATATGCACTCCAACTTTTGTATTTATTGTAACGGAAGACAATGTTGCTGGAGTTGTTGTTATTTCTTTTCTTCCACTTGTTACTGTTGTTGGTCTTACTATTTCTGTTACTTTTGATTGTACTGTGCCATTGTTTAACTTATCATTTATTGTTGAAATGATATTTGTATTTGTTTTAATAGATGTTAGATTTGAAACAATTGGTTTTGAAGTGGACTCTAAAGATAGAATAATATCTGCATCATCTATCGATACTTCGTTATTTACTGCTACTGGTAAATTTGTAGTTGCTGCTACTTCGACTGCTCCACTTGCCATTGTTCCTTGAATTATTACTGGGTGAGATGCAGTATTTCCAGTACCTCTAATCATCAAACCAACTGTTCCATCATTGGTTATACCAACGCTAGCGGCAACAGTAACACTAAATGTTATTCCAGAATTTGTCAATGCAACTTTCAGTGCATCACCCGAATAACCAAGTGTTGTTCCGTCCGATGCATATAGCCGTGTTAGAACTTTACCACCAAGATCGGATCCATAAACAGCAATGCTATCGGTTGCAGCAAGAAGTCCAAGACCACCACTAATACCCACATCTCCATATACTGTTATAGAATCTGACGAGTAATTTAGTCTTCTTCCTCCAGTAATTCCTATTGCAGTTGCTCCAGATATTCCAAATACCCCAACTCCCGTGTTTGATATAGTTACCGTTCCGGTTATTCCTACTGCTAGACCGCCGCTTATTCCTTGAATAGATCCGCTAATGCCAACTGGATTCGTTGAAAAAGTTGTTCCGGCAATCTGCAAGAACCCACCACTTGGATTCACGACATTGAAATTACCAGAACCAGACATAGTACCTGAAACTGGTAGTGTAGTTCCAGTTGCACCATATATTGTTACTGGCAATGGAGCAGATGTTCCAACTCTAGTTGTAGTTGAATCTGTACCATATGCTACTTTAAATATTTGAACATGTGCTGCTGTAAATCCTGTTCCGCTTGAACCATAGTCTGTTGCAATTGAAGCAGTATTATCGTGGGTGGTTATTAATATATTTGATCCTGTATCTGGCATATATCGTTATCCTTCTTAAACTATATATAAATAGCTTTACAATCTTTTAACTCGGGAGTATACTGTTTGACATGATTATAGAAATAACAAAAGAAGAATTCTCCAAAAAGGTAGAATCTAGAATATCAAAAAATAAAAATACTTCTTATATTGATGCAGTAATTTCAGTTTTGGAAGAAACGTCTTTAGATATGTCTGTTGCTCAAAAGCTTTTAAGTCAACCACTTTTAGAAAAATTAAAACAAGAGGGACAAGAGTTAAATATTTTACCAAAAAGTAAAAATGTTTTACCCTTCTCTTGACTTTATATTTAGATCATGGTAAACTTTGTTGTATTGGGGTGGGGAGTTCCCACCGTTACTTTAAGTCCGAAGGAGATCTTCGGGGAAGGATAAGTTTATGGGTTCATTTAGCGATTTTAAGAAGAAGTCAAAGTCAAGCATCGATCAATTAGTTCAAAAGATGCAGCAGGATAATAACAAGAACGATTATAAGGATGATCGTTTTTGGCGTCCAAAGCTAGACAATGCAAAGAATGGTTTTGCGGTAATTCGTTTTCTTCCTGCAATTGAGGGAGAAGATATTCCGTGGGTTAAGTTGTATTCTCACGCCTTTCAGGGTCCTGGTGGTTGGTATATCGAAAATTGCCTAACTACTCTTGGTCAAAAGGATCCAGTTTCTGAGATGAATACTCAACTATGGAATAGCGGTCTTGACAGCGACAAGGATCTCGCTCGTCAGCGAAAGAGAAAGCTTAATTACATTTCTAACATTTATGTGGTTAGCGATCCGGCTGAACCTTCAAATGAAGGAAAGGTTTTTCTCTTCAAGTATGGTCAGAAGATCTTTGAAAAGGTTCAGGAAGCAATGCAACCTGAATTCAAGGACGAGGATCCACTTGATCCGTTTAATTTTTGGAACGGTGCAAACTTTAAGTTAAAGATCCGTTCCGTTGGTGGTTACGTTAATTATGACAAGTCTGAGTTTGATTCTCCCACACCTCTTCTCGGTGGGGAAGATGAAAAACTAGAAAAGATTTGGAAGTCTCAGCATGCCCTTAAGAGTTTTGTAGATCCTACTAACTTTAAGTCATATGATGATTTGAAGCAAAAACTGTTTGATGTTCTAAAGGGAGACATTCGTGGTAGTGGTTCTACACAAACACGAACGGCGGAAGATGTTGACGAAGAGGATCTAAAGGAAAAGAAGCCTTCTCTTCGCTCGAAGCCCCCGGTAGAGGATCAAGTTGATGAGGAAACAGATGCTCTTGATTACTTCAAGAAGCTTGCTGAGGAATAAATAATTTAAATAACCCCACCAGAGATCGCATCTCTGGTCCGACGACCCCCTTTGCCGGTAGGGGGTCGTTTCTTTTTATACTGTTGATTCTCTCCAGTTTGGAAGTTTATATGTGTCTGGAAAAAATTGATTTATACCTTTTGTTGTGGTTGTTCTTACTATAGATTGCTGAGTTTGATCAAACATACCTTCTGCAATTACAGTTTGTATTTGTGTTTTATTTGTTTTTGGTGGAGCATCCGACATTTTCATAAAAATAGATTCTTGCTCCAAACTTTCTCTTGTATTTTCGTTGTTTTTTATTTCTTCCATCACTGGTAGATTTGTCATATCTCCTGTTTTGATAAAAGAATCTATATTCTTTTTGTACTCTTGTTTTTCAACTGCCATATTTTGATCTACCATTGGATTAAACAATTCCATTAATTTGCTTTTTGGTATTATTGCCTCTGGTTCTTTTTCTCCTATTAGGGAAAGAGTAGGTTTTTTGACAATACCGCCTTCCGCAAATGCAGGAACAATTTCCGGAAGATATTCTTTTTTGACATTTGAGAAAATTCTGTTTTCTATTACATTTTTTACACTAACATAATTTGGTTTTTCGAAAAATTCAACTCTATTTGCAATTGTTGAATAATTTTCTGGTGGATTCACATTTGTAATATTATTGTGTATATCTGGTGGATTCACATTTGTAATATTATTGTGTATATCTGGTGGATTCACATTTGTAATATTATTGTGTATTTTGGTTGGATTCTC
>Ga0181343_1000841_pt1 | contig 12787 bp, 14 predicted proteins | sample Su13VDMLBSD_FD_130110 | JGI IMG/M metagenome (GOLD analysis project Ga0181343, IMG submission 130110) | Freshwater viral communities from Lake Michigan, USA - Su13.VD.MLB.S.D | ecosystem: Environmental > Aquatic > Freshwater > Lake | place: USA: Michigan | collected 2013-07-15 | reverse complement strand
TAGACGCCTACAGAAGAGTTGTATGCACCTGTGTTTTCCAGGTCAGTAATCAGGTTGCCTGATGAATTGATATACAGACCCCAGCGACTCCCGCTGACGGATGAAAACAAAAACTGATCACTTGACTTTGCGATCTTTATCCAGGCGCTGAACGTATACGTCTTGCGGTTGCCGGCTGATGCGGGGGTGCGACTGAGGTGGGCCGAGTCGGCTGAGTTGAACCGAAGGCTGCGGGAGATGCTGTACCCACCCGCTGCCGTATTAAAGAACTGTTCTCCGTTATTCATCACGCAATCCCCGCAACTGCATTGCCCATCAGGATGGTTGAACTTCCCGAGACGTAATACGGGATAACGGCTGGGAACGTTGCAATGGTCGGTGCTGTGCCACCAGGGAACTTGAAGTTGGACGACCACACCACAGGACCAGCGGTGATGCGGATAGCCCCGGTCTGACCGGCTACAGCGTTGGTGGGGTTAGGAACCGTGATGGCTCCACAGGTCCACAGGTTGCCGGTGCTGAGGTCAAAGGCGCCTGCAGTGATGGTCCGTTCAGTGGTGCGGGTGGCAACAGTGAAGGTGGGGATAACGTCGCTTTTAACGGTGTCCGCGTCGTAGGACTGCACCGTGGTGCCGATGGCACTTGTTGCCAGGTAGCCGCTGATCGATGCACCAGCTGGAATCGTGACAGTGCCAGTGAAGGTCGGGCTAGCCAGCGGGGCGTAGGTCAATGCAGCTGTCGTGGTGACCAGCAAGTTATCCACCGCCACTGTCTGGGTGCTGGTGGTGATGTTGTCAACCTTGACGGTTCCGTAAGCCATGGATCAAAGCTCCGAGATGGTCCAAGTCGCGCCTGCAGGCACGGTGATTGAGAAGCCTGAACTGACTTCAACGGTGTAAAGGGAGAGGCCGTGGCAGTTGGCCCTCAGCTCAACGTTTTCAGCAATGATGTAGGCAGGCTCCAGCACCGGACCGCCGCCTCCACCACCACCACCAGATAGCTCAACAATGCTGGCAGTGCCGTTGTCCTTTTTGGTGTAAAGCTTTCCGTCGTAGGTGTTAAGCGCCAGCTCTCCAAGCGCTAGATCACCAACAACCGGCGCCTTGCCGGCAACCGCTGATCGCCTCAGCTTGATCAGATTGGCCATATGGCAGTCCCTAGGTGGCTATGGAGCCGGACGCTCTAAGTTGCCGGCATCAATACGAGCCGCCGTCGATCTCGCTGTTGGGGCTCAGGTAGTCCGTGCCGGCCACTGCTGCCGTGAAAGCGCTGGTGCCATTGCCCTTCACAAGCCCGGTCAACGTGGTCACGCCGGTGCCGCCGTAGGCCACGCCAATGGCCGAGGCGTTCCAAGTGCCACTGGTCAGGGTGCCAACGCTGGTGAGGCTGGAGCTGGTGATGCCAGTGCCCAAGGCGCTGCCGCTGAGCACCGTGGTGCCATTGAGGCGGTAGACCTTGCCGCTGGCTAGGTCGATGTCTTCGCTGGAGGTCCAGCTATCGGTGGCATTGACCCAGTTAAAGGTCTTATCGGTGGCGCCTTTGAGCGTGAAGCCGCCGCCGTCTGCTGTGACATCGGTGGGCGTGGCAATGTCGCCCAGGATGATGTTCTTATCATCCACCGCCAGCGTGGTGCTGTTGATGGTGGTGGTGGTGCCGTTGACGGTGAGGTTCCCGCCGACCACCACGTTCCCGGTGGTGGTGAAGCCGTCGATGGTGGCCCCGGTGAGCGCCAGGCTGCCGGTGAAGGTCTTAGTGCCGGTGACCGTCTGGTTCGCCGAGAGGCTGACGAACGCGCCAAGACCACCAATGGCCTCAACGGTGGTGGCCACGCCACCCGCACCACCGGTGCCTTTGCCGTAGTAGAGAACGTCGCTGACTTCGTTAAAAGCCAGCTCGGCATTGGCCAACGAGCTGGGAGCACCGGATGCACCGGAGGCACGGCGCTTGATGCGGATGGTGTTGGCCACGGACGCAAGAACTCCTTATAGGGCTAGGTTTCCTGCCCTCAGAAGTTGCCGCCGTCCGTCAAGGTCAACGTGGTGTTGATGTCATCGCCCCGCCAAGTGTCGGTGGCCGCGTCGTAGCAGAGCACGCTGCCGTTGACTCTGGCGGCATCTTGCACGTCGGTGAGATCACCCAAGGCGATCAGTGAGCCACTGGGCCCTTGGGGGCCTTCGGTAGCCACCTCCACCGTGAGTGGCGTGGTGGCAGTCCTGATCTCAACAACCTGCTCGGCTACCTCGGTGACGACCACCTGGCCGGAGCTGAGCACCTCAACGCTATTGGCCATGGGTTAGCTCGGTGCGGTGTAGCCCTCGCTGGGCCGGACGATGCCTTCTAGGTAATACTCGCGCAGGCCGGTGGCATTGATCAGCATCACGTCGTACCGGGCCTCTTCGGGCAGCGTGGCCGTGACGGCATAGGGCAGGGTCAGCTTGACGCTGCCGATGCTGGCATTGACAGTCGTGACCGTAAAATCGCCGTACTTGGTGGTGCGCTCTTTGTTCCACACCTGAGCCAGCACCGTCCAACCCGAGACGTTGAGGCCAGTGCCACCTGAATCCTTGAACTGAACAGCCAGCTCAAAATCAGCCCGGCGCTGGGGGCGGATGTTGTAGGCAGCGGGTGTGATGGCCATATCCAAGCTTTCCCTGCTCAGCCCACCACCTTGTCGGGGTTGGTCTGGATGTCCAGGCGCATCTGGGAGCGTGGCCCGACGCCTTTGGGCACGGTGACAGAGACGGCATTGGTGCCGGGATAGGCCCAGATCAAGCGGCCAGCCACGTCCTGCATGGCTGCATCCCCGCCCCAGTCCACGAGGTACACGGTCCAGCGGCTAAAGGCTTGCTCCTGGCGGTACTGCCGCACCGGCACTAGCTCAGGCTCGCGCAGGATCACGCATTCCAGACCCGTCACGGTGGTGCCTGCCGGCAGGCTTTCCCCTACGGCCCGCACGCTGATCGCTGGCGTGCTCATGCCATTGGCCAACAGATACGAGCCGAGCACATCCACCAGGGTGGTTTCCAGCTCAGTGCGCAGGCTCAGCAGGTTCATGGTTGTAGTTTTCCCCCAGCAGCAATAGCCCTGCTTCCAGCCAGCCGAAGCCCGGCCGCTGGGGCAGCACCAAACGGTGGACCATTAAAGGCCGATCCAGGTCACGGACGGTGATGGTGCCGCTGATCTGCCCCCTCACTAACACCAGCCCGCCTCGGCAGTTGGAGCCTTCCCACTGCGGGGCCAGGATCCAGACCGCCTCATCGTCTGAGTGCAAGGCCCGCAGCTCTGGCGTGTGGGTGCCGTCTTTGACCGCTGCCAGCACCTGCGGCCAAGCAGCCAACAGCAACGGCGGGCAGCGATCCTCATGGCGCAGGTCCAAGGCCACAGCGGCTACCGCTGCACTCAACTGCTGAGCATCTGGCTCTTCGCGGCGGAACAGGCAGAAATCAGGAACGGCAAAGGGCTTGGGTTGTTTTTTGCTGTCGCGGTTGATGTTGGCCGTCAGCGCCACAAGCTGGGCCACGGGCAGCTCGGCAACAGCCGCTTGATCCCGGCGGATGCGTTGCAGCTGATGCCACATCTGCAGCACTTCCATCCGTAACTCGCGGTGAAAGCTGCTGCGCTGGTACTGGCCGGCATAGCTGTGGAACAGCTCAGCCGCTATGGCGTTCCAGTCCGTTTGCGGCTTTTCCCAGCTGCCGGCTGCGGCTTTCCCAGCTCCTCCTCCGTGACCGCTTCAGGGGTCATCGCTTCGGCGGCCTGCTCGTCCACGATCAGTTGCCAGAGGTCGTTGAACAGGGCCCGATCCAACTGCCGCGTGTCTTCCAAGGAGAACTGGGGCAACTGCAGACGGGAGCGCACCAAGGCCGTCACGCTGGCCTCCATGTTGCGCTGCCCAGCGGCGGCATATACGCGGGCCACCTCTTCAATGCGGGTCGCATGTCGCAGGCGGATCGCCGCTGCTTGCTCCTCTAACGCACGGCCAGAGATGGCCCCTTCAATGATCGAAAAGGCTTCTGAGAGGCTGATGGATTCCTCTTTGGCGATGGCATCGGCGATCTGGGCACCTTTGACAAAGCTGCTTTGCTCGGCGGCCAGCAGTTCAGCAATCACGGCACTCTCGCCGACCGTGAGGCCACCACGCACTTCAATCTCCAGGGTGCCGCAGCGACTGTTGCCAATGCGCCGCGTGGTAGACGGTGCAGGCGGAGTGAGGAAAGGCAGCAGCATTACTTGGAAGAGGGTGGTGCTTGCTTGAGCAGCTTGGTGTTAGCCACCTTTTGAAGGTAAGAGTAGCGGCCGGCTTGAGTGAGAGTCTTGAGTTGGGTGAGCAGTTGTTGGTTGGTCATAGCAAGACAAGGAAAAAGCTGTCTGGGGTGAGCACTTCACCGGCCGACTGGTCTAGATGGCTTGCCGCAGCCGCAAAGAAGTTGGGCGGCATGGTCCAACGCCGCTCACTACTTGGCCCGATGTAGAGACCACCGGCATAGTTGGGGTCCACACAGCGGGACAGGGACAAGGCCAACTGCTGTGGCGTGGTGTAGGCAGGCAGCTGGTGGGTGTGGATAACGACTTGATAGGGGCTCTGAATCACAGGCAGACCGGTGACGGGGCTGATCTGTGTGGCGAGATTGCCGAATGGGAAACTTTCGTATAGCCCGGTTTCCGTGTTCTTGATGCGAGCAAACCGAGCTTGAGTACCGATCACGTTGACTTCGCCCGTATGGATGCCACGCATCAAGATGGAAGGGTCATCGGGGTAGGCATTGGCTGCGTAGAAGCTGCCAAAGGAGACCCCAGCGGCTTGTGTGGCTTGCTTTTGCTGCACCTGGGATCCCCTGATGCGCAAGAACAAATAGCGGCTCGGTGCTGGCTGCGGAAGATAAAACGTGGTCTTCCAAGTGTCCCACTCTCGAAAAGTAGAAAACGGTATCTGGAAGCTGTAATCGCTAACCAGGACTTGATTGGGCCATCCAGCCGCCACAAACTCAGCCCAGGTGAGCTTGGCGGTTGGCGTCACCGGTTCGCTGGGCAGCGAAAGCAGTACAAAAGCAGTGCCGTTGCTGTAGGCCGTGCAGGCGGAAGGGCTGTACTGCGACGATGAGAACGCATTGAGAGGTAGGGCTGGGTCAGGACCAATGGTGTAGCGGTACTGATCAGCAGGGCCCGAGTCCGACTGACTGAATCGGATGCTTGTCAGATGACCCGATCCCGTAGCGTTTGGGAAGTTGTTAGGCATGTTCGACACTTCATAACTGAAGTCCGAGATGCGCGGCTGCTGGGGATAGCTCAGCCCTTTGCGCAGCACCCCTACAGAGACCGGGCTGGGGGTGCAGACAGAGAGGGTATTGGTGTAGTTGACATAGGGATAGAAGACCGTGGTATCGCCGGTGTAGGACGGGCCAAGAGCGTCTCCGTTGTATGTGGTCGCTGTAGTGGCAACCGCACCTTTCCAGTTCACAGCTACAGGCAGAAATGTATTTCCGCTGGGAAAGGCCGCCAGGTCACGCCGATACGGCAGCGCATCAAGGCCCTTGGCACGGTCTTGCTCAGTAATGCTCTGCTTGGATTTATCCGCTGACAACTGGCCGAGTCGGTCTTGCTCTGCTTTTGCAAACCGTGCCGCTTGCTGCTCAGCCTTGACCCGCTCCAGTAACGCATCACCGTCTGAGTTGACGTTGATGTAAGTGGCCATTAGTCGTCTTGCGCCAGGGTGATGGTGTAGCTCTTGGACTGAGCAGCGGCCAGCACCACGGTGGGGCTTTCGGTGGTGATGCTGTGCAGATACAACTCCGTGCCAATTTTGAGGCAGACCGTGTTGTAGGAGAACCCGCCGCCCGTGGCCGTGAACGTGGCAGTGATGACAGGCATCTGGTAGCGGGCGCTGCCGGCGTTGTAGCTGCCAGCCGCGATGGTGCCGGTAGCAGCGGCATAACCGCCCCCACTGCACTCAATCGCCTCCCAAGCGGCGGTGGTCGAGTCTGCCGTCAAGCTGGTGGTATTGAGCGCCAGAAAGACCTTGTAAGCCTTGCCCTCAAAGACGGCTTTGGCTTGGCGCTCCAGTTCCTTGGTGCTGATCGTCAGGGAGATGGCCATGTCAAACCCCTACGGCGAGTTGGATGCGATAGGTGACGCTTTGCCCAGAGGCAAGGGTGACCGCAGGGCTTTCGGTAAGCAGGCTATGGATTGAGGTGCCGCTTTGGAGCACCACGTAAATCCGGTCAAAGGTCAGGCTGCCGCCGGTGGCTGTGAACTGAGCATCCACATAGGTATTGGCCCCAGCGCTGCCTCCCATCTCGTAGCGGTTATCGGTGGCGTCATAACCACCTGTTGCCACGGTGGTGGTGAAATCGGCGTAGCCATTGCCGCTCAGCTTCACTGAGTCCCAGTTGGCGGTCGTGCTGTTGACCGTGAAGCCTGAGGCGCCTACCGAGGCCAGGGACACCCGAATTGTTTTGCCCTCATAAGCCGCTGCGGCTACACGCCCCATCTCGGCCGAGGAAACCGCAGTGCTCAGTGCCATGCTTTACCCACTGTGAAGCTAGGTTGCCCCTAGATACTGACCAGAGACGCATTAGCCGTGACGGTCCAGCTGGTGCCCGTTGCATTGCCTTGGAAGATGTAACTGGTCAGCTCGGTTGCAGGAACGGCGCTGGTCAGCTCCGTGGTGGTATCGCAAAGGAGAACACCGTTTTCAAGGCTGCCAGCATGGTTGCCGATGCGGAGTTCAATGACTTGGGCTCCCGTGGTCGGGTGAGGAGCCAAGAGTGCAACTTCCCAGATGATGTTGCTGCTGCCAGCAGTGGTGCCGCTCGCGCTGTTAAAGCCCTCATAGCGCAATAGGACATAGCCGGTGCCGGCTTTGGTGTAAACGGCCTGATAGCTGTAGTCGTAAGCAGCCACCAGTAGCTTGAGTAGCTCAGGGAACGTGGCATCAGGCGTATAAGCGTCCGAGCCCTCACCAAAAGTCAGGAAGCTATTGCTGCTGATAAACGCGGCATTGCTCGATGTGCTGGAGATCGTGACGTTGAAGGGCAGGGTGACCTGGCTTGTGAAGGCGTCGTCTGCGTTGTCGTTGTAGATCGTCGTCCATCCGGTGGTGGACGTTGCGGAGCTGGCACCAAGACGCGGCAAGGCGTTGGAAGCCAGGAACGCCTGCGGGTCGTTGGGGTCAAACGAGACCACTGACGGCTCGATTGAGGTGGCGATGGTGGTAGTGGCGCCTTGCGCCGGAGTGCGCACTGGTGTGGGCCAGGGCAGCAGCGCCATGCTATTGCTGGCGTACACGTCACCGGCAATGGTCGGTACGCCAGTGCGTTCCGTAAAGGTGTCGGTTGTGGGCGTGACTTTCCACATCCGCACCGCAGGGGTGGAGAGGTGCGCCACAAAGTAGTCCCCGTAGCCGGTCCAGCCAATTGAGCGCACATAGGCAGTGCCGGAGCTTGCGGGAATGCCTGTCGTCAGCGCTGTGAACGAGGCGCCGTTGCGCTTGTAGAACGCCAGGTAGGGCGAGGCGTTATGCGAGATCGCCAGGTAGTTGCCCACCGGTGAGAAGGCAACGCCAACGGTGGCTGCAGGGGAGGAAATCGCACCCGTGACAGCGGTGAGCGTGGTGCCGTTGAAGGCATAGAGGGCCACATAGGGGGCCGTGCTGATGCCGACTGCGAGGTAGGCCTGATCTGGCGCCCAGCTCACCTGATCGCCGTTGCCGGCCAGCGTCACACTGGTCACGCTGGTGAAGGCATTGCCCTGACGGCGGTAAATGCGAAGGGTCGTTCCGTAGGTGACGGCGAGCAGCGCATCGTCAGGACTGAAGGCAAAGCCCTGGATGCCAGACGTGGGGGCGACATCCAAGCCGCCGGTGATGGCCTGGAACGTGGCGCCGATCACCTCATAGAGCTTGTAGTAGGGGCTTGTAAAGGTCTGTTTGGTGAACAGGTAGTTGCCGCCAGGGCTGAACGCCAACTGGCCGTGACCATCGGGTTGGGTCGCAGGGGCCGTCTGTTTTGTGAACGTGTAGTTGCTATTGGTGTAGAGGCCGAGGTAGGGGCTGCTGGTCTGCAGGAAGGCCACAAGGCTGCCATCAGGCGAGACAGCGACATCGGCGCAGCGAACACTTGGCAGCGATGCGGGGTTGGCCAGCTTTTGGATGGTCCCCGCATAGACCCGCATGAAGGTGATGAAGGGAGTGGTGACATGGCCAAAGACAGCAAGTGGTGCCTCGTATTTGACGACCTGCGGGGCAATGCTGGTTTGAGTGGTAAGGGTGCGAGTGATGTTTTCAGCGCCTGGGTAGGTGACCTGGACATCGCCTAGGCCGACCTTGACTTCTAGCTCTGAGACATAACCAAACACAGCCTGCACTGACGCCACGGTGCGAGTGACGGCAGGGCCAATGGCTGTTGTGCCTAGAGAACCAATGATGTAGGTGTAATCAGCCACATCAGCCGTAGTGCGCGTCACCCCGTCAAACGGCACCAGTTCATTCCAAGGCGGCACCACGGCGGCCACGCTGGCGCTTGGGCCTGGATTGGGGCCCTCGTTGCCCCAGCTGCTGCCGTCATAGACCCAGTAATCCTCAGTGCTGAGATCCTGAACGCCATCACCGGACACGGCAGAGGGGAAGGCTGCGTCCAGCTGGGTCTGCGGGGTACTGCCAACGCTGGCCACCGTGCCGATCACCTCAGTGGGCGTGGTGTTTTGCACCGCAGGCAGCGCAGGGAATGTGGTGATGCCAGGTGCCACGGGCACCCAACTGGTGCCTGAGCCGCCAGCCACACCCCAGAACAGCGCATCCACACTGGTGACGATGCCCTCGCTGGAAAAGGCCCAGTTAAGGCCGTTGGCCCGGTACTGCACCATCAACGAACCATTGCTGAGATAGAAGGGGTCAAAGGGGCGAGCCGGCAGCTTGCTGGGGTGCAGCTGCAGGTTCACGCCATTGCGGTTGCCAAGCAGCAGGCGGTTCTGGATGCGCCCGTAGCGCAGCGCCTTTGCCTGGGCATCTCCGCGCTGGATCGTGCCGGTGGCGGAATAGGTGTCATCGCTCTGGTACGGCATGGAGAACGACACGAACCGTTCCGAGCTGGGAGATCCCATCGCATAGGCCAGCTCGGCCGTGGTCTCTGTGCTGGTGCCATTGGCCTGGCCAATCCTCAGAGCCTGCGGGGCACGAACTTGACCTGCCGTGCCGCCACGACCGCGCTGGGTGCGCACCTGGCAGTCCACCATCACCATGGTGTCGTTGGCACTTTCAAGCCAGAGGTACAGCTCAGTAGCAGACGAGAACGGCGCCAATTCCTTAATGGAGGCAGAGCCTTGTTGGCCGCCAATCGTGAGCGCCCAGTTTTTATAAGTCGTGGTGGTAATTTTTTGGCCGTCAACAGCACGCTCAAAAGTCTCACCAGCCTTAAGTTGAATGACTTGGGGCTTTGGCGCATAAATGGTCTCAATCTCCTGAACAACCTCCTCAACAAGTACGGGCTCGGTGCCAAGCGTCACGCATTCGGCACCACTGTCTGTGTAATACACGAAGTCAACGCCAATGCCACCCGCCCACTTAAAGATAGGCTCATAGGTGCGGCTGATTTGCCTGATCAGCTGTCCGTCGCTGCTGTACTCATAGTCTTCTGTCCTAGTGATTGTTCCAATGGTCCCGCCAACAGGTTCAAACCCAGCGCTGAGCAACTGCGAGCAGTACCCATTGGCTGACTCGGCTTTGATGGTGCGCTGAGTCGTCACCCTGCGCTTGACACTATTGCTGAGGTCAGCCCCTTCGCCATTGGTGTCTGCAATCACGCAGCTAGTGTCATCCCAACTATCATCCTTGCCGTAGGCGGTAGTTGTTGACGAGTAGGGGATATATGTGTGGGTCGTACTTTGTGCGACACCGTTGGCATCGGTGTAACGAATCTCAACCCGCTGAGGATCGCCTGTTGTCTCCTCAAGCTCCCAATCTCTTTGTTCCGTACTAAGTTGGTCGGCTGTATCTAGCTCGGTATTTAGCTTGAGAGCGTTGTAACGCACCACCACCGCATCACCCGGCAGCTCACCCACGCCGATGGCATCAATGTCCACCACATTGGCGGCTGTGATTACCGGTCCCTTGCCCGACTCTTTGGTAAGGTCGCAGATCTGCAGCTTTTCGTTTTGGTCGAGGTAGCCGAAGTAGCCCTCTGACTGCAACAAGTCGCTCAGCACGCTGACGTAACCAGCACTGAGGTCAAAGGTGTCTATGTTGAAGCGGTTAGTCAGCGGGTTGCTGCTGGCCGTCAGCCCTAGCTTGGTCAGGCAGGTGTCCATCACCCCGGAAGCGCTGACCGGGATCGGCACGGCGCTATTGGCCGGATAGTCGATGTAGCCGTTCAGGCACTGCTGCTGGCGGCCATTAGTCGCTGCTGCTTCGCCATCCACCGTGGGTGCCGGTGTGACGTTCTCCATGTAGGTGAGCTTGCAGCCCAGCTCCACCTTGGTGATTTGGCGAAAGGGATCGGCAAAGCTGGACAACACCCGGAGCTTGCGCGGCACCTTCTTGGTAGTGCCATTGCGGGCATAACTGAAGGTCACCACGGTGCCCACCGCAGGGGTGAGAATGCCCTTCAGTTCGCAGCTGCCACGTGTCTTGACCAGGCCGCTGCCTTGGATGTAATCATCACTGACACTGCCACTGATCAGAGTGCCAAGCGAGCAGGTGACCGTGGCGCGGATGTCGATGGTCGCCATTACTTGGCCTGCCCCAGGGAAATCGAGACGGTGTAGAGGTCAGCGCGAACGCCGCCGACGATTTGGGCCTCAGCGGTGGCACTGGGCGCACTGATCGGGAACCAGGCCCCGGCAGCAGGCGTGGCAGCAATAGCGGACTCGTACCAGCTCTGGATGGCAGCCCAGCCAGCAGCGTTGGTGTCGCCCTCGATCTGCCGCACACGAGTGGCACTCAAGGGCCCCGTGATGTAGGTGGCACCGCTTGCCGTCAATGCCAACGAGGGGGTGTCTTGGTAGGTTTCCGCCGGCTTGAGCAGCTGCAGGGTGGTGCTGCCGAGGGTGTAGGTGCCGAAGTAGAAGCGGGCTGCCCCGAGCAGCTGATCCTTCCGCAGCACGGCTAGCGCTTCGGCGGCGTGAACCAGCGTCACGGAGGCCTGGACATAGGCCCCAATCTGTTCACCACTGGGGGCCTCGGAGAACCAGCAGCTGATGCCGCTCCAGCTCACGCCATTGGCACTCCCCGTGAACGACACGGTGGTGCCAACACTGTTGCTGGTCAGGGTGTCGGGGTCTTGGATTCGAGCTGCCTGCCAGGTGTCATAGACACTGAGCAGGGATTGCCACTGAGCAGTGGTCAACAGACCACTGATGCGCCAGGTGCGAGCCGTGAGCCCTTGGCGGGCATCACCCTCGTAGCCCAAGGGTTGGGCGGTGAGCAAGGAACAGGAAAAAGCGCCGATGGAAAAGGTCATAGCCGTGAGTTGACTGCTCCAACAACGTCGCCGGATGCGGCGCCTCCGGGCACCTGCACCACCACGTTCCAATCCTTGGTTGCCAAGGCCTGCTGGGCGGCGGTGTTTTCTGCAAGGGCCTTGCCTAGCTCTTTTTCAGAGTTGGAGAAACTCTCAGCAAAGCCAGCGACGGCAAACAGCTTGTCTGGGGTTGATATATCAATGCCTTGGCGAATGATGCCACGGTCTACCAAGGGTTGAACAGAAGCGCGGGCTCGACGCAACTGCTCTTCCTGAAGCCCTGGCGTCAAGAATCTAAAGCCGCCACGCAAAGTATCCTGGAGATTAACCTGCGCGTCCTTGAGAGCTTTGGCTGCAGACTTGGCATTATCTAGCAGTTTTTGCCCTGCCTCAGCATATGCAAACTTTAGCTGCAGATTTGCCTTCTCTTGCTTGACTAGAAGTTCATCGACCCTCTCACTGCTGCGTGTGCCGTCTTTACCGTCTCCAGCCGGCTTTGCCAGCTCACGCTGCAGTTCGATTTCGGCCTGCTTTGCTTGGTAAATGCTTGCGGAGACCTGAATATAGCTTTTGGCGAGCGTCTGCAGGGTCGGTGAGTCCGACGAGAGCTGCCCAAGAGTCAGGATCTGATCCTGAACTTCTTTGAGATCTAAATCTGCAATTTGCCTTTTAAACAGTCCATCCAAGACCTCACCCGCTGACCGATCAACGCCCTTGGCGAGCTTGTCGGTGAGATCACCGGCCAAAGCTGCCGTTTTCTGGTCTTGAGCCCGAAGGTTGACTGGCACCTCAATGGGCTTTGCTTGAATGGCCTTGTTGATGTCCTGAAGGCCAGAGTCCACCTGCGACCGCGCCTCGCCCGTCAGGATGCCGCCAAGCCGTGCCGGGGCGGTGATGATCTTGAGCAGGCCAGTAGCGGTCAGGGCGGCCTGCCGCAGCCGCAGCTCTAGCTGGACAATGGAATCAATCAACCCTTGCGGGTTCTTCTCTAGACCTTCATTGATGCTGCCGATGCCCTCAAGGATCGGCGTGATGGCGGTGTTCAGCAGCGATTCAAAGGCCAGTGCCAGGGCCTCCACCACCCGTGGGTTTTTCTCCAGCAGCTCCGCAAAGCGCTGGGCCTCCTTGGTGAGCGGGCTGAAAAACTGCGTGATGCTCTCCAGAGATGGGAACAGGCGATCAAACGCCTTGTTAATCACGTCAAAGGCCGCCGACAGGGCCGGTGTGATGGCTTGGGCAAAGCCCAGGAACACCTGCTGCACGTTGTCGCCGATGTTGGCGAACTTGACGCTGACCGACTGCCCCGCACCTTCCAAGGCGGCCATGCTGCCGGTGGC
>Ga0181343_1000840_pt1 | contig 12791 bp, 19 predicted proteins | sample Su13VDMLBSD_FD_130110 | JGI IMG/M metagenome (GOLD analysis project Ga0181343, IMG submission 130110) | Freshwater viral communities from Lake Michigan, USA - Su13.VD.MLB.S.D | ecosystem: Environmental > Aquatic > Freshwater > Lake | place: USA: Michigan | collected 2013-07-15 | reverse complement strand
GGCGCGTCTCCTGGCAGGAGGCGAAGGCTTGGAGGTGACTGCGGGCGCTACGTTGAACTTGAATGACACGGCTTACGCGCGCGTCAACAAGGTCCGCGTAAACAAGAGCGTGTCAGGCGTCATCACGATCACGCTCCCCACGCCTTCTGCGATGAACAATTTTCGGGAGCTGCTCATCTTCGACGCGAAAGGCGACGCCGAAACCTATCCGATCACCTTGAGCGGCCACATCAACGGCAGCGCGGCTCAAACGCATTTGATCGAATACAATCGAGGCTACACACGGCTGCTCGCATCATTGTCAACATGGAACATCATCGGTTAAGGAGAAGGCAAATGAGTCTCAAGAACATCTTGGCCGTTATGGCGCTGCTTTGCGCTTCTGTTGGCGCGTATGCTCAGCAGACCAAGCCGCCCATCCCGAACGTCGCTGGTCCGACAACGTCTTCTCAGCTTAAAAGCATCATCACCGACGAACTTGCCACCTCCTCGACGGGCAAGCTGTTGTTCCTGGATACTTGCGTCAGCGGCGTTCTGAGTACCACGTCAGGCTCTCTTCCGCAGTGTTCTACGACACTTCCCGACAGCCTCAAGATCGGCGGAGACATTGACACAAGCTTGTTCGGTTTCCCTCAGTTCCAGTTGAACAACCAGAATGGCACTCGCAATGGCGCTTTCTTTCAGCTTACCAATCGCCTCGGAACGTCTACCGATGCCACGGCTTCTGGAACAACTCTGACGGTCGCCGGAACTCGTACCGGGGAATGGACAATCGGCGCTGTCGTCAGCGGCGGAGGCATTCTTTCTTACAATACTGCGATGGAGCCGGACACCAGTTACACAACCATTACGGCGCAGTTGACGGGCACGCCGGGAGGTGCAGGAACTTACACCTTGAGCCAAGCGCAGGGCGCGACTGCTTCAGCAGTTACCATTTCCACAACGACGATGACTGTCGGTGGAACGGTCGCAGGCACGTTCAACATCGGCCAAACGATTGCAGGCTCGGGCGTCAGCGCCGGCACAAAAATCACAGGCCTCGGGACTGGCACTGGCGGAGCCGGAACTTACACCGTTAGCATTTCTCAGACTGTTGCGTCTCCTGTAGCGGTTACGGCGACGGCGACCGGATACATGGCCCAGACCCCCATCTATGCCGCAACGGCGTTGACGGGATATGGGCGATCTGAGTCTCGCGGCGCGTTGACTTGGGCTGTCTTCGGTCGCGCTGAGCTTTCGACGGCTGGGGTTTTCGGCACGACCAGCAGCGAATTCAACACCTATAACTTCGCAGGCACCCCTGCGACCACCATGCCGCCGCTTTATGGCGAGGATTACACCGCCATGGCTGTGACGCAAGTTGCGTTCGGGAATTATCCAGGGCTGGTCGCTAATGCAGTCAAGTATGCGACTGGTTCACTTGCTCCAAACCTCGCGCAACAATTCATCTATGGCTACTATGTGCAGCCTGGAGCGACGCGCGATTACTCTATGTTGCTGGATGCTACTGCTGCGCTTGGGCCTGATCTTGCGACGGCTGTATTCCGAAACAAGGCGTCTGTTCCGAACACTATCTTTCAGACGATGGGCGTCGCGGTTGATGCGAACGCTGTCGTGCAGATCATGGACAAGGACGGTAACGTCAAGGCGTACATCAATCAGCACGGCGACTACATCACCGCCGCAGGCTTTGTTACGGGCCTACTGACGAACTCAACTGGACTTCCCGTATCGACCGGGTTGTCTGGGCTCGGTACTGGCGTTGCGACTGCTCTTTCTGTCAACGTCGGGTCCTCAGGAGCATTCGTTGCTCTTGGCGGAGCGTTGGGCACTCCTTCGTCCGGTGTTGGAACGAACATCACAGGCGTAAATGCTGCGACGTTGGGCGGGGCAACATTTGCAGCGCCCGGCTCTATCGGCTCTGGCACTCCTGGCAGCGGTGCGTTCACCACGCTTACGGCTTCCACGAGCGTCACATGGCAATCCCTTGGAATGCTGACCGTCAACGGAAGTGATGCCATTGTTCGGGCGACCAGCACAAACGCCCTACTCCTGAACTATGGAGCGGGTTCTGGTGGCGTCTTCGTCTATAATGGCGCGGCCGGATACGGCCCGTTTACAGCCGGAACCGTTACTGTTCCGGGCATGGCGAACACTGCGACCACGAGTGCGGTTTGCTTTAATACCGGCACCGGACTATTGACCTACAACGGCACGGTCGGCACCTGCACCGTGTCGGGCATCAAGTTTAAGTTGCCCGGCAAGACCATAGAGAACGATGCCGTGGCGAGCCTCGCCTCGCTGCGCACCGACTCATGGACCTACAAGCCCCTGTCGGGCCTGGACGACCGGGAGCACGTCGGCCTCTACGCGGACGACGTGGCCAAGATGGACGCACGCTGCGCCATCTACGACAACGACAACGAGGCGATCAACTACGACGACCGTTGCGTGCTCGCCTATACTATTAAGGCCATCAAGGCATTGAAGGCTGCGAACGACAACCTGGCCATCGAGGCTAAACAACTGAGGAAGGCAAACAAATGAAGAGATTGATGATTTCAGCAATCGTCGCGTCGCTTTTGGGCGGGTCTGCTATCTTCGCCCAGAACGTACCGTTGGACATGTCCTACAAGGGACGTCCAGACCCATCCAGCGTTGCCGTTCTCTCTGCTCCCCTGACAACGGTATTCTATTTTGCCGCGCATGAGAATGAAGGTCCGTGGCTTGCGCCGACACGGAACTTCGACAACCTCGCTTGCTTCGCGAAGTATATGAAAGGCGCTCTCAGGAAGGAGGGCTGCATCAAGTTTGTAGACGGCAAGTTCGTCTATTCAGGCGACCTGTCCGAAACGGAGGCTTATGAAGTCGTTCGTCAGGCGGTGTCCATCAACGACGACCAATTCAAGAAGTAATGAAAGTAACCCGGCATCAAGGAGACTAATCGTGAAGAAGATTTCAATTTTTCTGTTCATGCTTCCGTTCGCGGCATCGGCCCAGCAGCGCGCGCCAACACCGGTTGAAGAGGCGCAAATGCAGATCAAGCTGAACAGCATGGCCTGTAAGTCGGTGGGACAGGACGACGGGGGCGTGACCTGCGACGCGGCCAAATTCCTAAACGCGAAGTTGATGACGAAGATCGAGGAGCTTTCTAAACCGCCTGCGCCTGCGCCTGTCGAGAAGCCCAAAGGCAAGTAGAGCCAGATGACCGAATGGATACCAGTCGCAGTCGCGTTGCTGGGCGGCGGCGGGCTTGTGTCCGTCGTCATTCGCGGCATCGGCAAATGGATCAAGTGGCGGCGGGATGACAAGCTCGCCGATCTCGCCACGATCAAGGATTTGCAGCATGAGGTCAAGGCCATGCTGCAAGATCGAATCAAGGATGAGATGAACAGGCGCCAGGAAGCCGAAGTAAGCAACAAGCTTCAGCTTGAGATGATCACGCTGCTCAGGGCCGCGCAAAAAGAGCGCGAGGCCTCGCAGAAAGGCCCTGCGTAATGATGAAATTCCTTCTGTGGTTCGTCTATGGCCTCAGTCATGAGATCAAGCAGCAGCAAGACGAGATCGCGAGCAACGCGCGCGACATCGAGGCTGTTAAGCCGATCATGAATGAGGCTGTTCGTCGAACAGATGACGTGTACTATCAATTGCGGTCCACAGTTAAGAAGGGCCAGCGGCGCGTCGCTAGGGTTGAGCTCGCTCTTCTTAATGACATCAACGATGGACTGAGGGGACACCGCGATGGATAGAGACGTTGTCATCGGAATGTCTGCGACGTTTATTCTTTGGACGGCTGCCATGCTTTGGGCGTCGTCTCGTCTGATTTGTTTGAACCTCGCATTGTACAGGAACTGGAAGGGCATCGACCGTGACGTGAAGGTCAAGATGGCCCTTTGGCTGGCCGTGCCTCTTTACATGCTCGGCTTCCTGTGGATGCGCGGCGTCGCTTTCGTCGGCCTCGTCATCGGTTATTACGTGAGCTGGTTCGGGGCGTCGCAGGCGATAGGGTTCATGGCCGTGGTACTCCTCGCACACGCATTGTCGTTGTGGTGGGCTTGTGACCGGACCTATCGCACGCGATACGGCGCTTCATATGCCGATCTCATCTGGTGCCGCGTCATGTGGGCGGGCGTTTCTATCGGCGGCATTTCAACCTTTCTGTCATGGTGGTATTAAATGTTTGACAAGGCCGACTACCTTCGCGGATCGATTGCGCTTGGCGCACCGTTGAAGCATCTGATGGCCGTCGCGGCAATCGAAGCGGCGGGCGAGAATTTCTGGAACATCGACGGCAAACAGGTGCCGCCGATCCGCCCCGAAGCCCATTGGTTCAGCAAGCTGACCAATCACAAATACGACAAGAGCCATCCTCACATCTCTCAACCGAGTTGGAACCCAAGTGTCGCCGCGAAGTCGCGACGCGAAGCTTGGATACAGTATCGCGAGATGGAGGCACTTGATCCGAAGGCCGCTGCGATGTCTACGTCGTGGGGACCGTTTCAGATCATGGGCTTCCATTGGGAGAACATGGAGTATCCGAACGTTGCGGCGTTCGTCGATGCGATGGATGGCCCCGACGACGACGGCCAGATGGACACCTTCGTCAAGTTCGTCGAAGATCGGCCGGTGCTGCTGGACGCGTTGCGCACTGGTAAGTGGCGCGTTTGGGAGAACGGATACAACGGCGGCGGATATGGCGGCGCATACGCGGCGAAGATTGAGGATTGGCTCGCGGCTCACGGCGGAAACGAGATCAACGTCGCTGCTCCTCGCATTCTGAAGGAGGGAGATCGCGGTGATGACGTGAAGACGCTGCAGAAGGCACTCGGCATTCGCGCTGATGGTGACTTCGGTCCAAAGACCAAGGCCGCTGTTATCCTGTTTCAGGAAGGCGCAGGCCTCAACCCTGACGGTATCGTCGGCAAGTTCACGAAGGAAGCTTTGAAGATAACCTGAAAGGAGAACTGGCTGTGACGAAATTCTTTTCTGCAATCAAGAACGGCGTCGTGTTCGTTGCCCAGGCAATCGCCGAGACGTTGAACCCCCAGCAGTGGAAGGTGGTAGGCTCTTTCGTATTCGCTACCACCGGACCTTTGGCTATAGTTCTGAACAAGCATTTCGGACTTGGCGGCGACGAACTGAAGATGTGGATGGATTTTATTGCCGCGATCACCACATCAATCGGTGGCGCGATCATCTTGAAGTTGACGACCAACAAAGCTCAGGTTCAAGCTGTGGCCCAGATGCCTGTCGAGCAAAAGATACAGGCCATTGCCAATATCCCGGCGCCAGCCTTCGCGCAGATCGCTGAGGCGTTGCCGGATGAGGCGAAGGTGGAGGCGGTCTTGGCGATGCCTCCCGCAGCTACGGCGGCAGCGGTCGCGCAACTTTCGCTCGCGGACCAAGCCAGCATCGTCGCCGCGTTGCCTGATGCGGCGGTCGTTACGGCGGCGGGCCTTATGCCTGGCGTTGAGGTGAAGGTGGGTGAGGATGCATCCGCCAGCGCGTTGGAAGCTGCGCACGATGACAACGTCCCTGGGGTGACCCCGGTTTAACAGGAGGATTGGTGATGATTAAGAAGATTGTTTTGGCGGCGTGTATCGGGCTTGCGTTGGCCGGTTGCGCGGTCAACCCTGAAAAGGGTCCTACCTACCCGGTCGTGGGTACGGTCGATCAGAAGGAGATGGAGAAGGCTGCGGACGCCTCTCGCCTCACCTACTACGCGTTGATCACCGTCGCGGCCGAGTACACGGACTTGCCGCGATGCACGGCGACCCAGGCCCAGCCCTGCTCGTCGCAGGCCGTGGTCAACGGCATCCGAACCGCTCGCAACGCAGCGGGCGCGGCAACGAAGGGCGCTGTCGAGATCGCGACATCACCCACCAAGTCTCCTCTCGCCTTGGCCAACGCGGTTGCGGACGCTAAACGCGCGGTGGACGTGTTCAGGAACGTGTTGGCCGCCGTTCGGCCTGAAGCGAAGGAGGTCAAGTGATGAACGCTCTGCTCACAGGGTTTCTCGTGATGCTGCCCGACCTGATCAAGGCAGGCGTCGTCGGTTATGAGAGCTTCGTGAAGATCAAGAAGCTCTATGACGAGGACAAGACGCTGACGCCGGAAGAGCGCGTTGAGTTGGAGAAGCTCATCGCCGCGACTGAAGCTCGCATCGACGATAAGTCGAAGGACGTGCCTTTGTAGTCGCGCCGCGACTTCGAGCAACGAAAAAGGCCGCGCCCTTAACTGGACGCGGCCTTTCTTGTTTCAGGATAGCGTGTGTGCGCTATTCGTCGTCCTCTTCGCCTTCGCCAGCTTCCGCACCGTGCTTGGCGCCAACGATGCCGGTCTTGACGGCTTCCTTGAACTGCTCGGCGGCCAGGAAGATTTCATCTTCCGGATCATCGAACTGATCGACGAGTTCGAAGGCGACGCCGTACCACGTGCCCTGATCGTTCTTCTCGGGTACGGTCGTCATCTTGATGACCGACTGGTAGGTTGCCGGGCAGTATTCCTTGCCGTTCTCCTCCAGCCGCAGATCGGCGAACATCGACATCAGGTCCTTGCTCTTGCGAACCTGGGTGCTGGACAGCGAGAGCACGCAGCGCTTCGCCGTCTTCTTCTTGCGATCGATCAGCAGTATGTAGTGGACGCGGGTGTCCACCACCTTGTCGCTTTCGTCCGGATCGATGTCGCCGTTTTTGTCGGCGATGTAGGACTTGCCCTTGACTTCCTTGATGAGGCCGTCGTTGCGCATGCGCGCCAACTCTTCCGGAGCGATCTCGCCCTTGAACCCGCCGCCAGCGTCGCGCGCGCCCCACCGGAGCCACACGCGCTTGTAGTGCGCCTGGACGAGCTCAACGCCCTTGGCGCCGTCGAACATCGACTTGGTGACGGTTTCGAAGATCATGCCGGCCTTTGCGCCCTTCAGCTGCGCGCCGCTGGCCTCATCGACCTGTGGCGAACCTTTCTGAAGGATCGAGAGGAACGGTATGGCGAAGCTGTCTGCTGTCGCCTCCTCCATGCCAGCGCCCGCGCGCGAAGCGAAAGAGGCTCGCTTAGCGGGTAGCTGGTCCTTGCTCTTAACGCTCGTCTTGCCTTTCATAGTTCAATTCTCCGTCTGTGTTGGTCGCCCTATGATTTAGGCGGGGTGACCTTCGCCTTGCTGAACGGAAATAGCCCGAACAGTTTCGTTGGTATCTTCGTGCCCTTCTTCCGCTGCTCCTTAAGGAAGGACTTCAGCGTACCGGCGTGAATGCTTTCGACCACCGACGCCTCGCGACCGGTGAGCTTAAAGATCGCCTGGGCATTCTTCGTCGCGGCATCGATCTCGCCCGCGCCGTAATGTTGCGCGATCACCGTCTTGATGATGCCGCCGAAATTATTGTTGCGTAGCCAGCTGTGCGCGCCGTCGCGGTTCTCCTCGGTGATGCCGCACTTCAGATCATCGACGACTTCGATCTCGGTGCCATCCTTGAGCTTGAAGCTCTTCATATCCAGTTCACGCATAAGCTCCGGCATGTCCTCCGTCTCGATGCGTGACTCGTTCTTCTGAAGCTCGCCGAGTTTCAGCTGTAGATCGGCGAGTTGGTTCTTGGTTTTCCGGAGAATGCTCGCCATCGATGACAAGCGCTTCATCGCATCACTGGACATCGCGGCCTCCTTCGTCGTCGATAGTCGCCTCAGCGACCTGATAGCGCCGCGTCTGCCTGTCCCATCGGAGAAGGCGCAGCGGGCTGGATGCCCGGTCAGCTATCGACGCCGCGATAGCGAGCACCAACGGATCGCCCAGCGCCAGGATGTAATCATCCTTGTCATAGTCGGCCATTGCGGCCTTGAGCAGCTGGACGATGTTGTCGGTGTCGAGGCGGCTCGCTTCAGGCGGAAGCATGACGACGATCTCGCCGAACTCCTTCGCTGACTCGATGCTGACGGTGGGGACCCAGGTGTTGATGCTTCTTTCGAAACGACTGGGGACTTGCGGGATGAAAACGCGCGACATGTTTCTCAGTTTCCTTTCTTGGAGGAGAAGAGTGCTGGCCCGCGACGGAAAAGGCAACTTGAGTCTTTCAGCGCTGCGGCTACCAAATCAGTCTTAGTCTGTAGCGCGAGCGAGATCGTGTCATCGATGGTGTCCTCGGCGATGAGATCGTAATAGGTGACTTGGTTCTTCTGTCCCGTTCGATGGTTGCGGTCTTCACTCTGCGCTCGATGCTCAAGATTGAAGTTGTTCGAATAATAGATCGTTTCGCTTGCGGCGGTCAGCGTGATTCCGATGCCGCCCGATGCTTGGTTGCCGATGAAGGTGTCGGCCTTGCCCTTCTGAAATTCATCGATGGCGGCCTCGCGATCCTTGTCCGATACGCCGCCATGATATTGAACCGGCGCGCGGCCTAGCTCTTTCATCAGCGCCGCGATGGCCTTGATCTCCTCCTTGAACCATGCCCAGATGATCACCTTCTTTCCTTCGAAATCTTCCATTAGCTCTTTGAGAGCTTTCAAGCGCGGGTTGTCGCGCTCACCTAACAGGACCGTCGTGCCGTCCTTGAGAAGGACGAAGCCACTGGTGATTTGCTGGAGTTTGGAGACGACGTTGAGCCGCGCGACACCTTGGATCGTTCCGTCTTCAAGTTCAAATCGCAGGTCCTCTTCCATCGTCTTGTAGACGGCACGCTGCTTCGGGGTGAGCTCGAAATAGATTTGCTTGAAGACCTTATCGGGAAGGTCTGTGCACTCCTTCTTCAGCACTCGATAAGCGTGCGGCGCGAGAAGTTCGTTGAGCTTGTCTAGGTTGCGATACATCGGCTTGCCGGTGATGTCGTCCTTCTTAACGATCTGGGCGAACCGCATGCGCGGGTTCTTTTCGATCATATTCTTGAGCGCCCAGTCTGTCGCAGGATCGAGCAGCACGCTGTATTCCGCGACAAACGCGCGGTAGCTCGTGGTGCCGAGAAGGCCGCTGTACATCCATTCGAACTGACCAAACAAATCGTTGGGCTTGTTGGTAATCGGCAGGCCGGTGCCTTCGTAGCGATGGTTGACGTATCGACCCAACGCCATCGCCCGGTCGTGCCGCAGCGTTCCTTCGTTCTTGATGCGGGTGCTTTCGTCGATGACGATCATCACCTTGAACGTCTGGCAGAACTTCTTCGCTAGGTCGAAGCCGTCTTTGGTTCCGATGGCGTCGATGTTCATCGCGAGGATGCGAAGCTTTCCGTCCTTCTTCAGAACGTCGCGCGCGGCTCGCTTCGCCTTCTTCTCTTGCTCCAGGACCTCCGCCGTGTAGAGCTTTTCGCGCTTGCCCGCTCCGGTTCGCCAGACCCTGACGGTGCTCGGCGTTTCGAGATGCTGAGGGATTTCACGCAACGCCCAATTGGTGTGAACGCCACGCGGCGCGATGATCAACATGCCGTCGATCTTGCCCGCCTTGAAGAGCCTTTCGGCGTGAGCGAGGAACACCCATGTCTTCCCGGTGCCCATCTCCATGTGGAGCGCGAAAAAGCTCTCACCGTACTTCTTGCGAAAGAGCTTGTCATGGTCCGCCATCCGCTTCAGCGCGGTGATCTGGTGCTTCATGCCTTTGGTTTTCATTGCGACACGGTGTCCTTCTATATCCCGGCCAATTCTTTCATCGTGACCTGCCACGGCCTGATTGTCGCTTCAGTCATGCCTTCGATCTCGTCTGCCCAGCGACCAGGAACTGCGAACAGCGCCATGCCGACACCGATCACGAAATAACTGCGGCCGAAATTCTGCTTCCAAGTGAGATGCCAGTTGCGCTGATCGACGGTAGGTGGATGCTTCCATTGAAGCCGCGTCGTTGATTTCATAGGAAGCGTCGCCACCTTGTGCTCGACGAGCGTGACTAAGCCTCTGTAGATCACCAACGTATCGGGAGTGCCTGCCGCAACGGAGTTCTCGATGCGTTCGATGTGTATCTCGCGACCCAGGTTGCGACGGATGCGGTCCCACAGGCGTTGTTCAGGGAAGCGCGCCATCACAACGTCTCCAACGGCGCGAGCGCGGGGATGTAGAGCGGATGCTTGGGTGCGCCGCTCTTCGTCTTTCCCAGGCAATTCAATCCGACGCCCAATGAGTCGGCCGCCAAATGGATCGCGTGTTCACGGCCCAACGTATCGTTGGCGCCCCAACCGCATATCTTTATTCCGGGCAGGTTGAGCGCTGACAAAATGTGCTTGTCGTTAGCTGGACCTATCATGTCGATGGCCTGATAAAGATCGGCGGGCTTCGTCGCGCGAAAGGCGAAGAGGTTGACGACGACCAACGTCTCGCAGTTGAACCGTTCGGCGAAGCCTTTGCAGCGTCGAATGGTAGGATCATCCAACTCGGCGTCCGCTGTGCTCGGATTAAGCATAATGAACACGCAGGTGCTCTTCAGCTTGTTAGGCGTCAACTTGCGCTCCAGGCGATAGCGGAACAGTCCGCACGGACTAATGATCGCGCTCATCAAACCCTCCTGGCGTTCTGCTGCTTGACGTATTCCTCGGCTTCCACCTCGGTGCCGAAATCCGTGACCATGGTATCGTCGGCATCGGCTACTCGATACTGGTGGCCATAGCCGCGCGCTTCGATGAACTCCCAATGGAACGGGCTTTTGTAGTTGTAGCTCATCTCACAACTCCTTCGCGCCGTGCCGATCCACGACCGCCAAGGAGACAGGCACCTGCCATCCTACGACGGTGAGAACGACGTAACCGCCGTTGAGCAACGCGCCGATCTCCTCCAACGAAGGCTTCCACGCACTCTCGCAATAGGTCTGGCCTTCGTGTTGCGTCACGCGAACCGGCAACGTGCCGCAAGTATCCTCCATCCCGGCTGGCGCTCCCGGATTGTAAGCCGCGCCTTCGATCAATGCCTTTTTCATTTGTCGGTTCCCTTCTGCTTGTCGAAGTCCAACGCTTTGAGCGCATATTTCCTCAGAGCGGTCTTGGGCCGCTTGATCGTTTGCGCGTCGTTGTCGGCTTTGAGCCGCTGGCCTAGCGCAACCTTCACCGGATCGATTTCGTTTGGATCGTATCGAGACATGATTACCACCTCGGCTTGATAGCCCATTCGAGATTGGGCTTGTTGAGACACTTGATGCGAATTACGTTCAACATCGAGAAGCCTTTGATGCGGCGTCCACGAACGATGATGTCGTCACCTACGGCCAACGCCTCGTTCGCGGGCTGGCCGAAGTTCTTCCAATTGAAACGGTCAACGCGGCAGATGATCGTCTCGCCGAAGTCATCTTGCGTCCGGAAGTCGATTGCCAGGGTGCTACCGTCATAGCGCTTGCCGCCGCGCTTCGCGATGCGCACAGCCTCGTTGAAGTCGAATGGCCGCTTGTCGATGATGCGGGCGATGTAGACAACCTTCCCCTCTTCAGGGAACTCGCTGCTGATCTTCGCGTCGTGTTCTTCGTATAGCTTTGCATAGGCGGTCTTGAGCGGATATAGATCGCCGAACTTCAGTTTGAATTTGTCGAGAGCCAACGGCTTGCCTGCGTCGCGATCCTTGATCAGCTTCTCGGCTTTCGCAGGTCCGACGCCATGGAAGTTCAGGAAGCCGCCAACAAGCTTCTTTCCTTGCACGCTCCAATCTAGCTGCGAGCGTTTCTCATCGAACGGAACATAGGCGACGCCTTCCTGGGCCATCTCACGAAGAACGGCTAGGCGGCCATCGTCGTCCTTCGCGCCGCGCAAGCAGGCCGCAGCGTACTCCAACGGATGATAAGCCTTCATCCATGCGCACCAATAGCTGATCACCGCGTAGGAGCAAGTGTGGCTGTTATGGGTGACGATGCCGTTGGCCAAAACGAAGTTGTGGTGCGGATCAGGCATCACAATGTCGTATGTATCATGGTCGCCAATGCGCTTAATCGACTTCAACACCGCAGGCATCGTCAATTTGTGACCGCGAGCATATGGCGCCGAGCGATCACCGTTGTCGATGTGACGCTGCTTGTGGTGGCCGTCGCACAACCAAGCCAAATCCTTGGGCCGCTCTTTCCCGCCACAGAAATCGTTGTGATGGACCTGAACGCCGCGCTTGATGCAATTCGTCTCCTGGCATATAGCGCCCTTCATGCGCAACCTGAAAGCTTCTGCTTCGCGCGACTTTCCATTCAGCTCTGGGCGTTGTCCGTCTTTCCAACGCTTCCCTTTCGACCATCCCTTTCCTTTCGAGATGATCGCCCTGCTGGTTGAACTATGATCACGCTCCGTCGCGGCAAATTCTGCGCCCGGTTTTGCGCCACCGCAGCGTTGCCAATCGCCGTCGATAATGAAGCGATGATCGGCGGTGCACTCAATTTCGCGGCCATCTTCAAATGTTAGACGAACACAAGGCTTGCTGCCGTTGCGAACGATGTCAATTGCCTTCGTCGGACGGGCGCGGCCATCCGCCCCCAGCGCCAGAAGGACGGGCATTGAACCGCGTTGCCGCATCCAAGGCGTCGCGTTCACCTTGTATCGCTTGTATAGATGCTCGATGGTCGGCTCAGCGCCATCGAATTGATTTGGGTGGCAAAGCTTTATGCGTGTGTCTTTGTGCGCACAGGCGTTCATTCCCCAAGCGCCGAATGTACAAATCTCCTTCCAGATATCGCGCGCGGCGTTCGGCTTGATGCCGATTGTCGCGGCTCCCTTGATGAACAGCTCGCCTTTCTGGTCGAAGAACTCCTGGCCCTTGCGTCCGCTCATCGCCTTGCGGATCGTCGTCGTGTCTTCCCAGGAGAACTGCCCAAGCTCGCGAACGATGCGCATCACCTGCTCTTGATAGAGCGCGACGCCATACGT
>Ga0181343_1000839_pt1 | contig 12799 bp, 6 predicted proteins | sample Su13VDMLBSD_FD_130110 | JGI IMG/M metagenome (GOLD analysis project Ga0181343, IMG submission 130110) | Freshwater viral communities from Lake Michigan, USA - Su13.VD.MLB.S.D | ecosystem: Environmental > Aquatic > Freshwater > Lake | place: USA: Michigan | collected 2013-07-15 | reverse complement strand
GCGGCCAGTGCTGAAGCTGGGGCTGGCCTGAATGGCGATCTGCTGCGCGAGTCGGTCTACGGCGTCGAGGCCGATTCCATGGCGATTCGCTACGAGGGCGACCTCAAGGCGCAGGGCCTGAAGGACGCAGCCGCCCTGCAGAGGTCGGCCGCGGCTGTGGCGCGTGATCGCGGCAAGCGCGCGGTGACCGCCTCCTACCTGAACGCAGGCTCGTCGGTGTTGAACGCCGCAACCAGTTACTACGGCACGACGTCCAAGATCGCATCTGCCGGAAAGGTTATCTCCTGATGGCACGCGCAATCCCAACCTACCAGCGCCAGAACCTGGCCGGCGGTATCCAGTCCGCACCCAACGCCTCGAGCAACGTGTCAGCCAACGACCCGGTGGCGTCGGCCTTGAGCAACATCGGCCAGTCGCTTGGCAATGCCGCCAACACGCTGGGCGACGAGGCGATCCGCAACGCGTCTGCTGACCGAATGGCCGCAGAAAAGGCCATTGCCGAGGCCAAGCGAGCAGCCGAGAACGCTGCCGCTGTCGATGTCTCCAACGTGCTGTCGCAGGGCGATGTCTACTGGCAGGAGGACTCCACCCGACGCATGCAGGCGTGGAAGGTCGGCGACCCCGACTTGCGCGAAGGCATCGCCAAGGACTTCGACAAGTGGGCGGCAGAATCCGCGGCCAAGCTGCCGACCGATGCCTCGCGCAAGTATTTCCAGCAGCACGCGGCGACCATGAAGGCCCGGCTGCAGACCAACGCCTTCTCGTTCCAGGAGAAGTCGACCACGGCCAAGCTCAACGCCGACAGCGATGCCGGCATGCAGGCCGACGAGAACACGGTCTACAACGACCCCTCGCTCTTCGACTCGACCTACAAGCGCCGCGTCGAGCCTTTGCTGGCGCGCACCGATCTCACCCAGGCCGAGAAGATCAAGGCCGCCGACATCTACAAGCGCAAGCTCTCGCTGGCCGTCGAGCGCGGCGAGATGCAGCGCGACCCTGTGGGCTGGTACCGCAAGCGCTTTGGCGAATACAACCCGATGGCTGCCAGCTCGGGCGCGTCCCAGCCATCGGCCGCTGTCACGCGCAACGCCGACGGCTCGGTGACGCTGGACATCGACAAGAGCCTGCCGGCCGGCATGCGCAACAACAACCCCGGCAACATCAAGTTCGTCGGCCAGAAGGATGCGCTCGGGCCCTCAAGCAACAAGGACCAGGGCGACCCGCAGGCCGTCTACGCCACGCCCGAAGACGGCATGGCCGCGATGTTCCGGCTGGCCCTGAAGAAATACGACGGCGGCAAGACCACGGCCGAGAGCCTGATCGCAGGTGAGGGCGGCTGGACGCCTGGCAACACGGCGGCTGCGGCCAACGTCGCAAAGACCATGGGCCTGTCGCCCACCGACAACCTGAACCTGCGCGACCCGGCGATGCTGCAGAAGTTCGCCCGCGCGCTGATGCTGCAGGAGCACGGCAACGCCAGCAAGAAGTACACCGACGAGATGGTCACCCGCGTGGCTAGTGACGTGCTCGCCGGCCGATCGCCTGTGCCCGCTGCGGGCCCGACACCCGTCATCTCATCCGGCGCTCCGGCCTCTGCGGCCGCACCCGCTGCGGCCCGTCCGGCCATCGAGCAGCCCGCCTCGTTCAAGGCGATGGACTGGGAGCAGCAGGACGCGCTCAAGTCGTTGGCCGAAACCAAGATGCGGCAGGACCATGCCCGCCTGCAGGCCGAGGTCGATCTGAAGGTGCGCGACGCCACGGCCATGCAGGCCGACGGCAAGGTCGACCCGTTCAACTTCACGCAGGAGACGTTCACGCAGGCCTATGGCGCTGACGGCGTGCGCCGCTTCCAGGACTACCAGAACGGCCGGGTGATGGCTGCCGACATCGGCTCCTACATGACCATGGCGCCGGCCCAGATCGAGGCCGCACTGCAGGCCAACCAGACCAAGGTGGACGACCTCGCCAAGACCGACGGGGCCGGTTATGCCGCGGCAGACGCACGCCAGCAGCTGCGCATCAAGGCCGCTCAGTCCGTTGTGAAAATGCAACAAGACGACCCGCAGGCCTATGCCGTGAAGGCGGGCCTGTCGACGGCCAAGCCGCTGGACATGGGCGACCCCGCGAAGTTCGGTGCCGAGCTCGCCGGCCGCGCGGCCACGGCATCCATGCTGCGCGACACCTACAAGACGCCCTTCACGCTGCTGATGAAGAACGAGGCGACCGCGCTGGCGGCTGGCTTCAACAAGATGAGCAGCGACCAGAAGCTGGCCTACCTCGGCGCCGTGGCGAAAGCGGTTCCCGACCCACAGGCTGCCCAGTCCGTCTTCCAGCAGATCGCGCCCGACAGCCCGGTCACCGCGGTGGCCGGCAAGCTGATGACGATGATGGGCAGCATGCCGATCGGCGCCGGCATGTTCTCCAGCGGCACGACCTACAACCCGAAGACCGTCGCCACGATGATCATCCAGGGCGAGGAGCTGCTGAACCCCAACAAGGCGATGAAGAAGGAAGACGGCAAGCCCGTGAACCTGATCATGCCCAAGGAGCAGGACCTGCGCGACCCGTTCAACAACGCGGTGGGCGCGGCCTTCACCAACCAGCCACAGAGCGCCGAGGTCGCCTACCAGTCGGTCAAAGCCTACTACGCGGCCAAGATGGTGCAGCTCGGCGACTACTCCGGCACCTTCAACTCGTCGGTGATCAAGGAAGCGATCGAGGCGGTGACGGGCGGCGCATCCGAGCTGCGCAACACCAAGGTGATCCGGCCATGGGGCATGGACGACGCCAGCTTCAAGGACAACGCCAAGCGCGCCTTCGATGCCGAGATGCAGCGCCTTGGCCGCAAGGGCCCGGCTGCCAACTTCGCCTCCTACGGCCTCGAGAACTATGGCGACGCCTACCGGGTGCGCGCAGGCACTGGCTATGTCGAGGAGCGCCCCGGCGTTCCACTGACGCTGTATGTCATGGGGCCCAGCTTTGCTGGCGCTGGTCGTGGCATGATCAACCCATCACCAGCACAGTAAAACCATGAACCTCTTCTCGACCGGCGGCACCGAACTAGCCAACCAGGACTCGTTTGCTCGCGCTAACCCGCTCAAAGCGGACGACCTGAAGGCTGGATTCTTTGAAGGGATCCCGGAGGCCACTGCGCTTGGCGCTGGCGCGGCGGTCAACAACTACGCTAGGCCCATAGCCGATGCGGCCAAGGGCATCGACAGCATGTTCAAGACGGACATGTCCGGCTGGCTGACGAAGGAGCAGGAGAAGACGCAGCAGGCCTCGCGCAATCTGACGCCGAACCCGGCCACCGTCGGCTGGCTCGGCCAGCAGGTCTACGGCGCGACCAACATGATCGGCAGCATTGCGATCGGCACGCTGGCGACAGGCAACCCGATCACCGGCACGGCTGTCGGTGCGGCCGCGATGGGCAATGCCGCCTTCAACCAGGCGCGCGAGGACGGCCTCGACGTGCAGACATCGCTGGGCATGGGCGGCATCACGGCAGGCTCGACCTTCCTTGGCGCGTTCATCCCGGTCACGGCCACCAGCAGCATGGCGACAGGCATGCTGGGCCGGGCCATGGGCGCAGAGGTCGCAGGTAATGCGGCCACGGCTGCAGCCCTGTACACGGCAGCCGGCGTCACGGCGACCATCGCCACCAACGTGCCGGCCAAGATCGCCGCAGCCGGCGTGCTGAACACGGCGGTCGGCATCCCGACCAGGGGCGCGACATCCATCCTGCTTGAGGCCAACGGCTACCCCGAGATGGCGAAGCAGTACGAGGCCTTCAGCATGTCCGAGATGATCAGCGACTTCGCGGTCGGCTCGATCTTCGGCCTTGGCATGCACGGCTACCAGAAGTGGGAGCAGGCCAACCAGAACAAGATCCCGCCGGCTCAGTTGTCGGACCTCGACGCGGTGCTGTCCCTGCGCAACGCCGCTCACACCGAGCTCGGCACGGCGCCAGGCATCCCGACCGACCCCGCCACCCGTGAGGCCCACGTCGCGGCGATCAACAAGGCGATCGAAGACCTGTCGGCTGGCCGACCCGTCGACGTTGGAACGACCGTCGCCGATGGCAACTTCATGGAAGACCCGGTGGCCGTCCAGACCCGCACGGAGATCGTGCGCGTGGTCGAGGACCACATGGGCCCAGAGTGGGAAGGCCTGCAGGCAGACCTCGCCGCGCGCGGCATGTCCACCGACACGAACCTGTACCAGATCACCCGCACACCGCCCGAGCAGATGCTGCAGGTGCGCCCGACCATGGAAGTCAACCGCATCATCGAACGCGGCAAGGCCGAGGGCTGGGACACCGAGCGCATGATCACCGAGCTCGAGACGCTCAAGGGCAAGCTCGAGCAGCGCAACGAAGCCCAGCTCGAAGCCCGAACAGGCGATCGCGTGCGTGGCGAACTGTGGGTGCGCGAGCGCCTGCTGCGTGCCGAGCGCAATGGCGAGCTGCCCCCCGAGGCTGTCCGTCTGGCGAACTGGCTCATCGACCAGAACCCCAACCTGGTCGCCGACATCGGCCTGTCGTTCAAGAAGTCTGGCGACGTGCAGGGCGAGGCCGGCGGCTACAACCCGCTGGCGCGCATCGTCACCCTGATCAAGGGCCGCGCCAACGACGAGACGGTCATTCATGAGATCCTGCACCACGCCGAGCGAATGATGCCGGAGGACGTGCAGGCTGGCATCCGTGCCGAGTGGTTCAAGGAACTGCGCGCCGTCACGCAAATGGCGACACGCACCCAGAACCAGACGCTGATGAAGGCTGCCGACGATGCGCTGCGCGCGGCCAACGGCGACGAGCGCGCCTTCCGCAACCTGGCCGAGATGATCGCCAACGGCGAGGTCGACGAGCGCTTCTACGCCCTGGCGAACCCGTCCGAGTTCTGGGCCGTCAACGGCTCGAGGATCCTGCGCGAGCGGGCCAACGAGGGCTGGGTCCAGCAGGCCAAGCAGTGGCTGGCCGAGTTCGTCGAGAAGATCAAGGGCGCCTTTGGCCTGCGCTCCGACGCCGCGGTGATCCGTGGCCTCGATGGCGTGCTCAAGAGCGACGGCGCCTTCGTCAGCGCCAGCATGCTGGATGACGGCAACGTGCCGCGCATGCGCGACATCGGGTCGAACTTCAAGCGCTGGTTTGGCAAGAGCAAGGTCGTCGATGCCCAGGGCAATCCACTGGTGATGTACCACGGAACGGACGCAGATTTCGCTACGTTCAGGGCCAAGGACGGCATGATCTTCGTGACAGCCGACCCAAAGTTCGCGGCGGAATACACCACCACCACCATCGACACCTTGGATAAAACGGGCGGCCAGCCCAACGTCATCCCGGTTTACGTCAAGGCCGAAAACCCGTTTGACTTCGAGAACCCCGAGCACATCGCGGCGCTTCAACAGTACGAGAAAGACAACCGCTACACCGAGCGCAGCATCAGCAACTACGTCAACGACACCAAGCGCGGCGACTATGAAGCGATTGAATCGCGCAAGATGCAAAACGCGATCAAGGCAATGGGCCACGACGGCTTCTATGTAAGAGAGGCAGGAAGACAGGTAAAAAACCTCGGCGTGTTCGATCCCGCGCAGCTTAAATCCGCGACCGGCAACAACGGCGAGTTCAACCCGAACGACCCCAACATCCTGCGCCAGATCACCCGCGACAGCGTCGAGAACCCCGGCCGCGATACGGCGCCCGAGAACCTGAACGGCTTCGAGCCCGACCTGCGCGTGCGCGTGCCCATGGGCAAGATCGAACTGCCGGCCAAGCCGCTGGTGCTCACCGGCACCAACAAGAAGAACGCCGCGCGCCAGCTCGCCGGCATCGACGATGCGCTGGCGAAATTCCCCGACGCCGACACCTCGCCGCTCGAGTGGTCCAAGATGATGGCCTACGCCATGGCGACCAACGACGTGCCCGTGCCGCCCTACCGGTTCCTGAAGGACATCAACAGCGATGGCGCGTTCCGCAGCCTGTCGCGCCTGTCTGCCGGCCAGATCGCCGATGCCAAGCACGGCTTCGAGAACGCCCAGGCCTTCCGTGATGCCTACGTCAACAAGGAGCTGGACGTCGAGACGACCGGCAAGCTGTTCATGTGGTCGTTCCTGTCGCGTGGCGTGAGCCCGTACACCCAGGAGGGCCTGTTCATCGACGGCTTCAAGGGCGCTGGCGAGTGGATCAAGAAGGCAGCCGACGGCAACCTGACCGAGGCCGACTTCCCCGCCTACGAGGCATGGGCCAAGTCGGTCGCACCGCAGGGCTCGGGCCAGCCAGGCTCCGGCGCCACGCACAACCTGAACGCCTTCGGCAAGCTCTTCCTGTTCAAGATGGGCCAGAAGGACGAGAACGGCGTCTCGCTGCTGCAGAAGATGCACACCCTGATGGAAGACCCCGAGATCACCGGCCAGCAGATCCGTCGCTGGTTCGTCGAGAACACCGAGGGCGTGGGCATCGACAACAAGGTCGTGTCCTTCACCCTGCTGGTGGCCGGCTTCAAGGATCTGATGGTGCTCGACCGGGTGCAGATCCGGCAGCTGTGGGACGATGGCCGCTTTGGCGATCGCAACCTGTACGACGGCCGCAAGGTCGACGGCAAACCCGTGGCCGGCTCGGCGCTGTCCGAGATTACCTACGGCGCCCGCGGCCTGCTGATCTACGAGGCGATCGAGCGCGCGCTCGAGAAGCGCATCGTCAACCTGTACACGGCGCTCGGCCGTCCCGAAGACGGCAGCGTCGGCCGCTATCATTGGGAGACATGGGTCGCCGACAGCCAGCAGGAGGCCAGCCACGGCACCCTGGACGCGATCCTGATGGACGCCAAGGGCAACACCGAGATGATCTCCCAGGTGACCGCCAAGGAGGGCGAGTACGGGGCCTACGCCTACGGCGCGCGCTACGGCCGCGACGCCGACGGCCAGCCTTATTTCATGTACGGCCTGAACGGCGGGACCGAGTACCGCTTCACCGTCGGGGCTTTCCGCGAGTTCCTCGATGCCGTAAAATTACCCAAGAACGGCGTCGTCCCGACAAAGTTCAAAGTCACGGAAGCCGGCAATGCCCCTTGGTACGAACGACCCGAAGTCAACAGACAAGCCCTCGACGAGCTCGCCCAGCAATACGCCGGAGAGCCCGGCGCGCGCGAAGGAGCGGGAGCTGTTCCAGAGGATGGCGCGGGTCAAGCAGTACCCGATGGCGCCGGACGAGGAGCCGCAGCCGCCGACCCCTACAGCGCCGAAACGGTAATCATCAACAACCCTGCACTGACGATCATTGGAGCCGACGGCAACATGGTGTCAGCCGGTCGTGCGCTTACCGCAGCTGATGCGGAAATCGCTACGGCAAAGCAGGAATCGCAAGGCTACGACGCGGCCGTGGCCTGCGCCCTGAGAGGCTGACATGAAAGACAAATGCGTTGCCGCCGTCGCCCAGGCCATTGGCCGCGACATCACCAAGCAGGAAGCCCAGGGCCTCGAGGACCGCATCCTCAAGAACATGCGCTTAGAGGCGTCCAAGGATCCGGCGGCGTTCCGTGCGCTGTCGGCCGAGGAGCGCCTGAAGCTCGGTGCAAACCTCGCGGCCGAGGAGCTGATCCAGGAGGCCGACCTCAAGAAGCGCCGCATCGTCATGACCATCCAGGCGCATGACCGCATCGAGGGCTTTCTGAACGAGGCGCGCGCGGCCGGCATGGAAGATCTCGACGCGCTGCGGCGCACCCTGGTGTTCGTGTCCGACGGCAAGAGCAACACCATGTCGGTCGAGAGCCGCGGCAACGCCATCCGCAACGACGCCGTGCGCCAGCTGGTGGACACCTTCGAGGCCGTCGATCCGCGCTTCTGGGGCCTGTTCGAGAGCGCCGAGGGCGTCAAGATGCTGACCCGCGCGATCTTCGGCGAGAAGACCGGCAACGCCATCGTGGACAAGGGCGCCAAGGCCTGGCTCGACGTGGCCGCGCAGATGCGCGACGCCTTCAACCGGGCCGGCGGCAAGATCGGCCTGCTCGAGAACTGGTCGCTGCCACAGCACCACAGCCAAGCCAAGGTCAACGCGGCTGGCGCCGACACATGGATCCAGGACACGCTGCCCAAGCTGAACCGCGACAAGTACGTCAACGACGACGGCACGCGCATGAACGACCAGCAGCTCGAGGAAGTGCTGCGCAATGCCTGGCTGACGCTGGCGACCGGTGGCATCAACCAGATCACGCCCGGCGCACCCGGCGGTGGCATGCTGGCAAACCGACGCGCCGCGCACCGTGAGCTGCACTTCAGCAACGCCGACGGCTATCTGGCTTACCAGGAAAAGTACGGCGACAACTCGCTGTGGGGCGTGATCACCGGCCACATCGAGGGGCTCTCGAAAGAGATCGCCATGCTCGAAACCTACGGGCCCAACCCCGACGCGACGTTCAACCTGTTCCTCGAGAAGAGCGTGCAGAAGCAGGCGATGAACGACCCGGCCTCGACACAGAAGGCGCAGGAGGAAGCCCGCCGCCTGTCCTCGCTCTACGACTACACCACCGGCAAGACCACGCCGATCGTCAACGAGACGCTGGCCGGCACCTTCGACACGCTGCGCAACTGGCTGGTGTCCTCGCGCCTCGGCTCGGCCGTCATCACAGCGCTGACCGACGAGGCGACGCTGCACCTGACCGCTCAGGTCAACAACCTGCCCGAGGTCCAGCTGATCCGAAACGAGCTGGCGGCGCTCAACATCGCCAACAAGACCGAGGAGAACCTGGCGCACCGCGCAGGCCTTGGCCTCGACACCATGCTCAACCACCTGAACCGCTGGGGCTCGGACAATCTGGGCCCGACCTTCAGCTCCAAGATGGCGAACACCGTCATGCGGGTGTCCGGCATGGAGGCCCTCGACGGGGCCCGGCGCCGCGCGTTCGGCGTGACCATGATGTCCTCGCTCGGCGAGATCGTCGGCAAGTACGACACCCTCGCCAAGCTCGATGCAGACGACAACCGGATCCTGCTGTCCAAGGGCATCACCGAGACGGACTACCAGATCTGGCGCTCGGCCGAGCTCGAGAAGTGGGGCGCAGGCAACGGCGTGCTGACGCCCGAGTCGATCATGCGTATCCCCGAGGCCAAGATCTACGAGGCCAGCAAGGGCCGCATCGCCGAGCTCGAGGCCGAGTTGCAGGCCAAGATCGACGGCATCAACAAGATGTCGGCCATGACGCCGGAGGCCAAGGCTGCCTCGATCGCCGACTGGTCCAAGGTCTACGGCGAGCAGATCGCCGACGTCACCGACACCGCCCGCCGCAACGCCGTGCTGCGCCTGCTGGGCGTGGTGCAGGAAGAAACCGACATGGCCGTGATCCGGCCAGGCGCGGCCGACAAGTTTCTGACCGGCGCCGGCATGGAGCGCGGCACATGGAAGGGCGAGCTCACCCGCTCCTTCTTCCAGTTCAAGGCGTTCCCGCTGGCGATGATCTCCCGCCACTTCATGCGCGGCATGAGCATGGAGACGGCCGGCGGCAAGGCGCTCTATCTGGGCAGCCTGATCGCTGGCACGACCATCCTGGGCGCCGTCTCGCAGTCGGTCAACGACCTGCTGTCGGGCAAGGACATCCGCAACTACAACCCCTTCGAGGGCGAGAACGGCGTCAAGAACTGGATGGCCGCGTTCCTGAAGGGCGGCTCGCTCGGCCTTTATGGCGACTTCCTGTTCTCCGGCGCGACCCAAAACAACCAGGCCGGGCCGATCGCCGCGGCGCTGGGCCCTGTGGTCGGCCTCGTCGAGGAGGCCTTCAAGCTCACACAGGGCAACATCATCCAGGCGATGCAGGGCAAGGACACCAACTTCGGCGCGGAGGCCGTGCGCTTCATCAAGGGCAACACGCCGGGCGCCAATCTCTGGTACGCCAAGGCCGCGCTCGACCACATTATCTTCCACCAGCTGCAGGAGTATTTCAGCCCAGGTTATTTGGCGCAGATGCAGCGCCGCGCTCAGACCGAGTTCGGCCAGCAGTTCTGGTGGACACCAGGAACCGGCATTGACGGCATGCGAGCCCCTGATCTGGGCCGGGCTGTCGGCCAGTAAGGTGTTGTGAAATCGCAACGCCGGCTTTTCTGTGGTGTGAAAACCACATCATTGATAGAATCCGACCAACGAATTTAGAGGCCCTCCATGACCGTCCCAACAAGCACCGCAAAGTCGGGCCCCTATGCGGGCTCAGGCACGACCGGCCCCTTCACGGTGGGCTTCCGGTTTCTGGAGAACTCGCATCTCCAGGTCATTCGCACCAGCAGCACAGGCGTCGACACGACCCTGACGCTCACCACCGACTACACCGTTTCCGGCGCTGGCGGCTCGTCCGGCACTGTCACGCTGGTGACAGCTCTGGCGGTCGGACAGAAGCTCACGATCATCCGCAACGTGCCGTTCACGCAGGATGCCGACTACGTCCAGAACGACGCCTTCCCAGCCGAGTCGCATGAGCGCTCGCTGGACAAGCTGACCATGCAGACGCAGCAGCTGCTCGAGGCCGTGGACCGCGCGGCCAAGCTGCCCGTCACAAGCACCGCCGACTCCGAGGAGCTGGTCGCAGACATCACCTTGCTGGCCGACAACATCACGCTGCTGACGGCTGTCTATGGCGCGCTTCCGGCCATCACCGTGGTGGGCAACGACCTCGAGGAGCCGACGTCCGAGATCGAGACGGTGGCGGGCTCGATCGCCAACGTGGACGCGGTGGGCAGCAACATCACCAACGTGAACACGGTGGCCGGCGTCAGCGCCAACGTCACGACAGTGGCGACCAACATCGCCTCGGTGAACAGCGCCGCGACCAACATGGCCGCAATTATCGCCGCCCCAAGCGAGGCTGCCGCCGCTGCTGCATCGGCTGCTGCTGCCGCGGCCTCTGCGGCTTCTGGCATGTACTCGGCCGTGCAGGACAAGAGCGCCGACTACACGGTGGTGCTCGGCGATGCCGGCGACCTGATCCGCATGACGACCTCGGGCGGTGCTCGCACGGTCACGCTGCCGCTGATCTCCAGCCTGCCTGACGGCTTCAACGTCACGGTGGTGAAGTGGAGCGGCGATGGCAATGCCTGCACGGTGCAGCGCTCTGGCTCTGACGTGATCAACGGGTCAACAAGTTATGCGCTTGACGCCCTCTACAAGTCGGCAACCTTTGTGGCGGACTTGCAGAGCAATACGTGGTTTGCATCTGGATCAGGTGCCGCCAGCTCTAACATCAGCGTGGATGCGTTCAGCGGCAACGGCTCGACGGTGGCCTTCACGCTGTCCGGCGATCCCGGTACCGAGAACAACACGCAGGTGTTCGTGGGCGGTGTCTACCAAGAGAAGGACACCTACTCGGTAAGCGGCACGACCCTGACCTTCAGCGCGGCCCCGCCAAGCGGCACAAGCAACATCGAGGTGGTGTGGGCGCAGCCGCTTGCCATCGGCGTACCTGGCGATGGCACGGTAAGCACGGCAAAGATCGCCGACGGCGCGGTGACCAATGCAAAGATGGGATCTGGTGCAGCCAAGGCCAACCTTGGTTTGACCACCTGGAACATAACGGAATCTGGCGGTGTACTTTATTTCTCTGTCAGCGGCGTGAACAAGGCGAAGCTCGACTCGTCAGGCAATCTTACCGTTACCGGCAACGTGACGGCATACGGGACGGTGTAAGCCATGGCACTTCCAGCATCGGGATCAATTTCGCTATCCCAAGTCAATACTGAACTTGGGTTGTCCTCGACTGCGCAGATCAGCTTGAACGACAGCGCGGTGCGCACGCTGTTTGGCAAGGCCAGCGGCGCAATTGCCATGTCTGATGGCTACGGAAAATCCAATCAGTTCACCTTAACAATTAGCAGCAACCAGACCAATGCCAACCTCCGTTCGTTGGCTGTTGCCGCTGGTTGGGATCAGTCGAGCAAAGTAGTCGCCACAATCAACTCAGGTATCTACGTCAGTTCAAACGCCACGGGCACCCCTGCGCTCACCGTCAACGGCTCTTTCCCGGGCGGTGTGGAGCTTGTGAACAACGGCTTCATCGTAGGCATGGGTGGTGCTGGTGGGGCAGGAAGATCATCTGACGGTGGTGGAAGCCCTACGGGTGGTTCTGCTGGCTCTAGCGGCGGCGGGGCGCTTTCCGTTTCTTCGGCTGTATCCATCAACAACGCATCTGGAACAATTGGTGGTGGCGGCGGCGGTGGTGGTGGTGGCGGCACGGGCTACACAGTCTTCTATAGCATCTTCTCCGGCGGTGGCGGTGGCGGTGGTGGCGGTAGAGCTGGTGCAACAAACTCATCTGGTGGAGGAGGGGGAACTTCTGCCACCGGAGCAGGCAACGGCGCTGTTGGAAGCGCGGGAACTAGCTCTAGCGCTGGCGGCGGAGGCGGCGGCGGTGGTAGCGGGGCTGCTCGAGGCGGCAACGGTGGCGCTGGTGGTACTTGGGGCGCTTCTGGTAGCAGCGGCAGCACAGGATCTGGCACTGGAAGTGCAGGTTTAGGTGCTGGTGGCAGTGGATATGCTGTGTCCGGCAACAGCAACATTACTTGGGTATCAACAGGTACCCGCCTCGGCACCATCAGTTAAAAGGATAAAACATGGACATCGAATACAAATACACGATCGTTTCAGTGGACGCCGTTGCGCGTTGCATGGAGGTGGTCTACGAGGCCGAGGGGCATCAGACCATGCACATCGGTGCGCGCCTGCCATTCGAGGGCGAGCAACTCGAAGATGTAATTCGAGCGTTTGCACCAGTGGCTCTTTGGGTGGAGCGCGCTCTCGCCGTTGTTGTGCCGACGGTCGGCGCGT
>Ga0181343_1000838_pt1 | contig 12801 bp, 11 predicted proteins | sample Su13VDMLBSD_FD_130110 | JGI IMG/M metagenome (GOLD analysis project Ga0181343, IMG submission 130110) | Freshwater viral communities from Lake Michigan, USA - Su13.VD.MLB.S.D | ecosystem: Environmental > Aquatic > Freshwater > Lake | place: USA: Michigan | collected 2013-07-15 | reverse complement strand
TTCAGATACATTTACACCTGGTGACAGTTGAAATGCCATAGTATCTCTCCTTTGTGAAGTGGATTATTCTTGTTGTTATTATTTAGAAAAATGAAGATTTTACAACTTTCTTTTCCAATTAAAGTCATCCCAAGGATATCTCTTGGTTCTATCCTCAAACCACACGTTTCCAAACTCATCCACCTCGTAGTCTGGGTTATCAACACCGTTGTCTATGATAGGTAAAGGTGTTAAATCCGTATCCATAATGTTCAATTGTTCCTGTTGGAGCGTAACTCGTATATCATTGTTTATATTTTCTTTGAAGTATCTCTGGGCTGTCAACCAACCGAAATGAACTAAAGTCATCACAAGATCGTCGTTATTACCTTCTTCCGCTTTAAATGTCTGTTTATCAGCAGAAAATGTTGTTAATTCTGTTATAGTTTCAGCGTCATTTATAATCAACTTATCACTTTCAATGAGCGTCTTTAGATTGGTGCAACCGATCATTTTTGTCTGCTTGGACGTTTTTAAACCGTAAGCAATTCTCTTCTTAAATCCCGGAGTCTGCTGTTGACCCTGTTTACCTTTCATTTCGATCTTGATAAGATTTTCGTAAGCAAGTTCGAAGTGTATGATATCCGATACTTGAAGCCCAATACTATTAATTTCCACAAGTACAAACGCATCATTGTATAGTTTGGCTGTCTGGACAATAATTGTAGGGAACAAGAACGGAGATATCTTGTTGTTTCTATACTTGGCTACCTGTCTGTATGGTATCTCGGTAACGTCAAAGATTGAGAACGTCGAATAGTCCAGTCCTTGCCCTTCAGCCACGTCCACACACATTGTATAGGTTCTGTTTGGCTGTGGCTCTTTGTATATATCAAAGTGTCCTTCGGATCTAACAGGATTGTGCCAGACAAGAGAACGGAGCTTTGCTGGATGAATAAGAGTATTAGTAGAACCGATAAACTCACACTCGAACTCTTGACGGAACTGATCAGGACTGGTGTTACGGATCGTCTGCTCTTTCCAAGCTTCATCGCGGCCAGGCACCATGCTCCAGTGAATTTCAATAGGCACATAGTCACTGCGCTTTTCAATCGCTTCTGTCCACATGCGATAGAACTGATTGAGTCCATTAGGTGTAGACACGATGATGACCTTGGTGCTTTGACCAGAAGAAATCGTAGGATAGGTAGACATGAAGAACGCTTCTGCTATATTGTTTGGAACGAACGCGAACTCGTCTAAAAATACGATGTTGAACGAACGACCACGAACAGATGAGCCAGACGTTGAGTCTGCCATGATACGCGAACCGTTAGCCAACTCAATGGAACCTTTATTCCATTCTTTTACGCCTTGCTGTAGAAAACGAGGCAGATATTCAAAAGAAAGTTGAAGACGACCTAAAATTTCACGGGCCATAGCAGACTTGTTAGCCAGAACTGCTACGTTAACGTTTTCGTTGAACAGAATGTAGTGTAGCAAATAAGCAACAGATGTGGTAGTCTTACCAACCTGACGCGGAAGTTTACAGATAGAGAAGCGATTGGTATGGAACTTCATAAGCATGTCCTGCTGGAAATCCCACATGCGGAATGGCATTAGACCATGATCAACGTTGATGATTTTCATATAGTTCATGGCAAAGTATACAGGATCATTCGCACACTTTATGAACTCATCCATTTCTTTTTGAGTAAAAGCATGTCTAAAATCTTCGCGTGGAAGATTTGGGTTATTGTTATACCCTTTGGTCATTATTTGTAATATGGATTCTTTGGATCGGTATCGTTTGTAACATCTGGCCACCAATCAAGTTCATATCTTTTACCACTCTTAAACATCGCTTTCATCGACTTGATGCGCTTTTCATACTCTTCTTTACTAGGCTTAACATTACCTTCAACTACATCTAAAACATACTGTATTGTTACAGCGTTGGCACTAAGACTGGCACATCTTGCTCCTACTTCACCTTTAAGATGATCAAGCAATATACTTTCGCTACTATCAGCTAAGATGTTGGATAGTTCATGAGGAACTTTAAGATCAACATATGAATAAACATAGTCGTAATGTGGACTAGGAGAAGAATGTAAGATGTATTCATCCAAAACTTCAACTCTTTTAAACCCATCAACATCATGCCAAATAATTCTATTTGATGTTAACTCATCTGGTTGACCAAAAGTTTTTTGTAAATGTTCTGCGTATTTTGCAGGTTCTTTATTTTTCCATTGAGATAGTGGAGAAGATGATTCTTTTAAAAACTGCTTAAACGTCCTCATTCTTCTGCTCCTTAATCTTTTTTAACAAGTCGGCAGTAGTGCCAACAAAAATGGCTTTTTCCACATTAACCGCAGTTTCTTCTTTCTTATCGCCTCTTAGATCCTTAGTCTTCTTCTGTAAATCGTAAAGGTCTTTGGTAGTGTCAGCAACGGTTCTCATCATGGTAGCCAATACCTCATACGCGCGCGGAGATTCCGATTCTTTAGCAAGATCGGTTAAACTTTCCATCGCGGAGTTGCCTTTGTTAATAAGATCGCGGAATGTTCTACGCGAAAGATTATAGTCAGCCTTAATATCATCATCTTCGTGTGGAGTATTGATGATTGGTTCAGGTGCTTTTGGCGGTATAATCTCTACTGCGTTTTCAATACCAAGCGCATCACTTAATACATCATTATTCTTCATTCTGTTTCAGGCCATTCTGTAATTGTTGTAGTATATCCAAAATCTTCTGTTGGTTCAGCATCAATTGGATCTGGTTCAATCTTGATTTCTACCAACTTGAGAGGTGCTACTTCGAAACTGCTTATGGTACTAACAGCATTTGTTGAGACGCCTCTAATTGTATTATTTACAATAAATTGTCCTTGAGCGCCACCTAATACTAGTTTTAAGTTGTTATTATCCCATTCCAAAACATATCCGTAAGCGTTTGCTGTATTGAAATTTGTTCCTTGATAAACAACATCATCAATTTTAAAATTGCCATTTCCTACAGGATCTGTTACATTAAGTCTAATGATATTACCAGCCTTCAAACTCTCATCATTATAGATATTGGCAAATACCTTACGAATAATCTTTGGTAACTGAACTGGACCATAGTAATTGGCTTTCATGGTAAAGTTTAGAGTCCATGAAACATAACGAACGGCATCAAAATTTCCTTCGTGTTCAATTATATTTGAAACGCTGTTAAGGATAATAGGAACGTCTTTCTTGAATCCTAATGCTGGAATAGTTTCAACGGTAACAGTATAGTCAGGATTAAAGTATGGTATAATTTGTTCTATGATATGTGTTCCATCGTCTACATTTCTTGCATAGATTTGCAAGTCAAAAGACAAGTCATAAGGCACACCCATGTACTGTGTAGCGCCTCTTGTAGCAGTATTAGCAGTAACACCTGATCTTAATAATGAGTTCTGTTTTCTAGATGCATCATATGCAAAGTTAGTCAACTCGAAAGACATACGAGGCAGAATAACCTGGACTGGTCTTTCCAAATCTGGATCTGCTCTTAAACGAGCATAGTACTTTTCTTTTGGAGCATAAACAATTGGAACTTTAAATCTTTCTATCTCAACTCCACTATTTTTGTTCACTCTTTTGATAGTAATGTTGTTGAACATATTACCAAAAAGAATAACGTACTTTCGTGTTAGTTGATGATAGAAATAAGCATTACTTAACATTACGGTACTCCAAATGGATTGATTTCGGACAAGTCAATAAACGTATCAGCCTCAGTTTGAATGATACGATTATCGGAATCATCATAATCAACCAGATCAGCAAGAGTATCAGAATTGCTTAGTCTATATCTGGTATTTGATTGAGTGCCGATAACATTAGCATTTGCTGTAAACTCACCCTTAACATTAATAACTTCAATAACTTTAGTTTCTGGAATCCAGTGTTTGGCCTCTGCCGATGCTGTAGAGTATTCAAGATTTGCGCCTTGATATACAATTTCATTCTTGAAGTAGTTTCCTGTGCCTGTACCAAGCGATAGTGTTACAGTATAGGCTGCTGCGTGTTCCATATCATCAATCTTTTCATCACCAGTTTCAAAGTCTTCGTTGCTAAAGCGGAATACTTCACAACGTAATTCGTAGATATAAGCGTTTCTTTTACCAAGCGAGAAGAACATTAATTCTTCTTCAACGAACTTTATTTCAAAAATCTTGTTAAGAACTGGAACAAATAGTAGATCGCCTTCACGCGGTCTTGTAGCCACAGTGGAAGGCATATATTTTTCAAATGATCTACGCGAGACAACAAAGTTGGATGTATCTCGAATTTCTAATCCAAACTTAGAGAAGAAGTCCCCATCGCCTTCGTAACCTTCAACGTTGGCTAGATACATTTCCATGCTGTACGCGCGTGTGAACTTAGAGTTAACGCTTTCACCGAGAACATCATCGGCCTGATCATACACTTCTCTTGGAAGATACTTGATATCGTGGCCCATAATTTGAATTGATTCTACAATCAAATCCTCAAGGAGCATATTCTCGTTGATGACGGATGGAGAGTAATTGTTAAAGTATACTGAGGTTGCCATTGATTACCCCATTATAAACTGTGGCGGTTCTTCGTATGTATCGCGGATCAACTGTTCAACTTCATTAATTTCGGTTGTAGCCTCATCATAGATTTGCTGACCGTTCATAGTAATACCACCAGGAAGTTGCATTCCGCCAAACTTCTTCATGTTGTTACCCCAAATACGCTTGATGTATGCTGTTGTTAGGCGTTTAAGCATACGATCATTCCACACATCGGTATATGTGGCTGGATCGATTATGATAAATCCTTCGATAATTAGCCACTCACCTGCTTGATTCATTGCCCAGTTCATATCAAGATAGAGTTTGTTTGAGTGACGATTGAAACGAATTGGTTGTTCACCAGAAAACATCATATCCAGAGTTCTAATGTGCTGCATAGTCAAAACGTAATTTACATACGATGTGCTGGTAAAATCATACAATTCATGGAGACGCAACTGATAACGCAAATCAAACATGTTGACCGATGCATTTGTTGTTGAGATTGGAAATATTCTAGTTACACCGATGATATTGTCCGTAATTGGAAGATATCCGTTACTGATATCTTCGTCAGTAAGTTGGTGTTTTAGATACCAACGTTCAACTCCATCAAAGTGAAAATCTTGAAAGTATTGGAGTGATGCATCCACACAATCATCTACCTGATCATCATCCACGTTGATATTGATGACAGGATGCCCTAGTTGTCTAAGGCACCAATCTTTATGTTGCTCTCTATTTGATGGAATTGCCATTTATGTGTCTCTTTTTTTACTTTCTTATATTTATAAAATTAAAATGGAGAAATAGGCCATTCAATATTATATGGGTCAGATTGGAGTGTAATATCACGCAAGGCTTGTGCATACGTGTCTAAACTTTCAATACTATCTGTCGATGTAATATTTAGTCTAATTTGAGATTGATTGCGAAGAAATCTCCAGTCTAAAAGGGATAGCATATAATCGCGTTGTGATCTAATCTCTTGCCATTTACGTTCAAGTTCTAGTCCTAACTCTTGCTCGGTCTTATCTCTTACATTCCAATTAGTGCCTGTCCACTCAAGGATTTGAGTATCTGGAATAGATGCTGGCGGATCTTCAACCGCAATATATCCAGCGTCAGCAATCTCTTCAGGTGTAAAACTTGTTGGATCTGTACGTGTCAAACCGTTAGATAGTTTGATACGAAAAGGAAGTTGATTTGGATATGATCCATCTTTTGAATATAGTGTCATGATTACCTTTACCTAAAATTAATTATATTACGTTTCCTGTGTCAGTAAATGGATAAAATCTACTTGAACCCGGCCAAATGATTCTAATAGCACCTTGACCGCCGTTACCTCCAGATCCGTTAGTATCATCATCACATGCGCCACCACCACCGCCATAGTTACCTCCGTTTGGTCTTGTTCCTGCTGTACCGCCGCTACCTGCACCACCGCCTGTAGGTCCATTGAATGGACCGGCTGAGCCGCCAAAACCTTGACCAAAGATTCCTGTACCACCGCCGCCATAACCTTGACCAGAGTTAGTAGCACCACCTCCACCGCCGCCGTCACCTGCGCTACTTGAACCAGCTCCTGTAGTGCCTCCTGCACCGCCTGCACCTAAATAACCGCCAGCACCACCACCACCTGATCCTGTGTCTGTTGAGTTGCCGCCGCTATTACCTCCAGCAAAACCACCTTCTCGTTGTGTGCCTGTAGATGCGCCGCCGGTCACTGTTGCTGTAGAACGGGCTAGTCCGCCAGCACCGCCACCGCCTGAAAGAAGAACAGTTGCTCCTCTTGATATTGTAGATGGACCGCCGGCAGTACCATTATTTGTAGAAGTTCCGCCATTGCCTCCAGTACCTACAACAATTGTTAAAACTTCTCCCGGAGTTACAGGAATTTTTCCATATGCTGAACCACCGCCTGCGCCACCCGATACACCATCATTTCTTCCAGATTCGCCACCTCCGCCTCCACCTCCACCTCCGATACAAACCGCAGAGATTTCGGTAATACCAACTGGTACTGTCCAAGTTTGCGTTCCTGTTGTTGTAAACTCAACTTGACCTGGAGGAGTGTATTGAGAACGAATATATTTAAATGCTGCTTTAAGATTCCATACACCAGAATTCTTTCTATTTCCATATACAGGTATTGTTAGAGTTCTTGGTCTCAAAGCAATAGTAGCAGCAGCATATGAATAGTTTACACTGTCTGTGCCACCAAATGTCCATGCAGCAGGATCATACGAACCACTTGTCCATGCTACGTTTCCAACACCTAATGTAGTATCAACGTTATCAGCACTTCCCACTGTTATAAAATTACTCAAATAAGAAGCAGTAAACGTAGGAGTACCTGCTAGATGTGCAGAAGCAGCAACAACAACAATTTGAGTATTAGCAGTTACAGGTGTTATTGCTGATGGATTAGGAATAGCAGTATTTAAACCTTGAGTAACAGTGCTAGTTACATCTAGAGGTGTTGTTAGATCGGCGTTTCTCCATACATGTATAGCATATGCACCCGCATGTTGGGTATTGCCTGTTTGAGGACGAGTAAAATTTGTATCAGGAGTTGCTCCCATAAATTTATAGCCGACAAACAAATCTGATGATTGACTATCTGGTGCATATAATTCTGCAATTGATGTATATCCTGTAACAGCCAATGATTGATTAAGGTTGCTATTAGCACCGACCGATACAGCAACAAGCACAAGATCATTGGCCAAAGGTGTTGTACCAGCGCCACCAGTTAAGTTAAATGTGATTGTGCTAGTTGATGTTGTGCCTTGATAAGCAGCAATTTGACCACCTACATATACTAGTGTGTCTTCATCATTATAGGTACTAAGAATATAACTATTAGCGTCTCCATAATCAAGTGTAACGCCAATCATACCCCCATTGAGAAAACGACTTTCCATATCTTATGCTATATTCTCAAATGAACATACTGCCATTAAATCATTATTTGCTGATGCTGCACATCTTAAAGCATCTCCTTCTTGAAGGTATATTGAATTTTCTTTTGAAATAACTACAAGAGATGCATCCGCAGGAACGGTAATTGTGCTTGCCAGTCTATATGCTATAGATGATCGGAATAAATCAACGGTAACATCAGCCGCATTCACACCATCGACGTTTGCGATAATCAAAGAATTGATTCTATAAACTCTACCAGAAGCAGCAGCATTTGACACAACACTGGTTAATACAGTGGTTACGTTTTGAACTGCTGTATTGCCACTAATTACTGTTGTATTAAAAATATTTGGATCTGCCATTTTTTTTCCTTACTCTATCTACCAAAAATCATTGAAAGTATAATTGATTTACCATTAGAAGCTCCATTTGTTAGTGCTGCACCATTTACTAGGAAAGAAGAAGCGTTAACTGCACCCACAACATCGAGTTTTGTATTTAGACCAACAGTACTATCTGTACGACCAATAAGAAGATTGCCTGTCGTGACTCTTAATTCTTTAAGATTTGTTCTACCAGTAGAGCGGGCAATAGTAAATGGCGCTTCAATAAAAACTCCAGCATCACTGTAACTGTAAAAATTCATATTTGCGCCTGTATTAGCGCCAGTTTCAGCACTATCGGCACCGAACAACCAACGATTCACGCCGCCCGTTTGATAGATGAATGCTTTTTGAGTGTTGGCAGCAGCGTTAACAACTACATAAGCGTTAGAAATTGTATTATTTCCAAATGCACTGCTAGGATCGATGTAAGGCATATACACGCCACCGGTACCGCGATTGATCGAAAATGGCGTATTGAGAAATGCGCCAGCATCATTATGTCTTTGAATTTCAAAATTGGAACCAACTCCCGATCCACTTTCGGCCCCTGAACCTGCTACTATATCCCAACGAGCAGTACCATTAGTTTGTACTTTTACGCCACGTTCGGTAGATGCTGCGCCATTTATTTCAATACTGGCCTCACCTGTTCCATTACCAACATCCACAATACCTGCACTTGATACTCTAAATCTTTCACTTGCGGCCGCACCGTTTTGCATCAACTTTACAACAAAGTCAAAATCTTCACTACCGGCTGTAACGTCTGTAGTGACAGTTTCGAGTCTCATTCCTGTTTCAGTATTGTTGTTAGTAGTCTCAACTTGATAGTCAAGACCAGCACCAATACCTACACCAGGCGTTAGAGTTGTATTGTGGACAACAGCACCAGGATAAGTTATACCAGTATTATTAGTATCGTTAGCACTAAATGTACTAAATGATGTATTTAAAAAATCGCTGAGTCTTACAACCATTTATTATTTCCTTTATGCCTGTGCCTCTGACCATCTCAAAAGAACATGTCCTGAACCAGTGCCAGCAGTAAGACGAATGTTAATGGCTAAAATATCAGAACCATCTGGATATTGAAAATCACCACCAAGAGGCGCGCCAGTCAATTCTTTCAATTCACTAAGATCAAGTCTATCGTTAACTGAACCAGTTGTAGTAGATGGAGCAGCAAACGCGAATACCTGTTCGCCTGGAACTGCTACTGTTCCTGCTGACCAAGTAATAGCAGTAGCAACCTGTGCGAGACTTGGTTGCCCACCAACAGCTTCAGTATTTAAAGGAAGCCATGTCGCAGAAGAGAAATTCTTAGGATTCAACACACCTTCAACAATAACTGCTCCCGGAGTAGTACCACCACTTAAAGCGACACCAACTGCGTTCAATAGAAGCTGAGAACGATTTAGAAGGTCTCTTACTCCAAGACCTCCAACCTGACTATTTGAAACTGATGGAGCCAAACGAATCAAGAATGCGGTTTGGTTTGCTGTTGTAAGACTTATACCAACACGTTGATAGTTAAAGATATATCCGCGATCTTTTGTAAATCCACCATCCATAATTAGAGCAGATCCCCAATGGGTTAGAGTAGGCGAACAAGTATTGCTTATCACAATTACACCAGTGCCTGCTGTATGACTTGCGGCCGCTCCTGCTGTAAAGGTTGTTGATGTGCCTGCTTGCCATTGTGTTAGCGTTGCTGCACGGGTTGCACCAGTAAGATTTCCTGCACCAGTTGATGCTGATTTACCAGTATATCTTATCATTTCATTATCTATGTATATAGTACCAGCAGTTGGAAAATGTTCTAGTGCAGCTACAGGAATTGTCGTAGTCACGTTGTCGATTGCAGAAGTTAATGAGGTTACCGGAGTATCGTTCTCGATTGAGTAACGAACAGGAAGGTTACCTGATCTCATATACGCTTCGTCATTAACGTTGTTATTTTTAAGTCGGTGAACATAAGTCCAATTACCGTCACGACCTCGAATCATAAAATCAACAAAGCCTGCACCATACCAAGTATATTGCAGACCAACCATTTGCATCTTATTTAAGTCAACATTAAATCCGCTTGGTCCAGTTCCATCAATCTTGTCAAGGTTAAACTGATCTTGTCTAATTCTTATTTCTTGAATTAAGTTACCTTTTACTCCAGAAGCATTACCGCCTCTATAATCAGGGGAAACAAACATAGAAGTATCACTTACTACTTGTATAACATGATGAGTCATACCACGAATAACTACTCTATCGCCTGCTTTTAACTGTTGTGTGAAACGAGTATTTGTTCCAGTTACAGCATTAGAGTTTTGAGTAACAGCTAGTGTTCCACTCAATTGCGTTGTGGCATTTCTTCTTACAACTGAAAGAATCTGGCCATCATATTCCCAGAACAAACCATTTTGTTCATCGAATAGACCTGCTCGAACTGCGGCACCATCCCAAGATTTTACATATGCTTTTGCACTAATGCCTAATACTGCGGTTGTTGCTCCAAGTACGCTAGTTGATAAAAATGTAAATTGGTAATCACTTGTTATTCCATTTACGGTATATGTTCCATTATAACCAGATGTAGTTGCTCCTGCTATTTCTATAACGGCTCCAATTTGTAAACCATGATCTATATCATCTGTAGTAACTGTAACTGTAGAACCTACTATTGTTCCAGATGCAGTTATACTTCTAACATCATAATTTGGTCTGAACAATGTGCCAGATGACCAGAGAAATCCTTTACCTGATTGATATCGGAAATATCTTTTACTCTGTCTAGCAACAGTTGCACCATATGTCGGTGTTTTTGTAGATAGAATAACACCACCATCTTGAGGTCTATGGTTGATTGTAGCATTTGTAAGGGCATATAGAGTAACAGTTGCAGGTGATGTAACCGCTAAACCAGTTCTTGCAGTATAACTTAAACTAGTCAAACTTGGAACGCCTGTAACGACGAACGGTCCCGAAGCAATATTGGCGTTAGTACCAGCTGCGACATTAGCGTGAATGGCTGTACCAGGAATTAATCCATGCGGGTTTGTAAAGTTTAACGTAATTACTGATGGGTTAGCGCCACTGCTTGTTGCTGATGCGACCGGTATCGATGCACCGCTATAAAGTGCACCACGTTTCATTACCGTAGCATCTGTAAGTAGAGATTGTCCGCTTGCTGTTCCAACTACACCTCTTGCAAAATATGTAAGAGTAGTTGTGGTTGGTACTGTATTGACAATAAAAGTTCCGTCAGCCCTACTAAATCCTGCTATTCCAGAATTCAAGGCTGCTAAGTTAACAACTTGCCCAGCAGTAATACCGTGAGCAACAGATGTGGTAACCGTAATCAAACTATTTGTTGAACTTGTTGTTGTCCAATCAGTTGTTATTGCTGTTACAATAAGGTCAACACCTGGCAATTCATAGGCCGATGGATAACCTCTTACCGTTCCATATCCTGCCCACTTAGTTGGTTGTAGACCATATTCGAAGTCAGCGTCGATTAGCGATTCTGGATTAGATACTCTCATACGCTCAATAGCGTCAGTGCCAAAACTCCAAGGTCTAACAGTCGTTGCTGCATCTGAAGCTGGCTCGTCAACATAAATTGCGATCTTATCAGCAGCATTCATAGTTGTGGTATCAATATCTAATGTGACAGTAGTATAACCACCAACAGATTGTGTTAGGTTTGGAAATATGTTAGCCAAGTCACCAGTTGTAAACGCAGCAGTGGTGCCAGCAAACGAAGAATCTGCAAAATTATACAGAGTGATGTTTCTAGTTGTGTTTATTATTAGAAGAACACGCTCTAAAGGATATCTGCCAGGGAATCTTAAAGTTCCTGCGTTAGCGACTCCTGTTGTGAACGAATACTTTTCTATAATCTTCTTTGCCATATTTTATTTCCTATTATCCTAATGCTATGCCATACGCGATGCTAGATGCTACTGAAGTTGTATCTGCAAGACCGCGTGGTCCAATAGACGAGTATACATGCCATGTGCTACCATCGTATACAAATTCAGTACGTGTTTGTCCAATATCAAGGCTAAAATCATCGGCTATAGACTCAATAGTTGAACTATTTCTACCCACAGTTAATGGATTAGTTGTAAAGTTTCCTGTGTCATAAATTGTAATCATTGCTCCAGAAGTTGGAGTTGCTGGTAGTGTTATAGTAAACGTGCCGGCATTCGTGTTACATAGTAATCTATCTCCATTTACCGCAGTATAATTTGCTGTTTTTGCTGCAAATGCGCTAGTTGTTGCTGATGTGCCTTGAATACCCTGTACTGATGGTCCCTGAAGACCTTGTAAACCTAATATACCTTGAAGTCCAGTTATTCCCTGAAGTCCTGTGGTTCCTTGAGTACCTGTGGTTCCTTGAGTACCTGTGGTTCCTTGAAGTCCAGTTGTACCTTGAGTACCTGTAGTACCTTGAAGTCCAGTTGTACCTTGAAGTCCAGTTGTACCCTGTGTGCCTGTAGTGCCTTGAGTTCCGGTTGTACCCTGAATACCGTTAGCGCCTTGACGACCTTGAATACCCTGAATACCAGTATTACCTTGAAGTCCTATTGTTCCTTGAAGTCCTATGGTACCCTGAGTACCTGTAGTGCCTTGAGTACCTGTGGTTCCTTGAAGTCCAGTAGTTCCTTGAGTACCAGTTGTACCTTGAGTTCCGGTTGTACCCTGAATACCGTTAGCGCCTTGAGTTCCAGTTGTACCTTGTGTGCCAGTTGTTCCTTGACGACCTTGAATACCGTTTGCGCCCTGAAGTCCTATGATTCCTTGAAGTCCTATGGTACCTTGAGTACCTGTGGTGCCTTGAGTACCTGTAGTACCTTGAGTGCCTGTGGTACCTTGAATGCCGTTTGCGCCTTGAGTTCCAGTTGTACCTTGTGTGCCAGTTGTTC
>Ga0181343_1000835_pt1 | contig 12809 bp, 11 predicted proteins | sample Su13VDMLBSD_FD_130110 | JGI IMG/M metagenome (GOLD analysis project Ga0181343, IMG submission 130110) | Freshwater viral communities from Lake Michigan, USA - Su13.VD.MLB.S.D | ecosystem: Environmental > Aquatic > Freshwater > Lake | place: USA: Michigan | collected 2013-07-15 | reverse complement strand
GGGTGGCAATGACTGACATCACCCGCTACAAGCTTGACGCTGCCTTCGCACCGCTGAGCAAGTTCGATCATCTCGCCAAGCCTGATGATTTCATCGAGGTCTCGCTATGGCACAACGGCGAAGGCTTTGATGCTCACCTGAGCAGCCATGCCGAGCAAGCAATCAGGCTTTCGTGGGGTGAGTTCAAGGCCCTGAAGAAACTTATCAAGGAGCTGGACCAATGACCAACCTCTCCCCTGCCGCGCAAATGACTGACCAACACCCGATCACCCCACCGCCTGAGCTGGTTACCGACTGGTGCGGACAGTTGGCCCGTGAAAACGACTACGGTCCAACATGCGTCTACGACATTGCCACCCAAGCCGCCCGCTGGGGCGCCGACCAGGAGCTGGAGGCGTGTCTAGCCAACATCCACACGATGTACGGCAAGGACAAAGCTGATTGGCTGCGCTCAATGCGCCGCCCCAAGCCGCCGAGCTTGAAGGAGCAGGCGCTGGCTGAACTAGCTGAATGGGAAAACGTTATGGACATTGCACCCGATAGCCCCATCCGCCGCGCACTGGAGGCGCTGCCTGAATGACTGAACTATCACCACAAGCGCAGGCGGTACTGGATGCAGCTTTCGCTGCCTATTGGTCTGCCGAACAGGAGGCCCCCAACGACGAAGGGATGATTGCCGCCGCCGCCCTCCGCGCTGCTGCTGATCAGGTGGTGCCGGAAGAGCCGCTCTATGGGGGTGATCAGCGTTGGATGTGGGAGCGCGATGCCCGCCAGGCTTGCCGCAAGAAGCTCCTCGCCATCGCCGCCGAGCTGGGGGGCGAATGAAATACGACAAGCTCACCCTCTCCCAGCACACCACCATCGAGACCTACCGCGATCACAACGGCAGGGCATACGTGGCCTACTCCAGCGGTGCCAGCGTGTTTATTAGGGACGTGGCCGAGCTGCGGCGGTTCCTCAAGATCAGCAAGGGTCTGCCCATGCGGGAGAGGCTCGATGAATGGCTGGCTGATCTGCAGGAGAAGGATGCAGCGAAACCTCAGGGTTGATTGTTCGGTGTGCTGCCCAGGCCGATGAGAGTGGCCAGCAATGCTGTCAATGTTTGAACGGCCCTGCTGTCCACGTCCTGACAGACGGTGGGTTCGCCATCCTTCAGCCTGCCTGCCATCGCTGCCTGGAATAGCTGTGGTCCGATGTAGAAAGTGCAAGCACCCCACCAACCAATCGACAGGAAGCAGATACTGGCTACGACAGCAATGATTGAGTTGCGTAGCCAGGGTTGCATTAGGCAGCCATCTCCAGCGTCTTCCAGGTTCTGCCGGTAGCCGCATTGCAGGCAGCAGTGACGCTCACCCCAAACTCACGGGCCAGCGCAGAGACAGACTGACCGCTGACCCTGGCCTGCCGCAGCTGGATCACCTGTTGCTCGGTGAGCTTGGCGTTGCCGTTCTTTTCTCGTACACACTTGTCAAGGGTATGCCTGGAATGAACGATGTTCTCTTGGTGAGTTACCCATTCCAGGTTTTCCAGCCTGTTATCGGCTGAGTCGCCGTTCTTGTGGTTTCCCTCCATGCCAGCAGGAGCTTCACCAACGAAAGCCCGCAGCACCAGGTGATGAACCAGTGGCTGGGTCTTGGTCCCGTCTGTTGCATACAAGGCGACCTGCGGATACTTCGGCTTGGTGGTCTTCAGGATCCGCTCTGGCTTTTTACAGTCCATGACCACCTCCGGCTGGCGGGAGTTCCGCATCTTGTAGGGACGGCCCAGTGATTTGACCCGCCCCATGTCGCTGACCTCGTACAGCCCCTCGTAGCCGGGGACTGGCTTCCAGGTCTCGTGCATGAATGGTGCTTGTGACTGCTCTAAACATAGCACTAAGACCTACTAATTTATTTTTATGAAAGTATTGAGTCCATAGTGAACAGGTGCTGTCTCGATGTCACCACCGCTGATGGGATGGCGTGTTTCATGCAATGATCTCGATCTTCAGGACAGAAGTAGTCCAGTAGGCTGGGTCCATACCGATAATCCAATACAGCACATCCCCAGGTTTTGTTGCCGTGGGCAGTTGCACTGTGCCGCCGTATCTGGTTTGATAAGCGTTGTAGTTAGCAGCGGCTGCACCACTGCTTGTGCCATACACAGTGACTCCATCCTCAGCAAGGCAGAGGAACTCAGACTGTTGGTTTAGGTTGTCAATACCCCCGCCATTAACAGCGGGGAGACCATACCTATCAGACACTTTCAACTGAATAGTCTGCAGGGGCATCGTGCTTGGGAATGGAGTTCCATCCCACATTGTGTCATTCGTAAACTTGCATCGGTCACGCCCGTTCCAATTAGCAGGTGGTGTAACCCACTGAGTTGTGTAACCAACAGAAGCCTTAGGCCACACCTGGGTAGCACCCACCATTATCTTCTTAGGAACAGTAGTTCCGTATTTCACAGCAGTAGCTGTGGCGAAGTTGAAGGTGCTCATGCTGAGATGATGTAAAGGGTCAAGGGATCCTTCGTAGCTATTGCGTCATAAGCAGCCTGCGTCAAGGCAACCATCTTCAGGCTCAGGTCAGCAACCTTCACCCAGATGGTTCCGTTGTAGTGCCACATCTGAGACAGCTTCTCGACCAGGTGAGTGTCATCAGCAGATGGTTGGGTGAATACCCAGGCACCGCTTAGCCACTGAGCGATCTGATTGTCCTTGCCAGCCCATGCACCCGTTGCATTGGGAGACACGATGTATGCCTCCCCTGCAACCGGGGAAGCGGGTGGTGCAGCCAGGAAGTCAACAACAGCTCCACCGTGGCTCATGCCACCAGCTAGTGCGTTCACCTTGTTGTCAACATCGGCCTTGCTGTAGGAGTCAATAAGCTCCTTTCTCCAAGGGTTGGCGACGCTGGCAGCAATTGTTGCGGGAATAGTCGGAACCTGAAGCAGCTCCCAGCCAAGGGTTCCCAGCCAACCGTTGGTGCCATCCTTGTCGACAACCACAAGGAAGCCAGTAGCACTGTTTATTACGGTGCCAGCAAAAGGACCAGCTGGGACTGTGTAAGGGATTGGGGCTCCACAAGACCAAGCGTAGTAGTCACCAACATTCCATGCACCAGGGATGGTGCCGTCAAATGTTTCCAGGTGGGTACTGCCAGGCACAACTGGACCAAACGTGGCAAAGCTCCTTTGCGTACCCTTGGCAATACTGGTCGGGTTGATCAGAGTGCCAGGCTCTATGCCAGGAGCCACATCAGCCGTGGCGAACCAGAGGTTGTTGTTACGTAGAACCGTTGCGCCAGACTTGTACGACTTAGTGCCAGACCATTCAGATAAAGCAGACGCTGAAGACGGAACAGCTTCCCACAGGTTGGTTGTGCCGTTAAAGACAAGGGCATCACCATCATGGGGGTCGTCAACATGACAGTCATGTAGAGCGGCTAGATCCCCACGAATGGGAAGCATCTCCCACGGATACTCTCTAGCCTTTGGAACCGTTGTCCCCTTGGCGTCATCTACAACCCAAAGAACAAAGGTGCCCTTGTTTTTAGTTGGGAGGAAGTGACTACGCCATAAGGTCCGCTTGGAATAAGCACCATCTTTACGCACCCAACCATAGGTGAGGTTGACAAAATCCACCATCACCCATTCCCACACGCTCCAATTCCGATCATCCTTGTAGCAGACACAGTTGGTCCTGCCGTTGGAAGAAGGAGTGAAGGCAGGAGGCAGAGTGGCATCTGCAACCTTCTCAACGCGGAATACCCGGAAGGGTCCACCGAAGTCACCAGATCCATCGGCTTGTGCCCGATAGAACAGGAACACGTCTCCAGTCAGGAACTCGGGAGACTCGTTAGCCGCAATGGCTCTAGTGGCTTTGAAGATACCGCCTTTGTAGTAGACGGTTGTTCCATCACTGTAGACACTGCTTGCCGTGTACTGAGCAATGTGAGCAGGGGTGTTACCAGAAACCCACTGCTCTTTTTTGACGTTCCAAATCAGGGCATCACCATTGCCCGGTGCCTTGCTGCCAAGGTCCACGTTGGCAAGGTCGCCAAGCAGTCCAAGGGCTCTGGTTTCAGTAGCAAAGTTCCAGACCTTCCAAGCACCGTTCTCATACACCTCAAAGTGAGGAGGAGTGGTGTTCTTATTGACCCAAATGTCCCCCTCTTTGGCGTTGGGCCACTGGACCCAGGTCGTGCCTCCACTGAGAGTTCCAGGCCCATACTTACCAGTGAAGTAGGGGATAGGGTTGATAACGGATAGAGGCTTCCACTCACTGGCTGCTGCGTCCCAGGACGGGACTTGACCTGCAGTGGCTCCACCAAGTTGACCAGTGTCTCCAAGGTCTTCAAGGCGTAGGGCCAAGGTGGTGGCAGCGTCCCATTGCTGGGTCATGTCATCCCATTGGAGGACAGCACCATCAGTGGGATTGAGGACGTTAGCATTTACATCACTCAGATCATTCAGGGCTAGCTGCGTGGGCACCCATTCGTTGTTGACTGCATCCCAGGCAGGAACTTCCCTGTCATTGGCGGCTGCCAGGTTGTGGCAGTCCTCCAGCTCCTCCAGCTTCATGTGAGGCAGTGGAGTGATGTCTGTCCACTTGGAGCCAGGGTCACCAGGAGGCAGGTCACCGGGAGAGATCAGCGCATTGGCACGGAAGAACGCCTTCTGGTAGCTGACGACTGACCCCTTCTCCCAGCTGGTGTCAGACCATGAGGTGAAGCTGCCCAGAGAATCCCAGCGTTGCTTGCTCAGCAGGTCACCAGGGACATGCACCCATTTGGTTCCATCTGATTGAATCCAGTCACCCACCTGCAGCACTTCCCCAGCCAGGTCGGTGCCAATGCCTGGGTCAGCTGCTGTGACCACATGACCCGGCGCCCCAGTCCAGCTGTAGTAGAAGCCCCTGTTGGCCAATGCCACAGCAGGCAAGGCAGCCAGCGTGGACTCCTTCACCACACCACGGAACAGGGAGCCAGCGCTGATCCACTGCTTGATCGTGTCCTCGCTCAGGCTCTCAAGCCAGTTCGCACCATTCCAGAACTTAATCTCGTGGTGCAGATTCTCAGCGGTGAACTGGATGTCTCCAGGCCGCAGCTGAGCAGGACCAACACCATTGGCTTGATCAGGGGCAGCCTGCGTTCCTTTGACGAAGCTCTTGGTGGTGCCACTGGTCGCAGCAGACGGTGCCTTCGCCACCCACCTGCCAGCCACCTGGTCCCAGGTAATGACCTGTCCATCAGCCGTGGCTGTCACCACCACTGGAGACGGTGGGGCACCGCTGCTGATCGCACTGCCAGGAGCTGGAGTACGGGTCAGCTCCCATTCATTCTTGACCGCCTTGTAGGTGGCCGTCAGGATCGACCCATCAGGAGCAGTGGCTGACACCACCTGTCCATCAGTCGGGTTCTTGGGAAAGGGGAAGGACATGGCTCAGGTGGGTGGTGATGTGGAGTGTTATTTGCCAACAGACAAGGCAGCGATCTGGTGCTCCAGCTGCTCAATCCGCGCCATCGCCTCGCCCAAAGCCTTGAAGCCCTTGAGCATGGCGACGGAATAGCGGACCCCTTTGGTCGTAGTGCCAGTCGGCTCATTAGCAACGGTTTTATTCCCGTCCGCGTCTACTCCTTCCGTGCGCTTCATGTCGGGAGTGTCAAACACCAAACCTGGGCACTGCCCTTCGATCTCTTGGGCAACCCAGCCAATCTGGGGAACATTGAGCGGGTCCGACTTAAGAGTGTACCGCTGAAGGTGATCAGCCAGAAACTTCACATCATCCCATTGACTGCTGGCCGCGCCCAACAGGTTCTTCAACTTTCGGTCTGAAATGGCGCCATAAACGTTGTTGACGTTCTGGCAGTTGCCATCATCAAGAACCCTGAAGACGCTCTTGGCTGTTGGTACGTGATACGCATTGATGATGGGACCGTTGTAGCCAGTAACGGCCTGATTCCACTGAAGCTCCAAAACGGATGGGGCTCCAACAGCCGTGCCAAGGTTCTCAACGACAAGCACAGCCGCACCAGGCGGGCATGTTCTTGCAATGGTATGGGCAGACAAGTTGGCCGCAGATCCAATTTGCAGAAGATGCTTGCCGGTAATGGTGCTATTCGGCATCTTCAGGTTTTCGCCCAGCCTGAAAGTAGTCACGCCATCAATGATTGTGTTGAGAGCGCTATCCGTCAGGTCTTCCACCGGAGTGCCGGTGCTGTTCCAGCTGAACTGGACAAAGTTATGGGCACTATCAGCGCCGGCAACCCCAGCAGGAATGTAGACACCGTGGTTCCCGGTGCTATACAACTCCATCGCAACGCCAAAAATGTTGTTGTTGCTTGACTGGTGATTGGCTGCATGAGCTGCCGCTGGAGTCAGCTTATTGCCAAGGTAGATCGCGTAGCCACCATTCTTGTTGCAGCCGTTGATGAAGCCGCCATAGATTGAGTTAGCGTAGGCGCCGTTCAATCTCCAGCCGTAGTGCCAGAAGTGATCAATCGCGCAATTAACAAAGGTGTGCGAATTGCTGACGTCAGTCAGCCAGTACGCCACTGACGCATCGAAGACCCGCACATTTGACACCGTGCCGAAGTAGTTGGCGCTACTTGTCCCCTTGGTCGGTTGCGCCGAGGGAATGTAGACGCCAACAGTGGCGGCCTCAATAGGCTCTGTCGTGTACGCCTTGCAGCGCACATCGCAATTCACAAATGACCAGCACAGGCCATTGCCTGTCTGAAGGGTGCCGGTATCTCGATGGCCCAACGCAACAACACCGCGAGGAGAATCGTTCTCCGACAGAATCTCGCCAAAGCCCCCGTCAAAGTGTCCATAAAGACCAAGCAGTTCAACCACTGGATCGGTTGATGTTGAAGACGCCGCCACCCGTACCAGCGTGGTGCCGGCGCTCATTGACACCAGCTTCCGGTGGGTGTAGGTGCTGTTGATCAAAATGCCGCCATCGCAGCGGTAGCGACCAGGCGGAATGACGACATGATCGTGGGCGTCAATCGCTGCCTGGATAGCGGCGGTGTCATCCACTGATCCATCGCCCTTGGCGCCAAAGTCCTTAACGCTGACTGCATCCTTCAGCTTGCTGAGGACTGTCCTGGGCTTGGCGTTAGTGCCGTCCTGCAGGAACGGCTTCTCTGGCGTGAACTCAATCAGTGAGTCATCATCTGCTCTGGCAAAAAGCCCAGGGGTTTCATGGTTGTTGTTCAACCACAGTTCCCCCTGGGCCAACTCCCCCGCCGCAGCAGGTTTAGAGACCGTGGGCTTGGTGCCCTTGATTCCACAACGGCGAAGAAGTAGTTGCAACATCAGCTGAAAGTCCCCAGATCAAGTGTGTTCACGAGCTTGTATGCAGCAGCTGTGCCATCGGTGATGGCGTTATCCCGCACCAGCACACCCTTCTGGTTGGCAGAGGTGACGCTGGCCACGGTGGTGTCACTCACGTCAGATGCGGAGTGAACGGAGAAGCCCGTTGCTGCCACCACACCAGAGAACACCAGGTGCCAAGTCGCACCGTCGTAGACGACGTGATCGTTGGCGTTCATCGCCACGTTCAAGGTGGCTGGGGTCTCACCAGTGACGGTGCCAGGCTTGACCACCAGGAGGTAATCGCCCTCCTTCATGCCGCGGCCAGCAGCGATCTTGGCTGCAGCAGCAAAGCCAGTGCGGCCACCACCAGAGGCAGCAGTGGTCACGGTGGCAATCGAGCCACCACCTGCAGCGCCAGCGTCGTAGGTGCCCAGCAGGGTGGAGCCCGTAGCCAGACCAGCCACCAGTTCAGCCAGGGCTTTCACCTGGCCAGCAGTGGCAACCGCCAGACCATCAGGTGCGGTGGCCCCTGCCTGGGCCGTGGGCTGCACATCAGTGTCGCGGGCCAGGTAAACAACACCCTTGGTGCCACCAGTGCCGGAAGCGCCGGTGCCAATGCGGGCGGTTGCATCAGGCAGCGCACCACCAGTCAGCAGCCAGCTGGAGCCATCCCACACATAGGAACCACCAGGGGAACCAGCGGTGCCACCGCTGACCACGATGGTGTCACCCGAGCGCAGGTCAGCTGCAGAGTTGATCTGATTGGCAGGTGGCGTGGTGCTGGCCACCAAGTAGGCAGTGGTCCGCACCGTCATGGTGCCCGTACCACCGTTGGCTGCATCAAGTGCAGCACCGGTGCCAGAGAAGATCCGCACCGAGGCCGGTGGGTTCTTCAGTTCATAGATCTCATAGCCCTTGCCAGCAGGTGGGGTGGCAGGAACCACCACGCCAGCCACGCCGAAGACGGTGGCAGTACCAGCAGTCAGTGGGGCACCAGCGGCAGAGACACCGTTGGAGCCATCACCCATCAAGATCCAGCCGTTGGCCAGATTCAGTGCAATCTGTCCGGGCTCAAGTGAAGCGGGGAGAGCAGTTGCGCTGGTGGTACGCAGCTGCTGAACAACAACAGTCATCAGATCACTCCTTGATCAATGGTTTGGATTTCATGGACAGAGTTGGCAGCAACGCCATTACCAGCAACAAGTTGACCGGTTGGCGGGGCGACCCCACCAGCCAGCACCCACTGCACACCTGTTCCGTCGTCGTATCTCAGACGCATCTCCCTCCGATTGGTGTCGTACCACAGCCCGTAGGTTGTTGGTTCAGGTGGGAAGGCAACGCCAAAGAACACGTTCGGACCAGGCGGACCCTGCGGGCCAGTGTTGGCCAGCGTCACCCAGGCGCCAGCATCTGCATCCCAGAACCGCTGGACCAGCTCATCGGTGTCAAACCACTGCTTGCCTTGCTGTTCCTTCTGCGGCAGACCCAGGGCAGTGGGAACACCGTCCTGCACATAGGGATCCAGTCGAGCACTGATCGCATCAGTGGTGGCGATGTACTTGTCCTTGCCATCCTTGGGCCAATCACCCAGCAGCTGGTCCAGCTTGGTGATGGTCTGAGCAATCTCAGTTGCTGTCCCCTTATTGGGGTCCTTGCTCCTGGGCAGGTTGTTCCAGAAGGACAGGCTGGCAGCAGGGTTCCCACCACCAGGGATCGACCCCTTCCCATACAGCAGCAGCAGCACCGCATCGTGGTGTTCCTGGATCAGGTACAGCCACTGCTTGTCTGACTCGTTCAGATCATCCGCAATGATGTAGCTGCCGTCCTTCCACTGGACGATCTGATCGTCCTCTGGCGTGATCCGCCGCACCGTCAGCACCTGGGCAGGAACTGGCGGTGTCCCTGCCACTGCTGCCTGCGGTGCCACGTTCAGCTTCAGCTGCGTCCCACTGGTCCAGCTGTAGTCCGTCCCATCCACCAGCTCCCTGCTGTCAAGGAACAGGTGGACGTGAGCGCGATCCAGATACGGGAACGGGACGCTGAAATCCTTGGCAGCCCCATCCCCCTGGTACTGGCGGTAGCTGTAGGGGGTGGGGATTGCCATTGCCGAAAGGCTTGCACCTGTGCAGTCCTTAGGCTACCGGCCTCCCTATTGGCGGCCCACCCCCATGCCGTTGATGCTCTCTGCGTACTGCTGCAACCCAACCTGCTTCTGCCTGAGAACGGCCTGGTACCGCTGACGGAAATCAAACTGCTGGTTGCTCAGCAGCTTCATCAACGCCAGCCGGTCGTAGTAGTTGATGATGTCGTCAACAGGGGCGTAGAGCTTCCCACCTCCTGACTGCTTCCGCTCAGCCAGGCTCTTACCCTGCTGCACCGCCAAGCTCGGGCTGACACCACCTGCCGGGTCGTTGAGCAGCTGGTTGTACTTCGGATCACGCATCAGGCTGCGCAGTGCACCTGCCATGTCCTGGCCCTGCACGTACTGCCAGATCGGCATGAGCCGACCAGCTGACTGACCGATCCCCTCCGGTGGGATCTCACCCCTCACCGTCCGCATCGTCTCCCGGTAGAAGTCTTCCTCGTCATTGCTCATCTGGACCTTGGCGCCACCCATCTCGAAGGTGCCATCAGGACGTGGCTTGTCTCCGAAGCCATGCTTCTCCAGCCACTGGTACAGCTGATCCTGCGGCTTGATCACCGGCATGAACGGGACGGTCAGATCCACCGGCAGACCAAGTGGTCGCTGGATGCTGTTGCCCAGCCAGTCCTTCTCCCGTGGCAGCAGCCCGCCGAGGATGCCAGCGTTGCCCTTCACGAACGCATCGCCCGCCGTCTGCAGAGCATTGATCACCGGCTGAATCAGCTTGTAGTTCGGGTCCTTCTTCAGCGCTGCCACCTCGTTGGCTGACAGCATCCGCCGCTTGGCCAGCATCTCCTCCGCATCGGAGAAGGACCGGGACACCGTGCCACCGAATCCACTGAGTGGCAGCAGGCCGCCCATCTGATCACCCAGCACCCGGCCAAAGTCGTAGCGCTGCGGGTCCTGCGCCCAGTTCATGATGCTGGTGATGTTCTTCAGCGCTGCCTTGTTCTTGATGAGGTTGGCGTAGGCCATCAGGATCGGAACCATGTTCACCTCGCCTTCCTTCCACGTCATCACACCATCGTGATACGCACGAAGGATGTCAGCGTGCAGGCCCATCAGGTCGATCACATCAATCGAGCTGCCCTGGAACTTGGTCGCCTCAGCCAGCGTGCCGGCCAAGCTGAAGCTGTACGGCTTCCAGTTCCTCCGCTCACGTTCCCGCTGGCGGACATCGAACGATCCACCATCCGTGAAGAACCCGTTCTCCCACATCACGTGGGTCATGCCAGCAATGGCCACTGCCACTGCAGTGCGGGCCCTGGCATCGGACATCTCCTCCACCGTGAACTTCGCACCCTTGCTCACCAGCTGCTGACCCTCCATCAGGATCTGCTTCGGCAGAGCAACGATCACATCACGGTTCAGCACCCAGCCGATGCCATTGATCGGCACCTTCCAGAACGGCAGCGCCCATCCCATGAACGGGTTGGATCGCATCTGCTGCACACCGTTCACAAACGGTGCAGCCATCCCAGTCACATCACCAGTGAAGGTGCTGTTCTTGGCACGCTCGAGCGACAGCCGGCCCAGCTCTGACTCGGTGTTGGGCACACCCTTCATCTGGTTGTAGAGCATGGCCCGCAGCTCGTCGTCACCGATCTCATCACCAACCGGGATGCCGTACTCCGCGTTCCGTGCCTTGCGGTACTGCACCAGGTCGTCATCGCTGAAGTTGCCGCTGAACATGGCCTGACCGGCCAGCTCGTCAGCACGACGCTCAATCCATCCCACCCCCTGTCCCGCTGCTCTGCCCTCCTCAGCAGCACGCACGAATGCTTCATGGCTGCTCTTCCACGCAAACGCCTGCGTCTGCATGAAGTCGTCCGTTGCGTTCAGGATGCGGAACGGTGCCATGTACCCAGCGTCCGATCCAGTCAGCCGCTCAACGCCACCGCCGAAGACTTTCCAGAAGCCACCGTTGATGAAGTTCAACACGCTCACTGGATTGGCAAGACCCTTCCAGCTGGTGATGTCCTCCCACGCGGAGTCGAAGGCAGCGTTGACGATGGCCTTGGAACTGCGCAGCTCATCAGCTGACTCCACGTACTTCAGCGAGTCACGCGCCACCGTTGTCTTGCCGGTGGACAGCGCTTCCTTGAAGTTGCCCCAGCTCATGCTGAACGCATCCACGAAGGCACGGCCTGCATAGCCAGCAGCCTTCAGCTCATCGGCCACACCAGCCTTGATCCCGTTCTTCGCAGCAAGACGCATCCCGCCAGACGCCATGTCCTCAGCCATGTAGATGCCCTGCACCAGCGCACCGGACAGTGGGTTCCTGATCGCCCAGGTGGAGAAGGACGACAGCAGGTTGGCCCTGCGCAAACTGTTGAGCAGGTTCAGGTCCCGGTAAAACCCAGGCTGATTCAGACCCAGCGCCTGATCAGCACGCTTGGCCGCTGCCATCTGACGCAGTGCCTTGGCGTTGCCCTCGGCCACCACCTTCAACATGTCACCGACCAGGCTGTTGCCGGTGATCTGATCCAGCGTCAGGTCCTGAACGTCCTTGCTCACGTCGATCAAGCTGATCTCTGCGTCCTGCTTGAACTGCATGGACTTCAGCGCTTGGCCAACACGTCGCCGCACCTGCGCATCCAGCTGCTCGTAGAAGTGCGCCCACTTGGCAGCGTTGCCAGCCTGATGCTTCAAGCCATCAGTCAGGTAGCCACCATCCATCGCATCGGCCAGCTCCTCGAGCACATCGGTGTACTGGCTGGCTGCATCCCACCTCGCCTTGGCAGCGGCATAGACAGCACTGGGCAGGTTGTCGATTCCCTTCACCCGCTTCTGCAGCGCCTCAGCCACTGCTCGAGGATCGGCGCCTGCCTGCTGCGCCATGCCCATCAACGCCTTCGCCGCGGCCTGGTTGGTGAATGGCCGGCGCAGCTCCACACCCTTGTCAGTGCCGGCACGCTTCAGACCCATCACCTCCAGCAGGGCAGCGATGTTCTCCTGGCTGGGATCGATCTGGCTGTAGTTGATCATCCGGCCAGTGCGACCGTTCGGTGTCCGGTTGCCCTGGAACCCAGCTGCCACCATCTGACGGACGGTTTCATCGCCCATCTGCATGGCATCCATCTCTGCCTCCGTCACCCACTTGCCGGGATCGAGAGTCACCTCATCACCGGTGTAGGTCTTGAGCACCTTTGGCTTGGCTTGAGGCTGGCCATCAGCCAGTGCTGCCTGCGCCTCCAGCCCACGACGCGTGGACTTCAGTGCTTCCAGCTGGTCCTGCAGTTCCTTGATCTCCTGGCCCAGGTCATTGCAGCTAGCCATCAGCACTTCGCTCCTTGGGATTGGCGGGTCAGTTCTTCCAGCCGTTTCTCAATCGCCTGGACTTGCTTGTCAACCACGGTCATGC
>Ga0181343_1000833_pt1 | contig 12822 bp, 18 predicted proteins | sample Su13VDMLBSD_FD_130110 | JGI IMG/M metagenome (GOLD analysis project Ga0181343, IMG submission 130110) | Freshwater viral communities from Lake Michigan, USA - Su13.VD.MLB.S.D | ecosystem: Environmental > Aquatic > Freshwater > Lake | place: USA: Michigan | collected 2013-07-15 | reverse complement strand
TGTCGAGAGATGTCACTGGAGCCGATAGTGATAGTAAAATTTGGGCAGGTTAAGTCTAGCAAGCATCTATTCCCTTATGCTCTGTCTATCTTACTTTATTTTTGCGCTTCTAATGCTTCTCGGTACAATTTCAGCAATGCTGACATAGGACGGGCTTTTTGATTAGGGTAAACACTTGCTCCATCTTCTTTCGGAAATGAAGCCCAAGTAGGTGACGCTGCAATGATCGCCGCCTCAATATTGCCTTGCATGATCAGATCATAAGCGCCGCACTCCTTAAGAAGCTCGATCGCAAACAGGTCTTGACTTTGTGGTGAGAAGTCTTTAAGCCCGATCTTCTTTGCAATCCTATCCCATGTGAATGACATCGCTTGATATTTACCCGCAGCATCGGAGCGATGACCATTTGCTGATTTGACTTTTCTAGGATGATCACTGAAATCGTCAAACTTTTCATAACCAAAATGGGTGCGATATCCATCCGCGCCGCCCGTTCCCTCTGCCCAACTAATTACTTCAAGAAAGGCTTTGATTTTTGGTGAGATATTTTGAGCAGCGATCGCACTGCCATTATCCGAAACATTATTAGCTGCTTCAGTGTTGGGGCGATCGCGATAGTAAAGATTTAATCCAATCACTCCAATTAGAACAAGAGCGATTACTGAGGTATTACTATGCGATCGCTTTGACCAACTTGTTATCGACATAGTTTTAGGATGTGTAAAGGAATAAAGGCGATCGTCCAAAACAAACAGGAAGCTCGAAGCAGTAGATTGAACGGTGGGAACCATCGGAGGCGATCGGCGAACCAATGAGTTAGCCAGTGCAAAGGAACCACGTCAATAATGAATGCTTCTCTGCCAAGATTCCGATAGGTTAGGTGGTGAATATCATTAGCTTTAAGTAGCGGGATTAAGCAGTCCCTATGCATCAAATTAGTATGGAATTTTGGAAGCTTGTCTCGCCATTTTTTGGAACGGATGTAGTACTGGTAGTTAACTCTACTCATAGTGATCGCCTACGAAAATGCTTATTAAAAATGGCTTTGCGAATATCTGCCGCTCTTTTATTGAACTCAATTATTGAAGCGGCATAAGACTTGTCTACTTGTATAGTATGCAGCTTTGCTTTTAACACTTTGATCTCTTCTTTGAGTTCAGCAATTTTTGATATTAGCTCTTGTTCATTGAGTTCACTCATAGCGATCGCCTCTTGTCTGCAAGAAAGCCTGAATACTAGCTCCAAGTAAAGCAATGATCGCCGCCACGACTAGGCAAGGAATCATCAAATACAGCCCATAGCCAATATGAGGGAGTGCCAGATAAATTGAGTATAGGATTAGAGCTATGCAACCTATGGCACAAAGTACTGTTGATCCGTTGGCGATCGCTTTGAGAATGTTGATTTTAGGCGATCGCTTTGATTTTTCTTTTGCTGACTTTTGGGAGAAAAGTCTTGGGCGGCGGGTTAATGTTTTAATCATTTGATTTTTGAAATGTAATCTAAAACTACTGGTGCAGTAATTGCTCTGTCTGTAATTCGCTTGTCTGTCCCTGTTGGCGACAGCTCTAAATGAATATGCTCACCAGTAGAATTACCTGTACTGCCTTGAATGGCAATAAAATCGCCTTCCTTAACGGTAGTACCAACGGGTAAGCCTTTTTCTGCGAGATGAGCTATGAAATAACGGTAATCTTGGCAGTCAACGGCGATGGTATTACCGTAGCCTTGCCCTTGAACTGCCTCTACGATTTTCCCACTACAGGGAGACGGAATGCCGACATTTACAACCTCATCATCACGCATGAGAACCATGTCCCACGATCCTTCAGGGCTATCATCTACCTTGCTGCTTAAGTCTTTCCCTTTATAAACATTATTAGCTAGTTTCGTTTTATTGATTTTGCTTGTACTGACTTCTGGTAATGACACGTCAGGAATATTGACTTGAGCCATTTTAAAGAAGCCAGTAGAAAGCAAATATCCAAGCGACAGAACCAATAAAATTATCAAGTATTCCATCACTTTATTGGAGTGATGATCGCTGATATTGTGGACAGCCTTAAGCAAAATCTTTTCGTTGAGATGACCTGACTCGTAAGCCTTGATGATCTTCTCAACTTTTTCAATTTGCTTAGGGTTTAATTGGCTGTCCATCGTCAAGATTAATAATTCTGTGTTGAGATGTTTCGGGGTTAGTTGGAAATGAGTTGGAGTTAGTGATTAATGCTTTGCCCTGAGCTTCTTTCCATTCAGGAATATAAACTAGCTCGTTATGCCCAAACGATCGCCCACCCAAACTGTTTTGATGCCACTCACAAAACACGTATTGATTTTTGTCCATGAGTGGCGATCGCACCTTAAGCTTGATAGCTCTTTCGTGTTCTTGGTAAACCTTGAGAGGTAATCGGGCGTTAGGAGTAACAGTATTTGGCTTGCAGATTTTCTCGCCTAACACTTTGTTTTGAGTGTCGGGCAATGGTTTAGCGTTGCCTATCTTTTTATCCCATTGGGAGGCGATCACTCGACCGCCTGACTGCATTATGCGATTGATAGAATCAACACCGTCCCATTGCCCTATATCTGCCCATAGCTTTGGGATGAACTCAAAGCCGCCTATAAACCAAATGATTGAGACGGCTCCAGTTACCTTGCAAATAGTTCCTATAGACATCAGTTTCGCGCTTTGTTTTGCGCTGCAATTTCTTCGGGAGTAATAATGCCGTCACCGTTGGGGTCTTCATAAACAAAAGACTTTTGAACACTTTGCTCTACCACGCTAGAGTTTTGAGTTCTTGAACTAGTAGGTAGAATCGTTGCGCTTGGGGGAGTGCTAGGATTCATTAGGCGCTGATCTGGCAGAGATTCGCCATTGATTCTTTTTAGCTTTTGCATTGAATCGCTAGGCATAAACACTGAAGTAAAAGTATTTACACCAGTGTTGAAAACAGATCCAATAACCGAGCCAAGATCTAACGGACTCCAAATATTACCTATCTTTGGGACTAGCCCAGTAGCCAAGCCAAATAGAGTGCCGCCAATTAGCCCCATTTTTAGTATGCCTACAATTCCATCAACGAGAGTGCCAGATGTTGAAGAAATTGGATCTTTGCCGCCATGTTCAGCCATTGTCTTATACCTTTTCTAATACTTTTGTTTGAGATTTGATTTGCTCGATCGCCGCCTTTAATTGCAAATACCGAGCGTCATTGGTAGATAGTTCAACCTTGAACCTAGCCTTAAATTCGGCTCTAATTTCGGGATTAGATGATGTTGGACTTTTGCCTGACTCAATGGTGTCGATAATCCATTGCTGATTAGATTCTGTCCAGATTTGATTCCACCAATCGGAAACGGGATCGAATGGGGATTGAAGCGAGATATCTTTTACCCATGAGAGATCAGGTATTTTGCGAATCTTTGGATTAGCGCCGCCAAATTGAACGAGGGCAAGATATTTAAACTTTTTGAGAGCTTCAGTAAATTGCAAGACTAAATCCTGCGGATTGTCAGAAATTTTCTCAACTTGCTTGGCTTGAATTGCCATCGACTTAAGCAAGATAATGCACATTTGATCGCGCTCTCCAAGATTGATCCCGTTATCAGTTGCATTGAGGTATTGCAAGATGATTAAAGCTTTAACACCGTAGCCACGACCATAAAGCAGGATTTCATTTAGAGTGTTGTCAAATTCCTGTAATAATTCTTTGCCGATATCAGGGATAGCTTTTAGGGACTTCCTTGTACTCATGTACTCTTCAACTACTAAAAGGATGTTGCCACGTTTAGCGGCGATCGCTTCTAGTCGTTCATGCTCTTTGGTATCACCTTTTGATTTAGCGGTGGCGCTATCAATATCAGCTTGTCTACGGATTCTAAGCTCGTCAACTACCGATCGCACTGTTGCCATGATTTCATCGGTTTTGGCGCTAATAAAAGCCCGATCCAAGTCCATCCAAGTGTTGAGGTTTCCTTGATCGTCTCTTTTGCCATAGTTGATATCGCAAATTGAGAGGCGATCTTTACTCGTACCATCAGCATTAGTATTGCCATTGGCACGTTTCAAAAACTCAATAATGATGGCATTGAGTAGCATTGATTTTCCGTCGCCTGTAGAGCCGCAAATTAAATAATGGCGACGCTCTGCTAGAAACTGAGCAAACCAATCTTTTTGAGTAACCGCTTCAGATAGGCGATCAACTAATTGAACAGGCAAGGCTTTAACTACAATATTCCGAGCAACAGACTGCTTACCAAACAAAAACTTGATACCACGCAAAGACACAAACTCTAAAGAGCAAGTTGCATTGTTAGCAAGTATCTTTGTTGCCTCTCCAATGTCATCAGACAAGGTAGAAAGCTTGATTAGGTGATCGCCTTTCTCATCCTTTGCCCTTGCCAATGCAATGCAAGCAATCACAGAACCAGCGATCGCGCCTAGGTATAGTCCCTTACTGCGATTTGGTGTTTCAATGCGAGAGATTATAGGCTCACCGCGATCATTAATCCCTGTGATACCAGAGGTGATATCTGGAACCATTGAGGCTGACCACAATAGCAATACGTTGACAGCTAACGAGCCAATCCCATAAATAGCAGCATGTTTTATCGAGGGAGTGATGAATTTCACTTGTTGCCCTCCTTCTTAGGTGTTGGCAAAGCTGTTTTAGGCTTACCTTCTTGTGCTGCTTTGAGGTTTTGCTGTTCTTGCTTGGCGATCCTTTGAAGCTCTTGCTCGCGCTCTGCTAGCAAATTCATTTTGTCGAGGGTGCTGATGTTGTCAGAGTCCCTTGCAAACACACCTAACTGAACGTAAGGAGATACAGCGCTAGGGATAAGGCGCGATCGTAATTCCTCAGAGATATCTGTGATTTCCCCTTTGGCAACCTTTAAGCGAAGTTGCTCAAGGGTTATTGCCTGTGAATCAATCAATAACCTGCTAGCGATCGCGATTTGCTCCTCAGTCCCTACCAATGTTGTTTGGTTGAGCCTTACTTGGTTTTGCAATGCTAAGTTCACCTTATCGCGTTGACCAGCCAAATATAAAGCGTAGTCTTGCGGATTGCGTTGTGACAATTGCTGATTTTGGAGCCTGTGAAAAGAAGCCCTTGCTTCAACCAATTGATCTTGAACGTCTTTGCCATTCTTGAGATGTTCTAGCAACGATATCGCTAGCCTGATTTTGTCAGGATCTCTTTCTGGCATTGGTAAAGCTTTAGGCTTTTCAATTGGTTTAGTCGCTTCTTCACTACCTGTTACCGCCGCAGTTTGCACTTGTGGCGGCGCTATTTGAATGTCGGTAGATACAGTTTTACTGCCTTGGAGCCACGAAACAGCCATTAACACACAAACTCCAAGCCCAATCCATAGTAAGGGCTTGAAGGAGTCGATCTGCTCCTCAGTTGGCTTATCGCCTTTTTCAGGGGGAGCGACTGGGGTTAAATCAATCTTTGGAGTATCCGCGATCGCCTCTTGCTCTGGAATATTGAGCTTAGGAAGTGGTGGTAGTGGCATGGGTTTAGTGAAATCGGTCATAATCCCAATCAGCTAAGAAGCTGGTGTAGCGTGGTTTGTTGGTCTGTGGACGCGCTTTCGACCGTATTTACATACAGCGCAATCACTTCTGAGAGGTTTTGAGCTTCGATAGAGCTTAGGTTGGAGTCTGAAAGCTTTAGCCTAAGCTCGTTTAAGACCGCTTTGTTGATGTCACTTTTTGTGACTTCGCGCTTATTCAAATACGACTGAGAACCCGCAAACGTAACAACGCCAATGGATGCCGCGATCGCTGATACCCATCGGATATTCCTGAACTCAGTCCATGTACTCGCAACCGTGTAGGAGGTGACACATCCTGCGGCGATCGCGAGTAGTCCTGAGAAGAAATAGTTAGTGATTTGACGGGTTTTCATTGTTTTTGCCAATACTAAGCGGCTTCGATTAACTTCATTTCTTGAAACATTTGCAACGCGATCGGCTGAGTTGTTTCCAGCTTGGCTACTTCGTCTAACGGCTGGAAGGTAGACAGTGTGGTAGTAGACAAAAAACCACGCAACACCGTCCCTGCACCGCGATCGCCTGTCAATGTTTTAGATAAACCCACAACTAATTCCATCGCGGTAGCGTTTTGGATGTCATTCAGGATTTCACCTGCGATCGCGGTAGATGCATCACGAACAATCGCCGCTTTAGCGTTGCGAGTATTCTCCTGAGCTAGTTGCACAGCAAGGGTTAGAGAGTTTTCTTGCTTTTCAGTAGGTTTAACTGTTTCAGCTTTGTTCTTAACAGTGCGCTGACTTCTCTTGCCAACATTCTCGTAAGCTTGATTGTCGGCGGGTGTTTGAGCTTCTTTTGTAACGGGTTGAGTTTGCATGGTTAATTCCTAATTGAATCTCTTGGATGATGATCGGGTGGTAGAATGCTTTACCGCTAACGGTTTCAAGAAAAATATCGTCATCAGATATTTGCTGATTTTTGATTAACTCATCGCGCTTCAACCTGAGTTGGTTAAGTGCAATAGGCAAGTAATCCTGAATCCTTCGAGAGCTTCTGCCAACGGCGATCGCGATTTCTTCGATAGTTAGCATGGTCTTTATTGCTTCGGAAGTAATAAAAGTATTGTTTCCGAACTAATTAAAAATGAGCATAAAATAAGCGCCCCTAAGAGCGCAATAGTTTTAGTGCAGAAAATGTACTATTAGATTTCTTGGTTAGGTCTTATCCCGATCGCGTGTTTAACCCCATAAGCCATATTTGCGAACTTAAGCGTGTTTCCTACCGAATCAGGGTAATCCGCCATGTCAGCGCCCCAACTCTTAACCGTGCGCTCTGTTAGACCTGTCACCGCTTGCAACTCTCTTATGCAAGCAGCTTTATACCCTCTTTGATCAGGAGAAATATTATATAAAATTGGTATCCATTTTTCGCAAAACTGTGAAGGCGACATACAGAAGGTTTTAAACGATGTATCGTTTAATATCATGTTACGGGTCAAAACGGCTGATTTTGCGTACATATTATTCACTAATTATTTTTAGTCAATAGTACACTATTTACACTGATCTTGCGATCACCTATCAACTCCCGCAAAGTGCTTAAAAGCAAACCTGATTTTAGGAACGGCGATCGCTGAACCCCTTGCAAATCAAAGCAAAAAGCGCTTAAAAGCAAAACTTTAATTAAATGATTGACAAAATAGCTAAATGATTGATAATATGATTTACATAAGGTTAATCAATAAAGAAAAAAAGCAATGACACAGTATTTAGTCTATCGAGTTGGAGTTAATCAAGCGAATCAACGCAATATAGAGAAGATGCCTTTAGTAATTGTTGAAGCGTCCGACAAGTTTGAGGCTTGTACAATTGCCGAACAAAACTTTACTTTTTACAACAATCAAAAGAGCTTAGCTATTCTAAGCAGTAAAGCCAATCAAGCTGATTTTAAAAGCGTTTTAGGCTCAAACACGTCACATGCTGACAAAAGGGTAATTGCTACAGTCGCGGAAACATTAAGCGGATGGCAACCATTGCCCATGCCTTTTACCCGCAGATAAAACAAATTGACGATACAACTCAGACTAGCTCTAAGGGGCAAAAAATGATAACAAGTTACGAGTAAGCGCTAGAAGCAGAGTTCAGGGAAGTAACAGTAACCACTAAAACTGGTTTTGAAGAAACCTTCCCAATGAAAGGATCGAACGTCTCAATTGAAAAAGCTTTGCTAGGTGAAAAATACCATGTAGGCGTATACTCGAATAAAATTTGGGATGTTGTAATTAAAGTTGAAGTCTCATAGCCCGAAAAAATCACTTTGCAAGTAAACAAATAGATTAAAGGAGAAACGCAATGTCTAAATACAATAATGGAATCGGATGTCATAACGGTATAGAAATGTCTGAAGCAAATCCATCAGCCGTTTTTGTTAGAAAAATTAGCCCTCTACTCGCTTTGGGCAATTGGCAAGCTTTTTTTCAAGGGTTTGTAGCTTACGGTGAAAGTCGTCAAGAGGCGATCTCTAATGCAAGAAATGAGGCTGATTTTGATAAAGCTGATTTTGTAATGGTTGAAGAGTCGGATTAATGACCATTCAACTCAGGCTAGCTCTAATCTACCTACTAGCCAGCCCCCCACCCGTCAACTGCTCCCATGAGTGGGTAAAGAACGGGACAAAAAACGGATTACAACGGTACAGATGCAAGCACTGCAAATCAACGAAGACTGAAGGCGATCGCGCTAAAGGACGGCAAAAGACAAAATGCTCAACCTCACAATATCTTCCCGCGCCCTAGCAGGGAAAATACTAAACAATCCAAAATACAAGATAGATTTCTTGATCAGTATTGGCGACCCCGACCGCGATCCGCCATCAGGCTTCCATCGTTTCCCATCAGAGAATAAACTCAAGCTGACATTCTTTGACTATGTACCGCGCCTTAATCATCCGCCTATACACTATCCACCGACTATCGAAGACATAAACCGCGTTATCAGCTTCACTCATAACAAAATCAAGCCTGTGTTAGCCACTCAACCAGAAGTATTAATTCATTGCGAGGTTGGCATTAGCAGAAGCCCTGCGATCGCTCAAATAGTTTTACAGGAATTGGGGATGATTGAAGGTGAAGCTAGGGACAAGGTGCTAGAGGCTCGACCGCAGGCTGTGCCGAATGAGTTTGTTTTGAGCTTATATAAATCTCTTTAGCCACAAAAAAAGCACCTAACATTAGGTGCTTTTTTTGTGGCTATTTGGTTATTCTCCAATCGCGCAAATTCGTAAACAAGTATTATCTTTCGCTTGTTTTAATGACACTAACTGAGCATTTTCTAGATCACCATAGCCGCCATCGTCTTTCTTAATGTAGAAGCGCTTGTTTATGGTTAGGGGCGAACGCTTGTTGTGTTCATCGATCAATCGCAGGATTTGAGTGTCCGTAAAAAGATCTGAAGTTGATGGAACCGCCCATTTCCTAAACCTTGCTAGCACATCTTGCGACATCACGTACTTGTTAAGAGCAAAAACAAAATTACAACCCAAGAAGTCAGCAATGTAACCTAGTTGATCGCTGTGGTTCTCAAGTATCTTGTTTTCGGTGGCTAGGATCTCATTCTGCTTTTGCAACTCTTCAATTTGCGCCTGCAATCCCTCTAATTGTTCCTTGGTCGCTCCCTTAGAGATGTAACCGCCTGTTTTGCGGATGGTTGGGAGAAGTTCGACGTGAATGTAGCGGTTCAATCTTTTACCTGTTTCGGTGCGGAACCGAGAAACGAGAAAAGTAAACGCGGCTTCGTGAACAACAATAGTATTTTGTACAAAGCCTGTAGCGTCGGGGAGGGGTATAACATTAATATACTCCGCACCGATATTAGCTTCTACGGTTTTTTGAGCCTGCGCTGTTGTTGTTGATCCTTCCGACATCGCTAAAACATCAGTTAAAGCAAACCATAAATTAGCTTGATCATCAAAGTAATAACGACCTTGAGAGGATTCAAACTCAAACACTGCTAAAATGGAGTCCATAAGATTAATTTTGTTGTCTATGTGCCTCTATATTCTACCATAAAACGAATATAGAACGACAAGCCAAAAGCCGCCCCTGTAACAGGTTGGGGCGGCTTTTTTATTGGTGACAACTCCAGCGACTATTTTTGACGAAATCATGTACGCTGAAAACCGCTCGTATGGAAATTTTGACTATTATTACTACTATTCTCTATTAGTAAAAGGAAGTAGTAGAGATAAGAGGTATAAGCGCCAAAAAAAAGAAGCCTAGCTTTAGGGGCTAGGCAAACATAGCAATAATTGTCAAAATTTCCATGCGTAAGGGTTTGGATAGCCATGCCCTTCGTCATTGGCTTGTCACAACAGCGTCACACGCGAATAATTTTGGGCTTGGAACGATGCTTGTATTTTAACTCAATTGAGATGACCATAAACCGCCTGTTTGGAAATGCCAGCAATTTTAGCAATCTCTGGGACAGTAAATCCTGCTTTCTTTAAGTCTCTGATTTGTGCTTTTGATAAAGAACTTTTAAAGGGTTCTTGAGGCGATCTCTTTTTACGAGTTTTGGGCTTTATATCTACAGGCAGATCCCGCGCATCTTCTACGCCAAAATAATGCGCCACGGCTTCGAGTTGGTCATTGTTTCTGAGTTCACCACATACTAAGCTTTTGGCGGCGAAATACTCATGCAGCGCTTTTACATCGCGGATATTTGCGCCTGTTTGTTCTGATATCTTCCAAAGCCAATACGATCTAGTTGCCATAAAATCAATAATTATCAGGGGTAAATTTCTTTTGATTATAGCTTGACAAGCGCTAAAATAGGTGCTTAAATTAGATTATTGAAAGCCAAAAGCAAGTGCTAGAGGCAAAACCCAAACTATAGCTCAAGTGAGCAAGGTAAATATCATGAACGCAGTATTAACTTCTTCTCCTTCCATCTCCACTTTAGAAGTCGTCATTGATGACGTAGCGATCGACAGTACTTACTTTAATTCCAGCGATGTAGCGCCTGTGGTAAAGGGCGATACTCTAGTAATTCAAGATTGGAAGGGTACACGCAGATCTTCATGGGGTGCGCCTAGCTGCACTAGCACCGTAAAACAACTGAGCGAGACAGTTGTTATGGTTACAGTCACAGGCTGGCACAAGCACACTGTGTCGCCTGTTGGTGGCAACTATTATTTTGTATTTCTAAATGGTCAATGGGTTCGCAAAATGGCATCTGCAAAAGTTGTCAAAGAAGCGATCGCCGCCGCTAAATAATTAACGACATAGCCTAGATATCTAGGCTATGTTTGCTCACATGGTTTAACCTCCGCGTGGTGTGAGTGGATATTGCAAGTGCAAAAACTGATAAGCCAAAACAGTAAATTATCTCAAGTGAGAATTATGGACATTAAATTTAATTTCAAGTTTTCCGATGCAGCAAGAAAGGCTTATTTTATCGAAAGCGGTAAAGAATCGAATCTATATGCTTTTGTCGCATACAATTCTGACGCTTTTAGTAAATCCGCAAGAGAGGCTTTGCTAACACTTTCTCCCAACTTGCTAAGTTCGTCGAACCCTTCCTTTGATTTAGGTGTTCATGATGCGATTCCTACTATTGAAGAAGTGCAGGTTCAAGTTCTTGAAATGGCTGTAAAAGAAGCAGAAAAGCGTAAAGCACAAATGGAAAAGCTTCGCGCAGACACTATCGAACAGACTGCGATCGTCGAACAGCTTGAAGCCTTAAGTGATGACGTGTTGCCTGAATCTTTTGAGTCTGCCAATATCAAATCTTGGCAGTGTGTCAAGTCATTGCACGATCGCGTGGCTGCAATTGAGTCGAAAAGCGCTGAAATCGTCAAAGCGCGTGAAGTTGCGGCGAAAGCAGCGATCAAGGCTGAGCGTTTGAGATGGATTGATCAACATGGTAGCGATCGTCTAAAACGCGCTACAACTGGAGGCTACAACTGCCAGCGACTCTATATTGAGGAGAGATCTGCACTTGAGTATCCTGAGTTCTACCTAGACTATTCCGACAATCTGTCAACAAAGGATCGCTCTTGTCCATCGGTTAACGCTCTTAATGAGTTGGATCGCTATCCTGATGGACGGATTAGATGGGTAAAAGAACGTCACGATCATGATAGTGAGGAGTACTACGATGATGAATACAATGGCGAAGAAGCGATCGTAATTGAGGGCTATCTGGGTAATTACACGCTGGTTAAGTATTTGGGAGATCCTCAAGATTAACAAGATATATCCAGGCAACAAAAAACGCTCTAAATGGAGAGCGTTTTTTGTTGCCTCCCTTTAGTCGCATCTTATATTAGACAAGTCACATCTCTAAACCCGCTCAAACACCAAATAAGCAGTAGCCCCTAACGACTGCGCCCAAGCTTTAAGCTCTGATTCATTAGGGGATTTTTCACCTCGTTCCCATTGAGTAATTGTCCAAGGATGAACACCGATATCTTTGTTTATTTTTTCTCTTGCAATATCGCGATCTTTTCGCAGTGCCTTAAGTTTTTCTGCCCAATCACCCTTTACCAATCTGCGATCAGGGGCATCAACAAACACCGACATTTTTAAACCGAGGCAACTTGCCCAAATCTCAATCGTGTGAATAGAAGGGCTAGTAAAGTCTCTTTCCCATCGTGTAATTGTGCAACAAGATTTATCTATTCCCTGTTGTTTTAGGAGTTCTTGCAACTGCTCCAAATAGATTTTTTTAGCAATTCTTTCCCCTCTTAAGATCATTCCGTAGTGTATCTCAATTGGCTTAAAAGTTCTTTCGAGTTTCAACTTTGTAAGCTCCACTTCAGTTACTTCACTCAAAATTTTTGTTATCACGATGTCCCCTTTAGCTCTATTTTGCCAACACTGGCATTCTTAGGACTATTTTAGCAGTTTTTTAAAGTCCAAGTGCTAAATTCTCTTCTAGAACACGGGGAGGAATAGGATGGCTCTTAATAGCGTAAACTATGTGCGTCCAAAATTGGCTGGAACGCTTAACGAAGCCTATCAAGCCAACTACAAGACTTACGAAGATACCACAAATGCGTTAATCATTATCGATGAATACGCGACTATTAATGCAGCATTGCGATTGATAGAAAGAACTGTAATTAGCACTGCCAGAGTAGGGGTTCAAAAAACTTCAACTATCAGAGTTTATACCTACGAATCGGCGGCTGCTACAACATATGTGGATACAAACTTAGCCAGTGCAACCACGGCTCCGTTCACGATTGCACAAGGCGTTTTGCGTAATACCTTTGACGGATACCCAGTTGATCTCGATGCGATTTACACCACTGCTGGCGATGCTAGGG
>Ga0181343_1000832_pt1 | contig 12825 bp, 8 predicted proteins | sample Su13VDMLBSD_FD_130110 | JGI IMG/M metagenome (GOLD analysis project Ga0181343, IMG submission 130110) | Freshwater viral communities from Lake Michigan, USA - Su13.VD.MLB.S.D | ecosystem: Environmental > Aquatic > Freshwater > Lake | place: USA: Michigan | collected 2013-07-15 | reverse complement strand
TAGCGGGGCTGTTACTTTAACATCGACAAACGTCTTTGCCATGAATGCGAACTATACGTTTGCCGGAACTCAAAATCTTAAGCTAGGCACTGGAAACGTTACGTCTACCGCTTCACGCACCATTACCGTAACAGCAGGGGATTTCGAAATCGCTGGTGCAATAACCACAGCGAGTGCGTTTAACATAACAAAAGAAGGCGCCGGACGATTAATACACAGCGCCGATAACGCGATGACCGGTACGGCTTTCGCCGTTAACGCTGGTTCTTTTCAAATAAGAAATGCAGGCGCATTTGGCGATAACGTTTCGAACGTTTGGACCATTGCGAGCGGTGCGGCCCTAGAAATTGGCGGCGGGATCGCTACAGCTGCATGGCCATCAGTACTGACGACTGGGACAGGGGTGTCCAGCAATGGATGCTTACGATTTGTAGACGGTAATAATACTTATGCGGTCCCCACTACGCTTACTTCAACCACTAATACTATCGGGGTCGAGGCTGGAACCACAGAGTTCGCCGCCTCTCTCGGAGCCAGTTCATCGTCAACAGCTTGCACCCTAAGGGTCATAACCGGTGCCACGCTCGTTATGTTCTCTGCTCCAAGCTCGAACATATCGACATTTTCACAGTTGGGCGGTGGAACAGTTACCATAAAGTCGGCCTTGGGATCCACTGCTTATTCAATGAGCACGGGGACATGTAATGTGGATACAGGTGGGAGCGGTGGATTCACAGTTAACGGCGGCACCCTGAATGTTTTGTCGACCGCTTCAGGAGCCGGATTCACCGTAAACAATACTGGAACTGCAAATCTATATAAATCGACAATTAGCGGTAGTATGACCGTTAACGGCGGTGGTACTCTTACAGTCTCCACATCCACAGGTGCTTTAGAATCATTCGGTAATATAACGATCGGTTCTGCCACCGGAACCGCCACCTACAGAATAGCCAAGTCCTAAAGGAGGATCGAAATGGCATTGATCGGACCGCTCTCGGCAGAAGACTCGATCGTCGGATTTCCGTTTCCCCAGAGCTACGCTCGTATTTGGGTAGCTCGTCTGGATACCTCCGTCACACTCATGACGGTGAATTGGTACGCTGACCAAGCGGCACGGGAGGCCAACGCAAACCCCGTGCGCCAAAAGGAATTCGGCACAACGACTGCGTCCTTAACCGGCGACATCTTTCCTGCCATGTACAACTGGCTTAAGACGCAGCCCGATTTCGCGGGCTACGTGGATGGGTAAGGTGTCGTTATGTCTGAACAACATCTTGCAATTGGTCTGGGTGACGCCATCAAACGATTGATTCGGGTCGAAATGATGCGTGGGGCCGGTGTTTCTTCACACCCCGGCCACACCAAGTCAGAAATCGAACTCATCGTGCAGGCCTTAAACACCCAAATACTGAGGTTAGGGATGGATTGCGATACGGATTCTCCTGTGCAGGGCGTGGAGGCGTTAACTCATAGCGCAGCCACATCCTGCTGTCGCCTCATAAGGCCCGATGCTCTCGGCGCAACTCGTCCGGGTTCCAGACGACCCTTGAGGGGCTAAAATGCTACCGGATTTCGCCTGTCTATTAATTTGCTATGGACTGATGTTCGGGGTAGCCAATAAAATCGAATTTCTCCATGGTCGGTTTTCCTGGCTGGATTCGCTTTTATCCTGCCCCTATTGCCTGGGCTTTCATACAGGGTATTTAGTTTACTTGGCATTACCGGGCCTTGGTGAAGCTACTCTGTTGGAGAATCTCCAATTCGGCCTCGCCTGGGCGTTTGCCAGCAGCGCATTTTGCTACGCCGTGGATACTTCCATACGTCTTATTGAAGCTAGGACTTCAAATCGTTAATCCCAAGTAGATTTATTTTAGGGGGATACGATCAGGAATGGATCGTATCCCCCTAAAATGTCTGGATGTGAAATGACGACGTTCACAGGATTACCAGGATCATCTGCTGCAGCACCCAGCTATTTCACGGCTGCTTATTCTGGTCCGCTTAGCGAATCGTTCGGATTTGAACTATGCGCTATTTCATCCACCGAAGTTTTAGTAAGATTCGACGTCGTTCCTAACCTGGAAGATCCGAAGTCTTTGCCGACAGCATCTGCAGTCAGTGCGTTAAACAAGGCCCACTACGCGCTATCCGCTTCTGTCGGGGTGCCGACACCGCCTCAGATCACTGGTGTGCGGATATCGGGCACCGAGCCTAACTCTGTGGTTTTATCCTTGGCTCACCCGTTGAAGTACAACGCTAACTATTCAATCAGCGCCACATCGGTCCGTTCAGCAGACGGTACACGGGGCGTGATCTCTGAGGCCCGCAATTTTCAAGCAAAGACCGAGGACCCACCGCTTGTTTGCGGTGTCTATTTTGGAAGTTATGAAACGATTTCGATCGTGTATGACCGGAACATATCTGTTGCCGGTTCGGTTACTGTCGATGGTAGTTCTTCAACCACAGTGACCATCTCGAGCCAGTCAAATGTGGTGACTGCTTCAATCACGGGATTTTCTCTCTCGAGCCCCGTTGCTGTGGTGATATCGGGAGTTACTGATATATACGGGAATACGCTTTCGTCTTATACGACGTCGGTTACATACCATCCCGACTTTGATATAACTAATTTTGGTACGTTAAAATGCTTAGATGCTTACGTAGCCCAATATGTTAAAACCACGGGCGGATATACAATTGTGGCGAGACTTATTTTAAGTCTACCGATAAACGCGCCATCGGATTCTGATTTTACCATCTCTTCCGGACCCGCATTTGTCTTAAGAAATGGCATTAAGAAGATCGAATCGGGGTTTTGTTCGACTAGCGTTGCGGCCAACGGTGCATGTAGCTATTTCCTAGATTTATATCTGGACGGATCGAATTCGGCTTATGCGGTTAATGGGTTCGTTATTAACTCAGCCTCATTGACTGCCACAGGGGATGGATCTCCTACTACTCTTACCAACATCACAGTCAGACCTCTAACGGATCCTGCCGAAGAGCAAAACACGTATTTATCACCTCAGACCGCATTTGCGGGTAGCACGGATCGAACGGTCACCTCAGAGTCGACCGACGTTAGCATTACGACGGCTCAGCCATTAGTCAGATCCACATCTTTATACACCGACTTGCCACACACCTATTTCGCGGTTTGCGATTTGTGGTACTCCTACGCCTCACATCTATCCCAGACACACAAGGCTAATGACTCATTCGCCATTACAGGACCCGACCTACCGGCGGCTCCGACATTTGCTGCGATCAAATCATCATTATCCTCTTTTGTGCAAAAATTCGTGACACACACCGTATCCGCGTACCACGGATTCGACGATCCCAATCTCGGATCGTTAAACGTGCTGAGTGGGATTGATGCTTCCACTAATGTGGAGGAACTTTCCCCATGGCTAGCTAAGGTCATCGAATATCTGGACTCGCACTCCCAAAACGCAGGCCTACACACACTTAACGGAGTCAGTGAGTCGTTCAAATGGTCATCTTGCGTGTACAACAACACCGTAAATATAGCGGTAAAAGACATGCTCATCGGGGGAAGTTACCAGATTTCTTCCGATATCGCTTCATCCTACTTTAACGGCAGCACCCAGGCCTTGGGGTTTAATGAATCGCCGATTTCATTCAGCGTTATTGGGAATGCGAAGACACCCCAGGTGTCCGCAGCATACATGATCAGCGGTGTAGAAGACCTTTACGGCGATCCGAGATTATGGAAAGACCGCGTAGTGGTTTGGTTCAGTAAACCAATGCAGCAAATTCTGCTTAGTGCATTGAACATTGGGGTCACCACAGATGCTAAGTCTTGGCTCGCCGATCGTTATGTGAAATGTGACGTTTCTGGAACGTCTGCGGGGACGCAATCTTTGACCGCTGCTAATATGTTAGACTTAGCTTCGAATGGGGTGCCTTAATGAGCGTTTCTACATATTTGACCACGCCTGGCGTGGCTGCTCGTACCATTTTCGTGGATAAGGGCACAATCGTAAAGCCACCGTTGCCAAAACTGAACGGGGTTGACCTAAAGATTACTGGTGTCAATACTGTCCAAATACCCACTGGCAACGTCGAGTCTTCTTGGGTGGGTTATGATCTCGTAATATTCGGTGGCTCTGCATTCGACGGTACATACAAGATAGACAGCGTTCGTGGCGGGACCGATATCCGGGTGTCTGGGTACCCGTTCGATGTATCGGACGACGCTGCTACCGAAGCGCTATTGGTGGATCTCTGCCTTGATATACAAGAAAAGTACACTGCTCATATCGCTGATACTAGTGTGCACGCTAACGCGGACATAGTAAACACGTTGTTAAGTGTGAGTATTACGAATTTAGCGACGTGCGTAAATTTTCTTAATAACATTAAAGTGCAACTGGCCGCACATGCGGTCTACCTCAATATTTCGACGTATCTTCCGGTCCATTCATATCTTGATCCTGAGCCCACCATATACGCTCGCGATCCATCTGTAACCGAGCTTAGCATGGCGGTGCTGCTTGCTAACGAGATCCGGGCCCGGTTCGAAAGCCACCGCCAAAACCGCGACATCCACATCACGGACGACTTCGAAAACCGACTAACAGAGGCTCCGGTGCGAGCTGTCTTGAAAACCACTTCCGGGTTATCGTGGCGAATTGAAGATCCGAGACTGGGTCAGCTGGCTGATGCACCGGAGGATGTTGAAGTAACACTTTCTGGTTCGCCGGTAAATATTGAAATGGTCAACGGCGCTCTCGGCGCCATCGTGCTGCAAGCAGTGACGCCCGGTTCGTACTCTGTGAAGTATCGATATCTGATAAACCCGGCAATGCAAATGTCTCGTATGAATTCATTCGAGTTCGTCTTTAACCAAGAGAAAAACCGAGGCTATTCCGGATACCCAGGTCAAGACACTTACCGGCAAAGGTCGTTCCTTTTTAATCCGCGCAAAAAGTCGCTCGACATTACCTCGCCTTACCAGCCCAAGCGAGTCGGCCATAAATGGAAGGGCCTACGGCGACTTGGATCTGCTGTTTTAAACGACCCGACCTCGCTCTTATTGAACTCGCCAGTTAACCGGATCACTTATCCGGTTAAAAATATGATAGCTCAAGAGTCTTTTATATCATATAACGGCAACGTCCTTCCGACTTCTGCCGTAGACCCCTGGAAATTTTACGGATCCGGTCTTACGACCCTCAATACGACTCTAGGGACTCTTGATATCGCGGACACTGGGCAGGGCTACTATATAAACCCAGGTCCACCGTTTTATGGGCATCCCATCGACCTATCATTCCCAAGCACAGTATCCGTGGCCTTTAGATGCTGGGCGGAGTCAGGAAGTCAATTTATCCTGAGCGGTGCATTCACCGGCGTGGGCTTCGGGATCACGAACGGCGAGAGAGCCGTTGTCGCTGGATTTCTTGAGGGTGAGGCGGTAAACCTTAGCACGGCAATCAGCCTTGCAAACTCTCTAAAGAATCACTTCAATGCACATTTAGTCGAGACCGGCGTACATTTACCAAACGATAGCTCCGACTCTGTGGTACTGAACGATGCTACAGATCTTAATAGCCTCATATCGCTAATCACGACTATAAGAGCGGCTTTCAACAGCCACGTAGTTAAAGGTCCGGCATCCATGCTTCTTGGGGCAGACCAAGTCCATATGATGCAGGATCTACCCAGCCAAATCGCGCCGACGCTAGTTACCTCAGTTAATTATATCGCGATACTGAATCAGATGCGTTCCACGTTTAACTCGCATCTTATATCCATGGATGTTCACTTTATCGACGATCTCGTAAATACATGCAATCTTGTTAAGCAAGTGGGTCTACTTAAGCAGTCCGATTACGTGGATTCACTAGCAAGTTGGGAATCGTTTGCGTACGACTGGACTCTTGAAACCACGTACCGAATTCAAATAAGTTCGGCAGGTGAGGCTAGATTATTTCTCAGCGGGGATCTCGAACCCAGAGTCACTCTAGTAGCAGCCAACCTAGCTAAGGCCAGCTATGTAAATCTGCAGCTAAATCCACTGAATCAAGTATTCTTCGGTTCGATCGGATTCTCTTCCAGCAATCTATCACATTGGAAGCTAATTCGAGCGCAGATTATTCCGGAAAATCGACTTCAGATCGGAGCCGACAAGAAAGTCGACTATCCGGCAAATGCCTTGCCGTCTTCCACAACCCCGCCTTGGATTGATGTTGGCCAAGGCGGTTCCGAGTACATCTCAGGCGGCACTCTCGTCGTAGACAGCTCTGCCGTCTTATCTGGACCCGATGCCGAAGCCGCCGGGGTCTTGACCGGCGAATACCGAGGCTACATCCGTCCCGAGTTTACGCTAACTGACCGGAACGTTTTTACGGCAAAATTCGAACTGAGCTGTCCGGTTAGTTCGTTCGGGATCGATAATCAAGCCGTTTGCGTTAAGATCTGCGACGGCAGCTTCGCCACCACATTTTGTCTGCTAGAAGCTAATCCGAGCCCAGCCTCTGTGAGCGGTTCGACGTTAACCCCCGCTATTGATCTTGTTCCGGGCGACACGTTATCTCTCATCGTAAACGGCACTACCTTTAACTACACCTTTACAGCCCCATTTAACTCGGCCATCGAACCTAATGCATTGACACTTACGACCAATATATCTAACGCGATCAATACCGCGTTCGGTTCCACCATTGCTAGTAACTACCAAATCGGTGCGCTCTACGGGATAAAAGTAACCGCGCCCACTGCCGGTAGCTTCGTTGGATCGAACACCAATATCCAAGTGCTGGATAGTCCCGCCGCCCGCAAGTTAGGGCTGGCGACCGGTCTGTATTCCGGGGCCGATTCCACTTCAGCCCCGCGGTTCAGCTGGACGGGGGTGAACCTGCCTGATCTTGAACCGAATTTTTGGAGGCCGACGGGCAACCAACCAGCTTTTATGCTTAACCGGCTCTTAAATATTGTCGACCAAGACAACGCCGATTTTCGTAAATATTCATATGAAGACCCTTCTGTAGCACCACTAATATTCAATGCCAACACCAATTGGCGAGTCGAGTTTAGATTAAAGGTGAACTCGTTTGCCGGTGGGACTACGGATGCTAGCAGCAACACATTTAGTGGTGTGTTGGTTCAGATTGACGAGGGCGCGGCTACTTCAGGTGCCTCTAACAAAAATATTGAGCTGCATTTTGTCGAATACTCGGGGAGTAAACATATTGCTGTTTATACATTAGACAAGACCGCCGAGACTCTCTCCTATGTAAACCGTGCAGCGTATAACTGGTCGGACTACTCAACATATTCTGTGATTCGCCAAGGTACTGACTTCCTGATCTACGCAAATGATACTTTGCTACTAACGATCCCGGTAACGTCGTGCTTTGAAGGGTCGACTCCTGGCCTTAGCTTCGGGTCCGGAGATTTCGACCTCACCGGGAATGATAGAACCGCAGCTATATCCGACACCATTTGGTCTTCCGTCTCCGCTGTAGGTCAATTGCAAGGGACCTCCACAAAGTATATAGCTATATACAGGGGAGGGGAGCCGACGCATCTCTCAAGCTACTATTTGACCCAGCATAACTGGAGCGTGAATACGACATATTTACTAATACGAGATCCGGTTTCCGGTATCGCTGTGAAAACGAATTCAAATCCGATACCAGTAATCAGCACTTCATACGATGCACTAACTATCCCGCTTTCTTCGGAAGACTACTTAGGATCCCTAGTACCGAGCGGGAAATACGTCGCGTTCGGATCATTTAGCTCAAACGAAATCTCTCGGTCCCGATGGGGATTCCTAAACTACAGCATAGGTAAGCTTTCGTCTCAATCCGACTTCGTCCCATATAAACAAGTTCTTAATCGAGCAGAAGTCGATGTTTCGTCGGAACACTTGAACACGACGATTGCGCACAGCCACTTCGGGTTTAAGCAATACTCGGGCGGATCGCCCACGGATGACTTTGTGGCAAGTTCGGATCTGCCAGCAGCTCTAATGTTGGGCGAAGATACGCCGACTTTCCAGCAAAGCGAGTCTAAACCGGCTGTTCCTTTTACTAAATCGGTCTCTGTCATAAATGACGTGATCGACCTTGCTACGAGCCACGGTAATGTCGCTGGATTTGATAATGATATGGACCATGTAATTATATCAGCGGATGCGACGGATCTCGCCACAGCGATCACGCTCCTGGAGGAGCTAATTACCAAATTCAAAGACCATATGGGAAGCGTCAGGTATCATAAAAACGTGGATAGATCTTCAGTCGAATCATTAAATGGGCTTTCCGAGGAGTAACCCATGGCTCTCCAGTATGCGTTAAACTACCAAATCCCCGCAGGTCCAGGCACGGCATCCTCGGCTAACTTGACCAAATATACGGCTTGGTATCTAGTCGAGAAGTTAATCGGAACTACTATTACAACTGCATTTTCGCCAACGCCCTGGGTAGTCGATTGTAGTTCCGATGGGTCAACTGCTTCGGCACCAGCTAGCGGTACGGACCTGTGGACCACTACATTTAACCCTGCACTAATCGTTCAGGATGTAGCGGGGTCAGCGCACTCTTGGTTTTGCATCAAAACCGCCGCATTCACGAGCCCTGCGACATTATATGTGGTTGTCGATTGCACACAGACCACCTCATTCGATCTAATCGTGGGATCTGGTACTATCACCGCCGGTACTGCATCCGCTAGGCCGACTTTCACGAATGAATATAAATTCACATACGAGACGCAAAATCTTGATGTTAATAATGGATCAATTACTACGAACCAATACCTTCATTTAGTTCTCGACGGCACCGATGCTAACTTCTACTTTTCAACTAGCTTTACAGGGTCGTCGACATTCTACAGCTATTTATTTGTGGAAAAGCTAGCTAATACGAACTCAACCGACAGCCACAAGGTCGTTGCTGGATTCACCGGCAACGGTGAGACTGGGTTTAGTGCATCTGGGGCAAACCCATCAATATTCAATTTCACAAATTATTCAAGAGCATCCCGTTTACGCGGCATGTCATTCAACGGATCAGCAAGCTTGAACTTAGTAGGTTCGACGTTCGCCGCGTATGACGAGGCGACGCTCGTTCCTCTTCTTAAGGCTGATGGGTACGCGACCGGACAGAACGACGGTGGTGATTACAACAGTGCGCCGATCGTGGTATTCGCCAAAGGCACCAACGGGGCTCTAAAAGGCGTGATGCAAAACATCACACTTGCTAGTGGCGCATTGAGCGACATGACTCTCCGACCCAGTCCTTCCCCGTATACAGCTGTTAAGTTCGGTGACTGCTGGGTTCCATGGAGCGGTGCCTCCGGGCCTATCGTATAATCATGACCGCTATCAACACACTCAGTACCACTTTTACCCCGACCACGACGACGGTCTCCCATTTGGGACCGGCGGTGAACTCGCTTTCGGTCTCGGCGACCCCTGCATTCTCCTCGATAAATCAAACGCCCCAAGTGGCGTACCTTATCGACCAAGCCAACGCGCTTCTAGAAATATATAACACTCACATCATCAGCTCTACCGTCCACGTAAATCCCGATTCGACAAATCCGGTAGTGGCGCTCAAGGCGAATGACTTGGCTTCTGCCATCTCATTGCTGAACGATCTTAAGCTTAAGTACAACTTGCACAGAGTTCAAGACACGGTGCACGGGAATGTGGTGCGGATCCTGATCGAAGCGCCGACCGACCTGAAATTCAACGATATAAAGTTCTTTACGTCTTCGACGGGAACCCCAGATTTGGTATCTTCTTTCTCGGACGATGAAACTCAATCGCAAATTCCTACATTAACGGGCCCTTGAGGAGCATCAGATCTCTTATCCGATAATTCTCTGCAGGTAGGGTTACTGGGGATTTACTGGAGGAACTGATGTATCGAGATAATGCTAATCAACTAGACGCCATTGTGACCGGGGCATCTTCCGCTACGGTGCCTTGCGAATTCCTAGCATATGCAGGGGAGATTTTTTGGACACTTACTGAGGCGGATGGGAGCATTGTTTCCGAGGGCCACCGGAAGAACGTCGTAACCAAAGATGCGGGAATTTTGCTAGCCGCGCTTATGAAAAATAAATCCGCAGTGGACGCTGGTATTCAATACCTTGCAGTCGGCACGGGAAAGCTTGGGTGGGATCCGATGTCCCCGCCTCCTGCGTCGAATATCCAGCGGTCATTGTGGAATGAACTTGGGCGCAAAGCTTTCACATCAGCCACGTTTAAGCTAAGTAATGGCACCACTGCCGGTTATCCGACTAACATTGTTGACTTCTCCTTTTCATTCGGTGGGTCGGAAGTTGTTGGTCCAATAGTAGAAATGGGGCTAATCGGGGGCTGGGCCGACCCCGATGCAAACGTTCGCAATCCGATCCCAAACGCGACCCCATATGACCCCACAGTAGACGTGGATGGGAAAGACATTCTGTGTAATTATGTGACCTTTCCGGTCATAAATAAGGCTCCCGGTCAGACGCTATCATATACTTGGCGGCTCACATTCTAGCATTTTCATGCATCCGGCTTCTCATCCCTTAGGATTATCATAGAGATGAGTCAATGACCGCTAATTGAATTGGAGTTCATCAAATATGGCTACTAATACTCTTGGATCTGGCGTAACCCGATTTATCACAGACCGAGATCGCCAGTTTGCAGCGGTCATTTTCCAGGCCGATAAGCCGCCACTAGATTCCGAAGTCAATCTAATTTCGATGATTGATTTAGAGTCTCGTGCTGAAGAAGTGCGAAGCCGAGTGGCATCCGGCTGGTTGATGAACGAGTTTAATCCGAAGTCTGACTTCGTGACTAGCCCCAATTACTCGAATCAATTCTATTTCGGCCAGCTCACTAACACCACATCTGTCCGTGACATAAAATGGGCTGTGGTCAATGGTTGGCCCATACCAGTGTGCGGGACCGCGACCGGTACTCCCCCGCTAAGCCCTAACGACACTGAGTTCTCGAATCGTATCGCCTTATCCTCGGTGTCAAGCGCTACCGGTGGGAACCGACAGGATTTCGTTTTCCTTGAGGTCTGGCTGCAGCGCCTTGATGTGGACCCTCCGGGTTCCAGCTCAGTCGCTCCGGGGAAACCGGCCCGAGACTACATCTACCGTTTCGGGAACGTCCTCAGCGGGTTTTCATATTTGCCGGACGAACTTGTCGATCCTGATATAAACTACGAAACGACGAAGCGAGTCCAGATTCAGTATAAGCTTCGTTCCGTTGCCGGTGTAAGTCTTTCTTCCAATCCTGAAGGATTTGACGCTAGTACAGTGTTCGCCCAAGGTCCACTCAGCAGCGCCACCACGATTCCGTTTACAAACATGGGTCAGGAACTCGGGGACCCGGGTCTTTGGCGCGCGGGCTCAGGCGACCCAAGCGAGTTTGGCACGGTCGATACTTATGTTTATGCCATACCTCTGTGCACAGTCTTCCGGCGGAACAGCTTCGCCTTCTCAGATTCGAACTTGGCGGGGTCATGGTCACGGAACGGCGGTACACCTACGGCTTCATATGTGAGTGCTGCTCTCGCTGCATCGATCACTTCGAACGCAACCCTTTTTACGCTTTCTTCTACGCAGATCGCCAACACCCTGTTAGCAACAGTAACGGACTTCAGCCAGGCCTATTTCAGGATCGATGATGAAATTGTGAGAGTCACGGGCGTTAGCGAATCCAGCGGGACGTACACCATAAACATGTTCCGGGGCCAGCTCAACACTGTGGCTTCAGCTCATGCTTCAGGTTCCACCTTGGAGCCTTATAGCGTCAGACCGGACGGTCTCTTCGCCGATCAGGTTGCTGATACCGACATACTCGACATGCGGCATTCAATCGCCGACAAATTCGACTACGTCGGACTTCTTCAGACGAACCTAAACGCACTTCTTAAGGGCGAACTACGTTCAACCTGGAAGCGTTTTGGGGCTTCGAATGTGCAAGGTCCAGTCGTCACTTATGGTGATTATCTGACTGGAACCACAACCTCTGTGAACGGTCTTTCAAAGCTCGATGAACCGGATGGTAACCGCCGCACTTGGAGTGATGCTGCTGTCATGCAGCGGTTTGTCGTTCCTGTCACTGTCCCAGACACGGCCACTACACTAACTTCTACTGTCTCCTACACGGTCGCTCCCTACGATATCGATATCCAGTGGTCCGCAGCTGCCTCAGGTCATGGCACCGGATCGACGCGGCTCAGCGGCGCTACGCCATACTGGTGGAACGGCGATAAGATAAAGATTCTCAAGTCGTCATTCACGACAAGCTGTCCGACGGCGGTCCTCGTAGACCCTGCTGACATTGCCAATGCTGTCGTTGTGCGGTTCGATGGAACTACATCTGACCCTGCCGGTGGACAGCCCGGTAGCACTTCTCCGTCTGCTACCATTCTTGATCTACCAACACCAGGCACATCGCCATACATTCTTACGAACGGCAACGGTATAAACGTCACGTTTGACTCTAGCGGAAATTTAGAGATAGAACTGGCTGACGGAACCGCCGGTAGTGCCGTGAATCTGTGGGTTACTGCTCTTCAGACACTTACCGGTGTGACGGATGCACAGAAGCTGAAGATGTACGTCGAGTTCACCGTTCTTTACGGTGCGGGACGCGGTTTGTCTCACCGTCCTCGGTATGTCAACACGCCGTACCTCGTCGACAGTAATCTTTCTCAGTTACAGCGACCTGGTGGTGTTACCGATTACCCGATGGTGCCGACATACCTAGCCGATTCCCCGTACGTACAAACGGGGATAAACCGGACTTTTGCGCGGACTTCCGATGCG
>Ga0181343_1000831_pt1 | contig 12830 bp, 14 predicted proteins | sample Su13VDMLBSD_FD_130110 | JGI IMG/M metagenome (GOLD analysis project Ga0181343, IMG submission 130110) | Freshwater viral communities from Lake Michigan, USA - Su13.VD.MLB.S.D | ecosystem: Environmental > Aquatic > Freshwater > Lake | place: USA: Michigan | collected 2013-07-15 | reverse complement strand
TCCGCTGTGTGCATCCAATTGATCCAATTGGTGTTGTTTGAAATGCACCAGCTCGTGTGCTAGTGTACGCAATATATCCACAGGATGTCTACCGCTCAAGGCAATTTCTATAGACTTGGAACCATTGAGATATCTACCAAATGTGGCCTGTCCTTGGTGTGGTACCACATGTTTGATAATTTTAATAGGAGGAAGCACATCAAGTTTGAGTTCCTTCATTGCAATGGGCAAGAAACTTTTTAATAACTCAAACATCATTGACTCGTTGGCATCTTCTATTAGATTAAATGCTCGTAGATTTTTTTGTACTTGTCCTGGTCTAACATCTTTGGTTAGACTCATGGAGTAGCGTGGATCCTTGGCCTGCTTTTTAGTGGCTATGACTCCGCTGGCTCCTTCGTTGGTTTTTTTCTTAGTGGCCACATTAATGGCTGCACCTTTGCGTTCAGGATTGGGATCTTGTCTGCGTTTCCTTGCCGCGGCTGATGCACGACCTTTCTTGCCCAGTGCGTGTGCTTTGCTCTGAGGTAAACATTTTGGTTTGCCTTCACTGCTGTCACCTCGGGCACAGTCTCCACGAATCTTGCCATCAGGTCCAAAACGTACCCACTTGTCGCTGAACCATTTTTTTAAATTTTCATCAAGTTGATCGTATTCTTCTTGAGTGATACTTTCGCTTTTGTTGCCCCAATTGGCTGCACCTTTTTTGCGACACTGAACCAGTGCGCCTGATGCATAAGCACTGGGCCATACTTTGTATCTCGATTTTACTTTGTGATAGCAGGCATCTTGTTTTTCAGTCAACTCTGACTCAGAAATCATTGCACCACCACAGCCTGGGCACTCGCCTTTGCGAATATAAGTTTCTAGGCTTTCGTTTTTGTTTTTGACACAGTTAGGGTATGTTTTGCCAAACATCTTTTTGTTACCCTCTTTGTGATAACCTTTCCAGCAGGCTTCATCTAATTGTTCTTCCGCTACACCTCGCTTTACTAGTTCGGCAGTGACCACTGGGTTCTTGCTTGTACCAAATCTTGCCACCGCCTTCTTGATTGCTTGTTCTTTAGTGCCATTAAAAGTCATAGTGTGTGATGTGCCACCTGTCTTAGTACCAACAGTGACTCTCCATCGCTGTTCAGAGCCTTCCGCCACATCTTGCCCTACTCTTTTTAGATCCGATGTCTTGACGTTTTGTGTTATGCCGCTTTTGAGATGAATACGTGAAACTGTTCGATCCTTGGACATTGCCAGTATAGTTGCCTTCTCGCCGAAGTATGTCACTGCATCGTCAACGTCTAATTTTTTAGACACACTGCCGCCTAAGTTGATTGGCTTATCACCTGCAAAGTTACCTTGCGGTCCCCAGACATCATCGTTTTCTGCCACACCTTGCTGACCTTTTTCTTCTATGTCAGAGTCGGGAACTATTTGTGCAGGAATACTTTTTACACCCAGCATTTTGTAAGCCCAGAATCTATGGTGTCCATCTAATACTTGATATCCGTTTTTATATTTGCGAACTAGTAAAGGAGGAAGTTTAGCACCTTGATTTAATCCAGCTACAATTTTTTCAACATTAGCCTTGCTCTTAGGTTGATTCATTTTATCATCTGGTTCAAATCCTACCAAACGATTTGATGGAATGTTGACTACAGGGCCTGATGCTTTGTAATTGCCTACTTCTGCTCCATACCAATTTGGATCTGTGCTTAGTGTTATCTTGCCTTCTGCCAAACCGTGACGTTTCATCATACTATGAATCTGACCACCCGGCTTTGGTGTTTGACCAGATTTTAAAAACGCATCAATCATGCCCAATTCTTGTTGCTTGCGTTGTTCAGCATTGTCAAAGGCAGCAGGCTTGGCGCTGGCGGTGTCATTGCTGGCACTTGACTCAGGCTCATAGTACCAACCCATGCCTGGGTCATCACTGCCAGTTTTTGCAGGATTGTCAAACTTGAAATAAGCAATTTGTGTGGGTCCCCAATAGCCTTTGAATACTCCAGTGGCATCATCAAAGTCTTCGCGATCAAAATGACCTGCTTCAAATCGACCAAAGAAATCTGCACTGCGACGATACGATTCTGGCTTGGGATACTTGTATGGATCTTCGCTGTCATCACCGCTGCCTGAACCTGGAGCAAATTCGTTTAAGTTGCCTTCCGCTACACCTTGTTCATAAACCTGGCCGCCATGAATAGGACTAGTGGTGTCTCCGTTGGCAGGCATAACATCTTCGGCTGTGGCTTCGGGTATCTTGTTGTAGATAGACACTAATTCTTGATTGGGTCTTGCATATAACTGTGTTAAGAATTCTTTGATTTTGGCCGGGTCATTGCGTACCATGTTCCATAGTGCACGAACTTCGGTGCCATGGCTGGCATCATATTGCTGACCACCAATGCTAACTGTTTTTTTGATTTCAGGAATAACAACAACGTAGCCGTGTTGATCAGCAGTGACCGGTTGCTCATTGGCATCCAGGGTTTTGTAGTAACTGGGACTACCAGCTGGCTTAGTGATATTACCGTCTTTGTCTTTTTGATCTCTTTTGGTGACACTGTTTGGATTTAAACGATCAGCATCTGGTGCACCCACAGCAGTGACAAATATGGTTTTTGTTGGATCAAATTGCTCAGGTAAGATATACATCCTGTTGGTTTCAACAATACGGTCGTTTGGTATACCGGATGCAGTGATCAGTTGATACTTGTCGCTGAAATTAAAAGGACTTTTGGCACTGCTGGTATCGTTGCTGGTTAAAATGTACACATTATCAGAGCCGAAACGCTTCTGTAACTGTGCAAAAACACCTGCGTGACCTTGGTGGAAAGGCTGAAAACGACCAGGATAAGTAACAACTACCCTGGGTTTTTGTTGTTCAAAAAGTTCAAATGCGTACATACCACAATTTTTAAAATATTGTAGTATTTAGCTGTTATAGATTTTCTAGTAACCAGAGATAAAACGGACTGCTAAACTTCAATTGATAACTACCGTTCCATCCCAGATTGATACAGTTTTCCAACACTGGTTTTTTTGGATCATCACCCACAAACTTACTGGCAGTCCATTTCAATGTGCCAATGTCAATATCATCAATTTCAATACTTTGGATGTTGAGCAACATATCTTTGAGAATTGCTGTTTTATCAGCGTTTTCTACTGTGTCGGAATACAACTTATTTTCTAATCGTATTTCCAGTAGATGCTCTTTGTCTTCCTCGGCTTCGACATCAAATTCTTTGTAAACAACAGTATTTTGTTCAGGCATAACTACATGATCGTATATCACACGGCCGTTGAACAAAATACTGTATTTTGGCGGTTTGTCCCAAAAGGTTCCACTTAGGCCAACCTTTATGTGAAGGTTTTCAACATTGTTATTCATAAGTGTCTGGCCCCATTATCATAAATGGTAATTTATAGCTTCCTGGCATTGACAGTGTCAACTGCATGGGTTGTGTAGGAATAGATTGATCGTCTGGCACAAACTTCCCAGTTTTTTTGTAGGCACCTAATTCGTCACCGTTGATCTCAATTGATTCAACAGTGATGAACATGTCCTTGGCAATATTGTTGTTTTTATCAACCACGGTGTCGTGATGGTATTTGTGCTCTAAACGAATTTCAAGTTCATGTATATTGGTTAGATCTAAATCGGTATCAAATTCAACAAGTTCAACTTCCCCAGAAGGCAAGTCAAACTCTCCAACAATTTTAATTTCGCTGTCAATTGATATAGTGTACACTGGTAAACTTCTCCAGTGTACACCTTTGATACCTATCTTAAACTTTGTGTTGGTCAAGTTAGGCAGGTTGTTTTGCATTTTGCGCCTCGCGAGCAGCTTTCATCTGCGCTTCGACTGCTGCTTTGCCTTCTGGACTATTGATATCTACACGTTTCAGACCTTTGCGTTCTAGAGCACTTAGGTCACCTTTGAATTCATAGTGTCCGATGTGATTCAGTAGCACACGACTGTCGGCCCAGATGTCTCCGCCCAGTGCCTGCCAACGACGACAGAATGTCCAATCTTCTGAGAGATAGTGTCCTTTTTCATCAATAACTGTGTCAAAGATACTGTACATGAATGGTTCAAACTGCTTGCCTAGACCAATGTCGTCAACATACTTGCACTCAGGGTGAGCTGCAATCAATTTCTCATATACATGCTTCTTGAACATCAAGAATCCAGTGCCTTGAGTATCGACTTGGAAGATAGGACCTTCGATGCGACCACCGTTTTTCAAGTTGATGACATAGTCAATAGGCAAACTTTTCTTTGGATACAATCCGCCAATGACATCCTTGTCACAGGCAATCATTCCAAAAATTGCTTCTGCGTCAAAACGGATATCAGCGTCAATAAACATAAAATGTGTTGCCTGCTGATTGGTCATCATTTTGGCACATAGATTGTTACGGGCACGAGTAACCAGTGACTCGTTGACCATGGTGTCTAAACTCCAATTTAGACCTACTTTGCTGGCCAACAATGTAAAGCGAATAAAACTAGTCATAGTCGGTTCGCTGACAACACCGCCATAACACGGAACAGCAAAGTGAAGATGAACCTTGCTAAAATCAAATGGCTGGCCTTGTGGCATCTGTGGCGCAGTTGCAGGACCTCCTGGAACCGGCATAATTGCTTTTGTTAACTTGGGAACAGGTGTTGCTGTTGCCTTGGGTTGAATTTCTTTTGCTGAAACTGGTTTTTTATCGCTCATGGATATCTTTCTTAATTAATTGATTATGCTAGATTAACTTCGACAACTACTCCGTTGCCCAGTAGTTCTTCGGCTACAGATGCTAGCGCATCTAGTACGTCTTGTGCGACCAGTGGCTGAACTTGATCATCATTTTTAACCAATTTGCTCACAGTAATCACTACATTTTGTTCTTGAACTTTTGCCATTGTGGCGCTCCTTGAATATGCAAATATTTATTCGTCGATATTAGTCAACTTAAAAAAACTTGATATCAAGTTGCTGTCTATTAGGTTTATAAAAGTCAATACCTTTAGATCGTTGGCATAAAAATATCCACCCGGAAACCATATGGTTCTTAGGGATAAGTTACGTTCCACACTGCTGGTCAATTTGACTTCGTCACCCATGCTTTTCAAAAGAGCCATAACAGATCGAAAACGATCTGTTTCAATCCTACACTCCCTAAAAAATATTTTGTATTGATAGGTAGTTGGTGTTTTATTGATTATTTCGCCGCGCTCTAAAATTTCTTTGGCTAGTTCGTTTTGTGGACGATGAATTTCAACCACAGTGTCTGAGTTTGGACTATTAGATATTAACTCTAGCAATGCGGCTTCGTTGTTGGAATACAAACACAATGAAGGTTCTTCAATTCTCACACGAATTGTGTTGTTGTCGTTGCTGACCTTGAATGACCTATAATACTCTAGATTTTTAACACTGGCCTGGGCCAGTGCTTTTAGCAGCATGTTGGCATGTTTGGACAAAGTCAACGAGTAAGAAAAGTTATATTGAATTTCGTGCTTTCTACGATCTAAAATCTGTTCAACTGTGTTCGCAGTGGTGTCGTGTATAACCCTACCGCCGGGCAAGTTTACTACCGCTTTGTAAAGATACTGATTAAAGAATCTTTTACAGGTATTTTTGACTTTTATATCAGGATTTAACTGTGTCCAGGACAATGGTATTCTCCGTTTCGTCGGTTTCGGTGCTGTTAAAGAATGTAAAACTATTCTGATTAACATCAAACACCAATTGATTGTCCACTAGATCCACTACAACTCTGCAGTTTTGTAGGTTGTCAAACAAGATTTTCTTACTCAACGGAACTTTGATAAGTTCATTGATTTTTCTTGACAACGGTCTAGCTCCCATCTTTCGATCGTAACCTTGTTCAATGATATAATCTTGTGCTGCTTCTGAAAGAGCAACACGAACCTGTTTGTCACTGAGTAGATCATTCATTTCGTTGACAAACTTGATAACAATTTGACGAATGTTGTCAGTGGTCAAATGCAAGAATTTAACAATGCCGTCAAGTCGATTTCGGAATTCGGGCTTGAAAAATTCTTTGACAGCCTTGTCGTCTTCACCAGAACGTTGCTGTGCTCCAAAACCAATGACGTTTCGTTCGTTGTCAGCGGCACCGAGGTTGCTGGTAAGAATAACCACAGCGTTTCTGCAATCAGCTTTTTTACCGTTGCTGCTGGTAATCATTCCTTCGTCCATCAAACTCAACAAAATGTTGCTTACATCTGGATGTGCTTTTTCAACTTCGTCAAAAAGAATAATACAGTTCGGGTTCTTTTCAACATCACTGATCAGCAGTCCGCCGCCTAGATTACCGTCGTCGTAGCCTACATAGCCCGGGGGAGCACCAATCAGTTTGGCAACACTGTGCTTTTCTTGGTACTCACTCATATCGTAACGCAACAGTTTCATACCAAGATTTTCTGCCAGCAGTTTTGCCAATTCTGTTTTGCCGGTACCGGTTGGGCCCAAGAACAAGAAACTGCCCACTGGTTTGTTCAGTGCTTTAAGACCTGCTCTGCTGACATAAATTTTATCAAGTACATCAGTTACTGCTTGATCCTGTCCAAACAGTTTGCTCTTGATGGTGCCTTCGAGCCCGCTGAGATTTTTAACAGTGGTGTCATCTAAATTTTCAATTGGAATCTTGGTAAACTTACTCAAGGCATCAATGATGTGACTCTTGCGTACAACAAAGTTAACACTGGAAATTTTTAATTTAGCAGCCGCTGTGTCAATTAGATCAATGGCTTTGTCGGGCAAACGTTTGTCTGTCTGATAACGAACACTCAAATCAACCGCAGCATCAATGGCATCTTCACTGATATCGCCACCGTGAAAGTCTTCAAAATGTTCTTTAAGACCACGTAGAATTTCCTTGGCCAATTCAGGTGTTGGCTCTTCAACTGTCAGTCGATAAAATCTGCGCATCAATGCACGATCTTTTTCAAACGATTGTGTATACTCTTCCCAGGTAGTGGATGCAATGACTTTGATACGTCCCTTGGTCAGTGCTGGCTTGATCATATTGGCAAAGTCTGGACCGTGATTGCTGCCAGAGCCAGCACCACGCATGGTGTGTGCTTCGTCAATGAACAAAATAGCATTGCCCTTGGCATTCAACGCTTTGAGAACATCTTGTAGTTTTTCTTCAAATTCACCGCGATATTTGCTGCCGGCCAACAAGCGACTGATGTCTAAGTTATACACAGTAAAGTCTCGAAGATAGTCCGGAACATCACCATTGATAATGTTCAGTGCCAGTCCTTCTGCAATAGCAGTTTTACCTACGCCAGGGTCGCCAACCAACAAAATGTTGCTCTTGTTGCGTTTGGCCATCACTTGGGAAATTTCATCAATTTCGTCACTGCGACCAATCACGGGATCAATTTTACCTTCGGATGCAAGGTCATTCAAATTGTCGCAGTATTCCTCTAGAATAACATCAATTTGATTTTTGCTTTTCTTGGCAGTTTGTTTGGTTCCGGCTTGATTTTTATTCCAGAAGTTAACAATTTTGTTACGCTCAAGTCCGTATCTGACCATTAAGTATCGAGCATAAGATTTATCTTCGGACATGATACTGAGAAAGATGTCAATGGTCTGAAGTGCTGTTCTTCCGCTGAACAACACTTGAGTAAATGCACGATTAAACACACGCTCTAAGCTGTGTGTTTTCTTTGGTACTACATCATAACCTTTGCTGACAAGATAATCTTGTTGATCAAGATATTCATTTGTTTCTCGTTGAATTCCAGTTACATCTGCACCAAACTGAATCAACATGTCTTGAAATGGTGGATAACTGACCATTGCCAGTAGCACATGTTCCAGAGTTACATATTCGTGATTTTTGTCTTTGGCAATAACAGTTGAACTTTCAACGATTGCATCAATATCGGGTGAGCTTTGTACCATAAAAATATTTATTGAGTGGGTAGTTGTTGTTTAATAGATTGTACAATATCCAGCTGTTGGGCTGTTAAGTTTCTGGGTATACTGATGTTTAATCTTACATACATGTTGCCTTTGACATCTGATTGATACTTATAAAGTCCTTGGCCTGCAATTTTGAGTTTTGTATTTGGTTGACAACCCGGGGGGATTTTGATTTCAAATATTTTTTCGTCTAGGCCTAAAACTTGTCTAGTACATCCTAGTATAGCATCAAATGCATCAATGGTCAACGGTGTTATTAAATCTAACCCATGAATTTCGTAATTTGGATTATGATATATTTGAACTGTGATATACAGATCACCACGTGGAAGATTTTCAAACATGTTGTCGCCAAGACCTGCAAATTTGATAACAGTGCCTGGTGTTACACCTCTGGGAATCACAACGTCAACAGTTTGAGTTTTTCCGTTGGCGGTTAGACTGATTGTTTTGTGTTGATCAAACAGTGTTTCCTGTAGGCCCAAATTGATGCCTGCTCGAATATCTTTGTTTTTGCGCGGCTGTGGCCTAACGTTCTGAAATGGGTGTCCACCACGAAAGAACTGCCCAAAAATGTCGTCCATGTTGCCCGGACCAAAATCAAAATGGAATGATTGTCCCCCGGGGTGTTGTGGTGCAGGATTGTCGTACTCTGCACGTTTGGCAGGATCACTCAAAATTCGATATGCTTCTTCGACTTTCTGAAACATAGCAGTATCACCACCTTTGTCAGGGTGGTGTTTACTGGCCAGTTTCCTATAGGCTTTTTTAATTTCGTCAGGTGTTGCGTTTTTTGCAATACCCAACGTTGAATAATGATCCATTGGTATATTTTACAAATAAAAAAAGGCAGATGTCAACTCTGCCTTTTTATTTAATTAAAGTAATTGGAATTATTTTTTCTTTGCATCTTCAATCTTGGTACCTTCGAATTTCTTGTGTACCTTGACTGTTTTGCAATCTTGCTTTACTTTTTTAGTTTTTGGGTCAATGACAGGTTTGCCATCTTTACCTTGAATATCTACACACACTGTTTTTGTCTTAGGTTCTTCTTTGTCATCGGCAGCATAAGTGCATCCGATGGAAAAAGCAGTCGCTAGCATTAACGCAATAAGTTTTTTCATTTTTTATTCCTTTTGTTCTACGGGCACCTGTGATGAGAATTTCTCGCTGGCAGTAGCACCTAAACCACCTAATACAATATACATCAATGATGTGTAGGTTGCATCATTGACTTTGTATCCGAAAAATAATTCTGCAAAGAATCCAACAACACACGAAATAAATGCAATCATAGTGATAACACGTTTGCTACTAACTGATCCGTTAATACCATCTGCTAACATACTACGAAACACCTTTTTCATTATGATTCCTTGTATTTATTTCTTGCCTTCTTCTTTTGAAGGCTCGTAATATTCTTGATACTTTACAATTATTTGTCTATACTGCACCAACATGTTGCGCATTTCTGCAACTGTTAGACTAAGTTGTTGATACCCATCGTCAGACAATCCAAATAAAACAGGATCAACATTTTTTTCTTTTAACTTTGAAAACACAGCTTCTTGGTTATCTTGTGTGATCACAATCCAATTAACAGGCTTGACTGACAGCGGATCTGGCAGTGCAATGGCCAATGGTGTTTTTTCTACTGGAACAGATAAAACTGTGATTGGTTTTTCTGACGTGCCAAATAAATCAAAACTGGCACAGCCTGCTAGGTTACTGACCAGGAGCAGGCTTGTAGTTAGGGTTAGCCAACGAGGGACATTCTTTGTTAATTTCACTTGGTAATTTTGCATTTTTTTCAGCCTCTGTTAAAGGTGCACCACTGGCAATCTCGACACATCTTAATGCGTTGACAGTTCCTTTATTGATAGCACGTTCGATACTTTCTGGTTTGACCACAGCAATGCTACCAATATCTCTACGGTCGCCATTGGCTGCGGTACTAAAACGATCGCGCAAACTTGACAGGTCTTTGGTCTGTGATTTAACTGTGTTGTTTAAATCTTTGTTGATTTCCTGTATTTTTGCCTGTTCCTGTTTGACGTTTTCAATCACTGCTTGTTGCTGCTGCACAGCCTCGGTCATCTTCTTGGCATTTTCTTGACTAACAGCCAGTTCTGCTCTGAGTCCAGTGATGTACCAGAAACCACCAGCAACTGTCAAAACAATTACTAACGTTAATACCAGCTTAACCAAAGAACCAACGCCAAACATTTAATGTACTCCAAAAATATGTAGAGCGTGTTCGTAGTGCTTGATACGATCTTCAAGTCCGATAAATCCACCATTGATTTTTCTAGTCATGGTCTTGATATCCCCTGCATCTGCTTCTCGATTGAGACCAGTTTGTTCCCAGAAGTAACAGGCACTTTGCACAGCACCTTCAAATGTACCTAGATATTCGGGTATGTCTTCGATGGGAGTATCGATACTGGCAGCAAACATGGTGTAGTTGTTTTTACCAGTTAATTGAATAAGGCCTCTACCGCAGTAGCTCCATCCATCACCGGATGCTTCGTCGCCGTTGCCCATACGGTTAGCATAGACTCTGTTGGCAATCTTTTCTGGCTTCTTTTCGTATGCTGCTGCTGTGGCATCATCGGTGAAATATTTAGGAAAAACTTTTCTTAGACTTGCTGCTTTGTAGTTTAAATTTTCTTTCAAAAACTTAAATCCGCCGCTTTCGTGTGCGCACTGAGCTAGAAAAGCTGCTAGCCTCTTGGGAGTATTGATTTGGTACTCGGGGCAAATTTGGCATATAGCATTATACCAGTAATCAGCATAGGGATTTTTGCCGATGAGTTCTTGTAAAATAGCAGGGCTAAATGGGAAATTAAATGCGTTTGACATTGTTGGGTGTTCCTTTGTTATTCGATGAGTTTCCGGGTGCTTTGATAACTGTGCTGATAAACACCCATGGTTTTTGAATGACCTTTTGGGCAGTGGGTTTCACAGTCTTCTGTGCGTTTTTTTCTAGATTACTCAACATTAAAAATATTTAGCTCTAAAACTGCGTTATCGCAATCTTGTATTAGTTTTTTATCTTTAAGGAAAGTAATCCATGTAGTTTTTTGCTCTGTGGTTAAAAATGGGTATACACTTCTGTGTATTGACACAGTTAAACAATCTGTGTGATACATGCGGGTATGTAAATCATCAAACATATAGCGTTCAAAATCAGCAATATTTTGAGGCCTATAGTATTGATCGTTTGAGTATAAACAGTCCAAAGATCCGTGCAAAAACTTTGTCCATCCTGAATACAACACAAACTCAGTTACTAAACTAGGTAATTTTACATGTTCTCTGAAAAAATCAAACAACGAAACATTATGTTGCTGCTCAAGATATGTGGGCAATTGTTTTATAGTCTCGGTGTGAAACATAAAAGGAACCCCGCCGGGACCAATGACCAACTTGGATTCAATGTTGAAAAATTTTTCTACAAAATGCTGTGCATCTAAGAATACTTCAATGGTGGGAAAACACTTAAATCTAGCACGTCCTTGATTGTCAAACAACTTATCAAACTGCAACTCTTGTACAAACCAAGTCTTGGCGTCAAGGCACATGGACCAGCTGGCCGAGCTTTGTGCAGCCACTGCCAGTTTGTAGTACTGCTGGCTAGACCAACCATCAAGGCTAGGGTCTACTCCAAACAAACTGCGATTTAATACAACAACCTTGTGGTGATGTTGACCCCACCAAGCAGGGTCAATTTGAGAATTTATTTCCGGACTGTCGTTTACAAGAACAAAAATTTTGTTGATCTTGTCTGAGGTAACATATAAATCAATGGACCTTGCTTGAACTTTAAGAAGGTATAATTCTTTTTGAAAAACAACGGTGATTAAATCAATCACTTTAATCCTGCAGCGATGCGCAAACTTTCTGTAAAGTCATTTTTTGGTGCAGTTTTACTAACTGGTACTCTGGCCGCGGCCTGCATGTTTTCAATTTCGTCGCGATCAAATTTTCGTTTGTACATGTTTGGAGTCAACGGTATAGTAGACGACAATTGATCAACAGTTAAATCATGCAGTTGACGATTTTTACGATATTTAAATTGCCATTCTGCACTATCTTGATCAGTTAATCTGCACACATCATCAATCAGTGACTTGATATGTTCAGATGCAGTAGGGTCACGCTCAAGTTCAACAAACACAAAATAACTGCCGTCGGCCAGTTCTCCGGCGCTGGAGTCTGCGTCTAAAACCCAGTCGTATCCGCGTTCGATAAAGTTCATTAGGTCAATGGCTGGAAACTTGTCCGACACTGTGAAATTTAAAACTATAACATCTGAGTCAGCACCCATTTTGCTTTTAAATTCATCAACTCCCACTACCGGAGTAATAAGACGAGCCAGGTCTCCGGCTTCAAGTCCTTCAAATAGTTGTTTGTGCATTTTGCTCGTCCTGTGTTGGTTGTTGTAGTTGATCCAAGTTGTCTTCGTATGCATCTTCTACATCTTCTACATCAAGAGTTTCGTTCTCAAGTTCTAGTGCACCTTGCTGAATATCGCTCATTAGTTTTTTTGGTATAGTAATAGTAACTACCCAAATTGGTTTGCTTACCAGTCTCGGTACTCGTGTGCCCGATTTGAAATCGTCGGGAGATTTGACCTCAATTGGGTACTCAAGAGTATCTTTCATATAGCTGATTTCGCAGCCATAATTTAACAGACGCTCCCCGCCCACTGGATCAGGCATTTCTCTGTAGTCGAACATCCAACTGCAGGTTACAAAATATTTTTCAAAAATAGGACCTTCCAGTAGTTCGCCTTTTTTCCAATTGGCAAAAGCATAAAGATCCAATTCGTCAAGCACACGTTCGTAGTCAAGCAAACTCTCAAGACT
>Ga0181343_1000830_pt1 | contig 12834 bp, 17 predicted proteins | sample Su13VDMLBSD_FD_130110 | JGI IMG/M metagenome (GOLD analysis project Ga0181343, IMG submission 130110) | Freshwater viral communities from Lake Michigan, USA - Su13.VD.MLB.S.D | ecosystem: Environmental > Aquatic > Freshwater > Lake | place: USA: Michigan | collected 2013-07-15 | reverse complement strand
GTTAATTTGTTTCTCTGGAAACCATGCTTTACAGCTATTGCATTGATATTCAAACTTTTGTCTCTTACTGGGACCTTTATATGCCCTACGAGCTTTCATCTTGCATTCTGTAATAGGTTTCCAAAACCTAGACTTCTGTCTGAGAGCACTGCGTATAAAACTCCAGAATGCTGATTCTGTCATAGTACCAGCACATCTTGATTTACTAACAGTTTTCCTAGGTATCTTAGTCCTTCTCTTTGTTGCGTTCTTTTTCATAATTGCTAAATATAATCCCAGGGAACTTAATCCCTGGGACTACAAATTTAATCAATTTTTACAATTCTCTTAGATATTTCTTGCTTAATCTCATCAAGACCTTTGACAATTGTATAAACTTCTACAGCAGAAAGAGCTGGTAAGTTGAAGTCATACTTCTTAGCTTCAGCTGTGAATCCTTCTTTAGCCCTTTCAGCTAAGTTTTCCAATTCGCGAATCGCATAAGACTCATCTAACTCTAGTGTATCAAAGTCTAGATCATGTAAGATTTCTGTTGCTTCTTCACGAGGAACAGTCATGATTGGTAAATATTCATAGCATCTACCCTTAGACTGACCAATACCCACAACCTTCATTGGATTGATAAGTACAAGCACAGATGTGTCACCACAACCTACATAATGAATCTCATCAGATGTGAAATGTAAACCTTCAGCACCACAATCATCAGTATTCCATCTACACTGCTCCATAGGCATGTTCACTGCTCTACCAATTCTGATGTCAAATGTTCTTGTGTGAGCATCTGTAAATCTATTCTCTGCTCTATTAGGCAAATCAAGATATAGTTCAGTTAGGTTACCAATCTCTTCACCATATTGAGCTTCACAGTGTTTGTACACTGTACCAGAACCATAACACTCTGGACACTCACAGCTATCATCATAGTCATCATCCTCACAAGGAACATTTCCATTCTCATCACAATATGTACATGGTTCTAGCTCTTCAAATATAGACTTAGCAACCATTGTATATTGACCATCCTTTAAGAATACTAGATAGTCATCTGGTTTCTTCTTCCATACAGCCTTCACCTTGTTGTATGCATTTGACACAAAGTGTACAAGTTCTGTACCTCCATGTAATGTCACTACATTTCTCAAAGCTACAAAGAAGCCCTGTTTGGTAATACTAAAGCTGTTCTTCTTCAAGAAGTTAAATAGCTTATCTGCCACTTCAGCTCTTGGATTCAAGCAACACCACATAAAGAATCTGTGCAAAGCATGGAATTCATCATTGTCTGTGTTACCATGTCTACCCACCACTTCTAAGAACTCTTCTACTAGTAATGGAGGAAGACTTCTATTGATTCCTTTTAGATAAAGAGAACCATTCTTCATTTCAAACTGATCAAGTGTAGCCAAATACTCAGCACCTCTTTGAATAGCTTTTGCTTTCTCATACTCAGCTTCAGCCTTTCTTCTTTCATACTGTACCTCTTCAGATCCAACAAGGTTCAATAAGCAAGCTTCTGTTGTACAAGTTTTAGCTTTGGCAAAATCATCTGCATTGGCAGGAGACTTTGTAATGATGTTACCATCATTCAATACAATAGTCAACGTATCATTAACCATTTTAATGTTTAGATAGGGCTTGACTGCTGCTGTGGTTGTTGAATTCCACTGATAAGGAGAAGAAGGGGTTTGTGCCCCCTCTTCTTGTTTATCTAGTTGATCAAACGCTTGTTCAATCTTGTTCTCTACTACTTTTTCAATTGTGCGTTCAATAGCACTTTTAAACCATTTTAAACTTAGCATGTTTCTGTTTTTAAATTGTTTGTAATTCTTCAACTGTGTCTTCTGTCAATGTCTCCTCCAAGGGAGCATCTTCTGTTAATATGAGCTTGTAATGCTCTAAGTTCACTCTATGTTTATAATACTTAAATAGATCAATGATAGCTTGTACAATACCAGCATCTGTAGTAGATCTAGTGCTGTATGTTGTTTTATCTAACAGTGTATCTAAGAAAGGTAGTTTAGTAAACACTTCACAAACTTGTTTGTATGTTGTATATATAGGTTCATCATATAACCTATTCTCTGTAGCATGCAATATAATTGCTTTCATAGTTTCAGTATCTGCATAGTTTCTATGATTTTTATCATCATAGCTCTTTAGCTCGTGCAATTTATCTGCAAGATCAACAGAGATATCTGTCACTATATGAATTCTTCTAAACGTAGCAGACTTTTTCTCAATAAGGTCACGTATTAAGAACTCTGTTGCTATCACCTTAAATGGTCTATTCTTACCTTCCATAAATTTATCTAATGTTATCCAGTTATGTAAATCAGCTTTCTGTAAGTTGTCATAGGTTGCTTGGGCTACTAGTACAAATACCACTAGGTGGTTGGCACGTGACCACAATGCATCCATCTTCTTCTTATCAGCTTCCTTAGCATAGACGTGTAACTTCTTCACATTATGGATATCTTCCATTTTGTATGTTGTAGGAACAAACTTACAATATTGGTCAGATAGAGTGACTTCCATTTTTGTACCCACCTTACCAGAGAACTCACCTTTCATCCTAACTTTCTTAGGACCTTTAACTGCTGATACTGCCACCTTCATTCTCTTAGCTTTCTGAGCATCCTTGTACTCTTGTGGTATTTCAATAGCATCTGCATCTATAAAATCCTTAGAATATAAACTCACTACATATTGAAACTCTGTAATAAGCTGTCTCCATTGACTCTTTGGATACTTATCAAGGCCTAGTATAGCATAATAGTATTTTGAATAATCATTACTATTATTTAGTGTTTTAGTTCTAAGTTTGAATGGTGATTTCTTAACAAAGTAAACTTGTTTATTACCTCCTGGTAGAATAGTTCTTAGATAGTCTTGCTTACTCTTAGGAAGCTCATGGTTATAGATGTATATACCACCAAAGCCATAACCTGATATGTCTGACATTCTTAAGTGTTCATAATAGTAGTTTTTCATGTTCTGAAACTTACCATTACTAAATCTATACTTAAACTTGTACTCACTTAACAGATACTCCTTAGCACTTATAGCAAGTCTTTGCAAGTCTAATAGCTTTATACCTTCTAGTTTAGGCTGTGCTACAGGTATCTTTGAATGTTGCACAAGTCTGTCTATCTCATACTCTGGTTGATTAGGATCATTATACCAAGGTTTCATGTACTTATGGTTTCTACCATAGAATTCCATGATGGCTTTGATATCACTCTTGGTTGTAATGGCCTCGTTGAACTTCTCCATCCATGCATCAGCAACTGAAGCTATCTTCTTAAGGATAGTTTCTTTAGCCTCCTTGGTATATCTAATAGCTTCTCTGTTTGGTGTAGGGAATAGTCCATCATTAAGACTAAACCTCAAAGCTAGTTTGATACCTATTCTATCAATGCCAAGCTTTTCCCAGTCAATAGGATAGCTTACATTGTCTAGACAAAGATGCATCTCATTGTTTTGAGCTAAGCTAGAGAATTGGAAATGCTCACTTCTATAGATTGTAAAGTCATTAGGAACAGTATAACTGCCTAGTGGTTCTACATCAAAATAAACATCCTCAAAATAAGCTAGCTGCTCTTTAATCTTGCTATGAAATGAATGTCTGTCGTAGTAATTAACAGGAACAATAATCTTTACACCATTCTCTTCTGTTGTTGGTATTTCATATAGAAGGTCAATACTGTTTGTATCTTCACCTTCATACATCATGTACTTACGTTCCATACCATTCTTTCTAGCTACAAAGTAGAAGCTAGAACTATATGCTAATGGGGCTTTGAAACCAAGACCCATCATACCTAGTTCTGTGTTGCTATCACGCTTGGTTGACTTACCATACTTACTGATGATGTTGCGTACATCATCTGCATCTAAGCCAATACCAAAATCTTGAACAGCAAACTCATATGTATCTGCCTGTTGGTTTCTCTTAAAAGAAACAATGATAGGCTTGTCACTTCCAGCTCTTCTGTGACTATCTAGTGCATTGGATGCACATTCTCTGATAGTAGAGCCTATTGCGTCAGAATATAAATTCTTACTTAACATCTGCATCAGGACCTGTGCAGAATCTAAGTCTAGTGACATTTTCACAGTTTCCTGTGTTTCTCCTTCTTGGAGGATGTGTGCTTCTGTCTGTTTTTCGAGTATCATGTGTCTAGTATTTTACTTCTATTTTAAATTCTTTAAGGACTTCTTTGTCTTCTAGAAGTCTTTCTATTGTTTCTGGATCTGTAATGTTTTCTCTGTTCAATTTCATTATTCTATACTGGTCTGGTGTATTAACGTAGGTCTTACCCATCTGAGTGATTGTAAGTGGTCTCATTGGTTTATCACCTTTCCATTCTTTTAGATTTTGTTCATGCCAATTCTTAGAAGATGTAGCAGAACCAGGCCATAGATACTGCACTGTACCACCTTGTCCTCGTCCAAGATAGATACCAATGCTTATATAATTACTAGTGGCCACTGCTATGAGATCACCTCTTTGGATGTCTCCTCCATTTTTAACTGTATACATAATTAAAGAGTTTTAATGATTTCTGATTTCTTAATTTCTATTTTGTCTGTTACAGACATACTAAGTGCTATGAATAACTCACGTGCTTCAGCATATGACAATGCAATGGCTTTTCTATCAGGAAACTTAACACTAAGACCATCTCCATCATCTGTTATTGTCAAAGCTGTTTGTCCTCCACATGACCATTCTGGATTCTGTGAAAACTTTAGATTTATAAGACAAGCTCCTAGCTCTAGATCATAATCATAGTCTAAGGGCTCATTCTTTGAGTTTTCTACATAAACTTGTAATTTTTCCATGTTCTGTTTTTAAAATGGTGTGTCCAACATCCAATCTATTTCTAGGTTGTTGTTGTCCTTTAATAGTTTGTTAATCTTTGTAAATACTCCTTCTGTGTCCCAATCAGTTTGCTTGTAAGAAGCACTGGCTGGATGACTTAATGTGAAATGCCATGTGAATGGTGCTACATATCTTTCATACTTAGCAGCATCCTTACCTAGAAACAATACAGGGGCCATAGTTGTAGCTAGGACATCCTCAAAGAGATACTTTGTGAATGGTTCCCATAGATCTATATGAGAGCCTGCTTTGTTTATTTCTGTTGTAAGAGCTGCATTGTACATTAGTATACCTTGTTGTGCCAAGAATGACACATCAGCTGGTCTTTCACATGTTACACATAATCCATTATGTAATTCCTTTTCTATGCCATCATAAAACTTCTGTAGGGATGGCTGTAATACACCTGTAGTTGAACAGCCCATCAATAGGCCATCTGCTATACATTGTCCTTTCTTAGTAGAATGATATGGACACATACCCACCATGATTAGTTTTAAATCATCATAGGATGTCTCCTGAAAGCATCTGAATACGTTTTGAGAAAGAGGGGCAATTTGTCTGCCCCTCTTGCTCTCTACCTTTAGGAATTTATAGATGTTGTCACACGCTTCACTTTCAATGAAAGGTTGCATAAACCTGTGCCAGGAAGGATGAAACTGATCTTTAAATTTATCCCAATTCATATTAAAATATTGATAGTTGTCTAAACTGTTCTATTTCTTCTTCTGTATCCCCACTCGTAGCCATGATTGATTCTGCTGTAGCTACAGGTGGAACTAATATACCACTGTTATTAACAAAGAATGAATGTGCCTGAATATGATTTTGCATCCAGCTTGAAGGATGTGATTCTTTCATAGCAAATGTGGTGTAGTTGTACAACTCCCACATGCTATCCTTAGCACCATAATCATGTGTAGGAGCTTTTAACTCTCTACTCATAATGTTCAATTGTGTAGATGTAATAAATTGTTCTTCTAGCATCATTCTACCAATCAACTCAGCTTTGGTACGCTTGGTAATCTCTACTTGCTTCATTTGCTCTCTTTGCTGTTGCATAAGAGTAAATGCTTCACCTGCTTGTGCAATGTAGTCTACAATAGCATTTGGTGTAAAGTCTTGGATATCACCTTTGTGCCTCTTCTTGAAAGCACCAAAGTCTCCTGATACACAACCATTAGAACAAACTAATATACGTGTACCAATAGCAAACTTCAAACTCATACTTCTATCATAGCTATTCTGCCAACCAATTTGTAATTGCATCTCACTATCTGCAACATTGCTAATAGAGAATCTACCATTAGCAACGCTACCATCTCTAGCTGATGAATATGTCTCTTTATCTAGAATAAATCCAGCTTTTTGAATGCTGTTTAATGTTAAATCAATCAAACTTGAATGACTCACTGGTTTATATGTACGTGTTTGTACAGGAACTGTTGTGTTCATCAACAATTCTTTAGTGGTGTTAAAATTCTCCATCTTCTGTTAATTTAATCTCTTTGTTAAAATATTTAGATAAAATACCTTCTAGGTTTTCTATACCTATGCATTCTACCTCATCTCCTTCCATTGTCTCAAGAAACTCTATTTCATTTCTAATAGCTTCTTTTAATTCATGCAGTGTCATAAGATGCCTTTTTGTTTTAAATACTGTTCTATTGCTTGTAATCCATGAGCCTTTGCTAGATCAGCCCAATCCTTAATACCTTCTGCTAGATACTGACGTGGTACGTTCATATAGTCAAAGTCAAACATCTCTGTTATCTGCCTTGAATTCTGTACACCAACATCATCTGCATCAAAGCTTAGGATTTGTCTATCAGAGTTAGCTTTAAGGTATTCTACATTCTCATGTGAGAAGCATCCAAGGCCTTCATTCTGGACAGCACAACTGCATGGAAAGATTTTTTTCATCACCATGTAGTCTTTCTTACTCTTGTTGATGAATGCTACATTGCAGTTTTTTATATCTTCTCTACCATCCATAGCTGTGATGGGAACATTGTTAGGCATCCATTTGTGCTTCTTATCAGCAAATGGCCTATATATCTTCCAAAACTGTCCTTCATACAGATAACCAAACCTAAGTTCATTATCTCCTAATGGGAACCTTTGCTTGTTTAGATATAGTTCTTTGATAGAATAGATGTTGTTGTCTCTCAGATCCTGGATGTTCTGATGATACTGTGCCCAATAGTCTAACTCCTCTTGTGTAAACTTCCTAACCTTCACTTGGATGAGAGAATATCTCTTCTCTATGTCAGGTTGCTTGTAATCAGATATGATCTTTTTATACTCTCCTGTGACAATGCCTGTAGACAGACCAAGACCAAAGTCTTTATCTATCAACTTCAAAGCATGACTCATACTAGGAAGGTTATGCAATGTCTGAACAAAGTTGAAGCAATCACCACGTCTACTGGTATCAGCATAGTCTATAAACATAAGATAGCCTAGCTTATTACCAATCATGAATGATGGATTGTTCTCATGCCTGAATGGAGAATAGGTCACCCTATTAATCTTCCAATCTTGATTAGGCATATAGTATCTAAAGATGTCATATTCTGATATCCTGCTTAGGATGGCCTCTATAGATAGCTTTGTCTTTCTTTCTCCACTAATCATAATGTAAGTTTAATGAAAAGGCCCCACAGATGTGAGGCCAATTCTTATTTAAGGGGGGCATATTAAAAATCAGAATCATCATCTGCAATCACTCTGTCAGATGATACTAAATTATCATCAGCATTGTAATCTTTTAACTCCTGGAATGTATAGAAGTCTTTACATCCATACTCACCTGTAACGTTTAATACAAAACGCTCATGAGGTTTTAGGTCTTTAGAACCTTTCTGACGTAAACCACTAACAGTTTCAGGCTTATTGTAATCTACCAATCTAAATGCTTTCATGCTGTAAGAAGGCATAAATGCTTTGTTGTAAACAGTTTGGTATTCTTTGGTTCCTTCTTCTGTCTCTTTGCTATTGATTGTAGCTAAGGCAACAACATTTGTAGCCCACTCACCATTAACTTGTTCTTTAAGTTCTTTTACATTACCCTTCATTAACTTGTTGAACTCAACTTCTAATGTAGCTGACTTCTTACTAAAGTCAATCAAGCTTAACCATGAACGTAAGAAATTATATAAGTCTTCTTCTCCTACATATGCTACACGATTGTCTCTTTCTTTAAACCATGATGGCAAGTTGTTAGGACTGTCTGCCCATGTACAACGTCCTACATTGTTAATGTATTGCTTCTTTGTACCATCTCTGTTCTCTTTCTCTTTCTGCTCTACAAAGAATGTCAATTTAAATTTCTCTGCTGACTTCACTTCTTCTAACCAAAAGTCTAGACGTAATCTTGAATTACCATCTTTACTTGTACCTAGATAGTTAGTAGCTTTGCTTTCTTCACTTAGTTGTCTTCCTAAGATGTCTGAATACTCTTCCCTTGTAGGGTTTACAGCAATCACTCTTGCTTCAAACAGACCCACCTTTTTAGGAAAGTCTTTCTCTTCAAACTGTACGCTTTCTCTTTTTTCTCCGCCAATGTTACTCATTTTTTCTGATTTTAATTGTTTATTGATAATAATTGTCTATTGCATTAACTACTTCTTGTAAGTTGTTAGGTATCTTGATGTCTGCAAACATACCATCTGGACTCTTTGCTGGATACTTCTTGAACCTGTTAGTTACAAAATTATATGTGGCTGTGCCATCTTTACTTTCTTCTACATGTGTGTACAAGCATATTGTTAACAACCCTTCTAATACAATCTGATTGTCAATCAACTTACCTGCTGTCTTAATCTTGTATCCTACAATCTCACCTGAGTCTTCAATAGTCTCTGGGTGTGTAAAGTAGAACACTTTAAGATCATTTCTTAACTTTCTTGCTGTTCTAAATAGTTCTACCATGTCCTTAGCCATTAAGCTAAACTTGGTAAAGCCCACTTGGTCAGCTTTAGATACAATATTGAAACCCATAATGTAATTAGAGTCTTCAATAATGACGTTCTTGATGTGTGGTTGTTGGTCTGATATCTTTACTAATTGTTGTACAATAGCAATGGCATCATCCATTTCCTTGTAATTCTTGTTCTCAGCATTGTATAGCTTTTCTGCTCCTTTGAATGGAAGCTCTTTCTTTGCTACGTTAATGATGAATGTTTCTTTGTGGTCTAAATGTTTCACTGAGGTTGACTTGCCAGTCCCTGTTGGACCAACAATTCCAATTAATTTGCTTGCCATGTTTTTTACTGATTTGTTTCCTCCAAAGATACATCAATTATTTCAGATTTCAAAATATTTTCTTTAGTTTTTAATACATCTGGATTGGTAAGTATATCATTATAAATAGCCTCAATAACTGCTTTATCTCTAGACCATTTTACTGATACACCATTCACTCTTACACCATACCATATTTCATCACTGAATGGTTCTGTTTGTTCTACTAAATCTACTTTCATACATACTTGATTTTACTTTTATCAAAAAATTCTAGTGCTTTCCTAAGCCACTTTCTTTCTACATCTTCTGTAGAACATACAATGTAAACATGTGCTTTCTTATCAGGTGTATTGTATTCCATAGCCATGCATCTATTAATCTTCTGAGCAAGATTTTCTGCATTGCTATCAAAGTAATTGATAATCACTCTGTTGAGTGGTTTATACGTTACACCTGTGTTGCCTATTTTAACAACAGCTAAATGATTTCCTTTACCTGTAGCAAAGTCTTCAAAGATTTGTTTATCTCCTGCTTTGCTATGATAGACAGGTATGCCTAGTGAGTCTGCAATCTTTGTAAGACCACAGAAAACTAGTACACGTTCTTTCTTATGTGCCTTCAATAGGGCTTGTGTCTTATGCATCTTTGCAATACTGTTCTGAATGACTCTCATCCTGGCTAGACGTAAGAACATTGTGCTCTTACCAGTTCTCTCCAGTTGATCTATCACCCAGCCATACGCATCAAATTGCTGTTTCTCAGTCTTTAACTTGCCTTTGTAGTTGTTCTTTACAACGTTATCTAATGGTACTCCTACCACTGTGATTTCGTAGTCTGTTACAACTCCTTCTTGAATGGCTTGTTCTATGGAATAAGTAGCTAAGACAGGTAGTTTTAGCTCTGTTCCTAATATGTGCTCTGTCTGTGAAGACAGGGTGCCTGTAAGACCAAGTACGCTTACGCATTTTAGCTCCTTTACAGCCTCTATTTGTGCCTCAGAGAGTAAATGTATCTCATCCAGTACAACTAGGTCAAATACACCACCTGTGTGCTTCTTAAGCGACATGTGTGTGGTGTATGTCATGTTGCTATTCTTATACTTTCTAAGTACAAAATGCTCTTCCCATGCATTCTTAATCTTTATGTCAGGATATGCTATGAGGATGTTAATATCCTTGTCCATCTTCTCTAGGATGTTGATGGTTGTAAAGATCTTACCAAACCTAGGACATAGATTTAGGATGCCAAACTCTCCATGGTCTAGAAACACCTGAGCAAACTCTGCTTGTCTCTTATCTCGTAGAGAGATTTCCTTTTTTGCCATAGCTTAATATTGTTGTAATTGACCAAAATAAGTATTCTATGTTTACAGCAACATATGGATCATGCTTCTGTATGTTATTCATTAAGCTTACAGTGGGGAATAATACTATTTGCCACCAGTGGCTTTTCTTTGTAGGTAATGTATTGTAGGTTTTAATATTTAATTTCATATCATTTGTTTAAAAAGAAAGTTTTATTAATAATTTCATCATACACGTTCTCATTCATATACTTAACCTTTGGTAGCTCTTTGAACATACCAACGTGGCCAAGAAAGCCCAGTCCTATTCTCACATCATCTTCACCATAACTATTCTTAATTAGTCTCAATGATCTGAAATACTTTGCACCAAACTCATCTCTTAATTTGTTTACGTCATATCCACTAGGGTCTGGTACCTTATACCTCATAGGGTCAAACAGTGCTAGGACAACATCAGCATCATTCTGTGTCTGAGAGCTCTCAGCAAAGTCTTCTAGCTGTGGTTCTACGTCACCATTCTTAATCCTAATAGGATTGGATATGTCTCTATTGAACTGACTGACAATCACAGGAGTATATCCATACATGTCACGAGCATATCTAAGCTCATCTGACATCTTATCTATGGATTGCTTCTTTGTGGGATGGTCTTTTGTTGGCTTCAACAAGCCTATATGATCAACAACAACAATAGTGATTTCGTTATCATTATTAGGGATATACTTCTTGTTGTATTGATCTACATCTTCCATTACACCATTAGCTAATGCATGGTCTTTAAGATGTTTTGCTATACCAATTGGGTTCTCTGGTCCATCAATGATTGTGATTACATATTTCATACTGTCCATATAATCTTCATACATCAGGAACAGATCGTGCTCATCATGGTTCATCTTATCTGTCCAACCTAATAGCTTGGATACAGGTATGATTACACCATGGTCTAGAAATATCTTTCTACTAATCCACTTGGCAAACTTATATGTTCTGCTACGCTCCATAGATCTGTATATAATGCGTAACTTCACTTCTGGATCTTTCTGACTGATAAACCAATCAAATGGATTTAAAACGTAAGCATCATCTACAAAGCTAGTTTTACCTGACCCAGTGAGGCCACCAATCAGAGTGTACATACCTTTTCTGATACCAATGTATTTGTTCAATCTCTCAAAGCCCATAGGTATGCCATTGTTTCTACCATCTAGGCCAGCTTGAACTTCTCGTTTTAAATCTTCAAAACTCATATATCCATTCCTTTAATTGGTTCAGCAGACTCTTTAATAGTCTTACCCTCTCTCACTAGTTCAATGAATGGTTCAAATGACCTCTGATTGAGATAGGTGAGACTGTTCTGCATAAATGTAAGTCTATTAGTCTTTGTCTTGATTGAATTCTCTTTCTTCTGTAAGATTTCATATTCCAACGCTGCTAATAGCTCTTTGGCTGTGTAGTCACCTTCTGCAAGGATGTTATTGTATTTCACCTTGCATTCTTCTTTCTTTGTACGCATGCTGCGTGTACCTGTAAATGATTGACTCCTATAAGTGAAGGTGTCTGTACCTGGATACAAACCCCACCACTTATCAAAGTCAGTATCTGTTTTCTTCTTCTTAGGCACTTTAACTTCCTTCTCTTCATTTAGAAAAGCAAGTAGTTCCTTACCAAGAATAGTAACTTTATTAGCTTCTGACAATAGACCTTTTCTGCGTACAGTTTGGTGTAGCATCTTTAACTTTGGTGCTTCACACAGACTGTCTACGTCTGATCCATCTTCAACTAACATAATGAAAAATAGCATGTCTAGGCTATACCCAGACTTAAGTAGCTCCTCAAAATGGGAGAACGTCATCTTGATGTTCATGTCTTCTGTTTAGTATTTTGTCCTTATCAATAACTTGTATCATAGCAGGCTGTTTATCAACCTCTTGTTGCATTAAAGTTATTTCTTCTTGCAAATATACTAAATCTTTAAGAGATTCCCTCTCCCAATCCTCTATTATTTTCAAACTTTGGTCTTTCATCTTTAAGTTCTTGATTGTTCCAAAAGAATGGGCATGTGAATGTCATTACACCAACTGAGTTAAATATCTCACTTGTTATCATGCTCATTTCATATGGAGGGTCCTTAAAATAAGATTGCCCTAATTCTTCTTTAGGGCAAGTGTATCTGTGGCAGTGTAGTCTTAATGGACAACTACCACCATTGCATGCTGATATATCTGACATATGTTTAGTTTTATTCTGCTGCGTAACCAAAGAACATCCATCTACCTGGTTTTTCTGTGGGTGCTTTCTTGTATTTTATTATAGCTACTCTGTTACTACCCTTGTCTAAAACTTTTTCCATTTCTATTGTTGTAGCAACTTGATTGTTCTCTGTATACCTACG
>Ga0181343_1000829_pt1 | contig 12834 bp, 24 predicted proteins | sample Su13VDMLBSD_FD_130110 | JGI IMG/M metagenome (GOLD analysis project Ga0181343, IMG submission 130110) | Freshwater viral communities from Lake Michigan, USA - Su13.VD.MLB.S.D | ecosystem: Environmental > Aquatic > Freshwater > Lake | place: USA: Michigan | collected 2013-07-15 | reverse complement strand
TCATTTGCTAGGTATTTTTCAAGCATAGAGTGAAATTTAGTACCACGAATAGAAGCGCGAGTAGAAATCTTTTGTGCTTCTTCATCGCCAACTCTGGCCTTCCACTCCAGAATTTTCTGTTTGCCAAAATGACCTAGAACAGTCGTTACAGAAGGCAGTTTCAATCCATTCGGTGAAATATAATGACGCTTATTGTTAGTTTCTTCCACTTGCAACGATTGCAATACCGGAAGATTTGTTACATAATTAAATTTTTTCATTCACCACCATTACCACTTCCTGAACCATCACTACCACCACCTTCACCGCCGCGAGAACCTGGCGTCAATCTTTTTGCATCAATCTTCTTACGATGGGTAATCATGGGATCAGATGCATCTTCCTTCACGGTCTTTTTGCGCATTATTAATTTCATTCTGCCTATCTTCTGTTCTTCTGGATTGGTAGTCTTCTTACTTGCATACATATTATCATTCTTATTCAATTTCTGAATACGACCATCTGGATGTTGACCGACAACTTCTAAATCAGGATCATCATGAAATTTACTCCACATCTTTCTTGCACCCTCTGAATGACCGGTGCCAACAAATTCGCGGCCATGTTCTTTTGCGAGAGTACTATAAACATGACCCATTCTAACAGGAGATTTTTCGCGAGAATGTGCGCTGAGAAAAGACAACTCATGTTTGCCATCGTGTTCTCTATGTGATACTGCATGGACAACATGATGTATCATTCTATCTTCTGGACTCCAAGTAAAGTGAGTCATGCCACCTGATGGTGTTGAAGAAGAATGTATTTCTAAAGGTCCAACTTTGCCAACTTTCGTTGCATTCTTTTTGAAGTCTGTGGGAGAGTCATATTTCGTTGAATCTGTTACAGACTTTTCTTTAGAAGATTTTCCGATATCATTTGTCCATGCTTCATACAATGCTTTAAAGGTTTTCATAGTCCCATCTCTGTTTTCTGGATGATGTAATCTCTAACAACACCAGAGCGAACAATATCTTCTTTCTCAAACTCTATGTGTTTGAAACTATTTATTCGGCGAGTAATGTTCATGAATGTATTGATACCAGTTTTCTCATGTGGTTTATTTAGGTCTGTCTGACGATAATCGCCACAGAAGATTATGCGAGAGTTATTACCCATACGTGTCATGACTGTATCAAGTTCAGATAAAATCATATTATTTGTTTCGTCAACAATCACAATGGCATTATTGAATGTGATGCCGCGAAGAAATGATGTAGTTGTAAACTCTATAATTTTCTTCATCTTTAGAATATTGTAACCATCGCCTCTTCCAAATAAATCATCACATATTTCTTTATATGGTTCTTCATATACTGCAATCTTGTCTTTGATTGATCCTGGCAAAAATCCCATGTCACGCGAAGGAACGACAGAACGAATTAAAACTATCTTATCATAAGATGATTTACCTGTCAATACTTCTTCTAATCCAAGATATAATGCGCAAAATGTTTTTCCTGTTCCAGCATATCCATGAAGCATTAGATTATGTCCTGATCTATATGATTCAAATGTTCGTTGCTGATTAACTGTCAACGGTTTGATAGTTCTCAGTTCAAAGTGGGCTTGTTTTTGTGGCTGCTGTTGTTGTGCATTCTTTCTTGGCTTCTTTGACATATTAACTCCTTTATAAGCAAAAGAGGACTGACTCTTGTGAGCCAATCCTCTTTCATTCTGTTTTCTAATATTCTTTTTGATACGCAATCAAATCTCTTTGGGAATATTCCATCTTCTACTTGCAACTGCATCCGCGTGTGGATTCGCTGCCTTCACTTTACCTAAGACATACTTTTGAAAATCACTAGGCGGTTTACTAATCCCAATACCAGCAGGATCAACAACGTTCATCTTAAAAATTTGATGGACGTTTTTATTATCCTCTAGATACTTTATCATTTCATCGTAGGAGAGAGTAAGTTCATACTGTTCTCCTGTCTTATTGTTTTCAAAAGTGTATCGGGGCATATTAAACCTTTCATATCTATTTATGTAATCAGATTGCTCTACGATATGACAATACCCTAGATGCTGGAAAATAACTTACTTTAACTTGATTGCTTTGATTTCCACCAAGAACTGCAACATATCTCTTGTTACCTCTTGTTGTAAATCCTTCAAAGAAACCTACATGACTTCTAAATACCACAATATCGCCTTTTTGCGGTTCTCTGGTCTGTTGCCCATACCGTGCAAATGAAATTGCAAAGTTTGAGCCAGTGCCACTATATCCTCTTCTTGCGAGAATACCATTAACAAATGCAGCACACCATGCAAGTCTAGCAGGATTAATCTTTGTTATAGATTGAACCGCTGCACGATTGCGTCTTTCATGTAGTCCAACAAATCTGGCTGCTTCTTGATGTAAAATCAACGGCCCGCCAGTATTGAATTGACCAATTGCTGCATGTGTTACAGGTGTTGTGTGTCTTTGTGTTACTCTAGTTTTTTTCTTTATAGGTTTCTTAACTAGTCTTGTTTTGCATACTCTAACGCCATTATTTTTCACATAACATGTTTTGACATTTTGATATACATTCCTTCTGGGCGCCGCTTCGACAGTTGATGTCAACAAAAAGATCGCTGACACCGCCGCTACGACAGTGCTTGCTAGTTTGTACATTACTTTTCCTTTTCTTTAGTTTACATTTATATCTCCATGTTTGTCTTACTGACAACGCATGTTTAATATTTATGATCTGCTCTTTAGCAAAGAATCGCGCTCGCGAGTCATATATTCTAAATCGGTCTTGGTATTTGTTGCAAGCATTTCCCAATGCTTGCGCTCTTTTTCGGTATTATCTAGTTCTATAATCAGATTGTCTAAAAGCGCAATAAACTGCTTATAAACATCCACCTGACTTAGTATTAGAGATTCATCCATTCTGGACGCTGACGATTCTTCCACTTGTGAAGATGTACTTTTGCTAGACGATAGTACGTTCTGTAGGATTCTAAGGATGTTTGACATATATATTCCTCTGACATTGCTGGTGTTGGATCAGTAAAGGGTTTGACTGCAATATTATTAGGCATTTTGCCAAGAAACTGAGCGAGTGATTCACATTTATGATTTTTTTCATACCGATAAGTGTATTCGGCAAGTAGACCCATGAAATGGGCAAACAACCACATATAGTTATCGTTTGACTGCCGACACCACACTGCTGATGGATGATTGATATGTGTCGCTGAATACATAAAGTTTTCGCGTACATCTGGCAAACGCCAACGCTTTGCTTTACGACCAGAAGCAGAAGTGCCAATATATTCAACGCCATCCAGAACACGATGCGCTGTTGATAACAATTGAGCCGATTCAAGTATCATTTTTACCACATGACTATCAACTAATGATTGCGCTGCGATAACAGGATCATGATCCACATAGAAGATGTTAATTTTAACCTCCTGTTGTTTTTTTCCATTGGATTGCTTCACCTTTGGTACTGAAAGGACCAGCGATAAAGGTTCCATTATTGATAACGTACCAATTATTACGACTATAGCATCTATCAACGAAGATTGTCAAGTCAATTCTCCTAGATTATGTGTCGTTTTGTTCCCCAAGCATGTGAATGTGGCCGACGATGAATTCTGGCGAATCGTCAATCCATACATCAACGTTCCATCCTATAAAGTCTGTAAACTCTCTCTTCTGAACATATTCGGTATAGATTACAGGAATTTTTAGATTTAGATAATCAAGAGCAGAATCTTTCATTGTTCTTTTACGGAAGGTTACGATACGAATATCATGCCCGCGCGACTTCATCAGTTCAATGATCTGATCCCACAACTCAGGATCGCGAGTATATGTATCATCAAAGTCTAATGCAATGTTCACTTCAAAGATTCTTTCAATTGCTGATTCCAATTATTGCGCGATTTTACTCGTTCGACTTCTTTTTTATGTTCGTCCTCATGATATGCAATGTACCATATAACGCTCCTTATGCGGTCTGAATAAAAGTCTCGGCGAGTTGGAATCTCTGGAGTATAATCACAATCAAACTTAATTGATTGTTGCAACTGATCAATCATGAAGTTTTTATATTCAACATGATCGTCTGTTGGAGGATTCCATTCAACTGTTTCTTTCAAAATTTTTTCATATCTTTTTTTGAGAACACGATTTTTCAAATCGTGTTCCGAGTATTCTATCATTTTCTTTTCGTATTGTTCTTCATTAAAAGTTATAATATCTTCTGGACTCCAACTTTTAAGTTCTTCCAATTCTTTTTGAGACTGTTTAAGATTTTCAATATGATATGAACTAACTTCATATTCCTTTATTTCAGCGTTCATTGGGTCATCGCGCATCGTAACATTTGCACCAAATGCGCGCGCACATTTTAACGCGAAAGACTTGAAGTCGGTTTCTTTACCCTCGTATATGTCAGTAGTATATCCAGTGGGCATTAGTTCATCTTTCCTTTATAAACTGTTTCGTATAGATGTTTAATACCATCTAAACAAGGATGTTTTCTGATCCACATTCCTGTGTCTGATTCAAACTGAGTTGCAAAAAACTTGTCCAGTTTTTTATTTCCAGTCTTGCGTGTTTTGTCTATCAGTCTAGATATTCTATCATAAACTTCATCAGAAATCAAACTATCATTTGCAAACTCATACGCATACGCGAAAACGGAGAGACGGATTCTGCGCCGTCTCTCCAATTCAATCAGGGAAGGAAGATATTTACCATTGATATATGTTCCTTCATCAGTCATTATTAACTTCTCCGTACGACCACTTATGATTATGCCATAAAGTGCGAACACTGTCAACCTTAGTTTGTGTTCCAAGATTGGCCTTGATCGTAGAAATAATAATGTCGCGAGCGGATTTTCCATCCCACATAGAAAACATTATAGTCCTAACTTGTGAATGTAAGGTTTTAGCACAGACAATCGCAAACTCGCGTTTGTCTTGATACGTGCGCTTGAACCTACGGAACATATCCTCATGAGCGTTTACAGTATCGTTAATACCTTTCCAGAACTTTTCTTCAAAGTCTTCTACACGGCGCCGATCTTCCTCAAGCATAAAAGCCTTAGCATCATCAATCTTTTCATTAACGATCAGGTCAATTATGTTCTTTTCCTGTGAAAGATTATCCTTCGTCTTGTGAATGCGAACATACCAGTCGCCCTTGATTTTGATCATATGACCATCATCAAAGCGAATTACGTATCCTTCTATACCTTCTTCATTTCGCACACTCTCAAGTAAATGCTGCATTGATTCAGCCGTACCAGGATAAGTCTTGACAAGATCAACGCCATATGATTCAGCATAAGTCTTCATTTGAAGATATGACTTATACTCACCAGTAATATTATCGCGAATTGCAATCAATACCAGTCGGTCTTCAGGATAGTCCACTACAATACGTTGCTTGCGTGAAAGCCATTCAAAGATAGGAGTTTGATTGCGCTCTAAATGTAAATCTGCAAATTCAATATAGTTAGGATTATTTGTTACAAAGTCTTCTACAGGCTTTGCAACGTCAGTAAGTCCCATCTTGGTACCCCATCTGATGTTACCATCAACATAGAAAGGGGTAATCATAGAGCCGTCAAGTTTCTCTAAGATTACATGACTTTGACTTAGATCAATACGGTCAATGCGAGTTTCATCACGTTCATTTACATTGAAAAATTTGTGCAAACGGCGTGCGACAATATATCCATCTTTGTTAAAGATGATTCCACGCAATTCACGACGGATAGCCTTATTGCGAGTTGCTTCCTCGCGCATCTTAGCAGAACCGCCAGCAGTTTTTACTTCTGGAAAAGTATCGGGCATCGCAACCATATAGTTCACGACGGTATATCCATCGCGTTCTGCAATAATGAATTCAGGACTACCTTCTATAGCAGCCCTGATATCATTTATATGATTTATGCTAGGAAACCGATACTTCATTTCTTTTTCCTTTTGAAGAGAGGTTTAATTTCAGAATAAATAACAACAAAAGAAAATACTAAAAGTAAAACAGTGATAGCAATCACAATTTCAACAATAGTTTTTGCTAGCCAAAATAACATGTAATCAATCATTGATAGAAATCTCTCCAGGATAGTCTTCAAATCGTGCTTTCATACGACCGATAACCTCATTTGGAACATTATGAATACTACCATAATGGGTGGTCATTCTAAATACGAATAGATTATCAACCTTAAGACCAAGGTAAAATTGCATTTCCTTCAATGTAGTAAAGGTATTAGATACCACAACATTGCGTCCATTTTGCAATAAAATCTTGGTAGTTTCTTGGCACCAAGAGTGTGCATTTGAAAGCAGCGCTTGGTTAAAACCATATGATCCATCGTCTTGAATGAAATACATATCAGCTTCCAGATGGATATAATCGTCCGTATATAATTTAGCCATAGTTGACTTACCTGAGCCAGGAAGTCCACGAATGAGAATTAGCTTAGTCATTGTTTTCCAACACCCATTTTACTTCCTTTTCAGACGATTAGCGAAGGAAAGCGGGAAGAACTGATTGATCTATAGCGTCCCAACCATGATCAATGGAATATGAAGTCGCAATTTCACCAGTTGTGCCTAGTGAATTTTCAACTTCGTCCACAATCTTATTGACCTTTGTATTATTCTTGGTCTGCTTTTGGCCGACCTTCTTCATGGTCGCAAGATTGGCCGCCTTGATCTGTTCAGGCGTCTTGGTCTTCTTAGCCGACTTTGTTGCCGCGGGCTTGGCAGCCTTAGTCTTTGCTGGTGCCTTGGCTGAAGTCTTTTCGCGACCAGTATAAGCGCGCAATTCGGCCACATTCTCAGGTTCGCGCACTACAGTGTAAGAAACAACGGACTTACCATTCTTCTGGACAGTAATATCAAAGCCATAATATTTGCGCATAAGCATGATATACTTTGCGGCATAATCGCCGTTGCCAGCCGCTTTGTTAATCTGTGAAGGTGTAACGGGTACACCGACCTTGATAGCGGTGAGGACCTTAGCGATAGCAGGAAGGCAGTAGGTAGTGGTAAGCATAGTTAACTCCTGTGTGTGTTGACGATGATTGGATATTAGCATGGACAGATGGAAATGTCAATGCAAGGTAGCACGGGCTTCGTAAAATTCTAGGAAATCATACTGCGACATACTGTCGCTCATAACATCCAGAACCGCATCAAGGGTTTCATGGTCAATATCATGAAAATTACGAATATAGGCAACAATTTCCTCGCGAGTTTGCATACCGCATTCAATTGCTTCCCAAGCCTTTTCTTCCAAGTCCATAAGAAAATCTTTTGTTCTACCCATGTTAAGCCCTCTTTTCATCATGTAAACATTATAGCAGGACGCCGGAAGAAGTAAATGCGACAGGATGTCGCAGGGCTAAGTCATTGATTTTGCGTTCCTGGCTAAGTTCTTGTTTTTGCTGCGATTATAGCTCTTTTTTGAGCGAATAATTCGCTGTCTAAACAGTGGGTTAGCCAATGCTCTGGCCACGCGGTTGGAACGGGTCCTATTAGAGTGTAACATAACGTGCCATTACCCTATTAGTCTGATTTTTGGCTTGTTCCTTGACGCTCTCCAGATCAATTTCGGGCACTTCAACCAGACTGCAATTCCTCGCCCAAACCCAGACCACATCGCGGTAGTTTTCGTAAACTTTTCCGTTACGAGCCGGAACCTTGATGGTCACGTCGGAGGTCGCAATGGCAACCTTTTTTTCCATGGACGTCCGCCAACCCATGCCGTACGGTCGCTCAATTTCAACTACAACTTTCCCGCGAGTGCCCTTGCCATTACGACCAGAAGTTACCTCAACCACAGAATCCTTACGGATTCGCATGGCTTCCAACTGAGCCAGTTCTGTAAGGGATTCGATTGCATTATTGTAAAAAAACTGGTAAACTTTCTGGAGGACTTCGTCGGTTGCGTCCACACAGACATTATTAACCCAGACTTCCGTGCGAGGGCATTGCTGGACCTCGTCCCAATACGTCACATGACGGGCCGTTTCCCAAACATCGGACATGACCTGGACCGAAGCCATCCACGTGTGGATGGTAGTACCAGTGCCACGGGTTTCCATGACACTATCATGCTTATTGGTTTCAGAATTGTAACAGGTGAGGTTAACATTGAAAGTCATGGGACGTTCCTTTGATCAGATTATGGATGCATATTACACCCATTTCTGGAGGAAATCTATGTGACAGGTTGTCGCACCCTCAAGATAAGAATTTTGTCTTATCTCTTGTTTTTATTCTTACCGAAGAATTCGTCATGTTCGTCATAATCCTCGGTATGATCCGACCATGCCTTTTTCCAATTTTTCACTTGGCGCTTTGGCCTATACTCTGAGGCAACCTTTTTGATTTTACCTTTTCGTTCCTCATAGGGTTCATAATAATCAGTATAATCATCATGAATGGTATTATTCTTCATTTGTTCCATACGTCCTGTGTAGTTTTAGACCTTTTTTGTTGAATTGATCACTCCAACGACAGAATGTCGCGCCGTGATTTACTAGTTCATCATTAGTAAACTGATAATGATGAACTAGTTCGTGTGCAAGAACCTCAATAAAAAACTTCTTGTTTTTATATCTCTTGTTCATGCATAATTTTGTATATTGATACTTAGGTTTCTTTGAATCGGTTTCATACATATAATAGTAATATGCATGTGTACCTCTTCTCCATCTGATATCTATCTCGTCCAATTGTCTCAGACTACCATCAAATAGTTCATTGTTCAATATATTAAACCATTTCAATACATCCTTATGTGTAGTTTCGTATGTTTTATTATCATTACTTTCTAAGAGTTTTACTAATGCTGTTTTTCTCTTTTTCTTTGACATCTACTGCTCCCAAAGGAAGCATAATGTAGATCACTCAAATTTTCATGGTAACAAATCTGGAAAGGCTTCTTTTACTACATCATATGTTAATCCAGTTACAGAACATTGTTTCAGAAGCATGTTCATGAATACATCGGCCTCTTTCGCTTCTAACACTTCTAGAATTTGTATTAGAATTTGCTTCTTTCGTTCTTCCGAAAGATTCGGGCTGACGCGAGGATTATTGGCTTGAAATATATATGCACGATTCAATTCTTGTTGCATGTTTGAATAACTGAGACCGGGCGGCGAATCTGATCTTTTATAATTCGGTATTTCTTTTATTGTAAATTGTACAGTTGGATCAAATATCCCCTTCAGAACACTTCGCAGGGCATAATTTGCGTTCCGACGCAGCATATCAATTCGCTCAAAATTATCTTCTGCTAGTTCTAGTTCTTCAAAAATTTCATATACATTCTTATTCATAATATTTCCTCATTTTATAACGTTTCAAATGAGACTCACTCATGCGTTTACAAGTCTCTTCGCTCAGTTTTCGACCTGTCATATGTTTTTTTGATCTTTCCCCTGCAAAGCTTCTCATCTCGTCTGTAGTATTTAGTAAAAGTATCTCTGCTAAAATTCATCTATAACTTCTAGAAGATTCTTCAGTCGCTTCTCAATAAAGTAGTTAAACATCTTCTGTCTGTTGCAAGGCTTGCTATTATCATATGCCTCAACAATTTGAGTTCTGATATTTTCAGGAACAAAATCTAGATCAACCAACATTTGGTTTCTCTTATAGTTTCTCATCATGTTATCTGTCACACAGAAATCAATCGGATCAAGTTTAATCCATTGTTCAAGTTTCTTACTATTTATGACCTTTTGTCTTTCACCAACAACAAATGTATTATCAGGAGACAGAAAATTAGGAATACCATCTCCCTTATCGCCACGTATGATATGTTCTTTAATATACTGAATAGGGTCTTCAGATTTAACAAATCGTTTCAAAATAGGACTGTACTGTGTGACATTTGGATATTTTTGCAATTGCACAAAATCTTTGTCTGACGATAGAATCAGAACTTCCTGACTAGGCGCATAACGTCCAGTCAGCACAGCAATGATATCGTCGGCCTCAGCGCCTTCAACTTCAAGGACACGATAAGGAAAATTCTCTTTAAGTTCCTCTCTGATTTTGTTTAGGCATTCAAAGATAGTATGCCAATCAAAATCAGACTTTTCACGATCTTTCTTGCGATGAGCTTTGTAAAATGGAAAGATTTCGCGGCGCCAATATTTCTTGGAATCACACGCAACTACAATTTCTCCATACTTAGAACGGAATTGCTTTACGTATGACCTAAGACTGTTGAGTACCATATGACGAATCAGATTTTCGTCTAGTTGAATTTTAGGATTAGAGCCAATCTGCTGCATGAGATTGGAAATTAGCACTTGATTTAGATCCACCAAAATCATTTTTATTCCTCAGTTGAATTACTATTATATAGTAATCAATCTTCCGTGTCAACATTTTCATATTTACGAGTCACTAGGGTAACATTATTGTCTATAAAATCATGAACTTTATGTTTCAATTGAAATGTTCTGTAGATAGTGGCTCTAAGAGTATCTGCCGTCAGACTAAAATCTTTTATGAATTGATCTGACTCAACATCTATTCCATAGTTTTCCAGATCGCCGATTACATAACCCACAATGTCATCTACAACACTATCGGCAAAATTTTGAATTCCTTTTTCTTTTGTTTTTTCCAGAAGTTCAATATCAACTGGCGCTTCACGAACGATTTTATGTTTCGGAAATTGTACAATTTTTTTATCGCTCATTTGATGATCCTTATTAGGAGTGTATCAGTATTTAGTCTGCCATTAGCAGTCTTTGCGACACTCTTAATGTTATCCATATATTTGCGAAGATTGACCTTACCAGATTCCATCAAATCCTTAAGTTGATCTTGCGGTTTGCGCAACTTTTTCCCAATTGATGTTTTTTCATCAAAGCCCGTAAGTGTGCTGCCTTTGACATTTAAGCCAGCAGGTCCCATTGCATTATAAACGGCAAGTATTCTCGTCTTTGTATTGAATACCCACAATTGCTGTGCCGTAAGAATATCAGTCGGCTTTACACTCTTAATATTCAGTTCTGTATTTTCAGTCTGGTATTTCATCTTAGATACAATGACGGCAGCCGGCTTTTCTTTCTTCTTACGAGGTTTGCGAATAGCCTTTACTACAACAATACGAGATTCGGCCGCGGCTATGATTGACTTTATAAGATCAATATAATTTTTCAGTTTTGCCTTTTTTAGGTGAGAATATGCTTCCTTAAGCTGCTCGTCTTTACCCTGTGCAGCATCAAATAGTTCAGCATAGAGAGGACGATAATAGTCGGTAATGCGCTGCGCAATTTGCGGCTTAATATCGTTATCGCGCATGAACTTAACAGGATCAAAAGTTGATTTACCCGTGACGATAAATTCATCAATCTCGCCTTCTATTTCACCAATGATTTCAGAAGCCTTGTTTGCGATACGCTCTTGAATAGAGACAGTAACTTTCTGAGGCTGCGGAGTTTCTTCTACTATTTCAGGAGAAACATCATCAGAAAGAATCTTGACCTTCTTCCACATAGATTGAAGAATGTCATCTGGCAACTTACCGCCATTTTCAAGAATACGACAGTTCCATCCGATGTTCATCAATTTGTGACTATCAACGCGAGCAAGATTTTTGAGAATATTCTTGCTTGCTTTCTGTGAACGCAGATAAGACAGGACGAAGCCTTTAGCCTCGTCTGCCTGATAAAAATAATTATACCACGTGTAGGCTTTCACAAGGTCTACCATAGTGTAGTTACCCGAAAGATCTGGTTCAGGCCCGAGGTACTCTTCATCTGTAAACTTACCGCGAGCCTTTACCATTTTCTTAGCCATCGCTACAGTTCTCCGAACTTCATTTCCTTAAAGTCAGAAATTAGACAAATTCCATCTTCTAGATAGGGATACTTGTCTGCCATTTCTTCCGCCGCATCCATAGCGGCATCTATATTGAAGTATGCCACAGATTGACCAAAGTAGTCAATCATTTTATCTGTGTCTCCAGACCATTTTACAGTTTCAGCGTCAAACTTCCCATAAATGGAATCTATTCCATGCGCATAGATTACGCGATATTCAGGACCTCTAGTCTGAAGAACATATATTCCATTATCAATACTCATTTTTTATTCCTTTGATGAATTCCTTATATTCTTCGTGCACCATGATATATCTTAAAGCACGCTTTATACCCTTTGCATATTTCTTAAATTCTTTTAGGTCTTCATTTTGAGCCCCAGTTCGTTCATATCCAAATCTCCCTAGTGTATTGATATCGTTTTGCAGATTTAGATAGCAGTCTTTCAAGACTGCTCTTGTAATTTCATCTGCCATATCATGATTTATCTTAATGGATATATTCATGTTTGTAGTCCCGTCATGTTGTGAAGTTCGGTGTATTCCTTGAAGTCCTCATAGCCACCGATTCGCTTATTATAGACGAATATTTGTGGTACTGTCAAGGGTAAATGTTCAGGAACAAGTTTTCGCAATTCATCGCGAGTGTAGTCCACATCAAGTTTCTTCTCGGCATATTTAACGCCGAGAGATTTCATGAGTTCTTTAGCCTTGACGCACCACGGACAATTAGGTTTTGTGTATATTGTTATCATTTTCCATCTGTATGGTTAGAGTTGCTTTCTTTAGGCGATATCCACGATTATGCCAATGTTGCACTTTGTGCGAAAAGTCTAGATCATTTTGAGTTTGCATATGTCGCAACCATGCTTCTGTGGCAGTCTTACCAAAAGAACGATAAGATGTGCCTAAAATAATTTTATCCATATGTTCTTTGTCCCACTCCGATAAAGGTGGAATTATAACATATCCTTCAAGTTT
>Ga0181343_1000828_pt1 | contig 12848 bp, 7 predicted proteins | sample Su13VDMLBSD_FD_130110 | JGI IMG/M metagenome (GOLD analysis project Ga0181343, IMG submission 130110) | Freshwater viral communities from Lake Michigan, USA - Su13.VD.MLB.S.D | ecosystem: Environmental > Aquatic > Freshwater > Lake | place: USA: Michigan | collected 2013-07-15 | reverse complement strand
GCCAAGTACAGTATTCCAAGACAGCCAATACGGCGTTGCAGAATACGATTCTGCTGGAACTTTGCGTGCTGGCAGAATTCCAGAACATCAAATGACAATTTCTCCAACCATGCAGGTGCGTCGCCTCACGCCGGTGGAGTGCGAGCGCTTACAAGGCTTCCCAGACGGCTACACCGACATTCGGCCTCGTGGCAAGGACACTCCTGACGGCCCGCGCTACAAGGCGCTTGGCAACAGCATGGCCGTGCCGGTGATGCGCTGGATCGGTGAACGCATCGCCAAAGTCGAAAAGCTCAAAAGCGGGAAGCCATGAGAATCTACATTTTCTTGTACACCGCGCCCAACGGTGTGGTACAAGCCTACGGCCCGTTCTGGTCAAAGGTGGTTGCACGAGCGGCAGCGGTCAAGCGTTTCGGTAACGATGCTGAGGTGGCATTCGTGACGCTCAACCAAAGCCTAGAAGGCACAATCTACATCCCAGCACGGCGCGAGGTGTAACATGGCTCAAACTCCCCCCTGGCTAAACAGCGGGATGACTGGTGTGTTTGATCTGGTAGTCAACGGCGTGCAGGTGCATGTCACGCTTGAACTAGGTGATGTGACCAAGGTCGAGTTTGTTTCGCTCACGAACGAAGAAGAGCTTGCTCAGTTCATTTGGGAGCATTACGACACCGAGCTTGCACGCTATGCAGAACAGGATGGTAAGCGCGTATGACAACTGATTTCTATGCCATAACTCTGATTGCCAACTCTAAGAAGCCGAGAGATTGCATATGAGTAAGTTTACAGGTTCTGGATCGCTGCCTACCCACAAGTATGTGTGGGTCAAAAGCCAAAACATCCGCACTACCGAGGACTCAGGTTACGAGCCGGTAGTGTGGTTTGGTATTAGCTCAAACCCTAGTCGCGCTTTTGGATGCCATGTGCGTACCGACGACGGCGCAGTCATCCGTAACCTGCCTCCGCACTACATCGCATTCAGCGAAGCGCCAGACGAATCCTGGCAACTAGCCAGCGCACAGCAATGGGATTGCACCGGCCTAGACTTCGCTGTGCATGAGTATACCTACCTACGCAACATGAAGTGTGGCGTGTACCCATTCTTCCTAGAAGGCCGGTACTTGTTTACGCTGATTCCCCTGCAAGACGGCTGGACGGAAGAGCCTGAGCAAGCAAAGGAATACATGTTTGTCGCGCTAAACAATGGTCGGTTGGCTATTCGGCCTACGAACAAGATCGTGTTCCACGACGAATCACGCGGCTCCGTGACCTACGGATTCCAACAACAAATCAAAGCCCAAACGCAGATTTGGACTTGCGAGTAAAGTTGCCTGTATGTTGCAGGCAATGAGCGGTGGCGCATCCCGACATCTGCGCTACCGCTCTTCTTTTGTCAACGCGGATCAGGAACCTTTATCGTCGCGTTGCTAGATTGCAGTTGATACACCCAAGCACGGAACTCGTCGCGCCGCAGGTTTTGCTCATTTTGCGATCTGATTTGCTGAAGCTCGTACCGCAACGATTGCAGTTGGCTGTCTACGCCATGCAGGCTAGAAGCCAACCACCATGTCGCGCCAGCGATGACCGACAAAGCCGTAATTGGCACAACGGCTTTAGTGATATCGCGTTCAGTCGGCGTGCTCACCGTCACTCCTGCGGCTTTTGCGCAGCGACCTTAGCCGCCACGAGAGGTTGCAGCTTGGAGGCGGCTTCCTTCACGCCATACGCACCTGTGCTAGCCATGATGGCTTCCCAGGGGATGACAATGCCAATCTTCTCAAGCAGCACCTTCAGGATCGGCAGCAGAATGCTGACCCACCAAGTCGAGGAGCCACAGATTTTTGCCAGTACAGCGGTGATAGCACTCATGGTCAGTTTCCAGTTTGTGTAGGTTGCATTCTGCGATCCCGCAGAATTCGGTCGATGGTTGTTTTCCGAGCTTTCGACAGGGCATCACGGATGATTTCGATGTCGCGCTCGGTCGGATCGTCGTAATTAAGTCTACGATATTGCAGCCGTTTTTGTGCTAACTGGCCCGCGTCACGGGTCAATCGGCTGTATTCCTCGTCGCTCAACAGGAACTCTTGGTCGCCACGACGAATTCGGTATTCGGGGGCACGCGGCAGGTATTTGTCTACCGCACCCCCAAAAGTGCCCTCCTCGACCTTGTCATTGAACCGCACAATCAGCCGGTCGAGCTTGTTGATGTCCTCGGTTTCCAGCGTTTGCTTGGCCGGCGAGAAGGCTCGAGCCATGTAGCTGCCGCCCTGGCGCTCTACAGGCCGGCCCCAGAGGTCGTGCTTGATAGGCGGCGCGTCAGGGTTGTCCTTGGACGGGTAGACCTGATAGGTCAGCTTCTGGTACATCGCATCCCATTCGCTGGCATCCTCGTACTCGCGCACGGACACATCGCGCATGTAGGGGTCGCCAGCGCTGGCTAGCTGCCGCACCAAGTTGGGCATCATCGGGCTGATGAACAGGTCACGGGTCATCTTGGCCGCGTTCACGTTCTCGCGGTCGCGGAACATCTTGCTGACATCGCCCAGCGTGCGCAGGAAGGTCTTGTCCTCCAGCTGGCCCACGGCGTTGTTCATTAGCGTTGCCAGAGCCTTGTTGTAGCGCTCAGGCACATCCTCGTTCAGCGCGATCTGGGTAGCCTTGACCATGTCTGCAAGCGCACTCATGCTCGTTGCAAACGGTTCTACGCGGTTGTAGCTGTACCAGGTGTCGCCCACGCGGATGCTGTTAGGCGGCGCAGTACGCTCGGCTAGTTGCCGTTCGCGGTAGTCTGCGGGAGCAGCACCCGTGAGCGCCGGTTGGTCGTCGTCGTCGTCGCCCAAGAGGCTGTACGCCAAGACCAGCATGCCCACCGCAACCATGGCGTTGGCGGCATCCGGCACACGCTCCGACTTCTCGTAAGTTCCAGCACCCAAGGCTTGCTTGGCAAACTTGAACATCGGGACAAACGGGTGAATCGGCATCGACAAACCGACCTTGATGATTTGGGTCGGAGTCTTGATGTAGGGCAACAAGAACGAGCCGATGGGAACGGTCGTCGGGTTGTTGTCCAACCAATTACGCGCTTGCAGCAACACTCGCGTCAGTTCGTCGCTACGCGCCTGGAACACCGTTGCGCGGGCGCGTTCCAAACCTTCTTGCCACAGCGGGTGGTTGTAGTCGGTTAGGACATAGTCGATAAACGATTCCAAGCCTGCGCCCGATAAGCCATCCCTGCGGCCCTGGCGGTAGGCCAAGCTACCCGCCTCCGTGTGCGCGGCCATGGTCTTAAACAACTCGTCGAACGCCCGTAGGGTCGTCAGCGAGGGGAAGCGCAGGATGCGTCCAATGAGGCCAGGGATCGCATTAGCCTGCTCGGCAAACTCCAGCGTCGAGTCGGCGTTGAGTTGCGCCTCAAACACCGGCATGTCCGTGCGGTACGCCATGACGAAGTTGCGCATGGCTCGACCCAGCGAGCGCAGCCAGCCAGTCATGTAGGCTTTGAAGTCACCGAAGTCCGCGCTGTCACGGTCACGGATGACTAAGTTTGTAAGCACCTCGGCAAGCTGGCGCGTAGTGCGCAACGACATCATCGCGGCGTTACCGGCGATGTTGGCAATGTGAGTGCCAGGGCCACTTAGCATCGAGGCGTGACGCGCTTCAATAAATGCGTCCCAAACCGACTTCACACGGCCAGCACGCAGGTCAGCTTCCGTTCGCGCACCATGCAACCCGCGCATCAAACGCGAGAAGGTGACAAGATCTCCCTTGGCAAGGTAGGAGAACATGTCATCAACGTCGTAGCCCTCCTCGCGCTTCTTGTCGAGGTACTCCACAACCGCTTGGGCATGGTCGCGGCGGATCTTCTCTACTTCCTTGCGGGCCTTGGCAACATCAGCTTTGTTGCCACCCTCTAGCGCCTTGTTCAGCGCCCGCTCGGCTTTACGCAGCGAGCTTGTACCTGCAAACACATGCGCTTTGTTGCGCTTGCGTGCAGCAATGACTGCATCCTTACGCACGCGGAGTTGAGCGCTAGCGTTACGGCGGATCGCAGCGTCGTACGACTCAGCTTCGTATGCAGCGTAGAACTTGTCGGTCGTCATGCGACCTGTGGTAGCGCTCTCGGCTTCCTGCGCAGCAATCGCCATGACGGCGTACTGCTTCCACGGCTCGCTGACAGAACCGTTGTTGCGGATCTCCTCGAACAACGCTTCTTTTGTGCCCTCGTAGTTGTTCTCAAGCTCGGCAAGCGCAAAGGCGCGAGCATCATCGTCAGCCTTCAGCGTGGGCAGAATCTGGTACTCAATCTGCCGCATGTACTCGCGCACGCCACGAGTCAAAGCGCGTGCTTCTTCTGTGGTCGCAGCGATTGCTGAACCCGGCGCTTCACCAACCGATGTGCCCTCGCCTTCTTTTAGCGCTTGTTCGGTTAGCGGCGTGACTTCTTTGCGCAATGCATCCTTCGCACGCTTTAGCTTGGCTGCTGCGGCACGTTGTTGCGCTTCCTTCAACGCAGCCTTGGCACTCTTAGCTGCTTTGGCTGAAACACGCTTAGGCTTGCTAGGTTTGCCAGGCTTTTCGCCATCTTTGCCTTTGGCAGAAAATAGCGGCTGTTGCTCATCGGATTGCGGCAAAACGTCATTGTATTGCAAGTCTTCAATTAAATCTAAAAATGATTTTTTTAGTTTTTCATATGGAGTTTCAAAAACAACTCCTTCTCTGCCCTGATCTCGTGCAAGCCAAGTTACTGCATAGTTGTTTAATACCAAATCGTAATCAAATTTAACAGTCCGTTTTGAGCCATCAAATCGATTAGACATATCCGGCAATTCGTGATCGCTTACGCGAACGCGATACAACACATCGCCATCATCAGTCTTAAAGCTATAGTATTGGCTACTGACATACCCCCCGCTTTTAGATGTGTGATCTAGATATCCACCTAAAGCGGTCATAACCGATTTCATGGTTTTAAACCATGTTGTCGTGTCAGGCGCGGTGTTCTTGTCTACCCAAGTTGACAATTTGCTTAGTTTTTCAGCGGCAACAGCTTGGCCTTTTACCGAAAACATCGGCCCTTGCGTGTCTAGCACGCCTTGCGACTCCAGCAGCGGCAGTACAACCGCACGGGTCAGAGGCTTGGGGATACCGTTGCCCACAATGCGCTTGGCTAGCTTCGGATCGCTTGGCAACTGCATCTCTGCGCCAAAGCCCATAAGACGCTTCATCGCCTCAGGCGTGACGCGCAAGACGCGGCCATCAGGCATAAGGATGCGCGGGGTTTCTGCGCCACTTGCAACCATGCCAGGCGAGGGCTTATCGAACGGCGACAAAGGCGCTAGCCCGTGTACCTGCGTGCCGCTGATGTAGTACGCCTTGCTCGGAGCTTTGGGATCAATGTTGGCCGACTTCAGCGCCTTTAACACGTACGGCGGCAATTCGCCCTTAAACTCAGGCAGCGTGTCGATGACATCAGCTAGCGCGTCGCCCCACGAGGCATACGGGGCTTCAAACAAGGTGGGCTTGTTGGAGTGCGTAGGCTCAGGACGCGGCGGCAACTCGCCTTCTTTTACAGCGCGAACAAACAACCGCTGACGCTTGCTGGGCGAACCGTAGTCCTGCGCCTTGTACACGTGCGCGTCCCAGGTGTAGCCCGATTCCGTAAGCGCGTCCGTGATCAGCTTGTACGCTTCCGATTTGCCGTATTCCCTAACGTTTTCAATAACGACAATCGGGTTCTGAGCCACGCGGATAATGTTGGCTACTTCACGCCCGCGCTCTGTTTCCTCGGCCTTGTTCACACCTTGGCCGCTACGCAGCAACGACGAGTCAACGCACGGCGGGCTAAAGTGAGCTAGCACCTTGCCCTTGAAGTCCTCGGCATTGACATCACCAATCTTGGCAACCGTGGCAGGACGTTGCGCGTTGCGGTTGTACGCTTCGGCAATGTCAGGCTGCATCTCAACGGCCAACTGCGTGTCAAGTACATCGCTCAACGCGATCTCAAACGTGCCTCCACCAGCAAAGCCAACGGCAGCAGGAACTTTGGCTCTTACTGAAAAACGGATGTCATCAGTCGTGTCTTGAAAGCGTTGTGACAGAGGGATGACGTTGCCCTGCTCGTCGTAGGTGACGGGATCGGCAAGTTTTGCCTGATTGGAACGCTTGACGAGAAGTTCAGTCGCTCCATACGCGAGTCCGCCAGCGTCTTCTGCGATGACTCCGTCAGCGTTGGTTTCGTCCATCAGAGCGTCGTATGCCTCGCCCTGTTCCGCTCCACCCTGTTCCTCAACGATGTCGGCGTAAATCTGACGAAGGCGATCTTTCACCTCCTCGCTGCGACTATCGACGATGTTCTCAATCTTGAGATAGAACTTTCGAGGAGTCCCAAATCTCTTCGCGTATGTCAGGTCTGGAGTGAAATAGAAGCCGCGGCCAAGATTGCCGCCCTCATATCCCTCATAGTCAAACTCCTCTCCTCGCGCTTCCGCCTGCTCAATCAGCGACAGGAACTCCTTGAAGTCCTGCACAGAAGCGTGATATCCAACATATCTGTATCCAGCAGCCCTAGCCGCGTCGTCCACCATGCGCTGCGCCGTCGCCAGATCGCCAGCCTCTGCCGCAGCCATGTACTCGGCCTCCATCTCTGGAGTGATGGCTTGTCCTTTAGCTGAGAACAACGGCGCGTCGCCTTCCTTACGAGCCAAGTCAGCCTCGTAACGCTTACGCAACGCTTTCTTGCCGTCTTGCGTCATAACCTCCGTGTCGCTGCGCTTGGCAATGACAGAAAGCAAACGCTTGTCGGTCATGTCAATTGCTACCGGCTCGCCCATCCACGGGATAGCGTTCCACCAGTCTTTTGTGCCGCGTTCTTCCACGACATCGGCTAGTGCAGCTTCCTCGTTGGTAATCGGCACTACCTTGATGCGTTGGTCAAAGCCGCTACCGGATGCATCTACAACCTTGGATGCGCGGTTGTTGAAGTTGACAATGTCCCCCACGCGCAACTGCCCAGGCACAAACCGACCGCGTGCCACCGTAGGCAGCTTCTCGCGTCTACGGCGCTGACGGTCAGCTGCGTCCTGTGCTTCTTGTTCTGCTTGCTCTGTAGCAAGGCGTTCTGCTTCGGCGGCATCTAGGGCAGCTTGTTGTTCAGCTTCTTCTTGCGCACGGACTTCAGCCGCACGAGCTTCATCCTCGCGGCGTTGGCGAGCAGCGGCCTTTTCATCTAGCTTGCGCTGGCGTTCATCTGCCCTAGCCTGCGCTCTTGCAGCTTGAGCTTCTAGACGATCCTTGCGCTCTTGCGCTCGTTTAGCTTCGCGCTCTGCCGCTTGCCGCGCTTGTGCATCTTTAGCGTCTTGAGCTTCCTTGGCCTTGCGTTGCTTCTCTTCGGCAAGGCGGGCTGCACGACGAATAGCAGTCTCTCGAGCAGTTTGCGCTGCAACGACAACCTCGTCATCAGTAGCTTCCTTGCCAAGGAACGACCGCACAGCGTCCTCTGCAACGGCTTGGTCGCCATCGGTCGCAGCAATGCGGTTAACTACACCTGCCGCAGAGCCGGTGGGAGTGTCGCTAGCCAGTTCTTTTAGCTTGGCGTAGTACTTTTCTTCCTTGCGCTTTTCTTGCTCGCGTTGCGCCGTAGCAAGTTTGCGGGCAGCGTCCGTTTCTTTCTTACGCTGCTTTTCTAGCGCCGATACACGCTTTGCTTCCTCGTCAGCCTTTTTGGCTTCGTTGGCATCGAATCGCTCGGTGGCTGCTTGCACATAGCTAGCGACCTCTTCGGGACGCAGGTCAGTCGGAAGCCCTGGCAGCGCAGCTAAAGCCTCGCGCTGCTTTGCAGGCGTGCTGGCGCGACCGATAGCCTCAATGACTTTCCACTCTTCGTCCGCCGTCTTAATGCGGCCTAGACGCGCCCGTGCCGCATCGACAGCCTTCTTGCGCCGATCTTCGTATGCAGCCGTTTCGCGGGCAGCTTGTTCTTCCTCTAGCCGCTTGGCTAGCTCTTCCTTCGTGCGTGTAGCTTCTAGCTCACCTAGCGTGCGCGAAGCAAACATACGCGCCTGGCGCTCACGGCCAGATGCAGCAGCTACAGTTCCAGCCTCCGCCGCAGCCAGCAACCGCAATAGCACCTGCGCCCCAGCAATGCGCTCGTTTGCAGATGCTTCTACCTCTACATCGCCGCGCTCGGTGTCATACAGCAGCTTAGGTAGCTTCTCAATTGCACGACGGTCAGCGTCAGCTAGCGTTTCAAACTTAAAGCCCAGCTTGTTGAGCTTCGTCTTTACCCAGTCGTACAGCTGCTGGAAGAAGGTCGGGTCAGCCTGCATAGCCTCGTCGGCTAGTTCAGGGTTTGCCTCAAGCGCGTCCATCGTTGCGCTAAAAATGTCAACGGCAGACGAACCCTGTTCGTTTAGAAGTTGTTCACGGCCTTCCGGCGTAGACAGCAGCTTCTTGAGCTTTTCCTTAGACCCTGTAGTGGTTGCTAGTTCACCTAAAGCCTTGCGCTGCGCTGCGGCCCAGACATTAGGCGCGGCCTGCTGCAAACGCTGCATGGTGTCTTTCCACAGGTCTTGGCCGTCCTTGGAGCGGAACACACCGTGGAATGCCTCGTGACGCGCCACGCGACGCAACAGCGCCTCGTCTGACAACCGTGCGTTTAGGTAAACGGTCGTACCGTCTTCCAAGCCTCTAAACGAGTCGCTGTCGTTACCTGGGTCTAAAAACTCAACCTTGAACCCTAGGTCGGTTAGTACCTTCTCGGCCTTTTGCTGCGCTTCGTTTGCAGCAACCACTAGCCGGCCAGTTTTTAACCCCTCGTAGTTTTCCTTAAAAATTGCGAGCTTGCCGAGTTTCTGCTTCTTTTCATCCCACTCAGTTTGCTCTTCGGTTGTTAGTAATCGTTCTGCGCCAGGCGTTACAGCAGCACGGAACTGCTCGCCTAGCCCCTTAGCTTCAGCGCGAGCTTGTGCCTCACCATATGCGCCAGCAAGCAACGCCTTGCCTTCGTCGGTTGTTTCCTCGGTGATTCCTTTTAACTGTGTGGCAAGCGCGTCACGGTTTTGACGCAACAAAGCTAGCTGGCCTTTGACCGTTGCAATCTCTTCTGGCGTACCGGTCGGAACTGCGGCGGGTACGGCAGTTTCACCTTCAACAACAGGCTCGGCTTCCGTAGTCGGAGCGCGACCTTCCAGCCGAGCTAGTTCTGCTTCGCCAGCAGCAACCAACTCTTGTGTTTGCTTGGCCTGCGTTTCTACCGCACCAATTTGCTCGGCAAGCAGTTGACCGCGTTGGGCCTTCAGTTCTTCTGCAACCTTGGCTTCTTCTGCGGTTTCAGCTTCCTTGCGTGCTTCTGCAAGCGAGGCAGCAATCTGGCTTTTAGCGGTAATACCGCCGATAGCGGAGCCTGGCAAGAAGCCCAGCACGCCTGACTCAAGCAGTTGATTTAGGTCAAACGCTTCCTCTGCCGACTTGATGCTTAGGGCGTAGTCGCTGAGTTGGTTTAAACCCTCAGACAACATCTCTTGTCCGGCTTCTTCCAAGCCTTCAGCGAGCATCACCTGACCGACCGTGATGTTCTTGAGCGCACCGCCTGAAGCCTTGTTAGCTTTGGCTAGACGCATTGCAGCGCGGTTTAGACCGACAGGCATAGCTTCCAGCGAACCAATACCCAAACCGACAAAGTAGGACTTCCATGCGTCCTCTTCCGACTTGCCCAGTTGCAACGCTTCTGAGTATCGAGACGCGCCCGTACCTAGCGCACCAAGCGAACCAGACGACACCATAGCTAAACCACGGCCAACAGCCGCACTTCCGCTAGCTACAGTTCCTAGACCGCCGGTTGCAAAGCCAGCGCCGACATAGCCAAACGCAGAACCAAATGCGCTGCTGATCTTCGCCGTCCACGAATCGCCTAGCCCCTCAACCCCAGGTACTGCTGACTGAATGCTTGCTTGCGTCTCACGCGCCCAGTCATCAACGCTGGACTCGCCAAACAAACCTTCAGCCGCAATACCCAAGCCCTCTACTGCGCCGGTAAAAGTGCTGGTAAGGCCGCTCACCAAACTGCTGCCAGCTTGCTGCGCGTACTCGCCTAGAGAATACGACCCTGATTCTTCTGCCCACGACAGGTCAGGCATACCGCCGCCAGCAAGCTGCGGGGTGGGAGACGGTGCGTTAACCCACGACAGATCGTATTCTTGATCCATGTGCTAGCTGTGTTGGTTATTTAGAAGCCTTGGCGCGTGCTTCCTGCAATGCCTTAAGCACATCCTGCTCGCTGACATTGTACATTTTGGCAAACTCAGAAATAGTAGTCACTTTGGGATCTACAGATTTTGTCGAGCCAGCTTTTGACGCATTGTATTTTGCATAAGCGTCCTCGCTTGCTCGCATCCTAGAAGCCGTTTCCCATGCCAAACGTTCTTCCGCTTTTTGGTTTTCATCCATTTTTTTGGCTGACGCTGCACCTTGGTAAGCCCCACGCTCGTATTGTTTTTTGCGCTTGGCTTCCAATTGAGCGGCAGTCATACTTCCGGCGGGATATGCGCCCCGCTTTTTCATATCTTCAATTTCACGAATCACATTGCCCAAGCCTACTTTGTAGATCTTGTCAATGCCTCTCAGGCGCTCAATAACATTGTCGGCATCTTCTTCAGACGCAATTTTGTTGATGTCTAGCCCTTCAAGTTCTTTTCTGTATTCACCAATCGACTTAGTCCCCTTTGGTTGTAAGGTAGACAAGGACTCATTGAGGTTTAAAGCTCGCTCTGAGGCTTGCAAAGAAGCATCTGTAATGGTCGGCAACTCGTTACGGCGCATTCTTTCAGCTGCGTCTGCTTGATATTTTTCTTTGTCAATTGTTCCATCTGGTTTGACATACGGCGCAATCCATGCAGGATATTTGCCGTTTGCGTCTTTTTGTGGCGTGTAATCTTTTGTAATTGCAGGTTCGCCAGGCACCACCTTGGCTTCCTTACGCGCACCCCACTCACCACGCAGGATTTGACCTGCTGCGATTTGGCGCTGCTTGGGGTCAGTAATGCCCGCTTCGTCTAACGTGCGTCGAATGTTCTCCTGCACGTTTACAGGCACATTCATCATCGGCCTTGCTGCGCCGCCGCCGGTAAACGGCGTGTTCGCTGCCCCCATGCCGCCTGCCGCAGCACCCGCACCAGCACCAGCAGGCATCATGCCGCCGCGTGACATTAGTTGTGCTGCTTGCTGTGCAATCCATTCTTGTGGAGTTCCACCGGCTTCAATTACTTGGAATTGACCGTCTTCGCCTAATGCCTGCCAATGCTCAAGAGCGAGCCGTTGTGCTTGGTATTGATTAACACCTTGATTGCGACCTGCTGTGTACTTTGTTTGCGCCTCTGTAAGGCCAATGTTCTTTTGCAGTAGCTGATTTTTCAAATCAGCATTTTCACGCTCCATTGCACGCATTCTATCCGATTCAGCTTGCAGCCGTGCGGTGTCTTCTTTTGCTGTTGCAGCGTTTACCCATTCAGGTTTGCCGTTAATCGTCACGCCAATCATTCCCTGATTAGCTTTTTCGATGTTCAACGACATCTGCTGCGGGCTGATGTTTGGATCAATTTGATAATTATTTTTTAATGCCTGAAATGCTAGCGCTTGAGATTGCTGACCCATTTGTTCGCTATTAGCAATAGCGGCATCAAACCGATTCATTTGGAACTTAAAGTCCTGCGCTTTAAGTTTGGCTTTGCCAACCTCTCCTAGCAAGTTGTCATAAATCTGTTGCGTTTTTTCCAGCGGAACGCTTCGGTTTTGTGATTGCTCAAGCAAACTTTCAAGCCGTGCAGTAATTTGCGGGTCTTCTACAGCTTCCCCAGTTGGCGTGTATGTCTGAAAAAACCCACGACCACGTTGATCAACTAGCATCGAACTAAACGATTGACGCGCAGACTCGTCAGCCATCAACAGGCTTTGGCGCTCTTTTTCTTTGATGAAAAGCTGCGCCATTTGCGGATCCATTTTGCTGGCTAGCTTGCCAGCCATAGTCATTTGCTTGTTGTAGTTGTCAAGCACGCCTTTGTATTGCGCTTGGTTAGCAAACTTGCCAAGCATGGCGTTCACGGGGTTGATTGGCATCCCCGTGTATTGATTAGATTGCTGCGGAGTACCAAACTCGTAGCTAAACTTACCTGTTTGATCCGGCAAGTTAGGCAGCGATGTGCGCGCTCCCTCGGCTTCAGCCAGATAGCCCATGGCTTCTTTGCTAGCTGCACGCTCCCCTTGCGCTTGAGCAAATAGCTCTTGCTGCTGACTAAACTGTGTTTTGGCACGTTCTTCTGCCGCTAGCTCCAACGCTGCACGCTGTTCTGCAAGCTGTAGCTCTTTGGCTTGACGCTGACGCGCTAGCTCGAGCTTTTCAGCTTCCATGCCAAGCTGCATGCCTTGGCCAAAGCCAGCAGCAATGCCGGCCATTGCGTTGTTGATGCCGCTGTTAGGACGAATGATTAGTGCCATAGCGTTTTCGTGTGCTGAGTGTTTAGAAAATCGTTTGGCTGTTGCCAAATGCGCTAGTACCGTTGTTATAGCCGCCACCGCCGCTGTTCATCATTCCGTAACCAAGCAGCGTACCGCCAAGCTGACCCAGGCCAGCCGTCCATGCGTTCGGGTCTTGGAACTGAATGCTTGCGTTTGCACCAGCTTGTGCGCCAAGCAACGCCGTGTTCGCGCCTGCGTAGTTTTGGTAGAAACCCGACATCGCGCCATACGCGCCCGCTTCTGCTGATGCTTGCGCTTGTGCCAGCTCACCTTTCATGCCAGCAACCGCCTCGTCGATACCCATCAGCGTGCCGCTTAGGTCGCTGCTCACGCCTCGCGAG
>Ga0181343_1000827_pt1 | contig 12856 bp, 11 predicted proteins | sample Su13VDMLBSD_FD_130110 | JGI IMG/M metagenome (GOLD analysis project Ga0181343, IMG submission 130110) | Freshwater viral communities from Lake Michigan, USA - Su13.VD.MLB.S.D | ecosystem: Environmental > Aquatic > Freshwater > Lake | place: USA: Michigan | collected 2013-07-15 | reverse complement strand
GCTTTAGTTACATCACCATCAGAAGTTGAAGCAAATCCTGGGATTGACTCAAGGATAGTTGCTACACTTGGAGAAGTTACGATGAAGTTTGCACCACCACGTAAAGTCTTTTGGTGAATTTTGTTACTAACTTTCTGCATTTTAGTACCTAAAGTTTGGAACCATTGACCTTGTGTGTTGTAGAAGTTAAGGTTGTCATATCCTGTTTTATTAGCATTCAATGAACGGTTGTTAGTTGCATACCAGTACTCATCCCATGCAGATGCGTCTTGGATCAACATATCCAATACTTCAAGATCGATTTCCAATGCAATATACTCGCTCATGATTGAAGTCAATTCAGCTTCAGCATCCAAAGACTGGTATGCATTTAAATCTTGAGCAAATTCTGGTGTCCATTGTGCTTTCAACTTACGAGTTTTAGCAATAATGGCTTCAGATTTCATTTGGATATTGATTTGTGGAATAGCCAATTGATCAGCAGCTGTAGTTTCAGCGTTGTAGTAACCAGAACCAGCGTTATCTTCGAAATCACCACGATAATTATCTTGTGGTTGTACGTTATAGAATACTGTGTTAGCTAAAGATCCAGTACCTGGGATTGGGTTTACTACAGAGTTTCCTGACATAGATCCTGAGAAAATGAAAGAAACTGTAGTTGAACCATTAGTTGTAGTGTACTGAGGTAACATACGAGCATAAATCTCACCTTGTGGGGTTAATGTTGAACCTGAAGCTAATACAAATGCACGAACACCTTTGTAATCTGGTCTTCTACCATCAGTTGTTGGCATAGTAACAGTTACTTTAGTGAAGTTGTTAGCAGCGATAGAAGCAGATAAAGTTCCATCATAATCTACATCAGCCCAAGATGCTGTAGTAGCAATAGTGTTTACAGAAGCTGAGAATTGGTTAACAGAGTATGCAAAACGACCTGCACCATATAAACCTAATGAAGGATCAGCATTTACACCTGGGTTAGTGTTACCGTACATAGATGAAGTAGCACCATAAGCGTCACCACCAGGACCAAATGGGCCAGTTGGAGCAGCTTTGCTAGAAGCACCATATTGGAAATCTAAGAAGAATACAAGACCAGAAGGCAAATTCATTGGTTGTACAGAAACGAATTCTTTAGTTGATAAAGAACCGAATACTTTACGTACCAATGGAAGTGCAATACCTGCCCATTGCTCACCTTGACCTACTGTAAAAGTAGCGCCACCTTGGTTTGTAGATGATTGCTCAACTACCAATTGTTTTGCTTGGTTTTCAAGGATTAAAGCCATGTTGTTTTTTTCAACTTCGCTACCCAATCCTTCCAAGAGGCCCGTTTTAGACCATTTTGAGGCCATACGAGCTGCATCGCTTTGCATGTTTTTCCAACTGCCAGCAGTGCTTTCTAATAGAGAATTAATGTTTGACATTTTTTTGTTTTTTGTTTTTGTTTAAAATTAAATAATTCCAGCCAATTTTTGCATACGTAAGAATGCATCGTTTGACTCTACGATTGGTTTTTTAACGTTTGGTGTAATAGTTGCTTTAGAAGCACTACCTAGGTTTTCTTTAATAGTGTCTTTTTTAACTTTGATACCCTCGCTTAAAGTTTCAAACACCATTTTTACTTCACCTACTGTAGTTGCTTTGTCAAACGAACTTAACACTTTCACTTTTTGACTTTCGTTCAAGTTTTTAGATTTGAAGATTTTATTTGTATAAAGCAATTTAGCATTTAACAAATTAATTTCATTCAATTCTGCTTTTAAAGATTCAATTGCAGAATAAGCTTCTTCAAGTTCCTCTTTAAGTTTTTTCTTGTAATCGATTTCTTTTTCATCTTCAGCGGTGTCTTTTTTCTTTGGACCTTTACCGTGACCTTCTTTTTCTTTTTTCATGTCGTCACGTTTTTCGTCTCCTTTGTTTCCACCATACTTTTTAGCTTCTTCTAAAGAATCCATTTCTTCGATTTCGCGAAGTAATTCAGCTAAATCAACTTCTTCGTCGTCCATGCCCATTACTTCTTCCTCTTCACCTTCTTCACCAGCTTCGAGTTCACCTGACTTAATCATACTTTTAATTACATCTTCAATGATGTCTTTAAGGTCTTCATCAGTCATGTCTTCGAGATCAAGTGGTTCGCCTTCATCTTCTTCCTCATCAGATTCTTCTTCCTCTTCTTCAGATTCTTCTTCCTCTTCTTCGGCTTCGTTTAAAGCTTCTTCCACTTCTCCCTCTTCTAATTCTAGCTCAGCTAAAAGCTCTTCTAATTCAATTTCATCCAATGCTTTTTCATTTCCGTCTCCAAATCCTTCATCTGGATCAGCATTATTTTTACCAAATCCTGCTTCTTCCATTTTAGATTTTTCATCTTCAGATTTATCGTACATTTCTTCAAATTCTTCTTTTTCCATTTCTTGAAGTTTTGCAGCGAAAATAGCATTAAATTGAGGTGCGAAGGCTTCTTCTAGAGCAGCTTTTGCATTTGCGATAGCAGTTTCTTTAACAGCTTTAGCATCTGCGATTGCTTCTTTAAGCAAATCTCTGTTTGTTGCCATTTTTTCCTAAATTAATTGTTGGGAAAGTACGTTTATTGAGAAACGTAATAAATTTTTTTATATCGATGCCACATAAGATATGAGGGGGGTGGCATATTCGTATTATATATATGTTATTATATTATTAAAGTCGCAAGGAAAAAAAAAGCCCTCAAAAAGAGGGCAATTTTTCACCGGTTTGCAAATTTTTATAATATAGGGCATGTACCCTTAGCACATAAAATTTCAGTAATAATTGAATTTGTGCGAGAATATTTATCTAAATATGTTGTTCTTGATTCATTTAATGCACCATTTTTCATCCATGAATCTGGGTTAGATGGGTTGGAAACTAAATCCCAAGTAAGTAATTCAAAGTCATCTTGTACTTCCATTACTTCACCCATTTGTTTTAATGAACCCATTCCACGAGAAGAAATACCAATGATTAAGCCATTTCTAACTAATGCACCTGCAATACGACCTGATGAAGTACCTAAATCGCCTGGGTCAGAGAAGATTTCTACTTTACCCCATATTTCATCATCTTTCCAGTATAATTCTCGAATGGCATGTGATGCATTTCTTAGGTTAATTACTTGGGAATCTGGGTGGTCAAGTTCACCTACGGTTTCAGTAGATTTCATTTGGATTTTTTGTGCAAAGTTGTCAATTTCACGTTCCCATAATTCTTTTTTATAGTAACGACCATTTCCATTTTTTACTTCCACAGTGGCTAATACTCCTTCAACAAATATATTGCCATTAGTTTTCATCCCCTCCAATAATGAAAGAGGTTTAGGACTAAAATGTCTAGTTTCTATTAATAATTGTTTATCCATCTTAGTAATTATCTTCTCTATCTTCTAAATAATCTTCTAGATCATCTTTTTCATCTGATGATAAATTAGTATAGGTATCAACTATATCTTGGGGATTTTGACCAGCGTCTTCACGGCTATCAGCATCTTCAATATACCCCTCAGCTTCACCAAGATCTTCTTCGGTTTCGTCAATTACTTCAGTTTTTTTAACTTTACCTTTATGTTTAGATGCTATTTTTTCAAGTTTAACTTTTGCCTTTTCTAAAGTTTTAATATCTTTTTCAAGCTCTTTAATTTTTTTCTTATCAGTAAGAGCTTTCATATCTTCATCTTCATCAAGTTTTACAAGTTGAGATCGGCGTTTTTCAATGGCATCGGTAAGTTTTTGAAGTTTACTTTCCAATATTTCATATTCTGCCATTTTATTAATTTCGGCTATTTCTTTTTCTACTCCTTCTTTTAATAAAGATTCGCGAATTATCATTTCTTCTAATTCTTCTTTTTCTTCTTTACTTAATGGAATAGTAACTCCTACACCTTTTTTACGGTCAATAGGCATATTAACAGCATGATAATTACCAAATGACATTTTAGGATCAACATTTTTCTTAATTAATGCCCTAACCATAGGATCTAAATCAGAAATAAGTTTTTCTAATTCATTTTTACCCATTTCTTTTTCTCTTGATGTTCTTCCTCTTTCAAGACCTTGTATAGCATTATATAAGAAATTAGAAATTAACATAATAGATCCTTCAGGTTTAGTTAAAAACTTAATATGAGGAATTTGTAATGATTCATCTCTAGAAGGAGTATTAGGGCCTGGGTTGGAGAAATTAAGTTTATTGATTAATTCTTGGGATAAAAATGCCTCACTAGGGATAAATCGTCTTCCACCCCCACCAGTATTAGAAGTACTAACACTAGGAGCTTGATACATTACTTCTTCTAAATCATTTTCTTTTAAATCTTGAGCAATTGAATTTAATCCAGCAATATGAGATCTATATATTTGTTGAATATTATCTAAAGCTTCTTTATCATTTAAATATGGTTGTTCTAATTTAAATAAAGTATCTTTGTATTCTTCTTTATTTAATTCTTCAAAAACCATATTTTGAATAGTTTCACGAATAGCAATTTCTTCAAGTGATTCACCTCTTAATTTTCTGTCTTCAAGTTCTTCTTTACGTTTTTGAGCTATTTTAGCTGTAATTTCTTCAGGTGTAAATTTAGAATCTTTTTTATTAGTAACACGATCTTTAAAATCTGATGTGAATTTTTCTACTGGTTCATCTGTTTCAAATAGTGGTTTAGCTATTTTATAAAGATCATATGCTATTCTGTTACCAGAAGATGATGTTTTAGAATTTCCATGACGAGCAAATCCTTCAAGAGCTTTTAATAATTCTCTATCAGTAAGTTTTTCAGCAGCTTTAAAATTTGTATTGTTTTTTAAAAATGTTATAATAGATTTTTTAAGGGATTCTTTTTCACCTTCAACATCACCTAAAGGTTTAGATTTAAATCTATCAAAAATACTTTCATTTAAATCACCGTAACCAGATGATTTATATTTACCTTTAACTTCTTTTGGAGTACCTAAACCAGGTGCTTCAGTTACGTATCCTAAATCTTTAATGCCAAATTGACCATCTTTTGTATAATAAATTGGATCTTTTGCTAAGTTTTTAAATACGATATCCTTTAATTGTTGCATCGTTTTATTAGCATTTTTAGGATCTTTCATTTCAGCATAGTAACCCGTCATAATTTGATCAAAGATCATATTATCAGGATTTTTTTCATCCGAATTATCGTAATTATGAGCAAGATCTTCTTCTACAGGTTTAGAAACTTTTTTCTCTTCTGCTTTAACTTTTTCATCCTCATCTTTTTTCTTCTTAGCTTCAGCTAAAAATGCTTCAAATGCAGTTTCATAAGCTTCTTTTTTAGGACGATCTATTATAGCGGGCATCACAGTCAATACATTTTCAGAAATGATATTTTTAGTTTTAAGTGATGCTACGGCTTCATCAAATGTAGCGGCATTACGCACAATATGAGGAAATTCACGTTTTGCTTCTGTAAGGAAAACACCCTTGTGTCCTTTACCTTCTTTGATTAACAAATACTGATCTTGTAATGTCTTTTTCATTTTATTTACTTAATAGTTTTTGGGCTTTTTTTATATATTCTAAAGCCATTGATGTCGGTTTATAAATACTAAACTTTCCTGGGTTAGCTTTGTAATATTCGATAGTTTGGTTTTTTGCGTTTGAAATAAGGGAATTTAATTCACTTTGGATTTGATCAAACTCATTGATTCTTTCTTCTTGAAATTTTTCAACTTCTGTTTTTTCATCTTCCCAAAGTTGTTTAACTTCTAAACCAGATCCTTTAATTTTTTTAGGTACTAATTTATATTTAAACTGCTTAACGTATGCGTTATCTTTAACACCTTCAGATCCTGCATTTGGGCCTAAACCTAAATCAGCCCCAGGTCCTTCTTTAACATCAAATGCAAATTTAGTAGATACTCCTATACCTCCACCAGGAGTAGCAGTAGCGCCACCAGTACCGGTAGCGTTCATTTCTTTAATTTTTTTACGGATTATGTCTTTAAGTTTATCCATTTATAGTTTCTAACTCATTAATTAAATCGTAATACTGGAGTAGGTCAACTAAATCATTATCTGTAATTTTAGTTGTTTTAGTTGGGGGTTGAATAATGTTGATTATTTCGTTGATTTTAATTTTGGTTGTCTCGTTTTTAGTTACTTTATTAATACTAGTTAATTTTTCTTTTATTTCTACAATCTTAGATGTATAGAAATCTTTTAAACGAGATGTGTTATCTACAGATGTAATAAACTCTTTAAGAATTTCTTTTTGATGAGGATGTAAATCATCATATTTAGTGTTGAAATTCTCTAATATTGTTTTATATGCTAGTAAACGAACACCTTTATCAGCTTGTTCAAATTCAACCATAGAATCAGTAATAACTCTATCTTCAGTAATTTTAGCAGCTGCTAAATGTTCTAAAATAGTAACTTTATTATTAATAGTTTGTTCAATATTAATATCTTCTTGAGAATTTGTAATTTCTAATAATGTATAGAAAGCAGCAAACACCTTATAATTTGGTAACTTATGATTAAAAAATTCATTTAAATCATAATGTTTTTGAATTTCACTAATCAAATTATACTTTTGGCGTTTAATCGCTCCTCTATTTAATGTTTTAGAAGATTCAATTAATGTATTAACTACTACAGTTGCTTTTCCTTCAGTTAATGAAGTTCTTTTCAACAAAGTTTCGTATAACTTATACTCGCGACCCAATTCCGATTTAACGAAATATTTTTTCAGTATATCTTTTGCAGGGGAATCTTTACCATCTAGCGTGTCTGCCGTGATCTGTCGAACTAAAAGTTCAAAGAGGATACCCGTGTTCTTATACTTTGAATGTTTGACTTGCATTCTATAATATTTGTTTATTTATAAATATATAAGATTTTTTTACTCTCGTATTTGAGATTCATCTAGCAATGAATTTCCCCTAATGTCTGATTCAAAAATCATTTGTTTGTGTTGATTTTTAATATCATTAAACATTTTTTTATTTGGGTTTGGTCTTTTTTTAGTTTCAAGAGCTAATGGACTGCCGCCTTTATATTGGGTTTTAATAGAATCTGATTCATCTCCATCTTTTTTAATACCATCTGTTCCAATTCTATCTTTTCCAAATGCATTATCTTGAGTATTTTTATCAGTTACTTTTTCTTCAGGACGACCTAAATCAGCATCTTCATCATAGCCCACAGGTACATTAGTTGCTTCGTATCTTCCACGACCATATAAAGCTGCTAAATCATGAGGTGTACCATATGATGTTCCAGTTTCAAGTGGATCATTTCCTTCATTTTCAATTTGAGCAATGCGGAATTTACGTTTAGCATCTTGGATAATTAAATCTCTATATTCATCATATTGATCCTCACTTAAATGGAATAGATTTTCATAAATCCAATCAGTAGGTAATATCTGATTTTCCATCATTTGAGCAGCTAAATCAACTTTTTCTTTTAGTAAAGCTACACGTTCTTGATCATAAATGATAGATGGTGTGGTTAATGATAATTCAAAGTTTGTCATACTTTCGTCACGATAACCTTGAGAATATAAGTGAACTAAAGCAATTTTAGTTAATTCAGATATTACAATACGTTGAATACGTTCAATTGTACGCGCAAAACGAATATCTTCAGCGGCTAACGTAGCTTTACCTGTTAAATCTTTTTCATAGCCCATAAACGCTTTAGGTACCTTAAGGGCAGCAAATAATTTATCACGTAAGTAAGTAACGTCTTCAATACCTTGCCATTGTAAACCTGCTAAATTATCAATTTTAGTTGCTTGATCATTTCCACGTACTGGGATGTAAAAATCTTCAAGTAAATTTTGCATGTTATACTTCAAATTATAATCACCAGTTTGTTGATCAATGTATGGAGTACGTTTCATTTTAGAAATTGTCTTCTGCATAAAGTTTTCTACTTCAGCAGGTGCAATGTTTCCAACGTTAACATAAAAAATGCGTTTTTCAGGTGCGCGAACGATACGGTGAATTAACATCGCATCTTCCATCATAATATATTGTTTAAACAATTTACGAGCAGGCTCTAAATATGATCTACCATAAGGTAAAAAGTTAGTATCCGTTAATAAACGGAAATGAGCCATTTCATAATTGTCAAAATAAATTGAATTAGCTTGTCCACCAGCATTTGGTACATTATAATAACCATAATCTGAAGGGGAGGAAATTCCATCAGGGTCAAAACGGAAACGTACTGAATTTGGGTGGTCTTTATCATAGCCATCTTGTCTTTCAATATGGAATGCGTTGTAAGGGATTACATTATATACACCGAATTTTTCAGCAATTTCTAACTTTAAAAAGAAATCACCATATTTCAACATATTACGAATCCAAGGCCATAAGTTAAATTCTACATTTAATACATCATAAAATAAATTATATAGAATTTTTTGTACATCCTCATCCGAACTACGAATTTGTAATACTTCACCCATGTCATTACGTAAAGTACTCTCATCAGATAAGATATCTAAGGCAGAAGCAATAATAGCATCTGTATCCATTGAATCATATTCGGAATAAAGTGTGGGGCGTAAAGTTTGGTAATTAAAGCTGCTTTGATATCCGTAAATTGAAGTATGTGAATTAGTATAGATACGATTAAATCTATCTACTAATGCATTTGTTTCATATTCACCAGAAATTTGAATTTTATTAATATCAAATACCTTCAATTGGTTATCTCCTTCATTACGGATAATAACATCAGTTGAAAATAATCGTCTTAATCTACTAAATAATCCTGTATCTGCCATAATTTATTTTATAAAAGCCAAGAAATATCTTCTTTGCCATTTGAGTAAGGGTTGTCAATTTGGTATGGGTTATTGTTATACTTATCAGCATAACTTGGACCATTGGAATAACCTCCAGCATATGTTGTACGAGAATTTCCTATCCCATTTAACATACTTTTAGTCATTTCCATATTACTTGTTCTTAATTTAAATGCGGTTTCACGTAAATAACACCCAATACAAAACGCCATAATTAAATCATCATTGTATCCTGATTGGGCTTCTGCTCTTCCGTTTCTCCATATAAATACTTTCATTTCTTCTAATAAGCGAGCAGAATAAAAAACAACTCCTTTATCCATAACAGCTTCTTGAAATTTACCAATTGATATTGGACGAGTTGTATTTGACATTGTAAAGCCCGGAGTCATTTTACTATGATCCATATAAGGATCAAAGAAAGAATCTACATTATTTGATCCACCTTTTGGTGAGTAATAGAAATTTTGATAACCTCTATCTAAAATGGTCTGTACAGTTGACCAGCCTACACTTTGATTTTCGACAGCTAATAGTGCATTATTATATTCCGTTGCAATGCTAACTAATAGATGACCATAATCCTTAGTATTGATTTGTCCCTTATATTCACCTACCTGAGTGAATGATTCAACATCAAAGATGTGGAATCCCGAATAATCCTTGCCATCGCCACGTGCTACATCAGCTACGATCAGATAACTCCTTGAATAATCCGCTGGTTCCCAAATCCATAGGTTTTGATCTACACCACGTTTTTCTAGAGGTTCTTTTACGTGAAATTGTTCGTAAAAGGTAATATCTTCTGGTAAAAATACTGTATCACCAGATGTTGTAAAGTCACAGTCACATTCTTGGGCTGCCATTCGAACACCCAAATCTTTATCTTGTTGATCTCTCCAAGATTGATCTCGTTCAGGGTGTACTTCCCAAGGTAATCTAATAGGTAAGAAACTATTATCACCCATTTCAGCGGAAACCCATGTTTGATGAAACCAATTACCGGTACCATAAGGTGTAGATAATGCAATACATCCACCACCAGTAGCTAAGGTTTGTTGAGCTGATGCCCATATCTCACCAATGTTATGGATGAATGCTGCCTCATCTATAATTAACAATGAAACGGCTTCTGATCGACCTGCATCACTTGAAGCGCCTACTGCTTTAATTTGGGATCCATTTGGTAATCGGAGAGTTAATTTATTCGCCTCATCAGGTTTATTTGCAAATTTAAGCCAAGATGGTAAACTTTCATACATGAACTTTACCTTAGTAACCATGTTTTTAGCTGTTTCTTGCTTAGTTGCAATACAAAGAATGTTTTTGTCCTCATGGAATATCATCATCCATAATGAATAACCTGCGGCTAATGTTGATATACCTAACTGGCGAGATTTAAGTACTATTGAATATGGGTTCTCTTGGAATAGAGTAAGTACTTTTTCTTGGAATGGGTAAAGATTAAAAGGCATTCGTCCACGCTTTGGATGCTGGATCTGGCAGTATTTTTTCATAAAATATGCCGGTGATTGGGCACACTTTATATACTCCTCGCGGACAACTTGTTTTAAACTTTTTTCTTCCATTACTTAATTACCGTCAATGTAAGAATAACAAGTACGGAAGCCACGAACCCTCCACCTAACCATTTAATTCCTCGTTTTAAATTATTATTTTTACGAGTAAGGTCAGTTACGTCTTTTTCAAGTCCTTTAATTACTTCATCTTGTACAGCCATAACTTTTTCGTATGTAGCTGTTTGCTCAATGTAATTTTTTTCTTTGGAAATATAAATATTGATTATGCTATCTTTGACGTCAATTTTTTCATTTAATTGCCATACCATTTTATTAATCACTTTTAACTCAGCAATAGCAGAATCACCTCGAGTAAGGTCGATTGCAATTGAGCGTGCTTTATCGTGTGAAAAACAAATTTTATCGGTAACGGTCTGAGAAAAACTGCTCGAGCTCAGTATTAGAAGCACTAGTAAGATCTTTAATTTTGTTGCCATAATAGGTGCGTGTTGTTTGTAGCTCTTTTTCTGTATGTTTAATTTCTATATTTAACGAATCAACAATATGTTCTTGTTGGTGGAGGTTATTAGTTAAAATTTTTTGACCTTCTTTTAATAAAAATATATTGTTTTTTAATCGTTCAATTTCTTGTTTTTGTTTATCATATTTATTTGTTTGTGTAGGTGTTGGTTTACACTTAACTAAAAATATAAGTAACAACAAAATTATCCCACCTACAATAAGATGGGATAATTTCAATTTAAATGTTCTATTTTTCATATTAGAACAATTTATCTATTTCTTTTTCAATGTTTAATTTATCAACATTAACTTGTTTAAGATCTTTCATTAAAGATGCTCGTTTATCTCCTTCAGCAGTTCTAATAAGTTGTGCTAATTCTCTCATTCTATCTTCAGCTGTTTTTTTATCTTTAAGAAGTTGATCTTTTTTATCAGCTTTTTTATCTAAACCTTTATTAGCTTGTGCTGATCTAGCTGCTTTTTCTTCTGGTTTTTCTTTTTCAGGTTTAGCAGGGGCTGTTTTAGGTTCAGCTTTAGGAGCTTCAGGGGATTTTTCTGCAGCTTTAGGTTCAGCTTTAGGAGCTTCAGGGGCTTTTTCTGCAGCTTTAGGTTCAGCTTTAGGTTTTTCTACAGTTGCAGGTTCTACATCTGTTGATCCTTCACCTGAAAGTAATTTTTCAACTGCGTTGAGGGTTTGAGGACCTCCTAATTTTTCAACATATCGTTTTACATTACCTTTATCATCAGGTTCAATGTATGAATTAATACGCTTAATTTCTTCAGCAGAATTTCCAATTTCTTTTTTATTAAGGAGATCTTTAAGTAATTTTTCATCTTCAAAAGTATCTAATTGTGCTTGAATAGCATCGTCTACTTTTAATAAAGCTGTTTTAACAGCATCTGGAGTTTTTTCAGATGTTCTAGCTTTTTTACCCGTAATGATTTGGGTAGCTGATTCTGGGTTGATGTTAGGGAATGATTTTTCAATAGCTTTGGTAGCATCAGCAACTGCTTTTCCTAGAATTCCTTTTTCTACTTTACCATCAATATAAGCAAAATCTAATGGACCCTCAATAAATGGACCTTCCATAAGAAGATCTTCATTTAATTGATCTTCAGCAACATTTACTGGTTTTCCAGATTTTTTAGCTTGAGCTATAGCATCTTTTACAGTGTTTATGTCTGTATTTTCTGATTTAGCAATTTCTGGGGCTTCAGTTGGGAGGGTTTTTTTATCAACTACTGTTAGTTCTTTTAAAATTGCTGCGATTTCTTCACGTATAATTTCGAGTAAATAGGATTTTTTCATTATTTGATTTTATTTATAAATATTAGAATCCTATTACTTGTTTAATTTTTTCAATTCTTTCCTCGGTAGTACCCGATAATATTGTATAGTTACGAAATTTAGGTTTATGTCTTAAAATTAAACTTTGAATCTCTTTATCAATTTCATTTCTATATTTTATATCAATAGTGCGAACACCATTGTCTTCTAATTCTACACCCTTAGGTGAAACATAGAAAATATAATCGTATTCACGTATTAAATGCGATACCGCATCATTTAGTGCATCGGCCATGAAGTATGGAATTGATTTAGCTAAGCGCGTAAATGCCATTACATCAATTATAGTACGATCTGTGATTATATCATCAATAAATAATTCACTTGAACGCTCAGCAAAGAAAATAATTTGACCTTTCAATGTTGAATCGGTATTCAATGGAATACCCATGTCTCGTAAATATTTTGAACGCTCAGTTCTGAATTCATATCCTGCAAATTCAGGTAATTCTTTTAAAGCATTAACTAATGTTGTTTTACCAACTGACATTGTTCCACAAAACCCTATTTTCATAAATATTATTTTTTACCCCAGTTAAAATCTCCAGTCTTAATACGCTGTAATATATCAAGTTGCTTTTCAGTAGCCAAATTATTTTGTCTTTTAACAGAATCTATTACTCCTTGAAGAAATTTTCTTTGAGAAGGAGAATAACGATTCAT
>Ga0181343_1000823_pt1 | contig 12890 bp, 32 predicted proteins | sample Su13VDMLBSD_FD_130110 | JGI IMG/M metagenome (GOLD analysis project Ga0181343, IMG submission 130110) | Freshwater viral communities from Lake Michigan, USA - Su13.VD.MLB.S.D | ecosystem: Environmental > Aquatic > Freshwater > Lake | place: USA: Michigan | collected 2013-07-15 | reverse complement strand
AGATCAACAAAAAAGTTAATCGTCGTAGATGATGCTGTTTTTGACCTTGGAAGATATCCAATATTTCTTGCGAGAGATACGACATTTTCTCTTAACGTCGCACTATCAATAAACACCTCATTGCTAATCATATTAGCATTGTATGAGGAGATGTATGTATTATACGCAAGAATATCTATGATATGCGATAAACTAGAACCTTCAAAATCATAATCAGTAAAATTACTGTTTGTTCTTAAATAATCTTTTATTGAGGTTCTAATCTGGTCAAAGTCTAAATTTGTGAAGTTTACTAATGCCATTTATCTCGTTGGCTGTAATGCGAATGATAATTTTTGAGTAGGAACATCAACTCCTATGATATTATAAATTATAGTCACATTGAAGTTATTAGCATCATAATCAGGATCTACAATTACTTCAGTTAATTCAACTCTTGGTTCGTATGTTCTTATTGTATATTCAATTTCATTTTTAATACTGTTTGCACTTATAGGATCTATATTTTCAAATAATGATCTTGAAATCCTAGATCCTAAGTTTGCATTAAATAACCTTTCTCCGGGATAGGTTAAAACAAGATTTCTAATTGCTCTCGCAATAGCGGTTTCATTCTTTAATATTAGAATATCAAAATTCACAGGATTAACTTTTATAGTAAGACTTACGTCTACAAATTCTTTACTAATCCTTTCTATTGGCATTAAATTATGTCACATAGTAATTGTATTTATCAGGATTTTGAACCAAATATTGGCTCAGTTCCATATTCCCAATCATCATAGTCTTCATCATTGCGAATTTTTTCATGAATTTCATTTTGATGGAAAAAATCATGTGCTTTAGGGGTTAAATCATCATTTGCAATTTCTCTAAGCATTTTTTGATCCATTTTGTTCTCCTGATTCGTTAAAATCAGAACTTTTTACGGGGTTGCTATCCCGAATTTTTGTAATTTCGTACATAAAATCGTCGGATGTTTCAATTTTTCGACGATTTTCGACGGAATATTCGGTTAAATCTATTTCATACCCTGGATTTTTGGTAATTCTATTCTTAGTCCATGCATCATCGTACCATAATATCTTATTATTAGGATATGCATAGAAGTTTCCATTATCCATCTTGAAAAAATGAGCACATTTATGCTCTGGGGTTTCACTAAAATTAGTATTCAGTGTAGATTTAGACTCCCATGACCAATCAAGAGTGAACATGTAAGTTCCTTCATTCTTTTCTCCACGATAATTGATCAATTCAGCGCGTAAGTTAGCAAGTCTTGAACGAACTTGAATATCAACATAAGGGGAAAAACAATCCCACCACATACACTCTTCTAATTCGGGTACTGGCGCATCAGGTTTCCAACAAAACGCATGTATTGGTCTACGAGTCCAGTTCACCCCATTCTCGAGAAACGCCTCAAAGAGTGGTACGTGCTTCTCTAAGGATGCTACGGAGTGGACATCACATAAAGTTACCTCACCATGACCTTTTTTATGATTATAAAGAAATTCATTACGAATATGACAAGTAATTGTCGGAAGATTATGATTTAGATATGCCATAAATTAATACTAAAAAAGCAGGAATTTCTTCCTGCTCTATCTATGCTATTTCTTTTATATTACTCATTCTTCAACTGTAAGTTCTCCTGCTGCCAGTGCTGCTTCTGCTGCTGCGACTGCTGCCATACGTTCCATAATTGCTTCTCTTTCTAAACGAGCTTCTCTTGCAGTTGGAGATTCTTCCTCTTCAAAAACTTCAGGTTTATCTGGATGCTCTTGAAGTCTTGTGGGTAATCCAGATACCCATCCAAAAACTTTAGGTTCTACTGTAAGTTCCTCTTCGTTCATTTTCCTTGTCCACGATAGCGTTTTTTTGCAGAATTGCGACTGCTTGATGAATATTTAGTATGTTTACCCATTCCTTGACGAGATTTTTTGGGTTTTGGTTCAATAAGAGTATTTGAAGACTTTTTCGTTTTAACTGCCATTTTTAAATTTCCTCCAATTCAATTTCTTTAGGATCATATTCACCACTCTCATAGTATTCCTGAGAGAGATTTTCTAAAACCTCCACACATTCTTCATATGAGAGGTTTTGAAAAATTTTACGCCCCTTGTATAAGACGTTAAACATACATCAGATAACTCGTGTTTTCTCGTGCCCCACACGAATGCGAGGATCACACCAGATTTCGAAACCTGCATCCTTTGCATCAAGGCAGAATGAAACATCCTCACCACACATATCCTGAACTGCACCAGATTCAAAGACTTGCATCTTAGGAGCAAACCAAGGGTATTCAAGATTCTCAAAGACACCCTTCTTAATCAGAACCCATCCAAATCCAGTGTAATCAACTGTGAAAGGCTTTCTACGCTTTGAGATGCTTTCGACGGTTTCGTGATTCATTACGCCACCATTCTGACGGAACTCCTCCTCTTCCAACCAGTGTGCAACAGAGGTTGTGTGGCCATCTTCTGTGGCATACCAACCAGCTGCAACTTCACGCTCAGAACCTTCTGCAGGTAGTGCAAGATCGCAAAGTTGCCAGAAAGTTTCTGTATTAAAGACAATATCGCTATCAATCCAGAGTTGATAATCATATTGCAGTTTACCATCCCAAGGTTCTTGCTTAGGACCACGGAGAACATTTGCACCAAGACACTTACAACGTGCAAAGTTAACCATTGATGAGTAATCTTGTGAAATCTGAATACTCATTCCGTTCTGAACCATATCAAAACAGAGTTGTACAAAATTCTTTAGAAATGTAAATGAACAACCTCTTCCAGGTAGACAAAATACAATTGTCTTGCCCCGCATCCGTTGTTTAATTGCATCATAATCCCATTCTTGTGTATTAGTAGGCGTTGGTGCCTTTGCTTTAACAGTGAATCCTTTTGCCATAAGTTTGAATAACTTTCAGTTCAATTCTATCAGTCTATATATGGTCTTGTCAATGCGAGGAATTTAAAATTGCCTCTTTGTTTATTGTGAGTTCCTCATAAGAAAAATCTTCTTTTTTTAATTTCACATCAATTAACTCAACCATCCTGTGCAACATCTCCCAGGTCTCCTCAAATTTATCCTTTGAGAGACTGTGATATATGCACTGGTCCTTTGCGTATATGTGATAAATCTTGTCGGTCATAAAAAATTTTTCCGAATTTTTTTCAGTAACTCTTATTTTGCTACCGCATTATATATCACAACAATCAGAAATCCCAGCGGCACTCCGAGTATCGTAAAGCACTGCCGTGGATACCTTATTAACCATCCCGCAAAGACTACCTTCCAGAAATTCCAATAGGGTTTATTTTTAGATCTCATTGCGGATCTCGGAATATTATAAAGGGGTCTCATGGGGTGGAAAATCCTACCGGAAAATTTTTTTAGAGTTTAATATATCTCTCGCGTTTTGTCACCTCTGTAGGTTAGGGTAGTGTTGCGTTTTTATATCGCAGGGCCGCTCCGACATCACGATACCGTTATACCGTAACTGTCAAATCACGAATGCCCCGCACGAACAGCACGGGGCATCGGAGGGTTTCACCGCACATCCTGCAGGGCAGAGTTGGCAGTGCTCATACGAGTGCCATGAGATCCTGCTGCACCCCCATGAGTTCTGACCCGAGTGCTGCCTCCTTTGATGCGATCTGTCCAACGGTTAGCGGCAGAACCATGAGCAGGGCGAAGGCGGGTGACCTTGTATTGGATGCCGTCGATGGTTGCGGTGGTCATGAGGATCGGTTGTTTGCTTGTGAATTGTAGCACGGGGGGCGACCCCTCACCGTTGGTGTGCCTCAGAGTACTGGGCGGCGATGGCGGTAGCAGGCACTCCCCAGTGAACGAACTGAGAAGGGCGTGATCCGTTCTTCAGTTGATCATGGCGTGAGATCCACTTGATCTGGCGGGTCTGAAGATCAGAGCACATTGCGAGGGGGAAGCGGGTCATCGGTGCGTCTGTCGGTTGCTTGATAATTGTACCACAGATCAGGCGGCGCACCAGGCGCAGTAGCGGTCGGCGTAGACCTGCTCCAGGCGGTATGCTTCCTCCTCACGGGATTCGTCGTCGTGGTTGCCCTCCAGTGATTGGCGGCAGTGGATCAGTTCGTGGATCAGCGTCGTGACGTATTCCAGGTGGGGCAGTTCCCGCTCAACCTCAACCAAAAACTCCAGATCGTCTTCCTGCTGCTGCCAACCCACCACACCCTCAGAGGTCAGGCGCTTATGGTGAACCGTGATCGCCGCGGCCCCCAGCAGCGGTTCCTGATCCAGCATGAAGCGGTAGACCTGCTGAGCGAGGCGGGGGCGTTGCTTCTGTCCAGAGGTGAGCAGCATCGGTCGGTTGCGGTTGTGAGTATTGTAGCAGATCAGAGGGCGTTCAGTTGGGAGGCGATCCGTTCCGCTTCGGCAGGGGTGGCACAGTGGGCGGCATCATACCATACTCCAGGCATCAGGCGGCGGTGGATTCGGGCGCCCTCCGTCCGATAGATTCCAGGTGCCTTCAGGATCTTATCCAGCAGGGGGAGGCGGGGCAGGAGCATCGGAGGTCGTCTGAACTGAGAGTATTGTAGCAGATCAGTTCATCAGCAGACCATGCGTCACAGTGATGTGGCGTTGGAGGCAGTGGCGGTTGACCCACTGACCGAGCGAGCAGTCGGTGTTTGCCATCAGGTCCAGGATCGCGCGGCGGGAGATGCCTTTGTAGGTATAGCGACCGCCCCAGAGGAACTTGACCTGAACCTGACCCGTGATGGGGTTGACGGTCAGGGTCTCAATCGCGGTGCTGCCGTGAGTGGTGATGGGGTAACCGATGAACATGGGGGGCGGTGGCGTTTGAACTGAGATCAGTATAAGGGGGCGGGAGTGCCCCCTATAGGTCCTGGTGGTCAGTCCACCGATTGGCACTTGACCTGATTGATCAGGTCCACCAGGTCGTCGATGATCATCTTAGCACCCTCAGGCGACATTCCAGGGCGCTTGCCAGTGGAGGCATCAAAGTGCATGTCCCTCCAGTTGCGCTCGCTGTCCTTCAGGGCATCCAGCAGTGCCTGATGCTTGTAGGGGTCCAGGGTGAGGGTCAGGGTTGCCATCGGGTTCGCTTGTGAACTGAGATCAGTCTACAGGGTCAGGATCAGAACTCCAGGGCATCGAGGGTCGGTTCAGCGATTGTCATACCATTGTCGGTTTCGGGGTTGCTGATCGTTTCCAGGATCTGTAGGATCTGATCGCCAGTGTTGCCAGAGCGCAGGAGGGACAGAGCAAGTTCGCGGGACATTGGAATCGTTTGTAGTGTGGTTGTTTGGCGGAGTCTTTTGGGGCGCTGCCGTTCCCATTGTATCAGAGGGCGCCTTGAGCGTTTAGGATGCCCCAGGCAACCTCAAACCCGTTAGGGGTGCGGTAGATGCCCAGATAGCGGTTGCCGATGCTCACTGCTGCTGCCTCATCACGGATACGGGCACGGGGGTCAATGGCAGCGTAGAAGATCGGTTCAATGAAGCGGGGAGTGCGGATGATCATTGTTCAGGCGTGAACTGGAATCAGTCTACAGGGTCAAGGTGGGGGATCAGAGTCCCCCTTGTGCCACTTCAGAAGGCGATCAGTTGGTCGATCTCCCACTGATCAACAGCAGGTACACAGTCGGTCCGACCGATCTTAGCGACCAACCACTTGTTGACGTGCTTTGATGTGGTGGCGCTCCACTTGTGGGCAGTGCGGACCCATCCCCGACCAGGGATGCGGGCAGCGACGGGGGTCACATATGAGATCAGGATCTCAGTCCCGTCTGCCAGCATCACCTCAGTCATGTTGCTGCCGATCTGTTGAACGATCATTGTGGGGTTCGGGTGTGAACTGAGATCAGTATAAGGGGTCAGGTGGGGTGCTTAGCGGCAGTCCTGTGACACTTCACACATTGCCACTGCCAGGCGGTCGGCGTTTGCTTTGGTGATCTGAGCACCTGCTGATAGGACGTTGCCACCGATCCACAAAGCGATGGCACAGAAACCAAGAGGGAGGATGGAGCGCATCAGTGAGTCAGAAGGTTTGGAGTGCTGCTACTTTATCATAGAGTTGGGCAAGGTCAACGCCCAGGTGCTCGCTTACCTCATCCCAGTCGTCGTGGAATTCAATCAGTTCCAGCAGAGCACGGATCTCATCCTGAGTGAAAGAGGTGAAGGTCTCAGAAGTCATAGTCAGCAGCGAGGTAGTCGTTCATGTTGAAGGATTCGTCATCCTTCAGTTCGGGAATGTCAAGGTCAAAGATCTCACCAGGCATATCCTGGATCTCTTGCCACAGTTCGTCAAACATTGGGGTTCCTCTCAACAGAATCAGTATAGGGCACGGAGAGGCACCCACAAGCGCCTCTGTGCCACCTCAGCAATTGTCACCAGGTCTTTGCCAGGGTGAAGTTGTAATAACTAAAAACTTCACGATTAACCAGTTTGAACATACCAAACTCATTGGTCATTACGTAACCTTCACCAACGATACGCTCACCGTTGATGTATGCTTCGGGTCCATCATTGCGCAGCAGGAATAGGCAATCCTCCTTAATGCTCTTGACCAGTTTCCACAAGCGAATCAGGTTAGGATCACAATCAAAGGCATCATCCTCAACGGGGCGTTGCTCACGGATGCAAGCGTTAAGTTGCTTTTTCAGTTCTGCTAGTTGCTTACCATTAACGAACTCACAAGTGGTTGACATTTGGCGGGCGAACTTGCACACCTCCTCAACATCAGCGAATGAGGTTTGATTGTGAGCAATGTAAGCATCAGGTTTGATGAACAGACAGGCATCAGTGCTGTCCAGGTTCACCATCAGGGGCAGTGCCCAACTATCGCGCAGATCATCGTTTGCCTCATATACTGTGTGAGGGGCAATGATAATCTCCTCAGTGATTACCTCTGGGAACTTATAGGTGATGGTGTTTGGTTTGTATTCATCCGATCCACCGAATCCGATGAAGTCACCTTGGATAATACGCTCAGTGTGAGGCAACCAATCAAGACACTTGTGCAGAATTTCTGCGACATTGCCACTGTGGTTTTGATTGATCTCATCGTGTGTGTGGTTGATCTTAATCTTTACTTTGTTGAAGACACTTTTAGTGCCAACGAAGAACTTACCATTGGCGGGGTTTGTTCCCCAAACAATAGCGGGAGCGCCATCAATCTTGACGCTGAGAGCGCCAGGATTAACGAACCAGTCCAGAACATCAAGGTCGCCCGTGAGGATGGCATCTTCGGGGTGTTCAAGGTGTTTGTTTTGCATGTGCTTAGTATGGCAGGTCCTGGGGGGTTTCGCAAGGGGGGTGTGTGCCACTAGGTCGACTGGCACGCAGGCGGCCGCCGAGTTTGTATAAAAAAAGGGGGCACGAATGCCCCCCCAGTTGTTATCAGCAATCGCTGAAGATTGCAACCTCACGATAACCCTTCCTACAAGCGGTGAAGTCATAACGAAGGTTGTTATCGTAGGTTGCTTCCCAGTCAACCACAACGTGGGAGGGAACATCACCATACACATCGGCGGTGAACTGCTCAGCGAAATCTGCAGTGGATTCATACCAACCACGGAAACGCTCGTCGCATCCCTCAATGTCAGAAACGCAACCCATTTCACCGATCAGGGCATCAACGGCATCGTAACCGATTGCCTCACCACAACGAACATACTCCTCATAGTATGCAACGAAGTCGTTCTCATTGTAGGTGTCGATGAACTCCAGAATGTCATCCAGAGCATAGTTCTCCTCAAGCAACTCATCGATCTTCTCAACAGCATCGGTGCTGAGGGTCTCTTTGTAGTTGGCGGTGAGAGTGATGGACATTGGTTGGTGTCTCAGGAACGAATGTAATGTATCAGGGTCTGGGGGGCATTGCAACCCCCCTTGTACCAGTTCTCAGGGTGTCACATCCTCCACCAGTTCAGGATAGTATTCTTTACATTCAGTGAGCAATTCTTCATCAGAATACTTAGCATAACCCTCATCCAGATAATCATAACAGAGTTGGGTCATTGTCTTAAGGTCCATGTCATCCAACATCTGCTGAATGAGTTGGTCTTGAAGTTCAGAACGGTTCATCAGTGAGTGTTAAGAACGTGAACGAAATCCAGAGAACAGACACACCAACCGGCATAATCTGTCACCTCTTCAACTAGAGCATCGGCAACAACTTCATCATCATCGTCATCATCAACCTCCACCTCAAAGACATTACCAACCACAGAATCTACAACTTCTTGTTGTTGCTCTGCGGTGAAGTCTAAATCATCAAAATCAAATGAAACTTCGGTGACCTGAAGGGTGAGTGTTCTCATCAGAAATCTCAGGAACGAATGTAATCTATCACCCCTGAGGGCGCTTGGGGGATTTGGTGGGCAGTGGCGCAACTGGCACAGCGGCAGCCGCTTCGCTCTCGGCAAAGTATACCTTACTGCGCTCAATTAATGTGTCAATGAATGCCAGCACGGTTTGAATCACTTTACGGGTTTTTTGTGTGCCATTGTTTTCATTCCAGGCACGAACAGCAAACTGACACACACCGATCACAATTGCGGCAATGGTTGCTAGATTGTACATCAGGGTTTGAATGAACTTGTGGGCAAAGAGTTTCATAACATTTGGGGTGGGAGGTTTGTGTAGAGAATTCCTCAACCACGAATCAAACATAACACCGCCGCGGCCAACCCGCAACCCCCTGTGTGCCACTTCTCATTCTGGCATAAGAACAATGAATTCCTGAAGATAGTAGTCTAAGGGTAATTCAAGCTCCGCTGCTGTTTGTTCCCATTGATCCCATTCTTCAGGAGTGGCATCATCTAGAAAGTCCTGGAAAGTATAATAATCAATGTTCATGAGAACTTTGTGAGTGATGTGTATAACATAACAGGCATCTAGAAATATTTCAAGGGGTCTTGTGCCACTATAAGATCTGGCACAAGATACTAAAATACCCTGGGTCTTGTGTTAGACTCCAGGGTATTGATGCGTTATGCTATAAGTTCCTACCAGACTCGATCATTGCTCAGGTCTTCAATATACGCCCTCGCAGATTCATCACCACCGAGATCAAACAGTTTCTCCCAATTGATATCGCGGGGGTTGAAATCATTGAGTACTTCTAGTTCTAGTGTGATCCTGTAACGTGTCTTTTGTGCTTGAGCGTAAACCATAAGAATCTCGTAGGTAACTGTGTGTATTGTAGGCGAATCTAGATGGGGTGTCAAGTGCGTGATGTGAATCTAGATGCGTATCTAGATGAACCTATATATGCGAATCTAGTTGTATTATTGATTCTTATGTGTGTGTATCTAGATGATGTATGATGATTATCTAGTTGTATGATGATGTGCGAATCTAGTTGTATGATGATATAATACTATTGTTATATGATAATATGATAATCTAGTTGTGTATCTAGATGTATGATGTGAATCTAGTTGCGCAATCTAGTTGAGATCTAGTTGCGCCCCATAAGACTCAGAGGCACATCTAGATCCAAAATGAGTTGGCGACTCTTAGTTATTATAAGATGCTCCTAGTTTTATGTCAAGTGCTCGGGGGTCTCGGAGTTTTGTGGGGGTGCTTGACATTCTCCGAGTTTTGTGTTAGAACGTTCGCTAAGACCACAAGGACCCAGCACATTCTCAGCACATTTACAAGCACTTAAAAGCATTTACAAGCATTTAAAGAACATAAAACTCCACACATTCAACAATATAACACTACCATTATACTCTCATATAAACAACACAAATACATTTATTAATACATTTAATAATGTTTTTAAATGTTTTTTATCGTTTTTTATCCAAATAATGAGGTTTTTCACTATCAAACACATACCACTTCGCAATACCCAGACACATCAACAAAGTGGTATGTTCTCTGTGTTCTCTATCACTTCCCCTATACATATATCTTCTCTGATATGCACAACACCAGACATTATAAAAGATCTTATCCTTCTCAGTCATTGTTTCATCTTATCTGCAGACTCTTGGATAAGATCAGCAAGTTCCATAATTTCGTGTTTCATTTCTGGTGTAGAAGTCTTTGATACCTCATCATAAAACAATGTGATTGCGGTTAATAATAAAACGTGTTGTCTAAATGTAAGGTTCATTATACTACTCCATCAGCACTATCTTTGAACTCTTCTACTCGGTTAAGATAATCTTTACCTTGCTGATACAATGCTTCAATCAGTGCTTTGATGTCAGCAGTTTGAATCACATCAAACTCGTGATTGAGATTCTCACACCTCAGGGCATCTAACATACACTCCAAAGTCATTGCTTGTTGAAACTCTGGCGTGATATGTGTTCCCCAAGTGAGACCAGAGACTTCTGCATTGTAGAAGCGATTATATCGTTCAAGCACACGATTACCCCTTTCCCTGCGTTCTGCCTCTTCCAACATTTCTTCGTGAGTCATCATTTCTCTCAACCTCTGTTTACCATATTCAGTGAGTTCAAACTTTTTATTTCTCAAGTCATTCACTTCTTCTTGAGTGAGATTGACCCAAGGCATATCATCGTTCATCGCAGTTTCTCCCGCATAAGTTTCAGACACTCGTTCCATTTATAAGAGTTAGTATCGTGTTCTTTGGGCAACCATTCTTTCTCAATTCTATCTACAAGGTCATCAACACAAGTTGGTACATCCCAATCAATATTATCTGTGTGTGTATCAAGCATCCATTGAGCAATCACACCATAAAGAGTTTCTGGTTTCTTTGGTTCTTCCACTCTCTTATACTTCACACCCATAATGGTTGCGTATTCTCCTTCTATGAGAACTTTTGAGATGTCAGTTTCAGTCATTTTATCTTTGTTGAGAGGGCCATAAACTTGTTCCATTAGATTTTGGAAATCCTTTTCAATACCAAACATTATTTCTCCACCCAATATGCTCTCACATTTTTATAAGGTTCATCATACTTTCCCTTCTTTACATCATTAAACCAAAGTCCTTCAAGCAAACGACAAGTTTCACCATCAGTAATAGCAACCATCAGCAAACCATCATCAGAATACTTTTTTTTATACCAATAAAATTCATCAGGAAATTCAAGACGATAATAAACCATCTCATTATAAGAGACAACCTCAAACTTACCACCAAAACTAAACTCCATTCTTGGTTGAGATTTATGTGTCTCAATTTCTTTGAGGAGTTCAAGTTTCTTTTGAAGCACTTTTATTTCTGCTTCTGTCTTTTCAATTTCAGTCATCGGTCCTCATTGTAAAATACAAATCCAGTATTGGTATTGTGGCAGTAATAGTAATACTCTTGAAACACTCCGTTCTCAAAAGATTCTACAGTTTCATCAAGTTCATCACTACCAGTTGAATAATAACATTCTAACACAAAGTCAGAATATTCGCCAACAAAACCACAGAAACGGTCAGGAAACTTTGTTAGGTCTTTATCTGGGAAGAGTTCATAGTATGTGTCTAATACTTCCTGCCCGTATTCTTCTAGGATGTCTTCAAGGTTCATTCTTCACCATCAAGTTCATTAAGATACTCAAAGTTCCAGGTGTGCTCACAGATACCAATATCAAATCCAAACTTATATACCCAGAACATAATACTCAGAAGAGTTCCACTACCTGATTTGATTTGGATATAAGGCCAACCAGCATAATCATTCCAACTCACTGATGCTTGAAGAAGTGCCCAGTATCGGTTATGAAGGACCTGAACATACCACTCGTGTCCATACTCCTTACGATGCTTAAATGATATCAATCTCATTGCTTCAGTTCCTCGGCAAGTTGCAGCAGATCATTCTTATCTAACACAACCAGATCATTCTGTGCTGTATAAGATCTTACATATTCAGCAGTGAGTGATAGAATAGCAGCAACCAATCTTTCTTCAGTATCAGCACCTTGATTGTATCTCTGATCCCGTATCAAACTCATAAACTCATTTGCTCTATCAGACATTTACACTTTCCTCATAATCAGTCATCAATTTACCATCCAAATGATCAATTTCGTGTTGAATAACCCTTGCGGTGAGCCCAGAGTATGAGTTGTGATGTGGTATGCCCTTCCGATCCCGAAATTTCACTGAAATCGATTCTGGTCGCTTAAGGTCGATATATGTCTCTGGAATTGACAAACAACCCTCATTCATCCTCACTTGATTGTCAGATTGTGTGATGATTTCAGGGTTAATCATTACCAAAGGTGCTCCATCTACATCAATAACAATGATTCTTTTTGATACGCCAACCTGCGGTGCTGCGAGACCAATTCCGTTGTTTGCATACATCGCATCAATCATCGATGCACAGAAGTTTCTAACTGAGTCATCAATCTTAGCAACTCTCTTTGATTTGAGATTGAGAACTTTATCTCCAATCGTAACTATCTGCATTTCTACCTCCCTCTTGAATGTAGATTTTAATGGGTTCATCATTCCAATGTCGAATTACACCAGCAACAATAAAACAATTAGTGATTAGATAGGTGGCAAAGATAATACTGCGAATAATGGAGATAAGATCTGCTTCTTTGTCATCTTTCCCGTGCTTCTCACCAAGTGAATAACTCCATAATCTCCAAATGTTATGATGCTTCTTCTTCATTATTGGTTTCAGAGTCAACAGAATATCTATACATAAACCCCTCATTTGTAGAGTAGTATATGTTTTTTACACCACCTTGTTCTAATGCTAGAGCACATATTGGACAAGGTTTTGCCATTCTTAATTTGTCTTGAGTATTGACTCTTGCAACAACAATTGTATCAGCATCTTCTCGTGCTTTGATCAGTGCATGGATTTCAGAGTGTAGATAAATCTTCTCACAAAGACCAACCTTCTTTGCAAGTTCTGCTTGCCAAGGATGAGACTTTTGT
>Ga0181343_1000820_pt1 | contig 12941 bp, 6 predicted proteins | sample Su13VDMLBSD_FD_130110 | JGI IMG/M metagenome (GOLD analysis project Ga0181343, IMG submission 130110) | Freshwater viral communities from Lake Michigan, USA - Su13.VD.MLB.S.D | ecosystem: Environmental > Aquatic > Freshwater > Lake | place: USA: Michigan | collected 2013-07-15 | reverse complement strand
GCCGCCCGTCAACGATGTCGGATCACAGCTAGGCAACTACAAGGACGTGAGACAGCAGTTTGACGCGAGCTTGGAGGAGACGAACATCTCCTCGCTTCTTGCGGGATCATCTGGAACTCAGTACCAGATCTTTCGCACGACCATGGAGCAAACGTCTGAGTCAAACAACATCGCACTGCAGGTCTTTGAGACGACCTCGCAGAACGGGATTCGCAAGCTTGATCTCATTGACTTTGGGACAGTGACGCTGCAAGGAAGACAGGTGCGAGTTGTGTTCGCAGGCCGCGTGTTCATCAACTCTTACGAGTTTCCTACGTTCGTGAACGTTCTGACGCTGGTGCTGACGTGATAAGCAAGGTCCAACAGATTCCGGGTCTTTTCGACATCCTGTCCAACTCCTTTGGCTTGCTGATCGATCCCAACACGAACGAGAGGATCATCACGTGCAACCTGACCGTAGACACTACTCTCTGTATGCGCAACAACGTTGTGACTCTCACCTCAGAGATCATCACACCGTCACAGGAGAACGTACAGCGGGTCAACACGTCTGCCGACTTCAACCGCCGTGCAGACCAGAAGTCACGTCAGAAATTTATCCGCGCGGGAAACGAGCGGTCGCTTGCGAAGTTCGAGATTGATGTCACAAAGCTTGTCTCGAACTATGACGCAAAGTCGCTGTCTCAGCAGTTAGATGTTGTGAGAACGCGATCAGTTGTCAGCTCCGGAGACAACGACACAGTTGAGGCGGGCAGTTCGCAAGTGCGACCCGCAGACTTTCGAGAGATCACGCTGGGAAGAGACCCAGGTGCTCAACGGCCGGGTTTCTTGCCCAACGATGGTCTTGCCGCATTCTCAAGCCTCAGCTCAAAGGGACGGCCTGTCCTCTCGTCCCCTGTCAACAAGCAGACTCCCGCAAGAATTGTCAGCGTTGCAGACACGACTAGGCAGACTCAAGTAACGTTGAGGATACCGGGAAACGGACCGACTGACGGCCTCAAGCTGCGTGTCAGGGCCTTCAACAAGCTGGGTGTGATCCTCTCACAGGAAACCCAGCTCAACTTGGCTCAATTTGAGATCAACGCCAGGGTGCCGCTTATTCCACCCATAGTCTCTGCGAGCTTCTCAGATCTCGCAACGCTCAGCGTTTCTGTGACCCAGCGGGATCCGAGCGCTGACACTGTTGCGATCATCACGAGAGAGGTGAAAGACTTTCGGCAGCCCATCGCAGGCTTTACTCGCACGCTCTACAAGCTTCAATGTCTCCCAGGACAGACAACAACTTTTAGGATTGCAGGCCTGTCAACCAGCGTTCTTCTGAGGGGTTTCGCGCAGAAGGGCGACACAGCGTCCAATGAGTTCACAGGAACAGTCGCAAAGCTTCCCTTCAATGTGGCGAAGATGAGATCGCGGCCCACGCCCATCACAGTGCTCGTCTGCACGAACTCGCTGGAGGGCGTGAACTTTTACGTCAGCGACACAACACTGCAGGCAGGCGCTGTCATGATCAGGAGGAAAAATCTCCGAAATGGCGAGGTTGTCTGGATCACCAATAGACCCCGCGCTCTGAATGAGATCGACAAGATTGTCGACACAACTGCGACAGATCTAGCGGAGTACGAGTACTCGACTTCTGTCTACACGCGGACAGGAGACGTGCGTCATGAGGACTCTACCTTCTACATCAAGAGGCTCAGGCCCCGACAGATCGTCAACGTCAGCATAACTGCAACACCGCGCATTGAAGAGAATCAGACAGTTGAGGTCAGCATTGCTTCGAGCATAAAGCCCAACGATGTGAATTTTCTGATTGACTTCATGAAGGCTTCTGGCCTTGATGTTCCCTTCCAGAGTGATCTCACAACTCTCAAGGACAGCCTCCTCAACTGCGTGAAGTTCGAGGTCTACAGGGTCGACCTCCAGACAGGCGAGATCAAGTACGTCGGGCAGACCAGCGATCGCATTGTTGACGACATCGATGATGTGCGTGTCAGGTCCAAGATTTACTACTACTGCACTTCCTTCGTCAGGTCGCCCTCACAGCTGACAAGCATCATAGAGGATCGAGCGAACAGGACGACATCAGTCAATCCTGATCTCACACGCCTTGGGCTGCACATCACAAAGGCAGACATTTCGCAGGCGTCTCTTGGTGCTGCCAGGCGTGTTCTCTCAAAGGATCGCAAGTTCTTTTCTCGTCAGAACTTTGAAACAGGAACGATGCCAGGCGCTCCAGCAAGAGACGCCTTCCTGGACGGAGAGACTGGCGACACAGCATCGTTTGTCACAGAGGTCGTCCCATCTCCGCCGACAGTTTCAAAGGTCACAGTCCAAAACAGGTCAGGCGGTCAGACGGTGTCGTGGATTGTGAACGGCGACACCAGCCTCATAGATCGCTACGAGGTTGAGGCTACATCATCGAGCGCCCGGTGGACCATCACGTCTGCGGGACACGCATCAAGCTCGCAGCGCTGTGTGATCCAGGATCGAACAGGCTACGAGACAGGCAGGCAGATTCGTTATCTCGTCACTCCCGTGTACCTTGACGGTGAGAGGGGAGCCACTTTCGCATCGCCCACATACACAGTACCGGGAGCTGTCAATGGCGCTTAAGTTTGGGAAGAAAAGCTCCAAGGTGGGAGTCCAGGCTAAGAAGACCACGTTCGATTCTGGCACTGACAACACACAGAATGACGCAGGCGGAGCGGCAGCTATTTCGCGTACTGCTGTTACATCGACTGCCTCAAGCTCTTCTAGCAGAGCGCTGGGCGGATCTCAACAGACAGCAAGAAGATCCGGTGCCGCAGGAACGACTGGAAAAATTAGCATCTCACAGGTGTCAACTGTCGAGAGCGCAGTTGCATCAAGCGCCCTTCAGAGTGCAGTGTCAGAAGCTGCGCTAGATGCGTCTGAGGCACGCTCTGTTAGACGACTTGGTGAGACAACAGGACCATCAGTTGGGCCACAAGACACAGAGCAGATCGTAGCCAAGGCAGTCGCAGCTCAAACAATGACAATGGGGCCAGTCTCTAGAGAGCCTGCTGATCCCAACAGGGCACGTCGAACAGGTGCCTCGGGCAACACACCTAGCTCTCTCTCGCGCCAGCAGGCTTCTGTGGCGAGCACAGCAAATCTCCAGACAGTGCCTGCTGCGTACACCACTGTGCCCTACGATTTTGCCTACGCATACGGCCTGTACACGCTGCAGCCTGAGATCCTGGGCCTCTACGACTATGACCCTGTCTTCCCATCTGCGGGAGGGGAGACCTCACAGGAGGCGCAGTTCCTCTCGATGCAGCGTGCTGCTGCAAAAGTTGTCCAGGAGTCGGCGTACAGGACTACGAGAAACATCCTGAGCCAGCGAGCTGCGCAGACGGACCTGCCGTTTGAGTCAGCCTATGCAAAGGGAATGAGTCCTGCCAGCCAGCTTGAGACCGACGGGAACAGCTTTTACGAGCAGCTAGTTGCGAGATGGGACAAGGACCACGACCTTGCTGCACAGTTCACCGCATCTGCACAGACAAAGGCGACTGTGGCGCAGGATATCGCCAGCCTCCTTGACATATCGAACCTTCCTGATTCTCGGGGAGGCGTGGGCGTCGGGATGGGCGACATCCTCTATGAGGTCGAGAGCGAGAGAAGCACGCGACCGATTGCAACACCAGTCACGGTTGTGCAGGACGACGCAACAGTCACGATCCCACGCCACGCTTATGTCTCTCTTTCTGGTCGATCGGCCGTCTCGGCTCTTGTGGACTTGCTAGGAAGCCAAGAGTTTGGTGCCTCCCTGAGCGCATACGCAGTCAGCGGTTACACGCCTCGTGTTGACGCGTACCTGAGCTCCTACACGCTGATGTACTGGCTCCTGCAGAACGCTGCAGTCAGCATTGTCGCGGGCTCGCCAAGGAAGGGCAATCTCCTAAGCACCTCTGTGGCGGGCTCTTCACCCACCAGCGTTAGGAGGTTCAAGAACGATCAGTACGCGGGCAAGCTTTACACTAAGCGCGTTTTTACGAGCCCGCGTGATTTTTCCAACAACGTTATCGCGTTCAGCGCTTCCTCTGGCGACCTGCCCGGTCTTAATGCTGCGCAGTCTGCTGCAGCGATCATGCGCTACCTGTCTGTTATGTCTGCCTTTAGGGCTTCGAGCCTCTACAGCGAGGGATCATCGATAGCGGACGTCCTGCGTCAGGAGCTCGGAGTCAGGATTTTTGAGAACAGCACAGCGCCGTCCCACAGCCTAACAGCGATCGGAAGTGCGCCGTCAGGCTCAGTCATCTCAAACCTGTTCAACTTTCCTGCAGCCGGTCAGGGTGGAGGAACTTCGAGCTCTGTCGTGTTTTTTGACAGGTACGGAAACGCGGGATTGCTCGACGGCTTCCTACACGGTTACCCCTTCCTTTTCGGGTCAGGAAACAACACGACGACGATCGCCGAGGACCTGAGAACTGCGATCAACACATCAATCTCAAAAATTGATCGCGTTGAGCAGGGCATTCTCTACACGACCATCGATATCGAGGGCGGATGGGGATCCAGGACAGCAGCTGAGATTCCGTACGTTGTCATGACTGAGCTCAAGGAGCTCCTGACCTTTACTGACCGCGATGTCCCGCTGTCGAGCGACACGGTGGACGCGGCTGACCTCAAGAACACGTACGGCCAGTACATCAACACTGCGGGGACAAGCTCATCACAGGCACTAGGTCTCACGCTTCCGACCGACGCTGTGTTTCCTACGCTGCAGGTCGTCGAAATTGCCAAGTTCCTCACGTTGTCAGTGCAGTACGGAACTCTCACACCCAGCGCTAAGCGGATCGTCAACACGCTCATGACTTGCTGGGATCAGACATTTGACTACAAGACCGGCGCAAGAGAGCGCGCTCCCGACGTCATCACAAACGACATTTACGGATCAACAAACGACGAGAGAGTTGCAACCTTCTTTGATCTCGCTGACTTTTACGGTGTCGCTAGGAATGAGTACGCGGGCGAGACTGTGGTTGAAAACTCTCCAATTTTTAAGCTGCTCACAGATGGGAACTTCGTCATTGAGAGGATAGTGGATTGGGTGATCCGCATTGCGCGCATCCTTTTCCCTGCTTCACCAACGCCCGTCACTAGAGTCACAACATCGGGCCCGGGCGCAGTCGCTGCATCAACAGCTTCTGTTTCTGATGCAGAGGACAACAACCTGCCAGACAGAGCAGTTGCGTCACTGTCGAGCGACGGCTACAACCTCAAAGAGATCTGCCTGCTTCTCACGGCCTTTGTGTCTTACACGTTTGACGCAATATTCGCGAGATCCTCGGTCTTGAGGTCCACACGGGGATCTGCGACTGACTTCGGCGGAACCACTACTCAAGTGCGTCAGGTCATCACGCAGTTCAACGCAGAGCTGGACCCTGAGGCGACCATATCACAGCTCATATCCTGCGCAGCTCCAGACCTTGAGGACGCCAGGTGCTCGCTCAGGATTGTCAGGTCCCAGCTTTTTAGGATCTCACAGGGGCTTGAGAGCTTTGTCACTCAGAGCCAGAGAGACAGCCTGCTGAGAGACGGCAAGTTCGACTTCATCAACACACCGATCCAGAGCTTCGCATCTAGCGTGCGCAGGGCAGACTATCTCAGCCGTCCTGCAAGAGATCCCTTCATGTCCCGCAGGTACGATCAGACTTCATCGCTCGCCGTCTTCAGGCGTGACGCAGTCTCAGTTATGCTCAACAAGCCTCTGTTTAAGAGGAATGACGTGAAGGTGCTGTTTGTGGGCCTGCCTAGCGGAATAACGCATGTCATCGGGCCCGAGGAGACGTACGTTAAGATCGAGATCACGCGTAGGAACAGGGACGCCAGCGACTCTAGCGGCACTAGCTTCACAACATCCGTCAAAAAGGTTGTGAAGTACTTCGACGCTTTCCTGTTTTGCTCTCCTGAGAAGGTCCTGTCGGAGGATCGCAGCGCATCCTTTACAGCTCTGACATCAAACGCGTCAGTGGGCTCAATTGAGACGACGCTCTTTAGGGTCAATGAGGATCCTCTCAAATTCACAACTAGCCTGGGTGTTCTCAGTGAGAGCATTCCTGGCGAGGGATTGGACGGCTCCTACGTCGAGATAACAGACTACACAGTCAAGTGCACGTTCCTCTCTCGTGAGGGCCTCTACAAGGACCTGGGAGTAAGCCCCAGCACAGACGCAGCAGACCCAGCCATTCAGGCAGTCCGCAACAACGCTGTGATTGACTACCTTGTGAAGTCTCACATTAGAGAGATGTCTGGCCTTGACTTTGACGAGTCTGTCTTCACAACCTCGAGCATTGCCTTCAATCCCAAGGTCCCAGACAACCTCGACGAACTGGCCAGAAGAGCCTACTCTGAGCTTGCAGCAGTGCTCATTACCTCTAGCAGATCGCAGGATCCTGAGCGTCTAGCCTCCGACATCAGGCGACTCGAAGTCATAAGTCGGAGTCCAGCTATGCGCTCGAACTCCTACCGCGACCTCTGCGAACGCTCTACGATCTTTGATCGAGTGTTCGCAATTCCCATCGCCCTGGGCCAGCTTTAGAAGTCAAGCCTGACGCGGATGTTGAGCGCCTTCTCGGGGGTCTTCTCCACGGGACGACCGAGCTTGGCAACAGCGAGGAGGTTGTTGTTCGCGTCGTACAGGCCGACTGATGTGACGAATGAGAAGGGCTTCGCTGTCTCATCGACGACGTTCATGATGATCTGACCGTCGTCGTTCGTGTACGTCGGGTTGGAGCTGAGGTTGAAGGAGTCAGCGTCAGCACGACAGAAGATCAGCGTCGAGTTGATGTTCGTCGTGTTCTGGAACGTTATCTGCGAGGCGACAGCGTTTGTAGTCGTGTCTCCTGCGAATCTCACCGTCGACATGTGCTTGTTGATGTCATCAATGGACGCTGAGACGAAGAAGTCCGGAATGAACTTCGCATTCGGATTTCCGTAGCCAGTCCTGCCCATGATGATGGTGTTCGGGTCAAATGCGGGAGTTGTGCCTCCGCCAGCGCCGCCGTCGGAGTAGGCAGCGCCGATCGTGCCCGACGCGTGCTGATTTCCGGACATGATGCGCGCGCAGTCGAGCACCACCACGCCAGCGTCGTAGAAGATCAGTCCCGACGTGAACGATGTGTTGCTTGAGAACACGATGTTTCCAACGCTGCCGCCGAGGGTCGTCTCTCTCGCAGAGGAAGATCCAATGTCCGTCAGCGTGATGGATCCCGATGTGTTGGGCCTGAAGAGGTTGTCCTTGTCGGGCTCGCCAAGGGTCGTGTTGTCGACCGACGCGGTCGTGTAGATCCGCATCGCGAAGGTCTCGCGCTTTATTCCGTCTCTCACGAACAGGCGCTTGAACGGGATGAACGTGGCTACGTCAATCGCGTCTGACGTTGACGTGCTGCCGAAGGGCGCCACGAACTGCGAGTCTGCGTCTCCGAGAAGAAGCTGCGCCCAAGACCTGTAGATGTTGATCTTTTCACGCATCTGGAAGGTCGATGAGGGGAACAGGACCTTGCCCGAGCTGTCAGATCCAACCGAAGCGTATGCGACAATGCTGCTGCCCGAGAAGATGCCCACAGTTAGATCCAGCAGCGCGTTCGCAGTGCTCAGCGTGTAGTCCTGATCGTGCATCGTCCAGTACAGCGATGAGGTCAGGCTGCCCGACACGAAGTGCGGATAGGTCTTGCGGCCGTCAGATCCGCTCAGATCCGCTCCCACGATGTCCACGAGCTGTGTGAGAACTGTGGAGGAGGCACGAATGTCTGACGGAACGAAGCTGGAAAAAGTGGACATAAGTCTCTCTCAGGTCTGCGTGATGTTGACTTCAATGTCTGTGGATGCGCCGGACTGCGATCCCTTGACATTGATGTATGTTCTGATGAGGCTCTTATTGTTCTTCGTCCCGTAAGTCGCGAACGTCGAAGATGAAAGAGCGCGTGATCCGATGGTGAACTGGCACGCTGACCCGCCAGATGGGCTCACCGCTCCCGACTGCGGAATCAGGTAGGTGACAGTGTCGCCAGTTGAGAGAATGTCAGGCGTCCTGCCCGACACGGTGAGGAACCGGTTGTTGATCGTCACCTCGTAGATCTGATCGACCAGCTCTGGATCGACAATCTCACCGGAGGACATGGTCTGCTGCAGAACAAGGTTTGACGTTCTAGACGGGAGAAGCGACAGAACGTTGTTCGAGAGCGACGTCACGAGCGTGAGCTTCGGGACGTAGATCACGTTGGCGTTTGAGATGCTGACCAGCCTGTACTTGATCGCGAGGTTCTCACCTGTCTGCGCCTCAAGGACCAGCGTGTTCTTCTCAATCTTCTCCTTGCCCACATCAATGCCGTACTGCTTGATGAGCGTGTAGTCCACCTCATCGTCGCCGAGAGCGAACTTCACGATCGAGAAGGAGCCATCGTTGCGTGCTAGGGCCTGACGGCCGTACTTTGTCAGCACCGCGTCGATGATGATGTTGTTGGTTGTTCCGTCGAGAAAGCCCATAGTGTCCTCCGCGTAATTATCCCACGCGTAACTGCGCCCAGAAACTCAGCTAATTGACGTTTCCCTAATGATCTCCTGCTCAAGGATCGCCCTGTCAGGATCGCCCGTGATGTTGCTCACCGCAAAGATATTCTCAGCGCTCAGCTTGCCGCTCTTGATGACGACCGATGCGCTCAGCCCGCTGTCCTCGTTGATGAGCGAGATCGTGAAGGTCGACTCTGATGCCACATCATTGGACGCCCTGAGGGTTGCTGATCCCGTCTCAACAACGATCGCCTCGGGATCAAAGATCGTCATCAGCGACCTGTAGCCTGAGACACGCACCACGTCTGCGAAGGTGTCCTCGGCCAGGTACAGGTTCGGGTACGTTTTCGGCGCGCCAGATCGCGACACAAGTCGCGTTGACAGGGCGTTTCTAGCGCGAACGAAAGTGGCGCCGATCTGCTCAGAGTATCCGGAGGTCAGACCGTGCGCGTCCACACAACAGACTGCGTAGATGGCCTCCCGCTCATCTGAGTTGAGCGGGTCAGAGAAGTTGCAGTTCACCAGGTTGGTCTTCTGAACGATCACGTTTGAGTACCGCTCTCTCTTTGTTGAGAGGATGATCGAGTCGTCGAAGTCAATGACTCTCACCAGCCTGAAGCTCTCCTCAATGCTTCTTCTCTTGAAGACCTGAAAGTACTTGATGTCTCGCTGCCTGTTGACGGGCAGAGACCAAGTGAGCTGCACCGCCTGGTTCTCAAAGTCGTAGAAGGCTCGGAGGTCCGCGACCTCGGGCGGCGGAACGTTCTCCTCGCACGCCACAGTCAACTCAGCGCTCTCACCTGAGCTCCCAACCAGAATGATTGCGGTCCCAGCGAGGTTTGTCCCCTCCTGCACCGCAGACACCTCTCTGACGCACAGCGACCGAATTCGGTAGCGGAAGAAAGAACCGTAGTTGATCGCGTAGTCGCTGAAGACTCCCGAGTAGTTTCCCATTATGACCATGGTCGGGTGCTCAACGATGTCGTCGTCGCGCACCTCGATCTTCTCAACTAAGAAGCCAATCAAAAAGCTCCTATTCCTGGATGTTCTCTGCTCAAATCTGATGGGCGTGATCGTCAGATCGTGCACGTCCTCTGACACGCCTGCCGAGTTTGACGCAGAGATCGCGCGTGTCTGGACGTTTAGGCTTTCTGTCCGCCTGTCGTTGATCTCATCAATCAGGAGGTGATTGACCGCGGATGCTGATGCTGTGACGACTCTGTCGTACACGAGCCTGTTGATCGACATCGTCTCCTGGCGTCCAGCAATCAGGTCGGCCCTCTCCAGCGTCTTCCTGTCTCTGGCAATGCTTCCGTAGGTCTGACCGTTTGACTGGCCGCTCGCGTTGATGTACTTGATGATCGTCTCGCCGATCTCCCTGTTGCTCTGAGCAGCTGATGCTGAGTCAATGAGCTCCTGGGGAATGGGACCCCTCACGCCCGCGATCGCGTTTGAGATCTGAAATCCAATCTCAGAGCTTGACCTGGGTATCTGATCTTCCTGCGCTATCTCCCCAATCGACCCAGCCACAAGGTCGATCAGCTTCTTGTCGACCTGGTCAGGATTGATCTGGAGACGCTGGAACTTGTCTGAGACAATGCCGTCCTCTAGGTTGAGCTTTCCACCGCTGAGCAGGCTGATGATGTCATCGCCCAGAAAGCTGTTCGCTGCCTGCAAGTCCAGCTTGCTGATCAGCGTGGGCGGCTTGAAGACAATGTCCACCCTTCTAGGGAAGGTCTCCCTTGACTGTGCGCCCGTGCCCGTGTTCAGTGTGAAGCCTGAGCCGCCAGTGTACTCCTGCCGCTCATTCGGCGTGAAGAAGTTGTACACGAACTCGCCAGAGGCGTCAAAGGGCTCAGGAGCATCCACGGCAGCAAGAGGATCTGATATGAAGACCTCTACGCCCAGGCCGCCCGCTGTTGTTGAAAGGTTGGGATCAGACTCGGCCATCAGGGACTCCGTGCCGTTGCGCTGTATTGTATAGTAGAGGCAGCCACATCACGTGTCTACTTAAGTCGCTATGTCGACCTTCAAGATTGACGAGTTTAGAAGAGACGCCAGAACGCTCAACATGAGCGCTGCGCAATATTTTTCCTCTTCGTCGAGCGGCGTCACGGGGAGTCTACCCCTCGCAGCCCGACCCTCGAAGAACTTGCGGGATCTTGTGTCCTACGAGACCACAGGGTTCAGGGACGAGAGCGCAGTCAACTATACCAGAGAGATAGCGCTTCAGGCCTCTGCGTCTCGCGCTGCTGGAAGTACTGACATCTCGCAGCTGATAGACAGCTACGTGTCTTCCTCCAAGAGCCTGTCTAGGGCCGACCAGAGAAGCACAGTGGTGTTCAGCCCAAAGCTGTTCTGCTTCGATCCAGCAGTTGCAAGCTTTGCGACAGGATCGGACTACTCGATGAGGTCAGCAGCCAAGAGGTTCATCTCTGGCACACTGGTTCCCTTCTACTCCCCAAACAACCAGGGGAAGTACCTCGCAGCTGGAAACTACTTCAGCCTGAACTTCTTCACAAGCTCAGCGGTTCCGAGCGACACGGCACTGGTCTTTCCTGACTTCGTCCTGCCCTATTCCTACACGTTCTCCCGCGGTCTCACGATTGACCTGCACATCAATCCCAGGTACACCACCGACGAAGAGGGAGCAGGCTTCAGGGCAGGCGTGATAGCCCAGAGTCCCGGAAACTACTGCCTCAGCCTTGTCACGGGATCCAATACTGGCGGAGACGGAAGGCCCAGCGGATACAGGCTTGTTCTCGCCCTCTCGCACAGCGCAGACGTGACGCCTTCCAGCATCGACCTCAGCGTCGCCAACGGGAGCAGGGCATTTCCGCAGGACCTCGTCTACGTCAGCGACGACAACTCACTCAATCGAAACGCCTGGCACCACGTCAGCGTTGGCTGGTCACCCCTGCACAACAACGGCACGGGATCGTTCTTCGTCGACGGAGTGGAAAAGGGCATCTTCAGCCTCTCAAGCAGCAGCTTCGCTGGAACAGCTTCACCGGGCTGCCTTGTCGTTGGAAACTACCTTCTGTCAAGCGCTGATGGGAGCCGGTTCTTCAACTCAGCGGCGGCGGCTGATGAGGGCATTGTCGAGAACCCCGCCTTCGCGTCTGGAGACCCCACGCCAGGATTCAGCCACCCCCTGAATGCGGAGATCCACTCGCTCAAGGTCTACCGCAGGTACATCAACCAGCTCGAGCGGGAGGCAAACGCCGCGAGCGACTCTGCACTTCCAGAGCCTGATCTCGTCTTCTACATGCCTCCCTACTTCCTGCACGAGAGTCCCACGAGGCGTTTTCCCGTCTCTCTTGACACTAAGGTGACTAAGACCACGACGGCAGTCCTGAATCGCGACCTGATGTTCTCGTGCGGTGGGCGTGATGTCAACCTCGAGAGCTTCGCGCGAAACGTCGCGAAGTTTGGTCTCGATACCGCTTATCCGCGCCTCTACAACCTGACAGCCTCGCTCTCAGGTGCGGACACCAGCGCAGATTTCAACTCTGGTTTCTATGGAATCGCAAGCAACAGGAAGCGAAACCTCACAGCGCTTCCCTGCGATGACGGAACATTTCGTCTGACCTACTCGAGCATTGCCAGCATTCCCGCCACCACGGGATCAATGCTGAGCCGGAAGGGCGCGCTCGACTACAGCACGCTTTCAATGACGGGTCTCACGAATGAGTACCCAGCGACCTCTCCTATCGTTGTCAGCACCACAAACAACAATCCCACTGGGCAGGCGCCAACTGATGAGGCAACTGGCGGCGGCTACTACTCGACCCAGTACTTCACGCAGGACACCTTCCTCCTGTTTGGCACGCTCATAGACCTGCCCATGATGACGTACGGGCACAAGGTTGCCGACAAGTCCTTCCAGGTGATTGACAACGCGATCACAGGATCGGGAGACAAGGTTCGCATCTCCTTCAGGGACGACGGAAAGAACGGTCTCTATAGGGCAGATGCCAGCACGCAGCTTGCCACATGGAACACGCAGGGCCTCCTCTTCAACAACGAGGGGGTAGGAATACTGCTTGCGCCAACAATTCCCTTCTACTCGAAGCACGGCTGGACCTGCGAGTACCAGACCGACGCGAGCGCGCACGTCTTCTCGATGGACGTTGTAATTCCAGCGGGAGCAGCGAACGTCTCACAGAACAAGACGTACTCCAGGTTCCCACCCACCAATCGCGCTGACGAGAGAGCGAACGACTTCGTCTACATCGATACGATCAACGTGCACGATGAAAATCTCAACGTGATTGCCCGAGCGGCACTCGCACAACCCTTCCTGAAGCGGCCCGACGAGTCAGTCGTTTTCAGGGTCAAACTGGACTTCTAATGATCCTGGGACTTGACGTCTCAACAAGCAAGACGGGCTGGTGCCTCCTCAGCAG
>Ga0181343_1000819_pt1 | contig 12944 bp, 13 predicted proteins | sample Su13VDMLBSD_FD_130110 | JGI IMG/M metagenome (GOLD analysis project Ga0181343, IMG submission 130110) | Freshwater viral communities from Lake Michigan, USA - Su13.VD.MLB.S.D | ecosystem: Environmental > Aquatic > Freshwater > Lake | place: USA: Michigan | collected 2013-07-15 | reverse complement strand
TGCAAAAAGAACTGCTAGTATGCCTGAGAAGACATACCCAGGTCCATTTAAAGGGTCACGATACACACAGTATAAAAAAGACCCAATTAAAGGCTACTCCAGAGATCTTATTCTTAAGAGTGGCAAGGTTATTCGTGACACGTCAAACGAATTTGACACTGAAACTCAAGCTCGCAAAAGAAAGAAAGTTCAAGAATTTGAGAGACAAACTGGCTGGGCAAGTAACGACAATTTAAACGCAGCCGGTCGTAACATGATGATCGGCGGGGCTTTAGGAGCGGCTGGAGCAGGTGCGTTATATGTTAATGCACCAAAAATTGCACAAAAGATTGCCGACTTTCAAAACCGCAATAACAAGCCAGTACCTGCAAGCCGTAGTAAATCCGTCAGATTAGATCGTAATCGAGTCGTTAGTAGTGTTACTACTCCTGACAAGGTACGTAACTACAGTGATCCTAAGACTCGCAAGACACGTCCCGTGGCTGGCACTCCACGGATTAAAATGACGCGTGATCAAATTAATGAACGCCTTAGTTACGAGGGCAAAAAAGGAAACGAAGCAATGGCTGAAAGACCACCAATACAACCTGGGCGGCGCGTTTTTGGAGGTCCACGACCAGGTTTTGGACGTACGCAATCTTCATCTGAAAATGGCAGTACATCGTCATCCGAAAACGGTAATAAACCACCACGTCCTGGAAAAAAGCCAGGTACTCCTACTAGACGTATTAAAATTTCAGATGCACAAATAAAGGGATTTCCCGGTCGAAATCTAAATGTACGTGGAGGATCTGGATTTTTTAGTCCCAATGGACCTTCAGGTTCTGTTGTTGATCGCAGTAAAGGTACAAACGTTGAGCCATATGCTGGTGCAACTCAATCAAGAAGTAACCCAACACCGCAGTACTCACCAACTCCTGCAAAAACAACTACGTATACACCTCCGGGGCAAAGTGCAGTCCCTACGTTTGGTGGCAAGACTACACAAGCACCTACGAAACCTAAATTTCGTGGAGCACGAGTTAAAGACATAGTAAAAACAGCGGCAGTTGGTGGAGGAACACAGGTATCTATTAATACTAGACCGGGTGGCCCAGTAGGATCAAGAGTTAGACCTGGTCAAAGGGCTATTGTTCGCAATACTGCAACACCAACTACTCCGCCTCGTCCTGGTTATCGTGCGGGAGCTGACGGAGCGGCTGAAGCTGCAGCTCGCAGAAGTGCTATGCCAGCATCAACAACTGCTAGTAAAGTTGCCGGAGCTGCTAGTAAAGGCAAGGGGCTACTTAAGCTTGGCGGTAAAGTCCTTGGAGGCATTGCGGCTGTTGCTGGAGCGTCCGAACTTTACGATCGACTTGCACCGGCTGACTGGGCACGTGCACCATGGATGAGCCGTGGAGCACCAAAGCCACCAGCTCAAGTAACGCAAGAACAACCACGTAACGATGGCGGTTATAGCGCACCTCAAGGCGGTGGCAACAAAGCAAACCAAGGTGGTTATGGTGGTGGGTCATCCATGACTCAGCAAGCTCGTGCATCACAACGTGCTATCCGTAAACCGGATGATTACCTTGGAGAAGCATTTGATGCATCTCTTCGTAAGGGTGTCAACAAGGGTACAGCTCATCTCGAACACATGATGAAGATGGATAACCTAGATGAAGACACTCGTGCTGGATTGCGTGAACGATTCAAGAAAGTGCAAGGTGACAGAGTTCTGTCACAACACAAAGATGAAGGTATTGTTGAACGCCTTAATGCGGAAAAAGCTGGACGTGGTGAAAACCTACTCAAGGCTTATCGTAAAGAAGGTGGTTTCAATTACGGTAAGAAGGGCGATTACTTTGAAATTAAACGGCAAGCTGAAGCCGGTACAGAGTACGCTAAATAAAGAAAAGCCTCCTACGGGAGGCTTATTTTTTCGGGTGATAAAAGCTTGACTACTTCATCGCATTTATCTGTGTTGTTGGTTAGATAAAACGTCAGAAACCAGATTGCCTTGGATAAGTCATCAAACTCACTCTCTCCTGGTTTGCGTCCGCATCGAGCAATGTACTTGATAGCTGTGAACAGCTCGAATCCAAGTCCCCAGGCTCGTGCTACGTATACGGGCTGAAAGTGCTTTTTTACCACTGCACGGTAGTGATCAGGTGAAGTTTTCATTACCCTGACAGTATACTTACGAGATGAACTATTCTCAAGAAATTAATGACTCACGCTACATTGAACGTGATGGGCGTATGTATCGCATTACGCCTAATGGTGAACAGCAAATCTGTAACGCCATAATTGACCGTAATGGTGAGAAGGTTCGCTGTAAGGCTATTGCAATATCCGGTCAGGATTTCTGCTTCCACCATGGCACTGAACTAATTAAGCGTAATGAGAAACCACAGTTCCTTGCTCACGCTTACAAAGTAAACCGCCGTCGATTTTCCAAGGCTGGTAAAGATTTACTTGAGAAGGTCGATGCTCACCGTGAAGACCCAGAGTTGTTCAGCCTTCGAGATGACACAGCGTATATAACCGCCCTGGTAGACGTAAGAGCTGAAGCTGCTGGTGAAGGTGTCAGTATTGATCAATACCGCAAGGTAGAAGCGGCGTACAACCTAGCTAGATCCAAGCTAGGGTCTCCAGATTTCATTGACGCTTTTGAGCAGATTGGCGACTTACTGAAAGAGCGTCTCGATGAGTATGCGGCATCTAAGGACGTACTGGAATTAATATCTCGTCGTGCAGACCTAGTCGAAGCAGAACAACGCATGATGCAGACAAAGTCGTATACACTCGAAGCAGACCAGGCATTTATGTTGATCATGCAAATTGTAGAGGTAGTCAAGCAAAGCGTACGCGATGCTGATGAACTGACTGCAATCAAGACAGGTATCAATAAACTACTGCGTCAACACAAACAAGAAGTTGATGACCCTGTAGAGGATGCGGTGGTAGTAGATGGCTAACCAAGTTAAGAAGAACACACCTAAGGAATTCAGGCACCTGACACGAGCGGATAAACCGCTATCTGTAGCGTTGCTTGAAGCTTTAGAAGATCAGATCGGATTGGTAATCGAAACTGGAGACTATGACTCCGGGAAGGCGTTCGCTATCGACGGAGCATCTCTTGACTATAAACATTGGTTGAAGACATTCGCCCCACACGCTATCAGTAGCGAATTGGGCGCTCATCACATTCGAGCATGGGAATGGGCAGAAAATATTACTGCTGGATCTCCACCTCCGGCATTGATTGAATGCTGGTTCCGTGGCGGTGGTAAATCCACGACAATGGAACACATCGCAGCTCGCATTGCCGTCAAGGGTTCACGTCGATTCCTTTTGTACGTGTGCTCTACACAGGAAGCTGCTGACCGCCACGTATCTGACATTGCTCACACGATGGAGCGTTGCGGTATTGAAAGGGCTTTGAACCGCTATGGATTCTCCAAGGGATGGAATGCGTCCAAACTTAGAACAGCTAACGGGTTCAACGTATTGGCGTTTGGCCTTGACACTGGTGCACGCGGTGTCAAGCTTGATCACCTACGTCCTGATTTCATTATACTTGATGACATTGACGAGCTTGATGATAGCGTTAATCGCGTTGAAAAGAAGATAGCGACTATCACTCAGACAATTCTCCCAGCTAAAAGCACCGACTGTGCAATCGTATTTGTGCAGAACAAGATTCACGCAAACTCAGTTATGGCACAGACTTTGAGCGGTGAATTGGATATGCTTCAGAATCGTATTCAGTCACCAATTGTCCCGGCTGTTCAAGATCTTACATACGAACCAGTCGAAAAAGAGAATGGACGTGTTGGTTACAAGATTACGGGAGGTACGCCAAACTGGGTACATAAAAACATAGAGGTCTGCCAACGTGAGATTGATGACTACGGAATCATCTCATTCCTTCGAGAATGCCAGCATGAAGTTGGAGTTGGTGGAATGTTCTTCCCTGAATTCAGGGAGTTCGACATAACTGGCAAGCCTTGGCACGTTGTCGAATCAGTTGACGTTAAGCCCTGGTGGAGACTGTGGGCTAGTCATGACTTTGGTACGAATGCTCCTGCCTGTACGTTACTGTATGCGTCCGATGAAAACGAAGACGTGTACGTAATCGGTGAGATCTATAAGCCAGGTATGGTTTCGTCCGTCCAAGCACAAGAAGTCATAGATATGCTTCGTACGCGCGGGTACGCCGAACCAGTTAAACGCAATCAACCTGAAGGTGCGTGGATGACTAAGTTGGAGGCAATTGCCTTCGACTGGGCTAATACATTCCCTCCAGAGAAGATTGATCAACGCATTGGTGAGTATCCAGTTGAGATTTGGTGGAGACGTGGCTTACCTGCTGTTAGAGCAGTAAAAGACCGTAAGGCTGGTTGGCGTAGGTTGAAAGAATGGTTAGCTGCGAATAGGGTAAAAGACGGTACGACTGTCCCACGTTTCAGGATTCTACGTAACGCTTGCCCTAACCTCATACGTGAAATGAAAGCAGCTATGTCAGACCCAAAAGACGTTGAAGATCTCGATAGCGGAACTAAGAGTGACCACGCACTAGACTCCTGTCGTTATGGCGTCATGTGGAGGGAGTATCCAGTCACCTGTCCAGAGACTGCAAAGCTTCAAGCGTGGAAGCCGATGTGGCTTCAAGACAACGGAGAGGACAAATACGTATGAGCCTCAGTGATATTATTCAGTGTCTATTGCTACTTATTGCCATCATAATTTTGGCGGCTAATTGGCTTGAATTACGATGGATTAGATTTGATAGGGAACAACGTATATCATTGCACGGTGAAAAGGATAGGTTTATTTGATGCGTATTCCGTTGCCTAAATTTGGGAGAAAGCGCGCAGCTCCAGGGATGTTTAGCCGTTCCACCGCTGTGCCAATGGCTCCTCCTGGGTTAGAGCAGTTGCAAAACGGTATGGCAGAAATGCAAGCCAGTGCAATGTCGTTCAAGATGCCAGACAACTCTGGTACTCCTGGTAGTTTCGATATTGGCAACTTAAGCCTCGAAGACCCTAAAGACCTCAAGCTTGATCACGATCAAAACAAGTGGAAGGTGTCTCCGAAGGATCAACCTGAAGAAGCAGTTAACGTAGTCAACTTTGTGAAAGGTCAGTTTGATACTACGTATCGTGCTCGACAGGAAGTAGAACTTGAATGGGCGCAAGCACTAGCGTTCTTTGAGGGTAGGCAGTGGTTCCGCATCAATAGCCTTACCCGTAACCTTGTTCAACTGCAAAACCCATCAGAACCAAACCGTTACATGACGGTCAATAAGATGCGACCTCTTATCGACGGCGTTGTTGGGAAACTTACTCAAGTTGCTCCTGATGCACGTGCTGTTCCACTTAGCATGAACCCTAAGGATCAGAGTGCGGCAGACGAAGCAAACTTCATTGCCGGTCATTACACTCGAAAGTTTGACCGTGAGACACAAACAAAAGAACGAGTGCGATGGGCTTGTATTACAGGCACGTCATTCTTAAAGGTTTACTGGAATTCAAATAGCCGTGTCATTATGCCAAAGATGGCTCTCGATACCGGCGAAATTAAAGGCTACGAAGAACTTGAACTTGGTGATGTAGAAGAAGAGATCGTCCCATGTTTCAATGTACTCCTTGATCCCACTGCACAGAACGATCAGGGTATTCGCTGGTTAATCCACGCATCAGTTAAACCTCTGTCATGGTTTGTAGACAATTATGGGGAGGCAGGAAAAGCTGTACGCCCAGACGCTATTGCTGGTCAGAATGCTGGCTATGTAGATGCGTACCTAGAAGGTGCTAACGGATCTGGTAATGGATGGGTACAACCTTCCAGCGTCCGTATGAACAACATTGATAGCAAAAAGCATAGTGCTATTGTTTATGAGTATTGGGAAAAGCCTACAGCTCAGTATCCTGATGGTCGTTTTATTGTAAGCACTAATAGTGCATTGTTGTACGCTGGCGTCTGGCCATATAAGAAGAAGGATGAATTCCCATTTATCCCACTGCGATGGCAACCACGATCTGGTACGCCTTATGGTCACTCACTTGGCTTTGACCTCTGTTCACTGCAACAGGCATATAACCGCTTGTATTCTCGGTGGTTAGAGCAGTTTGAGAACCAAAAAGACTACGTTTATATCGAACGCAACAGCAGAGTCGGTGCGGACGCATTTGACAAAACTGCTGATGACATTGATGACACAAGTCGAATTCTTCGGAAGATTTACTTTGATCGAGGTAGTCATCCACCACAGATCGTAAGATCCCCTGGCATTGCTCAGGATTTGATGTCGTTCATGCAATCCTTGGAAAAGGACATGATGGACATCGCTGGTCTTCATGATGTATCGCAAGGAATGGCACAAGCTGGTACTCCAGCCGAATCTGTTAGACTGCTACAACGTGCAGATAATACGCAACACAGTTACATCCGAGCAGATATTGAAAAGTCTGTACAAAAGATTAAAGAGTGGGAGATTGCACTGGTTGACCAGTATGCAGTTGCTCCATTCATTGGATCTGTTGACGATCAGATTAATCCACGCAACGAGATTAAGCAGGGAGTGATTACCTTCGACCAGATTCGTAACGGTGGTCAATTCCGTGTTGTATACATCCCTGGTTCATCACAGGCTGATAGCCCAGACCAGAAACTGCAAAAGATTGTCATGTTGCGACAGATGGGTCTATTCGGTGATCCAACAGATCCAGAGACTAATGCACTTACAGTCAAGATGCTACAGCTACCAGAGACCTCAGATATTCTTGAGGTTCTTGCTATGCAACAGCAAAAGCAGATGATGATGCAACAACAGATGATGGAAATGCAACAACAGCAAATGGCTCTACAAGCACAGCCAAAGCAGGTTGCATTCAATCCTGAAGCGGAACAGATGAAGGCACAACTTGATCTGGATAAGCAACAACAACTTATTGATTCTAAGACCAAGGCTGACATTGCTAAGATCAATGCTCAAACCCAGGCTCAGAATGAAAGCTATGCCGCTAAGCACGTAGCGGACATAGCTAACAATGTGATTGCAGGAAGCATTCACAACACACCAGCCGCCCCATCGAATGCAAAAGAGCAGGGCAAAAATAAAAAACCTGGTGTGCTAAAATAGGAGAACTAAGTGCCTGACGAGATGGTGATGCCAACTCCCGATTCACCAGCGGGAGCGACAGGTTTAGGTGACGCGGTAACAGACTTTATTCGGGACGCCGCCGGTTCCGAAGATAACTCACAATGGGCGATAGGTGAGCACGAAGGTCAAGACGCGGATCCAGCGTACGAAGAGTATGACGGGGAATATGTTGAGGATGGAGAAGACTACGATTCCGTAGCCGACGAAATTCTCGGTGTAAACCAGGGATATCAAGATCAAGGTCATAATGACCCTAATCCAGTCCCATACGAACGTTTCCGAGAGGTAAACGAACGTGCACGTCAAGCGGCCGAGTACGAAGCTCGACTAAATCGATGGGGTCGAGTCATTGAGCAACTGGAAAGCCAAGGCTTTCAGGATGCCGATCAAGTCGATGCAATGCTTGCTCAGCAACAACAGCAACAGCAAGAAGATTCTATTCGACAACGGTATCAACAGTTGGCGGATTCGCAGTTGTTGGATCCTGCTCTTGCGCAAGCACAGCAAGAAGCTGAAATCATTAAGCTTCGCTATGAGCAGCAGATGCAACAGGTCCAGGGGTATATGTTGTCGCAACAGCGTGATGCTGCTTACGAACAATTCCCATTGGCCCAACGTGCTCCTGAATTGGTTGACAATTTGATTGACGCTGGATGGGATCCACACCAGGCAACGCAAGCTGTACACAATCAGGTGCAAACACTAACTCGATCACTTGTTCCTGAGATCGCTAGTCGTATGCAGTCTAGCCGCCGAGTTCCACAACCGTTAGGGCAAGGGCAAGCCGCCCGTGCAACACCTACTGGTGGTGGCAATGGAAGGCAACAACCGTCAGGTTGGGGTGCATTGCTAGGGATTCAACGGGGACGCGGAACTCTATAAGGAATAGAAACAAATGGCAATCGCATCCGGTGCAGTCCTGCTTGACACACAGGCTCTTACTCTCGCCGATCAGGCAATCATCTCTAACGACCCTCTCGTAAAAGAAATTACGAAGGCTCTTCACAAGACGTGGAATGCTCTTAAGGACATCCCGCTGACAACCTCGCCATCGCTTCGCCAGGTCGGCGTTCGGTTTACGAACCAAGCTGGTTCGCTTCCAACGATCAACTGGGCAACGGTTAACGAGGAACCAACGGTCTCCAAGGGTAAGCCAAAGCAGTACGAAGAATCCATGTATCTTGTTCGCAACAAGATCCAGGTAGACCACGTTCTCCTTGATCAGCCGAACAACATCGTGGATCCGATCGAGGCTCAGGTTCAGATCTTTATGGAGTCGTTTGCGTATGATTTCAATACGAAATTCATTAACAACGACCCGACATCCGCTACGGGCGATGTCGATTGTTTCCCTGGTCTTCGCTATCGTCTTTCCAACCCAGATCAGTTTGACATTCCTACTGAAATGTCAGTAAACGCTGGTGGTATCGACCTCACAACTGCAACATCTGCACAGGCTATTGCAAACAACTTGATGCTCTATCTCCAGCAGTTGCTTGACAATATGAACAGCCCAGATGGTGATGGCGTAGTGTTTTATGTTTCCGAGCGTATGAAGCGCCGTATTGAGTGGGCCATCCGTAATATGGGCATCGGCGCAGGCTTCGACATTACGAAAGACTCCTTCGATCGTCCTGTTGAAAAATACAAGGCTGCAATCGTTCGCTCCGTTGGACGCCGTGCTGATGGTATTACGTCTGTTCTTGGAAACGAGTCTGCTCTCGGTGTAGAAACTACTGCTGCATCTGGACTTGAATCCATTTACGCTGTTCGTTATGGTTCCGGTTATGCAACCGGCTGGCAGAGCGGACCGTTTAAGCCGACTTACCTCGGTTTGTCCAAAGAGAATGGCGTTCTCCACAACATCGTATTTGACTGGGGTGTTGGTTTGTGGACTCCTCACGTACGTGCTGTAGGACGTGTATTCAACGTAAAGGTTGGATAAGGATAACCAATGGCAAGAGATTTTCTTCTAAACTTTGGTTCTAGTACTAAGCTAACAGCTTCGGGAACAAGTACCACAACGCTTCCAACCGTTGTGGATGTCAGCCCTAACGGCGTCAATTCAGCTAACGGATTGTATATTCGTGTTGTAGTACAGACGCAATCAGGTACTGGTACTGGATCAGTTCAGTATTCCTGTAGCCTTGAAGCTAGTAAAGAGCCAACTGCAACTATCAGTACTGGTACCTGGTCACAAATTGCGGCTACACCATCTGATGTACTTGCCAATGTGACAACAGTTGCAAGTGGTGTAGTAACTGAGGGTGCAGTACTGATGTACTTGCGTATTCATGCTCCAGCAGGAACTATGTCTACTAAAGCATATACCGTTGGTAGTGTTACGTCGAACTACGCAGAAGATAACTATGTTAAATTCCGCGTCAAAGTTACTGATGTGCTAACAGGTGCTACTAACGTCACATCTGCGTTTAGTGCGTCCATTGTTTCCGCAGTAGACGGATCACTCGGTTAAGTAAGAGAGGGAGGGGAAACCCTCCCTTTTTGAAAGGAAAATTATGGCAAAAGATGCCCTTCTTCAGACACTAGGTGTCATGAATACTGGAGCCGCTGCTATGGCATCGGCAACCTCGTATTACAGCCCACCAGTAAGCATTGAACCATTCAGTCAGAATGGAACACATAACAACTTGTTTATGCGGTTCATGCTCTCGCAACCTACATACGCCGCACTACCCGCTGCAACCACTACGTCAAACTTCCAGTTTGGAATCGATGTAACAAAAGATGGTGTCACCTGGACTAACATCTACGCAAGCCCAACAGATGCTAACGCATTCAAAACGCACAACGTAACTACGTTCTCAACATCCGGTACTACGTCTCCGTTGATTACTCTGTATCCAACACTGACCAGTACATCGGCTGTAACAACTGGTTCGGTCAACATTACCGCTGCTCCTGTTTGTAGTATTGGTGATGCCTTGTACTTTGGAACCGCTGTAGCACCATTTGCTCTTGCTACTCCATATTATGTAGTTAGCATGACTCCATCGAACGCGGCTGTTGGATCTGCAACATCAACTGCAACCGTCCAACTGTCCGCTACGCCAGGTGGTGTGCCAATTGTGCCGACCGCTACTGGAACTCCAGTTCTTACTAAGTATTTGTCCAACTTGGTCAACTTCTCAGTTGGTGAATTGGTTTACTGGACTGGTACAGCAGCTGCTGGTACAAACGCTGCTACAGCAGCTGCGGATACAGCACTTCCTCCAATCATTACTGGTGGTGGTAACGTCCAGAAGTTCTATGTTCTATCGGTAACATCTTCGTACACCGGACAGACTATTACTGTTAGTAATACTCCTGGCGGTGCAGTGTTTACGACTGGTGCGGCTATCTCCGCTAACGCAAGCTTCCTTGTTCAACCTTGTTTAGCTGGTGGCGAATACTATGTTGCACTAAACACAATGAGTGGTTTTATCGATGGTTATGGAGTTACTCAGGATAACTACAAGTATATCCGTGGTTGGGTAAAACCAACGTTCCCATCTGGTGTAAACCCATCGGCACTTGTACGCTGTGATGTCGTCCCAGGACGTGACGGAGCTTATTCCTAATGACTAGAGGTGAGATCAAACGCCGTATCCGTCTTCTTGGACGGCACTACTTTGGTTCTGATTCGGATCAGGATCCGTTTGGTCTTGACCTCCTCATTGTGGAAGTTACTAATCAGATAGCCAGGTCAACAGACTGCTTTAATGGCAGAAGGTATCTTGACCTGGTTGCTGATGTATCGGAATACTGTGCACCGGATCTGTATAGGATTCGAAACGTACAGGTGAAGAATACTGGCGGAGCCTGGGAGCGTATGCGTATCTTTGATGCATACAACCGCAAAGTAGACATGGTTCGAAATGATGGATCATCAGCTTACCCAACGGTAGCTGTGTTTACAGGTCCAAACAAAATTGCTGTTTATCCACCTCCAGCAGCTGCCATTACTCAAGGGCTTATGCTTGAAGGTTATGGCATCCCAGGAGACTACTGGGAATACGATGTTAATGGCGTTGCCCAACCGATCACAGATGCGACTGAATGCCCGTTACCGAACATCGCTCATGACTGTTTGGTTTACGGTGTATTGGCTCAACGTGCTATGCAATCAAAAGATGGAGACGGATTCCAGATGTATCAAGCACAGTATGTGGATCGCCTTGGAATGGTTGAGTCTTTCGCTGCTACGTATGCTAGGAGGGCTGTGTAATGGCTCAGACAATGGCACAGCTTCGTGCTGAAACATACAAGATCCTCAACGAAGCTACAAACTCAACATTAGGTATTGTTGGCGTTGGAGATGGAACTGCAAGCATTAGCTCTGACACAACCGTAAACAACTTTATTGCTGAGGCAGTATCGGAGATATGCCGTACGTGCGTCTCCTACCAGGTTAGTGGGACACTAACGTTTGCCGCTAACACACGTAATGTGTTACTTACGAGCATGACTGTACCAACTCCAGCTAACTCAACAATGTGGTTCCCTACTGATGCCTATGTCGGATCAACTCGGTTGATACACGCATCGGAATCATCTGTCCGTGCAAATGACTTAAACTATGCTGCTACCACCGTTGCCAACTCAAGCCTTGTAACTAACTGGTATAGGTATGACAACTATTCAGTAAGCCTATACCCATATATCACTACAGGTCCTACATCTGTGACAGTATATGGATACGGAATTCCAAATATTACTATTGCTGATGCAACATCTTTTGACTTCATTCCAGATGACTTGATGAGGCAGATGATCCCAGCTTTTGCCGCTACTAAATTGGCAATGAAAAACATCGACGATCCTACAGTTTCTCAACGTGTATTCTGGCGTAACTGGTATAACGAAGGCCGTATGAAGTTGTATATGCAACTAGATGCTGGTCTCAGACAAGCTGGTGGTCCGTTCTCTGTACCACCAGTATTAGGGCAAGGTTAATGAACATTGCCTGGGGACGCCTCATTCTTATTGCACTAGCTTCGTTCATGGCTAGTGCCGCCCCAGAATTCGATGCCGCCTGGAAGCAACTGCGTGTTGCTGACAACGCAACCTATGGTGCGGTGACTAAAGCTCTACTCATTTCTGGCATTGAGGGACTCCGTGCTGGTATACCCGCTATGACAACCGCGTTGATTGCATTCTTTATGAGACAAGATAGCAATCTACCTGTTTTCTCGGCAAAACTACCGGAGGTAACTAAAGTCAGTGAAACGACGAGGGACATCGATGGATAAGGGTATTCACATTGACTGGAATCAGTTGATCGCAGGTCTTGCTGGTGCTATTGCAGGTACAGACTGGCGTAAGATTAAAACTGTTTTCCAGGGAGTAATGACAGTCTTCATCGGGACTGCATCAGCATTGTATTTGACGCCACTTGTTGCAAAGCATATAGGTTGGTCAACGCCGGAACAAATGCTTGGTTTGTCATTCCTGCTTGGCACACTTGGACTAAGAGCTGTTCAAGGAATTAACCGAGTAGTTGAAATACAGATCAATAAGATGGGCGGTAGTTAAACTATGGCAACTCAGTTTGTTATTACTCACTCAGACAAATATTTAGTTACATTTGAAACCCCTGAATCTAATGGTGGCACACAAATTAGTACTGCGACTATGTACGTGTCTGAATTTGATAACAATGGGTGGCAATCTTGGAATGGTGATATTCCCACAAATGAGCCAGTGCTTACACCTACTTCCGAATTAATACAAAAACTGATTGACGTATATGGAGTTTTACTGGCCGGTAAAACAATCATCATTGATCTAGAAG
>Ga0181343_1000818_pt1 | contig 12946 bp, 30 predicted proteins | sample Su13VDMLBSD_FD_130110 | JGI IMG/M metagenome (GOLD analysis project Ga0181343, IMG submission 130110) | Freshwater viral communities from Lake Michigan, USA - Su13.VD.MLB.S.D | ecosystem: Environmental > Aquatic > Freshwater > Lake | place: USA: Michigan | collected 2013-07-15 | reverse complement strand
GTTCATAGAGAATAATTCCGTAAATCATATTGGTAGACATAATTGGGTAACTTGGCTAAGATTCCAGGACTATGATAATAATGGTAAGGTGGATCTATTCAGTATGGTAAATGGTACTCAGAGTTTCATTAGATGGGAACTCAGGGATAAGAAACTAATCAGAATTAACTAACATTTAAAATAAAACAATATGAATATCTTCTACTTGGACAAGTCTCCAATCAAATGTGCTCAATATCATAATGATAAGCATGTGGTTAAAATGATCCTGGAAACGGCTCAGTTATTATGTGGTGCTCATTGGGCAACAGGTGGTCAAGCTCCTTATAAGTTATCCCATGTAAACCATCCTAGTGCGAAATGGACCAGACAAGATCTGCATAACTATATCTGGTTATGTGAACTGGGTGTGCATCTATGTTATGAATATAAGCACAGATATGGAAAGACACATAAGTCGTTTGATACTATTTTATGGTGCTGTGATAATCATCCCAATATACCAGATGTAAAGTTCACCCCACCAGCTTTGGCTATGCCGGATGAGTATAAGTCCATCAACCATGTACAGTCCTATAGAGATTATTATATGGGAGAGAAAAGAACATTCTCCACCTGGAAACATAGAGATATACCAAGCTGGTTTAATTGATATTTATCAGTATGAAATTGATAGATATATTAGAAGATATGGAGGATGTCTCCAATCCAACCTACACAGAAGTTTATAGAGGACAGAACCATGAACATGTTGGAGAGTCTATATGGGTAAGTGAAGATGAGGAATTCGCATCCGAGTATGGGGAAGTTACAAAATACCTTATGCCCACCAATCTTAATATTATAGACGCACAGTATGATTATTCCGAATGGGAAGCTCTGGTAAGTTCCTTTGATCCCATGACTGACTATGAAGAATATATGTATGAACCCACCCCCGAGTTTATTCAATTCCTAAGGTCCAAAGGATATGATGGTATAGAAAATGGATTGAATATCCTAATCTTTGATAAGAGCAATTTAAAAAAATCTTAAATTATACTTATGAAACTAATCGATATTATTGAGGAAGGAAAATCAAACCCTATTGAAGATTACTTTGATAGTAGAGCCCCTTATGATTCAAATAACAGAGGTGGTACTCTAGATTATTTTGATTATACCGAAGAACATATCATGAGATTTACCAGAGGAAAGAATCTTTTTGTAAGTCCTAGATTCTGGGAACCTCTAATGGAAATCTTAAAGGATAAAGATACGGTTGGAAAGGAAATTGTTAAATGGGCTAGAAAAGAGTTCGGTAATAATGAAATTTCCAGTGCCATATTGGAAAGCACATCTGGCGGTTATTATGCGACACCTAACAATAAAACCATAGATCCGGAGGCGAAAGTTAAACATTTTATGAAGAATGTTTATGGGTATGATCCTGATGATTCAAAGCAGATAGATAGAAAACAAATTATTCTAGACAAGATAGAAGGATTTAGAGAAAATATAAAATGGGCATTAAAAAGTAAACATATAAGTGTAGATAGAATGATCGATCATATAGAGTGGTCAAATAAAATGATTAAGAAATATACCAGAATTTTAAATAAAATAGACAAACCGGAATAAACACCCGGTTTTTTTATTGATCATTTTTCCTTATATTGTACTATATAAAAAAATATTAATGGACAACATCGATTTAACAAATGACCATATCTGGAGAGAAATCCCTGGATATGACGGAAAATACTATGTAAGTAGATTCGGGGAGATATATTCCAAAAAACGCCGTAAAATAAGAAAACAAACATATGATAAAGACAGTTATTTAAAAGTCATATTAAATCATAAAAGTGTATCTAAAACATATCGTGTACATAGATTGGTCGCTACATTATTTATCCCAAACCCAGATAATAAACCTCAGGTTAATCATATAGATACCATAAAATACAATAATGCGGTGGATAACCTTGAATGGTGTACCATAAATGAAAATAATGAACATGCTCTTAATATGGGTAAAAGAAGTGATAATATGGCTTACCAGAAAAAAATAATCAGGATAGATCTTACAACAAATGAGACGGTAATATATGATAGTATAGTGAATGCAACTAAAGATTTATTTCCCGAGTATATGAACCTCAATACATTCAAGGAAAGAAAAAGATTTATCTATAGTAGAACCAGCTATATTCGCTTGATATTAAAGGGTAAACGTAAAAAATACATGAACTATTTCTTTAAAGAACTATAAATCATTAAAATATTCTTCATTATTTCATTTGATAGTATGAATATTATTGTTTAATTTTGAATTCTAAAACTTAAAATATAATGAAGAGCAATAAAGAAATACTAGAATACCTGAAACCCTATACAGAGATGGATGGTATGTTCCTACTCACAAAGGTAGAAGTATATGAGAAATATGATAACCAGCTCATAGTAAAGATAGATATTAAAAGATCTTTTGATGAGCTAGAAAAACCATATGCTAAAGCAGATGCCATAAAACAAATGCTTAGATCTAACGGATTTCTATATCACTATTATTCAGATTCCTATAATAGACCATGGTTTAAAAAGGATTGGCCTAAGGTGAAAAAGAAGGAGACAGCTAATGAAAGATATGAGAGAACCCTAAGGATGATGAAGCTATTATAGACAATTATTAAAATTCATAATATGGAAAAAATCATTGGTAAGTATAAAGTATATCTGGAGACTATTCTAGATCCTGAAGGTGAAGTAATATACCATAAGGTAACTTCCCCTATGTTTAATGGTAACTCATTAAGTATAATGAATGAGTCTGATCTAACAGAAGATCTAATCGAAAAGCATATAGATAATCTCGGTGTTCTATGAGCCCCTCACCCCTTTATGGGGAGGGGCGATCTAATTACTTCCGACTTTGGCGCGTTTTTACTTCCGAATTTGGCACAATGAAAAGCCTATATTTTGCACAATACTACCCTGTCATAATGGCTACATTTATATAAATAAACATATATTTTACTGCCATTTTAGGTACATCGTCTATCGTACTAAATTTATTGGCGATATTAACCCTTCTAGAGCTACTTTTTTGGGCTCCCTGTATTACAATCACAAAAAGTGGGAAAAAATGTTAATAAGTGGGAACCACCCAGGAAGTGTCCCTTGTGTGAATCACGACCACATTTTTTTGAAATTCTAAAATTCTTCTTGATATTCATGTAATACGCCCGCCTCGCATGAAGGGCTCGGCGGGCTTTGCCTCCGGCGGCGCGCGCGTATGACGTGCAGTATGGTGTTTAACTTTTGCGCGTAATACTTAAACAAAATATTCAGGGATGTCTAAGAGGCCGCGACCCCTTTATGGGAGCGGCCGATCTACTGGGCCGGGTGTCATACGTGAAATTTAAAATAGTTTTATTTAAAATCTTAGGTGGCGATCCCTGAGGGTCCCCTATGTCATACGCAATTTTTTGTGGGATAGATCGGCGCCTCGTATAAAGGACTTGGCGCCTCTTGGCATCCAGGAAAAAGAAAGGCCCCATAGATATGAGGCTCATCGGTGGGGTGTCATACGCGTGTCCGGGAGCCAGGCTAGCCGGCTGGTTAAAAAATAAAATAGTTTTATTTCATTTTCCTTGTCCCGCCCGGGACATCCAGGAGTCCAGGTAATACATGGGAGATCTGGTTACTTCTCCTTCAGGATCTTTATCAGATCGAAGCAGTACTTCACCACTACTATGGCGAAAAATACAATTGTTCCATAGATCAGGAACTCGAGCCAGATAGGTAGGTAATACATGTGTCAGATTTTAGATGTTAAAAAAATAAGGGAGACGTATAGACATCCTCCCTTATTTAACAAACCTTCTACTATTGATCTCTTAAGCAGTCTTAAGAAGTGAATTGCGATATTGGACAGCTGCTCTCTTCGAAGTTAGATTCTTAGAGTAACGTTGACCTTTAACAATTACACGAACTCGATAGCTGTTACCATCAAAGTAGATGTTTGGTCCCACTGCCTGGTATACAGTTAGCGGGGTGGACTTGGTTGTTCTGTTGTTTCTCATAACATATATTGTTTATGAAAAAATATAAGGAAAAAAACTGGAACAAAAAAATCCTGGGAGAAATATTTTAAAATAGTTTTATTTGATTGTGTAATAACCCTTACCCTCATCCTTAGCCGTTTGTTTTATTACGCCGGCTTTTTTCAATTCAGTCAGAGCGAAGTCTACACCGTTCTTTTGCCATTCGGTTCGGTTACCTGGATATTTGACTTCGGTGTTTGTACATAGGTGTGGAAGGGCTGCTTCAACATATGCGTGTATAAAACTTTTATGTACTCGCCCCTTGGGTAGGAAAAATAACTTTGAAGTTATAAGCCAGTCTCTAAGTTTGTTCTCCGGTTTTTTTACTTTAGCCATCTTATTCGTTTTTATTGGTTTGAAATAGTTTTATTTAATCTTCAAGCTTTGAATTCTTGAAGTGCTCACAGTAGTCACAAGATCCGTCCGACTCTATTTCCGCCCCGCATTCATTGCAGGTGTCCTCCTCCAGGTCTTCATCGTCATCCGCGGATTGATCAATGAACACTAGTTGAAGCGCTACAACCTTACCGTCAACTTCAGCACCGTATAGTGGATACTCTCCGTCGCCATAGCCGCTGCTGGATACTGCACCTGCTGCGTATGTTCCCCAGCCGTCGTTAGCTAGAGTAAACTTACACATCTTCTCATACCAGGCGTCACCTTCCTGAAAATATTCATATACAAAATCTAACTCAGGTGTTGTAATACCTGCAGCATATGCATCGTTCCTGTATGACGCAGCATCAAACACTCCCGCCTGGCCGCTGTCGACACAGAAGTCCCCGAACCAGTCCCAGTCATACAGGAGATTCTTTCCCTGATAATCCTTGTGGACCAGGTAGAGCTCAGCGTTCCTGTTGCTTCCGCCTTTTTCGTCATAGATCATTGATACGATCCATTCACCAGGTAATACATTGGTAAGCTTGATTTGGCACCAGGTCGGTACACTGTAGCCAGGGTCCGTTACATAAACTTCTGGGCCTAGGTTGATTGTCTGTGTCATACGAATGAATTTTGATTTGAATCGGAAAATTAAGAATTATTTCTTAGAATCAAAAATTTTTTTCTATGAAGTAATCCTGATCTTCAGTTACCTCATCCAGGTTGAAGTCGTCGATCAATTCATCCAGAAGCTGGATCTGGTCGGTTGCTGAGTTGACATTGATCAATCCCATATTCATCTTCCAGTTGATCGATGATTTTTTTTGATCGATCCAAATCTTAACAAGTGTCTTGTGCATAATTGAAATAGTTTTATTTTAAATGATATCTGGTCCCATATAGGTTTCAGTAATGATCCTTTTGTCTGGTACAGGTAGATCCGCCGACAGGTCCTTCACATCCACCAGGGCCACCGGATCTATGTTGGTCATCTCCGGTTCTCGCCATTGATGAACTTCAAACACCGGTGCAGCACCACTCACTATTGCAGCATAAGCCTGTTGCGCAGCATCCTTAGCGTCCGCCGCATCCACATCTATCTCCCATAAAACCCTGTAACTGTTTTCCATAATTGAAATAGTTTTATTTTAAACTGCCGGGACTAGTTCGAAGAACTTTAGCTTCAGGTCCTCGATCTTTGTTAGGGCCGAGTCGTTCGCCTCAGGGTTCTCCCTGTTAGTCCCCAGGATTAATCCATTGCCCAGGAACTCTAGTCCCTGAACCTGGAATCCGAAGTCAGTACCGTTAATTAATCCTTCCTCATCAACCCACAGTGTGTCACCGTTCTCCCAGTACTTCCCGATCTCCACCATATTGACGCCGAGGATCAAGTAAAGATCCTCCAGCTGTGCTTTGGTATTGATATAACTTACCTGTCGATTCTTTGCGTCTATGAATATTCCTTTCATATAGTTCTTTTTAAAAGGTTGTTTAATTTACCCATCTCAGTGTCCAGAAGCCTGGTGAGATTTTCCATCTCGCGCTTCCAGTCCTGGTGAGCTCTGCTTTTCTTGTTTAGCTGTGGAAGTTTAAGTGATTTCAAATCCTCAAGCTTCCTTTCTATTTGCTCCCTGGTCATCTTAGAATCCATTTTCAATTTCAAAGCTACCACAGTTGTAGTTAATGATGCTGAAGAACTTCAAGTACTTTACGCAGGTATCATCCGCCCTGTTGATCGCTTCACGCAGATTGTTATCTACAATCGCCTGTGCGAAGCTTCCGCCCATTTGAACCTTATCACGGGTCATTAACACTGAAGCCGCCACATCAATTGCGTGCTGGTCTTCTACTTTATACATTGCTGCCCATCTTTGCGCAGCCGCCTTGTACTTTGCTACTTTGTCCATTTTATTTAAATTTAATTGGTTTTTAATTATATTTCTTTTGCCAGTCTTTTACTGCAGCCACGGCATCCAGCCAATCTTGACAGCCCTGCTCAAGTTCATTCTCGTAATCATCTTCAACAACATATTCCGGGATGTAAGATACTGCGTCCGGTTTGTTCTCAGTATGATTATGTTTATTCCAGGTAACAAACAAGTCTTCTCCATTTGGATTAATTACCACAAACACCTGGATGATTTCTTCATCTAATAATGCAGCTTCCATTTTAAAATAGTTTTATTTGAAACTTATTGAAAATATTGTGTGAAGTCGTACTCATACTCTTTTGCTTTCTTACTTACCAGCAGGTAGATGTGGTAGTTAGGCTCAGTGTCGTATACTTCAGGATGTTTTGCTTTGACCACGTCCATTCTTTCTTTTACGTAATCAAACATCTCCTGCCCTGATACTCTTTTAGTACCGTCCAGCTTTTTCCACGCAGCGCGTACAATTGACCTGCAGGCGTTATCGCCGGCTTTGGTGTACATCTCGAACTTATACTTGTCGAGATATTCATTACTTAAAGTTAATGCATCCATTTTAAAATAGATTTAAATATTTGTGAATAATTTTCTACCGTCGCTCCAAATGCTTTCGAAGTTAGCATTATCTGCGAGCACATCTCCCGCCATCCAGTTGGGCCTGACACGCGGGTTATATGTTAACCTGGTGTTTGCTTCAGGAAGCTCGATGTTTTGTGCCAGCAGAATTGTGTCGCACAAGATCCAGGCGCATACAGCTTTGTTAGCTCCCTGGTGAATCTTGTTTGCTGTAGCCCGCTGGTTCTTCAACTGGCAGCCGTACATATACAGGTTATATTCATCAGGGCTGTAGTAGTTGGACTCTCCATCCGATTCTACTTTCCACTTCATGTAGTTCTTTCCTTTCCCCAGGTTGAACCTTACTTTAAATTTCTTTGCCATAGTTAGTTTTATTTAAAAGGTTAGATAATACTCTCTACAATTTCTTCAACATCTTCAACGCTCATTTCTTCAATGTAATCTGTATCAACATCGAAAACTTCTCCGATTAATTCGCCATCGAGTTTCACTTCGACGCCTTCACATAAATCTGTTCCATTAGTGTCAATCATTGCGACTCTTAATTGAACTTCTCCGAATTTTGTTTGATGAGTTATCATGATATTATAGTTTATATAAATTAAAGGGTAGGTAATACACCGTCACTTCCATAGAATAATGCGCCGCCGTCGTTTCCTTCATCATCCATAGATAGAATGCATGAAGTGCCGTCGTTCAGGAAAAAGCATAATGGGCGTTTGTACCATCCCATCATCTCCATCTCCTTATCATTCAGGTATCTAGCTTCTACAATTGTTTTGCCGCGTAATACTTCAGCAGCTTTCTTGTTCCAAAAGGTTTGTGGGTCTTGAATTTTCGTTGCCATAGTTGTTTTTTTTTTGTAAAATTAAGAATTCTCTTTTAATATTCCAAAATTTTTTTTGAAGTACTCAGGACTAACTATTGTCTTAGCCTTTTCCAGTGCCGCAGCTTCTCCTAGGATCTTCCCGCCGCGTATTACGAAGATCGCCTGTTGATCGGGCCATCCCCATGTTCCGTTATCTTTGATCACACGCAACAGGTGGTCACAAAAATCTTCATTCGCTTTAATCTTGTATGCTTCCATGATTTAAAATAGTTTTATTTGAACTGGTTATTTTCTCTTTTTTCGTAATACACCGGCAAGTTATATTTTATTTTTAATATGCCAAATAATTTTTTAACATTCTTAAAAATATTTCTTTTAACTCACCCATGTCCAGGTGATCAGGATTTACCTGATCCGCTATTCCCAGGTACTTCTTAAACTCGCGGGGCTTCCCGTCAATATTAAAGAAGCAGCGGGCGTATAGATATTCTTCGCCGCCTTTCTCTTGAGTCGAGAAGTATACTTTGACGTCGTTCTTTGATCTAAAGAACTTAAGACGATCATTAACGGCTTTGAATTCTTCTAGCAGCTGAATAAGCTTCTCATCTCGCTGCATGTGCTTGAGTACTCTAGCTTGTTTTTCTTTCCATCCAATAAGCTCAAGGTCGTGGTCACTAGCTTTGCTAGGTTTTCTAACCAACTGTGATAAGGTTTCTATCATTTTTAAATTCTGTTACTGTGAATAATTTAGCTTCCAGGTGAAGTAATAACCTGGCTAGCTGTTCTAGAGTAAGGTCGTTATAATATAACTTCTTACGTATGCCGGTCGCTGTGGCTGCAATGAGCTCGCCGGTTGAGCCATCAATCCCGGTTACTGTAACCTGGGTTGCGTTAAGTTCGCCGGTTTCCTTGGACGTCACTGTATAGAACGCCTGGACTGGTTCTTGAAGATCCAGGACGTATTCTGATCCTGGATGGTGAGCTAAGATCGACTGGTAAACAATTTTTCTGTGTAGCTCATTCCTAAGGTCGCTAATGTGTTTGATATATTCCATCTTAAATAGATTTATTTAAAAGTTTCTCTTCTGATATAACGAACTTGCTTTTGGTAAGCTCAAGCTTGTTGCGGACCTTCTTATACTTCAGGCCCACGATCACGCCGCTCTGGTCCTGATAACGCATATCGTATGCATCTCCATCGATCACTAGTCTACCCCAAAACTGTTCAGGGACTTTTTCGAATACTACAGCGACCCTGATATCCTGAAGCAATGCATCCTGGCACTGTACAGCGTTCGTCCCACTGTATGAATAGGTAATATCATAATTGCTGTACTTCTTTGTTAACTGTATACGCTTGTATACTTTGGTATAATCATAGAACTGTACTTCAGGAAAAATCTCCAGGATGTTTTTCCCATCCAGGTGAAACTGTTCAGGGCTTAGGTCACTAGTACCGTTCAGACGAACGCTGAAGCTTTTGCCTGCAGCAATTGCTTTGCTCTGCGCGCTGCGTATCTCATCCACTAGCCAGCCCATAAAGAAAGGACGATTCTCAAAGAATAACTTCGTCTTCGTAATACGGGCCTTATTGATAACATTCTCATGAATGTCAATCCTGTTATGGCCGCTCTCATGTAAGCAGGCAGCTGTGCATTCTTTGCTGCGCATTGGGCAAACTTCATAGCCGCTGCGATCTGCAGGTGCCAGGTACAGGATGTAGGTCATCTCGTCATACTTGAGCCCCTTTGCAATCTTTGAGCTGGTGTTAATTCCGCCTAGGTAGCTCAAGCTAGTTTCGCGTTTAGCCTGGGCTTTGTTTTTGTACTGTGAAAGATACTGTGTCATACGATCGTTATTAAGTTTTAGCAAAAGTAATAAAATTATTTAAAATACAAAAATATTTTTTTGTAACAATTAATGAATCGCCACGTTGACGGCGTAATACCCGTACTTAAATGGCTGCGTACCAAAATCACATGGCTGCGAAATATCAACGAAGTCTTCGCCGTCTTCCGTCTCATGAATAGAGACAATACTTAATCCTTCCTTCTGGTACTTCCTAGCAAGATCAATTTCTTCTGGGTGAAGAATCAAATGATCGCCATACTCAGCGTTATCCTCAGCAACCGCTTCTAGATACACTCCATACTTCTGATAAAATTCTGTCTTCGTCATACGAGTTCTTTTAGTTCTGTTTCTTCATCTACTGATTCTGTTACTAAATCAAAATTGTGTTTCTTACACAACTTCTCCAGTGCGGGAAGGCACACGTCATACGTCTCTTCATCATCAAAGATCGCGACCAGTTCGGCATACTTGCCATTGTCCAATTCAAAATAAACTTTTACCATAGTGTGTTTTTTTTTACAAATGTAATAAAGTTATTTAAAATACAAAACATTTTTTCTGTAATAAAAAATTAAGGTACCACTATTCCCTGCTCGATTGGTGACGTTTAAAGCTTGCGTATACATAGCAGTCCGAAGCTCCTTAATTTTTTTTATTATAAGACACTATTGATTAATTGAATCTGAGCTTCGAAACCTGAATCGCTTCTGTCCCAGTTACCATTAAGAGCCCACTCAGCGTCTTCCTGTAATGTGATCAGGGTATCGATCACTGGTGTAGTACAGGGATCAAAAACACTGGCGTCCAGTGTAGTCATATCAAGTGGTAACTCATCATTAACTGCCAGTTCAATTAGAATGGCTTTTAACTTCTCATTGAAGTTAGCAATCTTAGAATCTCTTTCGAATTTTTCCATATAGTTTTATTTAAAATGGTTTGTAATTCCCTTCTTCCAGTTCGTCCAGAATAAATGCAAGTTCTACAACTCTAAGTTCTTCCAGTTTAATCTCCTGCTCATCTCCTGTAATATCGGATTGAACGATTGTAATACCTTCACCAGTAAGCCTGCGACATAAACCTTCTTCTATGTCCCAGTAATCACCTGTGGTGGATTGAACGTCCAGCTGGATTGTAAACGGACGATTGAATTCTACTTCCTGGATTGATCTGGTGCTGATCACCTGGTTGATCTCGCTGACCAGCTGGTCGGATAGATCAGCGACACGCTTTGCGTTTCTTCTCATTTGAATAAAGTTATAGGGATTAAATCAAATTCTTCTACTTGTTCTTCCATCTCACCTTCTGCGATTCTTTCTTTATTACGCTTCTTTAACCAGCGCCAGAAGGTTGCTTCATCTTTAACCAGAACTTCATTTGATTTCTGGTCGCCATTACCATAGCAGTCATTATACTGAACTATGTAAAAAGTAGTTTCTTTCATTTTAAAAAATTAAAAGGTGAGAAAATAACCCCCAACATTTCTGCTGGGGGTATTCAACAAATCAGCACTAACTCTCTGCAACCAACAAAGTTTTATATTCATCTTCTGTCAGATGTCTAACTCTACCTTTGGTGGCATCTTTCTTCATCTTGATTAAGATGCAATCACCCTGTCTAACAATCTTATCAATTCCACCCTTCTCAATATCTGTCTGGATTGTCCAAGCAATCGCTTGAATTGGTGTGATGTGCTTACTCTTGTCAGAACTGAACCAACCATCTTTATTATTGGTTCTGGCGACATCTACTGCATCAACCCAGATAAGATACTCTCTGTCAGTAGATGTGTCCTTACATCTAATATAAAACACATCATCTGCACCCCATCTGGCATCTGTTCCTTCACTCCAAGCATTACCTTCAACCTTCCATAGTTCGTAGGTATCATTGAATTGCTTTGTTTCCAATTCACCTTCTGGTGTAACCCAAGTGGTCTGCTTCTTCAATGTTTCAGACCTCATCAGAGTTGGATTAACTTCTTTAACTATCTGGTCTAATCCCAGACAACCAATCGCTATTCTTCTCTGCTCTAAATTCTTAATCTCTGTGGCGATTTCTTTGAATGTCATAGGAACAATATGTTCCCAGATGTCATCAAGATTTCCGAATGGTTCGTTCTTATACTTTGACTTTAAAAGTCTGCAACCGATATTGTAGTCAAACGCTACATTGTTAATGATAATCTTCATAATGAATTAGTTTTAAATGTTTTTTAATCTTCGCTTGGTCTGTAAACATAATAGGTTTTTTCAACGCTAACCTTCAACCCATCATCTGTGATTGTAACCCCCATAGTATCATCATCTGCATCATCATCTTCTGGATTATTGGTACTAAATCTAAACCAATCACCTGCTTCCCCTTCTGCATCAGATATTTCTACATCACAAGCAAAATCTCTCAAATCACTTTGAAGGCTATCTGCGATTGCTTCTTCTTCATCAGTCAAGATGCAATCACCTTTGTAGTTAATTGCTTCACCATCTTCACCACCTACAATACTCTGAACCTTATCTTGAATGAACTTCTTATAGTCATCTGTCAATGGGAAATAAGCGACTTCTGAAAAGGTTTCATTCCATTCACTTTCAGCATCTTTTGTGTAAGTGAAATCCACATTATCTTCATCATCTTCATCAAGTCTGATATAAACATATCCAGCCTCTCCCATATAATGACCATCACTATTAACATAGAACTCAACTTGATTATACACTTCGTTCTCAAAGTAACTTTCAAGTTCATCACACTTAATCTCACCTTCCTTCGTATAGAATGTGAAGGTGTAATCATTCATCTGGTCGCCACCACAATTAAATTCCATTGAACATTCTGTGATGCCTTTCTCTTTCCAGAGTGCAATCATTTGTTGCAAGTCTGTTAATTCAGTTGTTTTCATATTGTAATTTTTTAATTAAGTTTTGAGCAATTTCTTTTCCTTCTTGACTATCTAATTCCTTCACGCCATTATTGAACCACGCTTGGACTTGAATGTGCTGTAAGTAATCTTGTGCTGTTGGCACAAACTTCATTCTGAAATCTTCTGCAATATGCAACATAGCAATATCAATAGTATCAACACTCTTGCCATCACTATTGGTGATATTGTAACCGAAGATTTTTGGAATGATAGTATAAGCAAACCAAGTATGATGTGTTAATGCTCTGGCAGAATTGTTATTCATTACTGCCTTCGGACTATCAATCAGTTCGTGGATTGGAAGATAATCTTCCACACTACCACCCCAACGCTTCACGCTGGATTTTGAATGGATTAAAGGATTAGCCATAGT
>Ga0181343_1000817_pt1 | contig 12954 bp, 32 predicted proteins | sample Su13VDMLBSD_FD_130110 | JGI IMG/M metagenome (GOLD analysis project Ga0181343, IMG submission 130110) | Freshwater viral communities from Lake Michigan, USA - Su13.VD.MLB.S.D | ecosystem: Environmental > Aquatic > Freshwater > Lake | place: USA: Michigan | collected 2013-07-15 | reverse complement strand
TTGGCGGTTGAGCCGATGTTTAGTTGAAATCCCCAAGCCAATAACCCATCACTTCCGTTTGCAGTTACCGCCGAGCCACCATTAGTATCTGACATACGAAAATCAGCATAGTTTGTACCCGCTTGTGCTACACTTGAAACACTACAACGATACCACCCATTGCCCACACTTTCTATAAATGCCGTGCAACCACTTGCCACAGTTCCAACAACTCCGTTTAATAAGTCAAACCACGCACCTGGGCTTCCTGCCATATTATCGACAATACCCCATCTAAATCCACTTCGTTTTAAGTAAACACTTTGCGTATATGTTTGACCCGCAACAACACTAAATGATGTTGTAGATACATAACAATATGCTTGACTACTTGGTGGATATAATAAATCTGCGGTTGTTGTTCCATTTGGTGCAACTGCACTATCTGTTGAAATACTTAAAAAAGCAAGACCCCAAGTTCCCGCACTGTATTGTTCGGAGTTCTGCACCAAATTCCACGGCGTAACCTCCACCAACCCCGCACTATTTATTCGGGTTCCGTTGGAACTGCGCGAAAAGACCATGTCGCCGCTACCGTCTAGTGGGATCTCGCTGTATACTACGTCTTCCTTGTAACCGCTAGGGATAAGGACTAAACTTGCTTGCTCTAATAGGTTACTCATGCTTGTCTCTTTTGATATTTCTATTAACGTGGCTGCACAGTGGGCGCAGATTTGTATAATGATTCAAAGATAACACTTCTTCTGGACTTTTTGCTGTGCACAGTGGCACGATATGGTCAATGTCCCATCCATAATTAAAATCACCGTTGTACAGGCCCTTGTTGTCCCAGTTCATCCATGGATCGAACTGATCCTCAATGTATTCCTTGAATTCTGAGAAGCTGCAGCCGAGGATATCCTCTGTCTTCTTGCTCTTTGTGGTCCCGTTTAGCGCCTTGATCAGGACCTTTCTCATTTGTACCTTTATTCTATATACCGGGTCAATCTTAGCCCTGTCCTTTCCGTACTGGTTCCACCTCTCCTTGTTCAGCTGAAAGTAATCTTTTCTTTTTTGCTTTAATAGTTCCGAGTTGTCGTCCGCGTACTGCTTGACCCTTTCTATTATAGAGTCCCTATTCAGGGTGTAGTATTTTTTTGACTTTTCGGAAGACTTGCCGGGGTTATTTGCCCTGTGTACCTTCTCTGAAAAAGCCTTGCACTCCTTGCATGTCTCCTGGATTCCGCTCCTCCTAGAAGAGTTTATTCCGAAGTTCAGCATGTCCTTAGCCTTACCGCACTTGGTACATATTCTTAATATATCTGTCGCTACGTGACCGAAGTCATCGTAAAGATTTACAACGAAAGTTGCTGAATTGCTCGTGTGCTGCATGCTGATGCCTCTTGGTATCCTTCGTTTAAGTATATTCTATTTGTGTATTGGCTGGACAGGTTGTATCCGCTCAACTTGTTCTTGACGCATCCCGTTCCCTCTATGTATCCTCCATCTGCTGTTACCCTGTCTACGTAAAGGTTAACAATGTAATCAGCCCCGTTGTATCGAGGGTACGAGGAAGATATTACGTTTGATACGCTTATTTGCATTACTTGCTCAGCTTACCCTTGATACAATCAATCCCCTCGATGTACCCCCCGGAAGCCTTTACTCTGTTAATGTATTTATTTATAACAAGGCTAGCCCATCCGTAATTGTTTACAGCCGAGGCAATTGCATTTGAGATTGATATTTGCATTTTACCAGAGAGCTACAATGTCTGTAGCAGTAGTTCCGGTTGCGTACACCCTAGTTACTTGCACAGGAAAAAACGTTCCTCCGTTCACTCCTGGAAATATAACAGTGTCTCCGCCTACTGTGTCTACCTTTACGTCTCCATAGCCACCTACATAAAGAACGCAGCCATTGTTTGTACCACCGGTAACTGAAGGAATATCAACCGTATTTGATGGCGTAACCGATGCAGCTCTACCTGCTTGAAGTTTCATATACATAATACTACAAATATAATGATATATCACGACATTGTCGTGATATCTACTTCTTCTTTTCTTTTTGGTACGGCACTAACTTATTCAAAGCCTCCTGCCGCGCGTCGCAGCCGCAATTCTCTCCAAATATGCTCTTTACCAGTATCTCGATCCCGGTGGCCTTTGTAATGGCGGCTACAGTGTCGCCCAATCCCTTTTGCTTGTCCATGTAACAAAAATAGTTTAAATTTGTTTCACAATTAAAATAATTGTGAACTAATTTAAACTCAAATGGACTCAATTGAAATGGCCCGGTACGTCAGGTACCTGCCGATTATTAAAAGACTTTACATGGAGAAGTATGACCTGTCGTCTACGCAGGTCGATATCCTGATCTTCATCCACGGCACACGGACATTCCGCCTCAGAGTGCTGTACGACTTCGCAGCTACCATGAAGTGGCAGGCAAGGCTATTCGCGGACATGAAGTCTCGTGGATTTATTAAGTTTCACAAGGACTCGTCCCGCAAGCTCGGTGTTATATACCAGTGCTCTGTCAAGACAGACAAGATAATGAAGGAATTGTTTGATCTGGTACTAGAGCAGACCAGCTTCTCAGACGATCCTGCCGAGAACCCGGTCCACAAGAGAGAAAATTACACGCAGAAGTACCACTCCATATTCATGAAGAGGATCAATCTAGAACGAGAACAACGTCCCGCTCAAGTATTATATGATACTGACGACTCTGAATTCTAACGCCGTGGCCAGCGCGTCTATCGTAGTATACGATAGACTCACTAGCTATGTCAGATACAACATCCCCGCCCACGTGTACTACGTGGGCCTTGCCGTACCTGAGCTCGTTCTCATCGTCGTTTGTCATGATCAGACCTGACTGAGACTTGGTCTCCTCAACGATCGGATCAATCACGATGTACTTTCCTATAGCTCTCATTTTGCTCTTACGTTAGTAATGATACAGTTGGTGCTCAAGATCGTTGTTGCAACGCTGACAGCGTTCTCCAAAGCGCTCTTGGTAACCTTCAGTGGGTCGATGATACCCATCTCGATCATGTTTCCTACAACACCCTCTTTCACGTCGAATCCGTAGCCGAACTGACCTTGATATGCTAGGGCAATATCGCCCTTCACCTCGTTCGGGTCATACCCGCCGTTCTCAAGGATCGTGTTGAATGGCTGCTGCAGTGCGTACTTGATGATGCTCTTAGCTGTAGAGCATCCGCAGATCTCACCGGCTATGTTCAGCAAGGCAATACCACCGCCAGGCAGAATGCCTCCCTCCATCGCTGCCTTGGTCGCATACACTGCGTCCTCGACACGGTCCCTCTTCTCCTTCATCTCGACATCGCTCTGCGCTCCGACGTAGATAACGCCAACACCACCTGCAAGGTTAGCGAGCCTCTCCTCCAAGAACTTCTTCACACCCTCGTTGGTAGCCTCTGCCAAGTTATTGCGGATGCCCTCAATCCTCATCGATAGATCGTCAGACAGATCGTTGTCGGTGATAATAATCGTAGATTCCTTTCCTACCACCACCTTCTGGGCATGGCCCAGGTCGGTGAATGATACAAGTCCTAAATTGTCTCCGGTTCCGTCTGAGATGAAGCGTGCTCCTGTAGCGGCAGCGATGTCCTCCATGATCTCGGAACGCATCTGTCCGAAGCTCGGTGGAACGATGGCACATGCCCTGATCACGCCCTTTAGCCTGTTAAGGTTAAGTGAGTTCAAAGCGTTCTCCGACATCTCGGCGATAATGAGTATACTCTTACCGCTCTGCACCACTGGTGCTAAGAGGTGCTCGATATTGTTCAAAGACGTAATTTCTTGATCCGATATAAGGATATAACAGTCCTCTAGGATTGCCTCGTTCTTCTTCTGGTCAGTCACGAAGTACTTTGACATCCATCCGCGGCCCAGCTTCATGCCAGATACCACCTCAGAGTAAGTCTTTGAGCTTTGAGACGTCTCAACGGTTACCACACCGTCTTTACCGACCATGCTGTAAGCGTCTGAAATGATCTGCCCTAGCTCTGGGTCATTGTTGGCGGAGATCGTGGCTACAGAGGCCATAGAATCGTCTGTAACGGGTATAGCCATCGTGTCCAATGCCTGTGCAACTGACAGTGCTAGCTCTTTTACCTCTCTCAACACCTTTGTCGGGTTGTCCTCGGCCTTCATGAACTGCTGCGAGCCATGGATCAGGCCCTGTGTCAGCACAATAGACGTAGTCGTTCCGTCACCGGCAGCTGTTGCCGTCTTCTCGGATGCCTCTTTTACCATTTGTACCGCAAGGTTCTGCGTCGGGTCGTCCAAGATGATGGACCTGGCCACACTGACTCCGTCTTTTGTGATGTGGATACCGTGTGTGTACTGGTCTGACTCGATCAGAACAGTCTGTCCACGTGCACCCAAGGTGCTCTTGACGGCATTTGCTATAATGTCTATGCCAGACACTAGCTTTTCACGGGCCTCGGCCCCAAATTCAACTTGTTTAACGATCATATTTGATTTAATTTGTGCAAATATAAACAAAAAAGGCACCATTGGTGCCCTTTCTGTCAAATTGTCGTAAAATTTATTTCTTCTTGGTGATTACACCCTTAGCGATCAGGATGTCCTTCTTGGTTACCTTGCCGTCCTTATTCATGTCAGGGAAGGATTTTGATTTAGTTGACTTCTTTATTGGGGCTTTCATTTTTTCTTTGATTTAGCTACCGCAATTGCTTTTACTTTTGCCGCATCAGATTTCTTTTTGTAAACAGCAAGTGCTGAGTCTGCTTTTACCTTGTCCGCCTTTGCTTTTACAATTCCCGGATGGTTCTTAGGGTCTCCGGTATAAATATTATGATAGTCAAACATACTTGACTCCGCACTCTTTGCTGGTTTTGGTTTTGGTTGTTTCATTACTTTTTTCATTTCTTTTTTATTTTTATAGTGTCAGTTGCAACAGCCTTTACAAAGGTTCTGTTCTTGCCCTTTGGCTTTAAGTTCGGGTCTCTTGTGATATTAAACGCAGCAACGCTGTCCTGGTAGCTCTTTGACGGTGCACTCAATTTGTACACGTTTGTCTTCTTTGGAGGAGTCATAGTACAAAGATAATTATAAATCTTTACTCTCGATCAATGTGTACGTGAAGCTGTTCCCATGCAATTTAGCTGATTTCTCGACAATAACCATGAAAGCGTCAAAATCTTTTATTCTCTTGAACACTTGGCATCCATGCGACCATTCGCCAATAAGGACGGAGTCCGCTCCAGCATGGTGGATATTGATACCATCAAGGTTGCTGTCAACGATCTTGTCAGTGTCGTACTCGAGGTCCTTGTCGGCGTCCCTGTACAAGCGGAGCTTTCCCTTCTGCTTCAAAGCACGGTACTTGCCTTGGTGTAGGTCTATGTTGTGGCTTCCCGGGTACTGTCCCGGAACAACTCTCGCAGTTCCTCGTCCGTTATTTCCACGAAGCATCGGATCCTTTCCTGGGTCCGTGGTCGCAGACCAACTGAAGAACTTCCATACACCGCCGTCCTTGTAAGAGATCGTCATCCAATCGTCAAACGCATTTGTAACCTTGTTGCCGGTGGATGAATTCCTGATACCAATAATGTTGACGTTGAAGTCGCCATTCTCAAAATACTTGTGACCCAATTTATAGCAAGCAGCCATAACAGTCTCTCTTGTGATCTCCATGGTGCGAAGATAATAAATGTTGATCAATCAATATAGAAAAAGCGTTGAATTTTTGATGATTTACGATGTCTTGACTTATGTCGTTCGTATGGCTCACCAATACCTTCACAGGCTAATTTCATAGAATTGTATTTTTTACCATTTGTAACATCAATGACTGTTTTTGAGTTGGCTTTAATTGTTGCCAACCTATTTGATTCATTCAGTCCGTTATCCCAAGCATGTTGTGTATTTTCACTTGCCGTAGACCACTCGAGATTACCAACGTGATTGTTTAATTTGTTCCCGTCCTTGTGATTTACCTGTGGCTTGTTGTCTGGGTTTGGTAAAAATGCTAACGCGACTAGGCGGTGAATATTTTGCATTTTAAGTTTGCCATTTACCCAAAATCCAATTGCGAAATATTGACTACTCAATGACCCAGATAGGATTGGTTTCAAAATTCGTTCTTTGCCACACTTGTAGCTTTTAGCTCTTCCTTGATCGGAGATGTGGTACTCACCATTGCATTCCGCAATAGCTTTCCATTGTTCGTTTTGTGTTTTCATTTTGCTGCGAAAAAATAAAGCCCATCAGAATGAAAGTGGTCGCAGCACCTAACATACCAATGGGCAAAGATTTTGAAAGTTTACGAGAGCTGCGAAATCTCACCTTCTTGTACAAAGATAACATTTTACTTTGGTATATCGAAGCCAAGGACATAAAATTGTTTTATGTGGTTTCATACCGATATGTCGATTTTCAGTGTCTCTACTCTATATATATATAAAATGTATTCTATATATATTTTTTTTTATTAGTAATGAACAGAGAAAAAACGACACAAAAGAAATAAGATATTAAAGATCAATGAGTTAACCCATGTCACCTACAGTGTCACTTTAAGTAGAATCGACACTTGTCAACACAAAACCGACACTTATCCACGAAAAGCGACACAAAAAAAGAGCTTTTTAGGGCTCTTTTACTTAAGGTGGTTGAATTTGACTACTTACCGCAGCATCCTTTTAACTTCATCGGCATGTTGCCCATCCTCTTCGCCATTGTCATGGCTTCCGCCATCATCATGGTCTTATTCATCTGCTTCATCTGTGACTTGGCCTCGGCCATCTTAGCGATGCCAGACATCTGCGGTGGCATCGGATTGTTTAGTGGTTTCTTCATAACGCAAAGATAGGGACTACCACATGAACGTGATACGGAAGAAAAGTAAGTTGATGTCAATCTCGTTTGTCTCTCCGGGGTAGTTAGACTCAAAGTACTCGATCCCAAGTAAGATCGCGTCCGGTACAAGTAATGATATTTCTATAGCCATGTGGCAAAAGTAAACCTAAAGGTTGACATTTTTAAGAGCAGTTTATACCTGTAGGTACAATACCGATGAGTACCAGATGGGCTGAGGTTTTGGGTAATACCCCCATATTGCGTCGCGCCGGCCTCGGGGAAAACCGATCTTTTTTGCCCCATGGGGTGTCGGTTGGTCGGCCTTGCCCCGAATTTTTGGCCTTTTGCCCGTGCCCCCCGCATGGGTGGAACCGACCGCCCGCCCCTAGGTGAGTGCCCCGTCATGCTACGGAAACTGCGGAAACGCTCAGAGTTTCCATTGAGCCCCGCACATGGTCGCATCATGAATCTGCCATCTGTAAGGCCTTGATAGTCAGTTGCGATAATCCGTAGAGGATTTCTAATCCTCTTGCGAAAATCCGTAAACAAAGTTGAAAATAATTGTTGACATGTTTGGTGTTGTCAACAATCGGTCGTAACATTGTATTGTAATAAAACACAAACGATATGAACACACAAATCAACCTAACCGACCTAGAGCAAAAATTGCTCACCGAATTAATTGGCAGTCTTTATGCTGAGGAGGGATTCTCAGACGTGGACGCGAAAGACCTAGCACATGGCACCAAGATAGACATCAAGATAGTGCGAGGCGCACTTGGTAGTCTTGTCAAGAAAGGCATTGTGTGGATTGAGGAAACTGAGACATGGGGCGTTCCCAAGTCAGAGCAGTATCAAATCATATACTTGAGCGAGGCCTACTACTACATGCACCCAAGGTGGGGCAAAGACCAAGGTTAACTGACGAGTCTTCAATAGACGAAATGGGGTGGCAACACCCCATATTAACCAAAACAACAAGAACATGAAAATCTACTCAGTAAAACTCAGCGAAGACGGAACTGCCCGTCAAGTTTACACCAACATCAAGGCCTTGTACAATGGCATCGAGACCTACGGGTACACCCCAAAATCAATACACATTGATGCCAACAATGACATGCCATACAACTACAACAACTTGCTCAAGGCAATCAAGGACTCATCGAAAGATGGTCAGTACTACGCAATTGCATTCATCAACTGCGATAACGGAAGCGACATAACCATAGTAGAACACGAAATCGTATCAAAATAATACACCCATGAAATATTACATCCAAGACAACATCGACGAAACAAGACTGCCCGTAGTGTTCAACAACCACAGCGACGCGCTTGACTACATTTTCGACAACGACCTAACCATCACTCACGAAATAATTGCACAACCATGAATAACAAAATGTACACCCAACAAATGACCGACCTTGCACACCACTCAATGAATCGCGTCAAAGAACTAGAGCATCGCTTGGCGATGGTAATGGACGACCAAGTACAACTTCGTAAATTTATTCACGCCAATGGATTGGGAGGAGCATTCGAGCAACCAACCGAGACAAGCGACGAAGCATGGGCATTGCTGAACAATATCGAAATTGCATGCGATTTAAATTCAGATGAATGTTTATCTTGGACAAAATATTCAAAATAAATTTGGTAGATACAAAACTAATAACTAATATTGTGAACACTTTAATAACAACGGACATGAATACACCAAACACCCTCATCGCACACTTGCGAAACGCTGAGACAAACCACATCGGTTTCTCTTACAACATCAACACGGGCGACCACAACCCAGACCAAGGCTTCATGGTATCTATCAAGGGATACGAGGAGACGGCTCCAAGTGGTTGTGACCTTATCGCATTCGGTCGTTCTTACTTCTTGCGCCATGCTGAGCAGTTGGCCGACCCGAACTACTACATGGGATGTTGGGTCAATGCTGGCCGATTTGTCTTCGACATTTCAGAGAACATCCAAACCAAGGAGATTGCCATCGAGTTGGGTAACATGAACAACCAACAAATCATATGGGATTGTGCATCGGGCTCAGAGTACAGATTGATGAGAGAGGGAGACGTTACTGACTACAAGGATGAGGACTTCGATGCAATGCTAGAGACATTGGACGTGGCGATGGACGAGTTCTCTCAAATCTACAACCACTCAGCCTCGAACGACTTCCGAGAGTACTACGAGAATCACATGACCCAATTGGACAACATCATCAACCTAATCAACAAACTAAAATAATGAAATACAACGTAGTAATTAGCAGAACCTACGCCACGGAGTTGGTAGTAAATGCGAACGACAAGGATGGGGTATACGAATGGGTGGGAGACAACGAAGAGACCATCAACCACCAAGAGTTGGAGCAGTGCAACATCATCAACGCTGACATCGACATTGAGTTGGTAACACCCAGCCCAAATGAGGTGAGCGAGTTGCAAGACCTAGTGTACCACATCAACAAAAAGTTGCAAGAGTACCGCCACGTCGAGGACTTCATCCCCAAGGATTTGTACAAGGCCTTGGAGCAGATGCTCAGCCACGACGAGGACTAACCACGAAAGGAAACGAGAGGGGTTCAATTCCCCTCCGTGGTTCAAATACACAACGACATGAACAACAAAAACTTTATCACCGACTCTTGCCTATCATGGCACGCCAATGACATGCGAAACGCAATTGAAATGGCCAACGGAATTCCTCCATCATTAAATGATGAGGACTGCAATCAGATGTTAACAAAATTCTTTTCAGAGTACAGACAAACAATCATTGGTGAAATAAATGAACTTATGGTTATATGGGTTAAGGAAAACAAAATATGAACATACAAACAATTTACTCAAGACAAAAGTCAGCAGGTGTTGACTACATGCAACGACTCATCAACAACGGCTCGGTTTGGAAGATGGAAGGCTCAATGGGACGCGAGGCGATGCGCTTGCTCGAGATGGGCATCTGCATGCTACCTAAGAAATCATTCACCGACTACTACGGAAACGTTATCCCATCGAGGGACGATTTGAAAGGATGCACAAAGGGAACGTACGCCAACGCTGTAAGGTACTGGTCTAATGGATGGGAGGACTAATCATGAGCAATTTAACAGCACTACAACTTCGCCAGTTCCTCAATGAGATTGAGTCAGACGGAAACGACCTATCTCTTATCGAGATAAACTTCAGACATGACGAGGACTCAGACGTAACACCAATCAACTTTGTGTTCGAGGACTTGCACGACGAAAACAATAGCATGCTCACATCAATTGTGCTATTAAATGACAATTAAATGACAATTAAATTAGGTTATAAACAAGATAGTAACTAATATTGCATACAAATATGGAAAATACAAAAACAACACAAGACGGATTTACATGGTACATCCTGCAACCCAAGGTTGCCAAGTACCTACACGAGGCCAACTACGAGGTCTATGAACTACACGACGACGAGAGCGAGTCTCTTTGCATCGATGGTCGTAAAATTAAGGATGATAGTGGTGTAAGATACGGCATCGAGTCACCACTAGACAAGCAAATAGTTCACGCACTATGCGGATCGAAGGTTATCGCCCTGTTCGATAGAAAAGAATACGGTACCTGTAATTACTTCATATTCGAGAAAGGCTTTGGAGACCTCACGTTATTCTCTGCCTCTGCCAAGCCAAAGGATGTGCTAGACAACTTGCGTGGATGCGACGCAGTAAAATACATCAGCCCAGCAGACTTCTTAAGAATTATCATCCGTGATTGAATTTAAGATTATATACCAAGACGAGGATGGTAACGACCTATTCACTAGGAGCCTATACTTCCCCGACATGGAGCATGCACATGAGCACGCCAACAAGACGATTGAGAAGCCAAACTCAAAGGCATCTCAATATGAAATACTAGAGTTGGGTTAGTCCCCAACCTAGTACAACACCGCTGTGAGTCCCACAGCCTAAGCCAAGGCGGATCGCTTGGGGTACCACGTTCTTTGACATATTGGAAAAGTAATTTGGCAGTCGAATGACTGACCACTATGTACGCACACTTCACTGAGCCTCAGTGATTGAATTGGTATGGAACAGCCAAGGTGATGCGGTGAACAGCACGGAACAGGGTTCGAAGCCCGTCCCGTGCACAAAGGCTAGCCAGCACTAGCCCTCAACGAAAGGTTGTGAAGTATTGTTGTTTTGATTTGTAAGGGCAGGTGCTGGACTGCTCTTTAATTAACAGACATATGGAATTCAAAGATATACTAATCGAAGCCTTCCCATCAATCGTGATAGTGGAAGAGCCATGCATGATGGCCTACGCTGAATGCTTTAGCGTTACATCTAAGGGCAAAGACTCCAAGGGATTCCCACTGATATCAATCAGCGTGGGTAACTCAGAGGAGTTTGAGGACTTTTTATTTGAACACGGATACTTCTCCGAGTTCATCTCTGAAATTGAACTAGCAATTTGTAAAGAATGACATACTACGCAACCAACTCAGCAGAGGCTCGAAGCCTTCTCGCTCAAATCCATGGCACACAATCAGACGTACTAAGACTGCACACATGTGCATGCGGTGACGGACATGCCATCTCAGACCCGATAGACGATACCCACAAGGTCGTCATCTGTCAGACATGCAAGCCCAAGAAGGGGAACATCGTAAAACTACTCGACAACTTATCTGAAGATGGCTTTGCGTATGACTTCTGCTTCGGACAGATTCTACCGATGCCATCAGAGTATAAGTGGGTACTGGGAACGACCAAGCACACTACCAAGGAAAGGTTAAAAGAAGACACGGCAAACTACATCATGCAGTACTCAGAGATGATGGCCTGCGACAACATGTACTTGGTTCTTCTGGTGGACGGCAGAGACATCACCTTAAACATCGCGGAGAAATGAAGACACGCTTGTTGAAGAAATTAAAGAAACGATACGTGTACGCATGGATAGGTGATAAGCTTATCGCATGGGACAAGAAGAAGGACGAGGAGGTTACACGATATCAGTGCACACACTACTGGCTCATACGCACTGCGTGTGGCCTTGGAGTCGGACAGAAATACTTAAATAGAATTATATGGAAAGCATCACAACGATAGTACTAATCATTTTAGCGTCGATGCCACACCCGAGCGGTGGGTACAGGTACGCATGCAAGGACACCACAGGAAAGACCTACAGCCTGATGATGTTGGAAGAGAAAAATGTAGGGGACACAGTAAAAATAGACCAATGCTCAACGCACTAATCACAGCACTAATTGTAATCATCGGCCTTTTCTTTGTAGCATGGGCGATCTACTCACCAATGTCAATCGTTCTAATCCTCGGAGTACTCGGAGGCATTGGATTCGTTCGTTTCACCTACCTCACGGTAAAATACTACAGAGCACGATGAGACAGGCAAAAAGATACGCATGGGTACTATCGAACGTAGACGGAATTGTCTGCGCATTCGACTCAGAACCTTCGGAGGCAGACCTGTCATACACACTTGACATTTACCACGAAGAAGAGGGTAAGTTCGCAATGACACACCCAGAGACATACACTTGGACAAGCGATCACCAGTCCGTAGAATACACACTAATTAAAACAGACTTACTATGACAAACAATAAACAACAGACGGCAGTGGACATTCTATGTGGAAAGTTAGCAATGAAGTTAGGCATACCACAAGCAATTACTTTTTACATAGACCATCAAGAAGAAATTAGAGAAGCCAAAGAAATGCACAAAGAGGAAATGGTGATGTTTGTACTAAATGTTATGGGTAAGTATAGAAATGGTGATGTTTTAGCAGAAGTAGCAGAACAATACTACGAACAAACCTACGGAGGAGGTGAGCAATGACAAACAATAAACAACAAACGGCAGTAGAGTGGTTTCTTGACCAATTGATTGAACATCGAATCATCATTGTTGATAAAACAACATACCAAGTCAAATACAAACATGAAATACTTTTGGAACAAGCCAAAGAAATGGAGAAGGAAAAAACAATCAAGTTTACAGAGGATTGGTATTTTAACGGACCTTTATTGGGTGAAGGAATTGATGTCAAAAGTACCATTGAACAACATTTTAATAAT
>Ga0181343_1000816_pt1 | contig 12957 bp, 14 predicted proteins | sample Su13VDMLBSD_FD_130110 | JGI IMG/M metagenome (GOLD analysis project Ga0181343, IMG submission 130110) | Freshwater viral communities from Lake Michigan, USA - Su13.VD.MLB.S.D | ecosystem: Environmental > Aquatic > Freshwater > Lake | place: USA: Michigan | collected 2013-07-15 | reverse complement strand
GTAAGCTCCAAATGCTTCATAATAAACAGCAGCACTACTTATAAAAACATACTTAGTTGAAGATAAAATTTTATTTTTGATTAACTCAAATTGTTCGGGTTTGAATAAACAAAAATCCAAAATCACATCAAAATCAGAAAATGGGATTTTTTCAATATCGTTTTCATTATTCCTATCTCCTTGAATGATATTTACCCCTTCAGCACCTGTTCCTTTTCTATTAAAAACAGTAACTTGGTAATTAGATTGTAGGGCCTTAGATAACTGAAGCCCTACAAATCGATTACCTCCTATAATAAGGATTTTTTTCATTAAATTAATTCTTTAATTTCTTCTACAGAATATTGTTCAACATCATTTGAACTAGGTCCATCCTCTAAAATACGTTCATGTAAATTTTCTCCAGGTTGAAGACCAATTACTTTAACTACTTTTTCTTTACCTTCAGGTAAATATTTCTGGACCATTGCTTCTAGTAGGTTTTCAACACTCATGGCTTTCATTGAAGGAACATAAGGTTTACTATCCGTAGCATTTTCTAAACAATCATAAATTAAATCAATTGCTTGATCTACTGTCCAAAAGAAACGAGTTGCTTTAGGTTCAGTAACTACAACAGGTTGACCTTCAGATAGTAAATCTTTCCACTTACATAATACAGAACCAGTTGAATAAAGAACATTTCCATATCGTACAATTCGATATTGGCAATTTGGATTTAATCGTTCAAATTGAGTAAATAAACGTTCCATTAATAGTTTACTTGCTCCATATACTCCCGCTACTTGAGCAGCTTTATCAGTACTGATTCCAATAATAAAATCTAGATTCATGTTTAATGAATTTTCTAGAATATTCATGGAACCTAAAGTATTTGATTTGACACACTCTCTAACTTGAGATTCAGCAATACCAACATGTTTTGAAGCTGCTAAATGGAATACTCCATTAACACCATACATTGCTTGACGTACTTCAAAATAATCAGAAATATCACCAGTTAAAATTTCAACTTCAGGGTATTTTTGTTTTACTTCTATTAATTTACCTTCATCACGAGATAAAATCCGAACTCGAGCTCCTCCTTCTAATAATCTTCCCACTAAAGGAACTCCTAAAAATCCACTTCCACCTGTAACAAGGTATAGTTTGTTTTTGAAATCATGTTTCATATATACACTTTTATTTATTTAACAAATTTAAATCATTTTCAACCATAATTTTTACTAAATCAGTAAAACCTGTTTTTGGGACCCACCCCAATTGTTTTTGAGCTTTAGAATAGTTACCTCTTAAAACATCAACCTCTGCTGGTCTCATAAATTTGGGGTCTACTTTAATATACGAACTCCAATCATCAATTCCAATGAATTTGAATGATTCATCTAAAAACTCTCTAATAGATCTTGTTTCACCAGTAGCAATAACATAATCATCAGGAGTATCTTGTTGAAGCATAAGCCACATTGCTTCAATATAATCAGGAGCATAACCCCAATCTCGTTTAGCATCCAAATTCCCTAATGAAATGTGATCAGCTAACCCTAATTTAATTCGAGCCACCCCATCAGATATTTTTCGAGTTACAAATTCAATACCTCGTCTTTCGGATTCATGGTTAAATAAAATACCTGAACAAGCAAACATATTATATGACTCACGGTAGTTTTTAGTGATCCAATGTCCGTATAATTTTGCTACACCATAAGGTGAACGTGGGTAAAAAGGTGTATTTTCGTTAGCCGGGTTTTCGACCATACGTCCAAACATTTCTGAACTTGATGCTTGGTAAAAACGAATTTTAGGATTAAATTCTCTAATAGCTTCTAAAATTCTTAAAACACCTAGTGCTGTTACTTCTGAAGTATGTTCTGGGGTATTCCAGCTTTCACCTACAAATGATTGGGCTGCTAAATTATATACTTCATCCGGATTACTTTCTTTCAAGCAACGAAGTAATGAGTTTTGATCCGTTAAATCACCCTGCAAAAATAAAACTTTACCTTCTAAATGTTCAGTATTTGTTCTATTTTTAGATGAACTTCGTCTTTCAACTCCGTATACTTTATATCCTTTTTCTAATAAGAAGTCAGCTAAATGACTTCCATCCATTCCGTTTATACCTGTAATAAGGGCTGTTTTCATTTTATTAATTTATATTAGCAAAGTCTTTATATTCATAAAATTTATTAGGAGAATTACTCGCTAATGTCTCAATATTTTTATCTGATAGGGTTCTAAATTGTTCAAATATATCAATTTTAGTACCTAATGAGTATGGGTTATCTTCATTTAAAACATACAGTCGTTTTCTAGGATGTCTACGAGCATGTACTTTTAATAAATTTTTACAAATAAATTGAATATAATTTTCTTTACATAATTTTTGAGCCATAATGCTTACTCCATGATCATCATTATAAATTAAACATGGTGGAACATTTACTCCAAACTTAATTAAATCTGAGGATAAAACTAAACATGAACCATCAATTTTGGGGTAATTGATGTATGTAAAATCAAATTGATCAATTTCAGAATTAATTTGATTCATCTCTTCAATTGACATTCTAGATTTAGCTTGATTTGGATTTAAATGACTATCAGGTCCATCTTCAAATTTATGATTAATAAATTTAGGGTGAACTGTTGGGTCCCAACTTGGATCCCACATTTTTCGATCTGCAAAACAAACTATATACCTATGTAAATTTTGTGAATCAGTGTACTCAGATAAAGTTTCTAATGATTGTAATGCTTCTTTAGGGAAAAAACTATCTGTTTCTCCATGCATTACGTAATCAACTTTTTTACAATAATTATAATTTAAATCTCTTCTATAATCAGCATGAAAATAAAAATCATCTTCAGGTGTAATAATTCGAGTAACAATATTAGACATACCTAATTGTTTTAAACGTTCTACACCATTATCAAATTGTTTAAGTAATTCATCTTTAGAAATTTTAGAAGTATCTATTTTTTCAATTTTTTCTGAGATGTTAAAGCAAAGGTCAAGGTGAATATTTTCTTTATTAGAGATATCTTGTAACATGTTTAAAAGTCCATCTATGTATTCTTTATAGATTTCGATTTCATAGAACATAACATGACATCCGATTACATATTTCTTTTTAAGTTGAACCATACTAACTATTTTTTATAAAATTAATAATAATATCTGAAGCTTCCACGCAATTTCCTACTTTTCCGCTAAATAAAACAAAATTATTATCATATTGTTTTACAATAGTAGGTCTTTCATCTGTATTATCTTTATTAGGAAGTACAGTACGAATAGTATACATTGATCCTATATGTTCAGCATTTTCAATATCTGGGAAAAATCGTTTAGCTGATTCAATAAATCTATTTACGTTGGTGTATTTTGGTTTTTTTATAATCCCTTTATTTAAATAATCTTTATAAACAGGGGGTATTTCAGGGGCTTTACCTGTATTCCTATTATGGATAGCATGGACTACATTTCCTCCTAAATGGTATTCACTATCAGCAAATGGATCAAAACACATAAAAGGCCCATCCATGATTACTATACTTTTATTTTTGTATTGTTTTGGAAGTTTAAATAGGGGTTTTTCACAGAGTTCAAATTGATAATCTTGTTTTTTATCTGTTAAATCATTTAAAGAAGCATATGTTGCATATACTTTAAATTGATACCCATCTAATTCATTCTTTACTCTATGATTTAATAACAAATTAACTCCTGTTCCTTTAATACGTTCATGGCATATTTGTTTTAATAAACAAGGATCATATAATTTTTCATTAACTTTAATAGTTAAATCACACCCAGGCATTTCATCAACAATATTCCATTCAAGTCCAGTCTCATCAAGTACATTTAAATATTGTTTAGCATTTATTAAACTATCTTCTGTTGCTATAGAGTAAAAATGTTCAATATCTTGATCAATAATAGATTTATTATAATATTTTATAAAAGATGACTCATTATTTTTACATGATCTGATAGTGTCTGTACTTCTAGGGTAATGGTAACCTCTATGAATTCGATATTGGTTTATCCCTGAAGCTGCTTGTAATATGTCTGATTCGGCTTCATATAAATCCACATTATATCCATTTGCTCTTAATTTAATAGCAGCAGTTATACCATATATCCCAGCTCCAACTACAGCACATTTACCATATAAATGAGATTTAACTTTTTCACTTACTAAAGTAGCAAATAAACTCCTTTTATGGTTAGATTCAAAATCTGCTTGTTTTGTTAATACTTGTTTAAGCATTTCTTCTAAAGCATCTCCATTAAATTGAGGAATAATATTATGAATTTTAGAGTGGTACCATTCAAAATCATATTCAAATGTAAAGATATTACCTGAAAAATCTAGGATGAATTTTTTATAAGATAAATTATTTACAATTGGGGTAATATTAAATTCACTATTATCAACTTCATCAGCAATTAAATAAAAATGGTGATAAGCCATTCTATCGATTATGTTTAAAGAAGATCCACCCCATTTTTTATAAATGAATTCTTTTGTAGATAGTATATCTTCATAAATTAAAACATCATCTATGTAAAAATATAAATTATTTTGTATAGAAAGATTAATTAATTCTAAAAGAGAATCTGGGGATAATGTGCCTGGTTTTTCACAAAAGACATTGGTTTGGTTTTGTAAAAAATATTTTGATTGTTCATAATGAAATTCTGTTGGAGAAGCAATTATTACCCAATCTACTTTAGTTTGTTTCCACCATTTATCTTGAGAACCACAAACCCATTCAATATTAATATTAGGTAAATTTTTTAATTTAGAATATATTTTATTACCAAAATTACCTTTTCCTATTTGTCCAATTTTAATCATAAAGATATTTATACGTTTTTTCCATCCAATAAGGTACAGAAACATCTTTATCTGGGATTCCATTAAAGTGCATCACATATCCTGCTTCAGTGTGTTGAAGTTGGTCATTTACTATTTCTTTAGCAAACATGCAACTCATATTGAATTTATAAGAAAGAGCCTTAACATCCACGTTTTCTCGTCTTAGAAGATAATTTAGTGGTGTTTGATCAGTACCTACACCATATGTTTTCTGGCACCATAGAATAGTGTCTGAATTTTGAGTGTAAAATTCTCTCATGGTGGTAAAAAATTCTCTATGGGTTTTATTTACAATTTGGAATCCACTGTTATAATATTCAAAGCAATTAAACATTGGTTGATCTTGAAATAAATGATGGTGGTAATTTTCCATAGATCTTAAAATCCAATCAAAATCTCCATCATCATGAACCAAACAATATTTGTGATCAGTTAATTTAAAAATATCAGGTGCATCAGGATGTATAATTGTATCAGCGTCTACTATTAAAATTTGATCATAATCAATTTCATTTGAATCTAGAATATCAAATAAATAATACCGTTGCCAAATTACTCCCATATAACTAGGATCTACAACAGGAGCATCCATGATTAATAATTCATGATCATATTTTTCACAAAAAGATTTCCAACTATTTATAGAGTATTGATATTCTTTTTTAGTTTTGCCGTCTCTTTTTATATCAATTATAAAAACTATATTTTTACTCATATAAATGTTTTGTTAAGTCCCAAGTTTGTCTCATAATATCTGTTCTGTTTTCTATAGGAAAACCAGTAAAATGCCAAATGTAAGCATATTTTATAAAAAATGGAGTATTATCTTGTTTTAATTGCCAATTATGTTGAAACATGTTTTTTTTATGAATTGAAAATAGATTCCATCTAGGATCTAAATATTTCATTTTAACATTATTCAATTCTAATTCATAATTAAGAACAGTTTGAACTTTACCCACTCCTTTAATTTCATCAAGTTTAGAAGAATTTTGTAAATAAAGTTGTTTTAAATTATCAAATATGTATTTGTGTTCTTTAGTAAAGAATGTTATACCACTATTAATATAATTATCTAAATCTAAATTTACTTCTGGGTAGAATGGGGAATAAGATTTAATAGAGTTAAGAATCCATCTTAATGAACTTCTGTCTACTACTCCACAAAACTCATCTTCATATAAATCAAAAGGATTTGGAGCATCCCATTTAATCATAGTATCAGAATCAACATAACCTATCTTATCATATTGATCACCAACCATATCAAAAATTAAATCTTTATTCCATACAGGAAATTTATACATTGGATTATGTGTATCTATAACTTTAAAATCAATGTTATTTTTTTTACACCAAGCACTCCAACTAGATTTAGCATATTGACTATAATCTGTATTTTTAAATTGAGAAGTATTATGGTCTATAGCGACCATATAAATTAAGTTTTTACTCATAATTATGAATTTACTAAAATATCTTTCCAGTACAAAGCTAAATTTTCAGGAGTATAAAACTTTTTTACTAGTTCTTGAGCATTTTTTACTATTTCAGAACATTTAATAGGATTGTCCATTATCCACTCTATTTTTTCAATTAAATCAGAATAATCTAAATTACAAGGAACATATGTTTCATATGGAATGTATATATTAGGGTATGTAATTACATTACTCATATCAGGTTTAAGTAAAACACTTCCTGCTTGTATAACTTCAAAATCTCTAAAACATACTTCTCCCATTCCAAATGGAGATAAAGCACACTTACTTCTTTTTAAAATGTCAGCATATTCTGGGAATGGTCTTCTATTTATTTCATAAGAAATATTTTCACTATTTTTTAATACTTCCCAAGCTTTTACTCTATGATTGGTATATATAAGGTCATTTCTTACTTCATGATCATAGTTTTCAGGATGATTACCCATATAAATGGCACAAACATCAATATCTTTTACTCCATTAAATAAAATAAAATCTTTATAGTGAGGGTGATAATATCCAAAATTCCATCCTGTTAATTTAATTCGGTCATAAACATCCTGAGGGATATCATATGATAGGTCTAAATCACTCCCAGACCCAAAAAACCATTTATTAAATGCTGATGGGTTAGTGTATTGTTCTCTTGATGTAAGAGCGGTTTTAAATAAATTAATAGCATTAGATTCTTTAAATACTTCATAAGAAGCCATTAATGAAGTAGAGTCTGAACCATCAAATAGGAAATATTTGCCTTCTTTTTTAGATAAGTTATCTAATCCATATTTAATACTTTCTTCTAAAGGAATTCGTTTATTTAAAAAATCAGAGGTTCCTATAAATTCATAATCATAACTTCCATCTATTACAAACTGAATGCCGAATTGGGGGAATATGTTGTGATGGATTAATAATGGGCGAAAAGTGTATTCATTTTTCCCATTTTTTAGGTTAGCTAATTTTACTTTTATCATTACAATGTATCGTAATAGTTATTTTGTTTTTCTTGTTTTTCAATTGTTTTTGGGTGATATAAAGCAAAATATTCTACATCTGGCATAGCTGTATATGTTTGGAAACCATCTAAACGCTCATGTACCTTATTTACCCATTGGATTTCGGGTTTGTTTTTCCAAATACGCCATTGATAATCAGGCCAATTAACCCAACCAACATCATTTACTCTCCATCCCCACTTTGTAATGTGTTCAAGAGTTAAACCTTCTACTGTGTTTACTCGTGGAACTAGAAAAACATCAACTTCATTATTTTCTTCTAATAATTCAGGCAAAACAGCAATTAGATTTTCATTAGGTAATTCATCAGCATCAATTTGAAAAATGTAATCGCCATTACATAAACTAGTTAATTTATTTTTCCAGTTTGCGAAATGGCGATCAAATTTTCCTTTATGCCAATGAAACTCTCCATTTTGAGAGTGTGAACGAAGATAGGCTTCTATTCCGAGGTCACCATTTGCTTCATCAAACAAAATCACAATATTGTCTTGTACACGTTTGTGTTGAAGCAAAAAGTTCACTAAACGTTGAATTTCTATAAATTCATTACAAACTGTAATGGCATAACTTATTTTCATATATCTTAATTAGGTAATACTCCAATATATGAAAGAGCTTCAATATAATCACGCTCTTCAAAAAGTTGCATGTTTTTCATATCCATTTTATGAGTTTGAATTTTACCCATAACTTCTTTTCTTTCATCCTCTGGGGTTTCAATTGCTTTAACAGCTGCCCATTTCCAGTTTAAAGCACTAGGGCCATTAGCAAACACCATACCTTGTTCAGGTAAGTTGATTGTATTTGGAAGCCAAATTAAACCTGTTTTAGGATCTTTCCAAGCTAGATCTTTATACAACTCAGGTAATGTTTCCATTTGTTGAATATAAAATTCATGGTCTTCAGTCATAAATGAATTCGTCCAAAAACCACAAGATAAGCTCATGTAATTGTATACTTCAGGAGCAACTTGTGCTTTATAGCACAAGTCACCTCCTGATTTAGGGCAATTAATAATTTCTTCGTGTTGCATTATTAAATCTTTTTTAATTTAGGTAATTGAATTGTAGGGGGAGTAGATGTAGATTCAACTTTTTTAAGTTTAGGTAATTGAAGTTGTACCTGCTTTGGAAAATCAGGAATTTTTACTTCAAATAACTTACTTAATTTTTCTTTCATTGCATCATACGAAAACTTAGTGTGTGATTGAAAACCTTGTCGTTTCGCTTTTTCAGTATACCCTTTATAATTTTCAAATACATCTTTTAAATAATGTCCTACATGACTTGTATCTACACTAAACCATTCTGCTTCTTTTAATAACATATTATTAGCAGCAGATGAATGTACTTTGGTCATCATTCCTGGGAGTAATGTAGTAAATTCAGGGTTGAGGTAGTCTATATGTCCACTCCAATTTGTTGTGATGATTGGTTTGTTTACAAGTGAAAATTCAAGTAATGGTCGACCAAATCCTTCACCTTTGGTTATATTAACCATTGCTTTAACTTTAGAGTGATTGTAAATCTGGTTCATTTCTTCATTTGTAAATTCACCATGAAGTAAATAAACATTAGGGATATTATTTGATTTTACAGTACCTCGGATTGCTTGAATTCGTTTAATTAATTCATTTCTATCCATATATGAAGAACCTACAGTTGATGTTTTTAAAATTAAAGCAGGCTTTTTAGTTTTATTTTTAAAAGTTTCATAAAACGCTTTAATTAATAAACCTACATTTTTTCTATCTTCACCTAAATGACCTTGCATCCAATGTCCTACAAATAAATAAGCAAATTCTTCTTTTACATTAGATAAATCAAAAGTTGATTTTACTGGTTTATATGTTTCAACATCAGCCCCTTCAAAAATTACTTCACCATCTCCATTCCATTCAATAATCCCTGCTGGTTGGTTTGTTTGTTGGTCACGTTTTTCAAATTTACTTTCTTTAAGTACTTTAATAGTATGTTCAGAAGAACCTAAAATTAAATTCATACGACCACAACCTTCAACCCATTCAGCTGGAGCAATTGTTGTTTCAATTCCAGCAGTACATCCAATGTTATACTTTCCAATTGATTGGAATTCATTTGGAACTGTAATTTGCATCCAAATTTCAGGTTGTGCTGGTAATTGTGGAGAAACTAATAAATGTGGGGTTAAAAATCCCCATTCTGGATGGTCTTGGATAAATCCAAATGGTGTATTTCCCCAACGTTGTGGGAGAACTTTTACATCATATCTATCCATTTCAATAATCGCTTTAACGATGTCGCGAGAACGTGCGCCGTATCCACTATAAGTGTCAATTGGGCAACTAATTACAAATACTGGTTTGTCCATAACTTTTAATATACAAATTCGTGATCAATTGTGTCTTCTTTAACTTCATTAACGTTGATTAACTCATATTTTTCTCGTGGAGTCCACGTGTTAAATAATTGATCTATCGCGTTAATTGCTTTTTCTCCCATAGCTTCACCTGTAAAGCCTGCTTCATTTACTGCCCAATAACGACCTGTTTTACCAAGTTCTTTTCTCATTGTTTTATCTAAAGCATATACTTCAGAAATTCTAGCAGCTGCATCTTCAGCTGTACATCTATCATCCCAAATATAAGGTGTTTTAGGGGAACCTTGAATTGAACGGTTTGTTGGGTAAACCGGGAATGCCCATGAACCATGATTTTTTAAACGACCTGTATGATTTGAAGATAATTTTGGTGTTGGTGTGTACCAATTTCCATATTCATCTTCAAATTTCATTTGATCTTGCATTCCACCAGTTACATTTGCAATAATAACTGTTCCTGCTAAAATTGCTTCAGTTAATGATAATCCCCAACCTTCATTTGATGTTAATAAGATTTGAGCATCTGCAATGTTGTATAATTGGTTTAATTGTTTACTTTCTAACTTATTAGTTGAAAAATAAATTGCTTCAGGGTAGTTAGGGAATAATATTTTTCTAACTGCTTCTAAATCAGTACCATGATCACTTACAATTTCAGTATGCATAACCATAGCACACTTTTCAGCTTTTTCTTTAGGTAATGTATCTAAGAAAATTCTAAAAGCAAGCATTGTATCAGGAATTTGCTTACGGCGAATATTTCTTGAGTTAAAGAATACAACAAAATCTTTTTCTTTACTACCAAATATGTTTGATTTGAATTGTTCTAATTCTTTTAATTCATCTTCTTTTTCAATTGGATAATAGTGTTCATGATTTAAACCATGAGGAACATATTCAATAACTTTTTTATTTGCTTTTTCACCTAAAACAAGCTCATTAATTAATTTAGTTTGTTTTGAAATAGCTAATAATGCATCACATGACTCATAAAATGCTTTATTATACAATGGTGCTGGGTAATCATCCCAAATGTTTAGGTAAATGATTGGAATATGTTTTCTAATCTCATTTTCAATTTGAAATAACCACTCAAAATACCTTGGGTCAGTAATTAACATAATTGCATCTGGTTTTTCTAGAGCAATCATATGTCTAATTAAATCAGGATTTCCATAACCATCTGTAGGGTAAAGAAAAACATACGAATCAGTCAAACCTGTATTTGCGTTTGTGTCTGCTGATAAGTCAAATCGTTTACCTTGTTCTGGGTGTTTGATTGCACCTGCAATGTTAACCCAATTAAAATGTTGGGCTGTGTTTAAAACTAATTCACGAGCGATTGTTGCTACACCGGAGTGTACTCTAATATCGTCACAAATCAGCATGATTTTTTTCCGCTCATCTCGCGGTAAATACTTAAAACTTGAATTCATGTAACTATTATTTATTTAAATGTAAGAAATTACTCTTCTGTCTCCCAACTTAAATCATTATGATTGTGGATTTGTTTTCTAAAATCATCGCTTGTTAAATAAAGATGAACAGCTCGTTCACTTAATTTTTGGAAGCTAAATTTTCGTTTAATGCATTCTACTTTAAATTGCTCAAACAGATCCTTGTCTAGTTTGACGCTTGTTAACTGTTGATTTTTTTCACTCATATACTTTATTTTATTATTATCGGATATACATATTGAAAGATATCAGTAGGTCGCAGAACATAAATGGGTTTTATAGAAGGGACACCACTTACAGTTACCGTTTATTTTAGCGTGATGGTAAACGTTTTTAAAACCATTGCGATCAAATGCTTGTTCTATAAACGCTTCAATAGATTTAGCGGCTTTGTTTAGTTTCACTTTACCCGACGCCGGTTTGAATTGTTGTACACGTTTAATAACATAAATATCACTTTCAAATACCTTACGTTTTACGATCATGAACTCAATTTCAATATTTTCTATTGGAAAATTATATAACTCAGAAAAATATTTTTTGTAGGTAATAAGTTGTAGTTGTTTGTTTTCGTCAGACTTTTCTTTCTTACCCCAACCCTGTCTACTTGTTTTAATATCTATAATCTTGATTTTGTTAGTTGGTTCATGATATAAAACAACATCTAAATACCCTTGAAACATTACATTTTGTAGTTTAGGATTTGGAGTCACTACAATAGGGATTTCACATCCAACTAAATGCCATCCTCGTTTACCAAAATATTTTGTTTTATCTTTAGAAAACTCTCGAATAATTTCTACTCCATCCTCATAAAATTCTCTTAATTCATCTGGGGATACAAAATGTTGGTTGTTATTTGCTTTGTATTGTTTTTTATATTCTTCACGGAGATTTTCCTCTAACATTTCAGAGGTGTTGAGTCGATCAGCTGCTGCTCCACTTTGCTCATACATTACTGTAAGGTAATGTTGAAGTGTTTCGTGTAAAGCTGTTCCAAAAACAGTATGAATTGAAGAGGTAAATGACTTATGTCCTTCTCTATATTGTAGTGACCATTTTTTAGGACACTCATTAAACATAGACATTTGAGAGTATGAAATAGACTTTTGAGTTGCATAGTCAATTTCGGGTAGTTTTTTTTCTCTTATTTCTTTGAGTATAACAGGAGGTTTTTTTCTCATAACTTGAAGATAAAAAAAGAGCTTGAAAAATCCAAGCTCTCTTAATTTTTTGAAAATACCTTTGATAGCGGTAAAAAGTATTCTCTTGCTATAACTAGCAAACGGTCCTAAGCCGTATCATAAATTATTTTAAAATACCTGCTCTAATTTGCAGCATTCTACGTTCAGCGATTTCTTCTTCAGTTGTTCCTACAATTGCATTGTAGTCGTCCATTGTTAAAACTTCTCCTTCTTCGCTTAAACCAATGATATTGTCTGCTAAATCGTGTAGATCCATATCTGTTTGGGCATCTTCACGAGCATATTCCAATAAGCGGATGAATAAAGGAACGTCTACTGTAATTGTATCTTTTGGGTTCATATTAGTAGTTATATCGTTCTTCTACTTCTTTACCTTCACCTAATTCATAATCACCACTAATAGCTTGATTTAAAGCTTCAGCAGCATCAATATCATCTTCTGTTATATCAATTGTTTTTTGCATGATATCAAGAGCATCTTCTTTACTCATAGATCCATCAGATAAAGTATTTTTAAGATTTTCTAATTCGTCTACCATTTCTGG
>Ga0181343_1000812_pt1 | contig 13000 bp, 17 predicted proteins | sample Su13VDMLBSD_FD_130110 | JGI IMG/M metagenome (GOLD analysis project Ga0181343, IMG submission 130110) | Freshwater viral communities from Lake Michigan, USA - Su13.VD.MLB.S.D | ecosystem: Environmental > Aquatic > Freshwater > Lake | place: USA: Michigan | collected 2013-07-15 | reverse complement strand
TAAGTGTTGATATTGCTGAAAGTGCTGAAAAATTAGAACAACTATCCTGCGACCACGCAAATGGCCACTAAAGCCGAAAAAGAACACTACCGCAAAGTTGCTGAACTGGGATGCTCATTATGTAGGCATCAAGGCAACGAAGGAACGCCAGCAGAATTGCATCACATTAGAAGAACTGGTAAGCGAAGTAATGCCCCTGTTATCCCGTTATGCCCCTATCATCACCGAGGATCAAATACCAGTATTCACGGAATGGGTCGAAAGCGCTTTGAGCAAGAGTATTCTGTCACGGAAGAAGAACTACTGGTACAGACCGAGGACTTAATCAATGCTTGTGCTTAACCTGCCATTGCCGCCCAGCGTAAACAGCTACAGAACCATTTTTCGTGGGCGCATGGGGATCAGCAAGGCAGGGCGCGAATTCAAAGCACAGGTAAGCGATTACGTGGTTGAATACCGCGTACCAAAGCTGGGTAAAGCTAGGCTTGAAATGAAAGTGACTGTTTACCCTAGAGATCGGCGTAGGCAGGACATTGACAACCGTATCAAAGCTTTGTGGGATGCGCTGTCAGATGCAGGCGTGTTTGATGATGACGAACAGATTGATGTTTTGCATATTGAACGCGGTGAAATAAAAAAAGGTGGCGGGGTGCTTGTAATGATTGATATTCTTGATAAAATCGAGGAAAATATACTTATAACTTAAGGATTTATATGGAAAATTGCGCTTTATTTGCGGCAACCTTACTGCATAGTGCTACAAATACGCACTTTTTCCATTGGACAACCGACAGTTACGCTAAACACCAAGCTTTAGCCGAATACTATGACGGAATTGTCGAGTTAACCGACAGTTTTGTTGAAAGCTACATGGGTAAATACGAAAAATTTACTTCATTTCCAAGCACTTACCACCAGCCTAAAGACCCAGTTAAGTATCTGAAAAGCTTGCAATCCTTTGTGGAAGCGGCTCGCGCAGATTTGCCGCAGGATTCTGAGCTACAAAACTTGGTCGATGAAATCGCCGATCTAATTAACACTACGACCTACAAACTGGTCAATCTTAAATAGGAATTACCATGCCATTAGACAAATCAGGCACAGAAGCTTCAGTAGGCAAGAACATTAAAGCCGAAATGAAAGCAGGCAAAGGCAAAAAGCAGGCTTTGGCCATTGCACTTAATGTTGAACGCGACAATGCCAAAGGCGCACGCCGCGCAAAGCTTGAAGAAGCATACGGCAAATTTCTTGGAAAGCGAGAAGCAGAATGAAGCACATGAGCCGCAAATACAAGCCAGAAGATGCAATGCTTAAACCGCATAAAGAAACAACCCTTGAAAAGCAACAGCGTGAACGCTTAGAGCGCAGAGCCGCTATTGCCAACAAGTTAAAAGACTTGGATAAAGAGGTCAAGTAAGTGGGATTGGCTGACAAACTAGCTAATATGCTCCGTTTAAATGACGGTGAACAAGCTTATGTTGGATACCCACAAATGCAGGTTGGTTTAACCAAGCCGCGCCAAGCAGGTTACGCTACTGGATTTCTTGAAGGTGCTACGGGTGCTGATTCTATGCAACCCAAAAACCCCATTACAGACCCCAATTACGATCAGTACGCAAAAGGCAAAAATATTGGTGAAGCAGTAGGTATTGGCGCAATGGCTATTCCTGCATACGCTATGGCATTACGGGCTAGCGCACCCAAAGCCGCGCAAATGGTTGAAAATTACATGGCAAAAACAGGCGGGTTACATTACGCTACCGATCCAAATGAATATCGCGGTTCTCATGTAGCACCAAATGCTAAAGTATATGGCGGCACATTAGATAATCTTGGCGCAATCATGCCTGAAGATGTTTACACTTCAAAAGGTATGCGCTTATATGGCATTGGTGACCCTAAAATTGATGCTGAATGGTTTTCTGCCGCATATAGAGCCAAAGGTAGCCCTGATCGCATGATAGAAATATATAGGGCAGTACCTAAAGGTGTAAAAGATTTAAATCAAGGCGATTGGGTTACTACAAGTAGAACTTACGCTAAAAATCATGGCGAAAACACTTTAAATGGTGAATACGAACTTATATCCAAAAAAGTTAAAGCAAACACATTATCTTCTGAGGGTTATCCTTACGAGTTTGGCTATAACGAATAAATAAGCTACAATTAACCTATCTTAATCAACTACTTGGATAAGGTATGGAAAATAAAGTATCGAAATCTGTTGAAGGCAATTTAAATAGAGCAGGCAGACCAAAGGGTACGCCTAACAAGTCAACAGCGCTTGCCAGAGAAGCGATTGCCAAGTTCGTGGATGGTAACAGCCATAAGCTACAAGAATGGCTTGATGACATCGCTACAAATGAAAAGCTAGGGCCTAAAGTCGCGTTTGATTGCTTTATGCAAGTAGCTGAATACCATGTGCCAAAGCTAGCCAGAACAGAACAAGTTGGCGATGCTACTCAACCCGTAGTCCACATATACAAGTGGCAAGATGACTGATGTAGTCGTACATGAGTTTGAATACAAAGCACGGGATGTATTTAAAGATTTCCATAAACGCACCCAACGTTGGGCTGTATTGGTATGTCATAGGCGTGCAGGCAAGACCGTAGCCAGTATTAATGATCTGATTCGCAGGGCAATCAAAGAAAACAAGCCAAACGGCAGGTATTTCTATATGTGTCCGTTTTACAGTCAGGCTAAATCAGTTGCTTGGGATTACTTATGTCGCTTTGCCAAGCCAGCTATGGTTAGGGCTAATCAATCAGAACTATGGGTAGAACTGCACAACGGGGCTAAGATCAGACTGTTTGGTGCTGATTCTCCAGACAGTTTGCGCGGAAATTATTGTGACGGAATTGTGCTTGACGAATATGCTGACATGAAGCCGCGTATCTGGGGAGAAATTGTCAGGCCACTTTTAGCCGATAGAAACGGTTGGGCCACGTTTATCGGGACACCGAAAGGGCATAACGCCTTCTACGAGATCTTTAACGAAGCTCAGAAAAACGATAACTGGTACACCAAGACCCTTAGAGCAGATCAATCCAATCTCTTGCCAGAAGCTGAATTAGAGGATGCTAGGCAATCCATGTCTGCCAACCAGTACGAACAAGAATTCCTTTGTTCATTTGAAGCGGCGATCTTGGGCGCGTACTACGGGCAGGAAATGCGTAGGATCACCGACCTTGACAGGATTACCAGCGTTGACTATGACCCAATGTTCCCTTGCCATACAGTCTGGGACTTGGGGTTCAATGACAGTACGGCGATTATCTGGTTTCAGGTGGTGTACGGTGAAATACGGGTATTGGATCACCACATGAGTAACGGTCAAGCTATACCTTATTACACAGGCTTGCTTAAACAAAAAGAAGATGAGTTTGGCTACAAATATGGCTACCATTACCTGCCCCATGATGCTAGGGCTAAAACTCTGGCATCTGGTGGAAAGAGCATAATCGAACAAATTTCGACAAAAATTGACATAAAACATTTAAAAATTGTCCCAAACCTATCACTTCAGGATGGAATTCAAGCAACAAGGCTTGCATTAACACGCGCTTGGTTCGATAATAAGACCGAAGAACTTATCGAATGTTTACGTCAATACCAAAGGGAATGGGATGATGATAAAAAAGTATTTAGAGATCGCCCGAAACACGATTGGACATCACATTCAAGCGATGCGATGCGTTATCTCAGCATTGTTTGGAAAGATGAAGATGGCCCTGCTCTCAAAGATGGCCGCATTAAAGGCCTTCATGTCGGCGAAAACGAAGTGACCCTAAACGAAATGTGGCAACAGACCCCCAAAATTACAGACCGTAGGATATAAATATGGAACACAACTACCAAGACTGGTACAACTGTATTGCTAGTTATGAACGGACTTTTAAAGAATGGGAAAGCCGCGCAGACCGCATTATTAAGCGTTACCGTGATGACAGCCGCACTAGGAATAACCCTAATGCTCGCTTTAATATCCTTTGGTCTAATGTCCAAACAATTACTCCAGCCGTATTTGCTCGCCTACCGCGCCCAGACGTAAGCCGTAGATTCCGTGATAACGATCCAATTGGTCGTGTCGCATCTACCATGCTTGAACGCGCCCTTGAGTATGAGATTGAACATTACGGTGACTATGCCAGCGCAATGAAGCAATCAGTACAAGATCGCCTGCTTGGTGGTCGCGGTACTAGTTGGGTACGCTATGAGCCACATATTGTTGCTGATGAAGGCAACGAACCTGAAGATGGTTGGCAAATTACTGAAGATACTGACGATGCCGAAACAATGGGCGGTCAGATGCGTGAGAACCAAGAGCGTATTGAGTATGAGTGCGCTCCTGTTGATTATGTTCATTGGCGCGACTTTGGCTTTACCGTTGCCCGTACATGGGAAGAAGTAACAGCCGTATGGCGTAAAGTGTATTTAGGGCGCGAAGCTTTGGTTGAACGCTTTGGTGAAGATCTAGGCGGCAAGATTCCACTTGATACCAAGCCAGACACCAGCAAGACCTACAACGAAAAGATGGGCGAAGGCGCTTCTGAAGCTTGTATCTACGAAATCTGGGATAAAACAACAGGTATGGTTATCTGGTTGTCCAAGTCTATGGGCAAAATCCTTGATGAAAAGGCAGATCCGCTACAGCTTGAGAACTTCTGGCCATGTCCAAAGCCATTGTTTTCCACAATCACAACGGATTCATTGATACCAGTACCAGACTTTGTACTGTACCAAGACCAAGCCAAGCAATTAGACACATTAGCTGACCGTATTGATGGCTTTATTAACGCATTGAAGGTACGCGGTGTTTACGATGCTAGCGAACCATCACTTGCACGCCTTTTTTCTGAAGGTGAAAACAACAGCTTATTGCCAATCAAGAACTGGGGCGCGTTTGCTGAGAAGCAAGGTATGTCTGGTGCTATTGATTTGGTGGATATTCAGCCAATCGCGGCGGCATTACAGATGGCATATCAAGCAATGGATCAGGTTAAGGGCCAAATCTACGAGATTATGGGTATTGCCGACATCCAGCGCGGACAAACAGACCCTAATGAAACACTTGGCGCACAGATTATTAAGTCCAACAACGCTTCAGGGCGTTTAAAGACTATGCAACACGATGTGGTGAACTTTGCTACATCACTATTGCAGATCAAAGCACAAATTATCTGCCAGCACTTCACAGAAGATACGATTATCAAGATTTCTGGGGCAATGCAACTTAGCCCACAAGATCAACAGCTTATCCCGCAAGCCCTTGCATTACTGAAAGACGAACCTGCTAAGAACTTCCGCATCGAAGTGACTACAGATTCCATGATTTATCAGGATGAGGAGCAGGAAAAGCAAGATCGTATGCAATTCCTGCAAGCAATCGGTGGATTTGTAAACCAAGCCCTGCCAGTTGCCGCTAATGTGCCAGAAATGACACCAATGCTTATGGAAATGCTCAAATTTGCGGTTACAGCGTTCAAAGCTGGCAAAGGTCTTGAAGGAATTATTGACGAAACAGCCGATAAGTTCCGTGAACAAGCCAAAGCACAGGAAGGTCAGCCAAAACCACCGCCACCAGAGATCCAGAAGGCGCAGATGGAAGCACAAGCTAAGATGCAACAGATGCAGATGCAATCACAGCTTGAGCAACAGAAGATGCAGGCATCAATGGAGATCGAGAAGGCTAAACAAGAGTACCAAGCCCAAGAAAATCTGCTTAAAAACCGCATGGAAGGTGAACGCGCTGACCGTGAAATGCAGATGGAGCATGAACTCAAGAAGCATGAGATTGACCAACAAATTAACAAAGATTTACTGTTGGCTTATGTCAATAATGCCGCTAAAATTGAAACAACACGCATCAGTAGCGGCTTAGATACAGGCGAAGTAGCTTACGCAGATGCCGTACAACAGGCAAGCATTTTGCAAGATCAGTTAGGATATTCAGACATGAAGAACCACCCATTGCAACCCGTTATCGAAAACATGAACATGAGCAATCAGCAAATGACCCAGATGATGGCAATGTTGCTCGAAAAACTGTCACAACCCAAGTCCATTGTGCGTGATGCCAACGGTAAAATCGTAGGAGTTCAGCATGGCCAGTAACTTAAACTATTCCAACGGCACGCGTGATGCACAGCAACAAGGCTTAATTGTCTATGCTGGCACAAATGCCATTATTGAGATCTACGCAGGCACACAGCCAGTCAATGCTAATACTGCTATCTCTGGTCAGACATTACTGGTTAGCCTAGCGGTTACAGGCGCGTTTGGTACAGATTCCAACGGTACTATCACTATGTCTAGCGTAGCCAACGGTACTGCCGTAGCTACTGGGACAGCGAGCTTCTTCCGTATATTCAAGTCTGATAACACTACCGTAATCATGGATGGTTCAGTAGGCACTTCATCTGCCGACATGATTTTGGATGATGTAAGCATTACGGTTGGTCAAACAGTCACTATTACTTCTGGCACGATTATCCGCGCCAACCAATAAGGTAAATTATGGCCCTAGTCCTTAAAGACCGTGTACAAGAAACGACAACTACTACTGGTACTGGAACGCTTACGCTTGGCGGGGCGGTTACTGGCTACCAGTCTTTTACGGCTATTGGCAACGGTAATACTACTTATTACACTATTTACGGTTCTGGAAGTACAGAGTGGGAAGTCGGTATTGGAACTTATACCGCATCAGGTACAACACTCAGCCGCGATACCGTTCTCGCATCTAGTAATAGTGGATCGTTAGTTAACTTTAGCGCTGGCACAAAGAATGTTTGGTGTGATTACCCTGCTGGCAAAGCCGCCTATCAGGATGCTTCTGGCGTAGTTGTAGCGCCTACATTTACTGCTTCTACAAGCGTAATTACTCCTATTGTTCAAGCAACAAACTCTGCTGGTCTAGCACTTAAAAACGCTGGCGGCACTACCCAAATGAGCATGGGCGCAGGGGGTGGCGATAACCTTGCAATCAATGTTTCTACCAACATGAATGGTACAAACGCCCAAATTGACATTAGCCCTACTGGTACTGGTCATGTACACATTAAACCAAGTGGCACTAATTCTGTTGAAATTGCACCTACAAGTGTAGGAACAATAGACAATATGACCATTGGGGCAACAACCCCTAAAAACGCTAGTGTTGTAGATTTAAGCGTTACTGGCACAACTAGCTTTGATGGATCGCAAGGTACAGCAGGCCAAGTATTAACTTCTGCTGGTACAGGTGCAACGCCTACTTGGACAACACCAACAACAGGTACAGTAACAAGCGTTACAGCTACCAGCCCAGTAACTTCAAGCGGTGGTGCTACACCTAATATAGCTTTAGGCAACATTCCTGTTACTAACCTAAATAGTGGTACTGGCGCATCATCTTCAACATTTTGGCGTGGCGATGCAACATGGGCAACTGTATCAGCTACCCCTGCTGGCTCTACAACCCAAGTCCAATACAACAATGCTGGTGCTTTTGCTGGTGATGCAGACTTTACTTATAACGCTACAGACAATGAGTTAAAAGCTGGCAATATCAACGCTACAAATGGCCTTATTGTTAATGCTGATGTAGTTAACACTAGCTATACTATTGCTACTGGCTCAAACGCATTTAGCGTAGGCCCGATAACTACTGCCAGCGGTGCAACTGTTACAGTAAGTAGCGGACAGCGCTGGATTGTGATATGAGAACGGATTATTGCGTTTACACGCATTTACGCCCTGATGATTCAATTTTCTATGTCGGCAAAGGCATACCTAGCAGACCGCACAGAAAAGATGGCAGAAACTCATTATGGGCTTCTGAAGTGGCTAAAAATGGTGAATTTACAGTAAACATTGTTAAATCAAATTTAACCGAACAAGAAGCGTTTGCGGTTGAAATGCGTTTAATTAAAAAATTAAAACAAGCACAAACACAGATTACAAATCTTACTCGTGGTGGTGATGGTTGCAAAGAATTGATTTTTACTGATGAAATTAAGCAAAAATTAAAAATTTCTCGTAGTAAACAAAAACCGCCAATGTTGAATAAAAAGTTTTCTAAAGAAGCTAAAATAAAGATTAGCTTGGCTAATGCTGGTGAAAAAAATGGAATGTATGGCAAAAAACACAGCGATGAAACTAAAGCTAAATACAAATTTAGAAGGCTTCCAACATTGCTTGAACAAACCTGTCCACATTGCGGCAAACATGGCAAAGGCGGCTCTATGATTCGCTGGCACATGGATAACTGCAAATTTAAGGTAATCTAAATGAGTACGATAAGAACTGGAACAACCACAACCACAGCAATTAGCGTTACTGGTGATACAACTGGTAACTTAATTCTGACTGCTGATACAGGGTTAATTAACGCTTCATCTACAACTGGTGGCTTGGTTGTCCCAACAGGTACAACGGCACAACGACCAGCAAGCCCAGCCGCAGGCACATTTAGATACAACACATCTACCAATGTTACTGAAGTTTATACAGGCACAAACTGGACAGGTATTACTAGCCAATCATATTCAGCATCGTACTTAATTGTTGGAGGCGGGGGCGGTGGTGGAGGCAATGCTGGCGTAAACGCAAACAGCGGTGGAGGTGGTGGAGCAGGAGGTTTATTAACAGGTTCTGCAACACTAGCTGGTGGCACAACATATAGCTTTGTAATTGGTGCTGGTGGCAATAAAGGTTCTAATAGTGTAGGTTCAAGTGGCTCAAGCACTACAGCATTAGCATTAACTGCCATTGGTGGTGGTGGAGGAGCAAGTCAAGGAGTAAGCGCAAACGGTGTTTCAGGCGGTTCTGGTGGTGGGGCTTGTTATGACAATGGAACAGGCGGTAGCGGAACTTCAGGACAGGGTTACGCAGGTGGTTCAAACGGCACAGGTTCGGCTGGTTCTGGTTCAGGTGGCGGTGGAGCAGGTGCGGCTGGTGGTAGCGCAGTCCAATCAACACAAGCTAGTGGCGCAGGAGGAATAGGGGTTTCATCCACTATTACAGGTTCAAGCGTTTATTATGCTGGTGGTGGAGCAGGACAAGGTTATGGCACATCTGCTTCTGGCGGTCAAGGCGGTGGTGCATCTTCTAATACTAGTGGTGCGGCATCAAACGCTACTGCAAATACTGGTGGTGGTGGAGCAGGCGGTGCTACTGGGTACAATGCCGCTTGCATAGGGTCAAATGGTGGCTCTGGAGTAGTTATTATTTCCGTGCCAACTGCTAACTATTCAGGCACTACAACAGGTTCACCTACCGTAACTACAAGCGGCTCTAACACTATTATGCAATTCACTTCTTCAGGAAGCTACACAGCATGACATCTATTATTAAAGCTGACGATGGTTCAGTATCAGGAATTACTGGTATTACCCAGACTGCTGATAGTTCAGGCACTTTAGAATTACAAGCTACAAGCGGAACTATTACTGCCGCCAATGTAACTGGTGGATTTATAGTTCCAACTGGAACTACTGCCCAGCGACCATCAAGCCCTGCTGACGGAACAATTCGTCAAAATACTACTTTGGCTTTATTGGAAGTTTATGACAATGGGTCTTGGCAAAATTTAACTGCAAGCACATATACAGCTAATTATCTTGTTGTTGCTGGTGGCGGTTCAGGCGGCCAATATGTAGCTGGAGGTGGTGGTGCAGGAGGTATGCTTACTGGCACAACTACATTAAATGCTGGTGTTTCATACGCAGTTACTGTTGGTGCAGGCGCATCCATTAACTCCACTTATGGTGCGGCTGGAACTAACGGGTCTAATTCAGTTTTTTCTGGCACAGGCATAACAACAGTTACAACTGTTGGCGGTGGCGGTGGTGGCGCTAATAATGGACAAGCTACTGGAGGCGGTTCTGGAGGCGGTGGTGCTGACCCTGATACTTACCCAACAGCAGGCGCTGGGACTTCAGGTCAAGGTTACGCAGGTGGTAACGGATGTGCTTCAGGTAACAATGATAACTACCAATCAGGTGGCGGTGGTGGAGGTGCAGGTGCAGTCGGTTCTGTTGGTGTAAATAACGGAAACGGTGGTGCTGGTGGTATTGGAATTTCATCATCCATCACAGGAACTGGCGTTTATTATGCTGGTGGTGGTGGAGGTTGTACTGGGCCATCATCTGCTGGAGTATCAGGTGCAGGCGGTAATGGTGGTGGAGGCGCTGGTGGCCCTAAAGGTGGCGGTTCTAATGGCGTATCTGGGACAGCAAACACAGGCGGTGGAGGTGGCGCTGGGCCAACTATTAATCCATCTGTAGGAACAAATTATGGTGGTGCTGGTGGCTCTGGAGTAATAATTGTTTCTTATATTGCGGCCGCACAAAGAGGCTCTGGTGGAACTGTTACTTCATACACTTCTGGCTCAAATACATTTTGGGTTCATACATTCACATCTAGCGGTACATACATAGCTTAATTAGGAGATTTACATGGGACATTTTGCAAAAGTAGTTGACAGTAAAGTAGTTCAAGTCATTGTGGCTGAACCAGACTTCTTTGATACCTTTGTTGATACATCAGCAGGTACATGGCTACAAACTAGCTACAACACTATTGGCGGTCAGCATACACAAGGTGGCACACCTTTGCGTGGCAATTACGCTGGTATTGGTTACACATACGACCATACTAACGATGTGTTTTATGCACCGCAACCATTTGCAAGCTGGACAATTTCTGCCCCTACTTGGACATGGGAAGCACCAACACCTATGCCAACAGACGGCAAAGTATATAAATGGGATGAGCCAACTTTGGCTTGGGTTGAAGTAGCAGAACCAGTTTAAGGATTATTATGGCCGTCATTATCGGTGGAACAACTGGCATAGTACCAGCCCAATGGACTACAGCAGGCAGACCAGCTAGTCCTACGACTGGTCAATCAGGCTATAACACTACTCTTAATCAATTTGAGATTTGGAATGGAATTTCTTGGCAAGGTATTACTTCGCAAACTTATACAGCATCTTATTTAATTGTTGCTGGCGGTGCTGGTGGAGCAGGAGTGCTTGGCAATACAAATGGCGGTGGTGGCGGTGGAGCAGGTGGGCTTTTAACAGCTACTACCACCTTAAATGCAGGTACAACATATTCTTTTACAGTTGGTGGTGGCGGTGCTGGTGGGGCTAGTGGTAACAATAATGGAATTGCTGGTAACAATTCAATAGCTTTTGGTTCAACTGCTATTGGCGGAGGTTACGGAGGACGAGAAAACGCTACTGGTGGTTCTGGTGGCTCTGGTGGTGGTGCTGGCGGAGGAAATGCTACTACTGGTGGTTCTGGCACTTCAGGACAAGGATTTGCTGGAGGTAATGGAACTACTGGCACTAACTATGGAGGTGGTGGAGGTGGTGGCGCTGGAGCAGTAGGCGCAAATGCAACTAGCACAACTGGAGGTAATGGTGGTATAGGTGTTGCTTCTTCAATTACTGGGTCAAGCGTTTACTATGCAGGAGGCGGTGGTAGCGGAACATATAATGGCGGCACGGTTGGAACTGGTGGCGCAGGAGGTGGCGGTAACGCTGGTACAAGCGGTGGAGGAGCAGGTAATGCTGCAACAGCAAATACTGGAGGAGGCGGAGGTGGCGGTTCTACTGCTTCTTCAGGAAATTATGCTGGAGGAAACGGTGGTTCAGGTGTAGTTATTGTTTCTGTACCAACTTCTGCTTATTCTGGTACAACTACAGGTAGCCCAACAGTCACTACAAGCGGTAGCAATACCATCATTACATTCACAGCTTCTGGCAGTTACACAGCCTAATGCTTGGATTAAATCCCCTATCGTCAGCACCAATATCAGATTTAGGTGCATTGCCTGCAATTACAGGCGTTATAAACGCAACTGATACAGACGATACAGCGGTCATACTGGCGTTTGAATTAGCCAACGGGATTATCTACGCAACGGATGAGGATGACACAGCCCTTATTCAGGGTACTGTAACAACCACAGGCATTACTGGTGACATCAATACAACCGATGAGAATGACACCGCGTTAATTACTGGATCAGTAAACAGCGGCGCACCTATCGGTGGTGATGGATGGACTAAAGGCGAATGGGAACGCGCTAAACGCATAGATCAGAAGATCGCCAAGCGCCAACGCGAATTACTTGCCGCACAAAAACAAGAAGCTATTGATCGCAAGCAAGCTATTCGCGCCCTTGTTGATCCTGATAGTGTTGTCAAAGTTAAGAAAACTGAATTACAATCTAAACAAGAGGTTAAAGCTGATATACCGTTAGCTGAAACAGAGAATTTAGAACGGTCTATACGCTACCTTGAAAACCAACGGAATAATATTCTGCAATCGGTTGCGTACAGACAGGAAATGGCGCGGATTCAAATGAATCTGGCAATCCTTGAGGCCCAACGTCTTGCAGAACAAGATGATGAGGAATCAATATTAGCGCTACTACTTTAAGTGCAGATGCACAATACAAATTAGCTTACGAACACCTACACGCTGGTCGCTATGAGGCTGGCTTTAGGCTTTTTGAGTACCGCTGGCATCCTGACATCATTGCCCAACAAGCCGTACCCTACGCACCAGCTTTAAAGATGCCTGTTTGGAGGGGTGAACCTTTGATGGGTAAATCCATTACGGTTCAGATGGAGCAAGGCTTTGGTGACATCATTATGTTTGCTCGATTCCTGCCAGCATTAAAGGCAATGGGCGCGGCAAGGGTAGTTGTCCTGCAAGAAGGCACACTTCACCACCTATTAGGTCAAATTAGCGCTGTAGATGTGTTCAGTAATGATCTTGAAGGCGGTTCTGCCATGCAATCTGACTACTGGATTGGCTCAATGTCGTTGCCGTACTACATTTCGCTACAGCATCCGATCATAAAAGCCATGTTTCCAGTAACCCGTAAAAAAATCATGGGTTCAGAAGGCTATTTGCACAGCGTACCAAGCAATATTCCACCCAAAATTGGCGTAAATTGGGAAGCATCCAAGCAAATCTTGTATTACATAAAATCAAT